>ERZ1034980.934-NODE-934-length-18696-cov-7.520895_pt1 | contig 18696 bp, 17 predicted proteins | sample MGYA00520622_ERZ1034980 | MGnify/ENA primary metagenome ERZ1034980 (study PRJEB33766, sample SAMN09781791) | gut metagenome | biome: gut microbiome | host: Homo sapiens | place: Madagascar | study: EMG produced TPA metagenomics assembly of the PRJNA485056 data set...
ATGCAATTTTAATTATGTATCTTATTGAATATTAACTATTTATAGTTTTAAAATCTGAAAGAAAATTCGCAACTTTATAACTGATTATCAGTCCGTTATGAAAGCCACGAAGATTCCAACAGATTATATTTAAGCGACAAAGAGAAGAAGTATCTGAAAACATACAACGAGCGTCAGCTTTGTCAGTTCCTTTGCATGCAAGGCTGATTTCTTCGAATGTCACGGAGTACGCTATATTTGTTCTGCCGTTAGCATATGCTGCAATATGCGCCTTGTCAAACATAAGGCACTACAAATACGAGAATATCACTCACTCAACTTAAAGCGCCAAATTTGATAGTTACCTTCTTCATTACCACGATCGGATACGAAGAATACGTTGCCATCTTTGGTCCAATACGGCATACCATCGTGCGACTTGTTGTTTGTTAGTTGCGTCAGATTGTTGCCGTCAATATCGATTGTATAGATGTCGGCATCGCCCTTGTCCTTCTTTGTTAATTGGAACACTAACTTCTTGCCTGAAGGGCTCCAATGCGGATAGAAGGCAAAGCCCTTCTTTGCATCGGTTATTTGAACAATATTGCTGCCGTCTATGTCCATGATAAAGATGTTACAACTCTTTGCATCGCCCGAGTACTTAACGAAAGCGATTTTCCTGCCATTAGGTGACACTGAAGGCTGATAACCATTACCAAGGAGTGTGTTCTCGTTGCTAACAAGGTCTTTTACCCAAATTTCGCTTTTCTCTAATAGCGTTGAACTTGACCAACGAATACCTAACAACCAATGAAGAGCCGAAAAATTACTCACCCACTTGTACATCTGTCTGTCGTAAACGAGCAGCTTCCCATTTGGAGAAAAGCTGGGATTGCCTTCAAAGGCATTGCTCGTCTCGGTAACTTGCGTTAGTGCCTTGCTATTGGTGTTGGGCGTCATAAATATCTCTGACGTACTCATGCCTTCATTCATACAGCGGAAAGCGATACGATCGGTCTGTGCATTATAAACAGGCGAAATGTTATAGTTTCGGCCGCTCGTTTTTTGACTGGTAGCCGCTGCATAGGCATTGTCTTTTTTGTAAATGTTGTAGTAACGGCCGTCTTCGTTGACCGCATAGTAAAGGTTGCGACCATTTTCGCCGCCTGTTGGACTAATGCAGGGGTACTTATTGTCAGTCACTTGGGTCAGTGCTACTAAGTTTTCACCCGTGGTGGTAACGACCAATTTCTTTTTGCGAGCAAATGCTGGCATGGCTATCAAAACGGCCATACTGCAAATCAATGTTTTTCTAATCATAATATGATGTTTTAGTTAGGCTTTACGCCTTTATGTTATTTCTTTTTCTTTCTAAACAATTTGAATGAGCCTTTTTCTTGCTTTATCAGTATTTCTACCGACTTATCACGGCAACGGACTTGCAAGATGCCTGCACGTTCTGCCCTTTCTGGATTAGCCTCAGCCGTGATTACAATCTTGGCCAACTGATGTGCCTCCGTGTACGTCAGCCAATCAGGTGCACACGTCACCTTCCAACCACTGTAATTACAATTTACCAAGACTTCGACATTAATGCCTCCTTTACCCTCTAACGTCAATTCTGACTGAGAGAGAGACAATTCTGTTGGTGGCAATGTTTTGGGTTTTTCGACCATAGCCTCTGCTATACTATCAACTTTTAGAGGTCCTTTTACGCTCTTTCGACTTTTACCTTTTACATTATTAGGCAAGTTTGCCTTTGATAGTCGTTTGATAGTGCTACGACATATAGCTATTTGCTTGTTACACGCAGCCTTTTTACTTTGAGAGTCATAAGCCACACGTGCTTTAGCGAAGTAGCTTATTGCTTTGTTTTGGCTAACAACTGTTTGCGTTTTCATACAACTTACACCTTGTGCAAATAGTCGGTCGGCCGACTTCTGTGCCTTAACACTAAAAAAGCAGAAAATCAAAAGTAGCGTACACAATAAGTACTTTAAATTCATCATATTGTTATTTATGCGGTTATTTTATTGTTCTATCAAATACAGGCCGTACACAACGCCCCATTGACTTGAAATAATGATACGTATTCTTTTGTTCTTTATTGAAGCCGAAGGACCAAGCCCAACCTTTACTGTCATTATAATTGCTGCCACTCCAATAATCGCCCCAAGTATCTTTGTCTACTACCGTATCGTATTCTCTATGTCCACCTGCAGGCAAGAATATCGTATTTCCATTTTTTCCTTTTACGGTATATCCTGTCTGACCATTACGCTCTTCCCACGTCCACGTACACGCATACATGAGTTCTTCGTACTCTTCAATTCGCGGCAATCGCCAATGTCCTCCCCAAGTGACATGAGCTATATCATACGATGAACCGCAAATATCCTTAATACCTGAAACATAATCTTTCGTATCAAACGATTGCATATTTCCTTTTGCATCTCCCCAAGCATAAAGTCCCCCTACTTGCCAAGGAGACTCAGCCCCCACGTTGCATTCCGCCCACAATACAGATAAGCCCAAGTCGATAGCTTGTTTTGCATTGACGTGTGTACTTTTTTTAGCGCTTTGCATAGGAAGCTTTTTGTTTGCTCTCGTTTTACCTTCCGCTGTTTGTAGCTTTTTGATTATACTATTGCAAATATTAATTTGTTGAGAGCACAGACGCTTTTTTGACGAAGAATCGTAAGCCACACGAGCCTTAGTGAAATAACTGATAGCTTTGTGCTGACTCACGACATCTAATGTCTTCATATACTCCACACCTTGTGCATACAGTCGGTCGGCACTTGACTGGGCTTGCATTGACATAGGAAGCATACTAAACACGAGTGTCAGCATTATCAGAAAATACTTTATCTTCATGAAATCATTATTTAAGAGATGCTTTGATGCGATTCACTCTGTTGACAAATTCTTTTTGTATCTCTGGTTCGTCTTTAAAATATTCAGCCTTTGCTGCCATTACTTCGCAGGCTTGTTTTAAAAGACTATCTACCATAATCATCTGCTTGTTCAACATTTCGGTTTGAGGAATGGCTTGACGAGCATTTACTTTTTTCAAAAGTGCTAATGCTGCTTTGTATTCAGAATGAGCCTGCACCAACTTTTCGTCATAGTTTTCTTCATGCTTTTGGGCTTGCGATAGGAGTTGTTGCGCTGTCTGCACGTGCTCGTCAATCGACCTTAAAGTTGCAATAGAGGCTTGCTGTTGTTTCATACGGAGCTGCTTTGCTCGCAATTGTTCCGTCTGTACTTTTTGCTGCTTTGTTTGATAGACTTGATAACCCACAAAACCACCTATCACCAAACAAACTGCAAGCACAAAAGGGGCAAAACGATGTATCAATGACTTTTCGCCCTTTACGATGAAGTATTCTCCTTTCAGTCCATGTGCGGCATAGTCTACTAATTCTGATGCTGTGGGGCGTTTCCATGGTTCGGCTTGGAGGCAGAGGTTGATTACTTTACGCAAACCTGCTGAATAGGTGTTCTTTAATTGAGGTATGTCGGCTCCTTTTTTCTGACGCAAGCCACCGTCTGAACCGAATGGTACATCTCCCGTTAACAATTCGAACGCCGTTACGCCAAGCGAATAAATGTCGCTGGCCATGATAGCCGTATTGGCATCTTTACCAAACCGCTCTGGCCCCATATAAGCCGTTGTACCCGCTGAAGAGAAAGCCTCGCTCATACTCTTTCGCAACACACTCCGACAGTGTGAACTCACGCCAAAGTCTGTCAACATATACGTGCCATTATCGCTTACCATTACATTATCGGGCTTAATGTCTTGATGTATGATAGGTGGCTTCATGCCGTGAAGGAAAGCCAAGCCTGCAGCCACATCGTGCAGAAACTTCCATATTTCCTTCTCCTTAAACATGCCCAACCTACGTTGAGTGCTACCATTGCTACAATAGGGCAATACGAGATAAGGCTTGCGGTCGTATACATCGTAGTGCATGGGGCGCAGAATGTTCTCATGATTGGCATTGATTACAATGGCAAACTCACGAGCAAATACATCAAGTCCTGTATCGTCCAGCCCCGTTGCTGGAGCATAGACTTTCAAGGCTACGTTAGTCTTTGTTTTTATATCCTCTGCTAACCATACTTCTGAGAAGTTTCCTCGCCCCAATAGGCGTTTCAGTTGATAGCGTTCATGAAAAATGTGTTGCTCTTCCATATTCGTTTCAGTTCGTAAGATTTTACACTAAAACACGACATCTGCGCGTTCATCTATTACAAAGCATAAAGCCTTCTTTGGTTATAGAAGGGCATTTCTATACCAAAGAAGGATTTTAAAAGTTTTATTCTATTTTACTTATCAGATTACCTGGCTTGTTTGCGAAGTTTTGCGATAGCATCAACTTTTTTGGGAAACGAAGAGAACATGTTCATTTGAGGAGCAGACGCTGATGACGTGCCAAAAGTAGCTCTATCAAAGACTGTAACAATTCTATTATCTTCATTAAATACAATCATCAATTGAGATTCTTCCAAAGTATTGCCTTCACAGTAAGCATGTGAATTGTCTACGTTTCGGTAATTGTTATATTTCATCGACAACATCGTATGTAGAACTCCTGTATTTATGTCACTTTTCAACATCAAGGAATAAGCCGTTGTCTTTTGTGTCTCCTTGTCAATATTGAAATAAACGATATCGAAGAAGTCATTATCTATAAAGAACATCGGTTCTCCGCTCAATAGGTCGCCAAAGACGCCTGAGAGTTGCTCTGTTGTATAGCCAAACATGTCGGTATAATCGGGCAATGGGTCGGGATATATATTATTCTTGGTGAGGAAACGAATACACTTATTCGTTTTGTCATAGCGAACGACACATGCGCTCTGCTCAACAGTAGGGCCTGTTGTATAATAGTCTGCGCCTAATTCTGAGCAGGGATAATAATGCGATGCAAGATAACTCTCTATCTCTGATACAGCAGCACTTGAACGCAAGGCCATAGCCATTTCGTCAACAAGACCAGTCTTTTTGTTTAGGAATAGGTCTATCTCACTGGCCAAGTCATGATAGTTCAATCGATAGCCATAGCTATAACCATCATCGCCCTTGACATCATAATTACCCAAGACTTCTTTTACCTGAGCAAGATTCATTCCCATTAGCGTAGGATAGTCATACCAAAGGTCGGCCACCTCGTTGCCTACTACTACCTTTGCCCAAACATTGCCCGTAGAGGTAGTAATCTTGATGTAAGCCGTACCCTTCTCGCCTTCTGCCTTTACTAAGCCACCTTCTGTTACACTGGCGATGCGAGGACTCTTGCTCGTATATGAAATGACGCGCTGGTCAGCATAGTCGGTAGCGAACTTGAGTTGTGCCGTTTCACCGACAGCCAAGGCATGGCTTTCAGTAATTTTCTCTAACGTTTGGTCACCGACTGTTTTGTTATAGATTACCAACTTAAAATCAGTCAGATTCTTTACCGTCCAATCTGAGAATTGAGTCTGTCCCATATACTGGTAAGTGGTCGTTAGGCGTTTATTTGCCTCGTCCCATTCCCAACGTCCTTCAGTCTCGCCATGTGATGTGGTGTTGCAATACTTGTCGTAGAACGTACCCGATGCATTATAGCGCATTTCTTCGTTCGTTGACTCTTGATACCAGTTTCCGACAACGGTTACTATATTTTCATCTCCCTTATTGTCGGGAGTTATGCCTTTGTGGTTACAGTCTTCTTCACCACACGAAGCGAATAGTGCAGTCATTAATAAGGCTGCGAAAAATTTTGCTTTCATTTTAATTGCTATCTTGTTCTTGTTGGACTACCAGCTTTTTTTCCCGATGTAGGCGTAGGGACACCTCTATTATCACCATTAGTACCTCCTTCTGTTGCAGCGTCTTTTGTTCCATTTTCCGAGGAAGATTCTCCTAAATTTTCTATTAATTCTTTAAATTTTGCTTGTATTTGTGCATGCTTACTATTCTTCTCTTTACTTGTTTGAGTAGTATCTTTTATATGGCGAACTTTCGTAGAATCCTCTCCTTTGCTAGGAACTGTAGTTTTTTCCAGTCGAGGTGATTGTATCTTTACTCCTTTTTCACCCTCATTACCGAACAAGTGCCAGCCTGCATAGCCCAATGCACTCAATATGAGGAATGCAAAAACACAAAACAACACGTTGATTAGCCCCACACGCTGATGATGCTTCTTCGTTTTTTCTGACACATTCAGCGGCTTGTACGCTACAGCACTCTGCACATCTGAAGTAGCCTGTCCGTCAGCAAAGTACTGAGCCAATGCGATTGTGATGTTGTCACTTCCGCCTGCACGCAAAGCGGCATTGGTAAGTTGCTCCTTACATTGTTGTAGGTCAGCCACATAGTCTTCTACTATTCCACCAATCACGGCATCAGAACAGACACCACACAGACCGTCCGAACAAAGGAGTATGACTTCACCATTGTGCAGAGAGTAGGACACCACGTCGCCCCTCGCACGTTGGGTCATGTCGCCTAAACTTCGGGTAATGATGTTGCTATTAGGGTGTGTCATGGCCTCTTCTTCTGTAATTTGGCCTTTGTCTACCAAGCCTTGTACAAAGGAATGATCCTTTGTCAAACGTGCAATGCCCTTAGAAGGCATTACCGCATAGGCACGACTATCTCCAATCCAAGCCACATGAGCCACACCTTTCAGTATCCAAGCCATTACCAACGTAGACCCCATGCCCGACGTTTCGGCATGGTCGTGCGCATGAGCTTTGATGCGAGCATCAGCCTTTTCGATACCATTTAACAGATACTGCCTAACTTGATTGTCATCATCTAAACATATCGAAGACAATGCTTCAAGACTAAAAAGAGCCTCCACTGTCTGCACGGCTATGGCACTGGCCACTTCACCAGCATTTTGTCCGCCCATACCATCAGCCACCAAAAGCAAGCTACCCATATTCCCTAACGAAAGAACTTGCTGATGATCTGTAGGAACAGCCCAACTGCCAGACTGTAAATCAGGGCAAACCGTAAAGTTGTCCTCATTATTGTCACGCAGACCTACATTGGTTCCCGCAAATATTTTTATTCCTTGCATATTACCTATGTTTTACACTACGGCTCAAGTTATTTGATGAGAGTAGGTTCATTGCCCTCTGGGAAGTCTTTGCTTTTCTCTTCTTCAGCATCAACGGAATTTGATGTGTCTTTCGTGTCTGTTGCACTGACATCGTCAAAATGTGAAGCCAACAACTGCAAGTTCCAATCCCCATTAGCAGTGCGCACGGCAATTCCTGCCAAACGAATTTGTATGCGTCCACCTCTTTCGTAAGAAGGCACTACAAATACGCCACCCAAAAGTCGATCGGCATTACTTACCGTCTGTGGAATGAGTATTGAATCTGACTTCGCTTCTAACGATAGCATTTCTTGCTGGAATGATACAGTCATCGCGCTATCCTTCAGCGTACTATTAGAATAGACCCATACCATAATCCCCCTTTTCTCTCCTCCAGCCTCATCTATGCTAAGGCCGAAATCACTCACCAAGTCTTCTTGTCGGTAGAGCGTTTGGTCGGAATTAATAGCTTGAAGATAGGAACGACCGAATTCAATTTCTATAGGACTATAAGCGACTTTGGTTTCAACCAAACTGCGTTGAAAGCTCTTAAAGTAAACTGACTCATACTTACCGTCAGCATTCACACGATCATAGTTTTTATCGCCTTCCCAAGGCTTAAGCACACCGCGTTGCATATAGAGGTAACCTGGCACTTTCACCCCCAGCGTATAGGTTTCGCCATAATATGACTTACCGTCCGACCCATACATGTCTTCGCCTCTTTTCAGCTGATACTGCTGACGAATGATACATAACTCTGGCTTAAGCGCATCAATAATGAAGCGTTCTCCTTTCGAGATTTAATCAGTGATTTGATAGCCTCATCAAAACTGCTTTGTTTATTTTGTTGGGCAAAAGCCACAAAGTTTCCACCCAACAAAACGATTAGTATCATCAGAATGATTCTGTTCATAATCGTTTTTTATTAAAATGTTGTTTTCTAAAGTTTATTTGAAAGCAGCAATTGGGACTACAAAGCCCGTGCTACGCCCTGCTCCACCTGACACAAGACCTACTACTGTTTTTTTGCCATCTCGCTCTACAAGGACAGGACCTCCTGAATTGCCATGTTCAAAACCACTGGCTGTAGTCAGAATATAGTTACCCTCGGCCAATCCGTCGCGTGCTACTTCGGCACTTGAATACGACATCTTTGCATTACTACCACCAAGTCCTAAGGGGAAGCCATAGATAAAAAGTTTTTCACCTGCCTTCAGATTGCGACTTATGTCTGAACTAAAGTGCAGTTGGCCTTTCCTGCCAATCTGTCCGCAGGCATAATCTGTTGCATTCAACTGAGCTATACACAATTTTAAACCTTCACCGACTGGCTCTCTTACATCTGTAGAACGATTGCAACGGAACTGTGTTGTGCTGAATTCTAACTGCATAGTCGAAGATACAGCATAAAAATGTGCTACAGCCTTGCCACCACTTGAAGCACAAGCATTGATATAGAGCAATGCTCCTTCAGGACTAAACACCCAAGGCTCAACTACATGACGTGCTGTTACAAACGTACCATCGTCTAACAGGAAGCCCGAGCCACTCATGCCTTGCACCTTTTCGCCGAAAAATTCGTCACCAACATTGAGTTGCATTTCTCTTCCATCGGGCATTGTTAGCGTGTAGCCTTTCAACTCAATATAGAACACAGAAGAAGAGAACTCTGAATTTACACTCTGTGGCCGTGGAGGAGGAGTGGGTCTTCTTCCACCACCGCCTCTCTTTACTACGTTATTGAGCTGGCTGAACAAGTCTTTCACATGTTTTTTATTCTCAGCTATCTGTACAATAGCAGCCTCGTTTTTCTTTCTCAACGAATCTTGCTCTGCTACCAACTTCTTTTGGGCGATCTCAAGCGCATGGTTCTGCTTATGCAAATCGTACATTTTATACCCACCTCCAGCACTTAATAGTAGGAGTACTACTGCCATACAAGCAATGGCCGTTTTGTATGGGCGAAGTGCCTGCTTGCGGAATAGGTCAAGGCGCTGCGTAAGTTTGATGCTCGACACCAATCCCTGTTTGCCCGCCGGTACGATAAAGCCCATTCGCGGACCGCCTACTGAAAGTTGTATTTCATCACCATTCTCCAAATACCATTCATTCGTAACGGGATGGCCATTAAGGAAAGTAGAATTGGTGGTAGAGAGTTGCACCAACTTCCAGCGCTCGCCGTCCTTTACAATCGCGGCATGTCGACGACTAACGGTGGGAAATGTTTCGTCATCAAAACGAACTTGACATGAACTATCGCGTCCAAGTTCTATCTGATCAATGATAATTCGCTGTGACTCGCCTGCCTGATGATACTTCGAAGCATCACGGTGCTCCAAAATAAAGAAACGACGCCCATCGCCATTAAAGAGGGCTCCTACACCTGCGCCGACTGAGCCACGCAGTGTACGTTTATATTGGATTGTTTTATTTTCCATAACGTGGTTTAAAATTTAATCTTGTTTATTATTTTACTATGGCTATTCAAGCTTCAACTTGAACTCACCTGCTGTGATAATATCTCCGGTAAAGAGTTTAAGCCCTGTTGACGGAACGGGTGTTGCATTAAGGTACGTTCCGTTGGTTGATCGCCCCCAACGCCGCTCGTTACGTAACCACTGCCCGTCTCGCAATGTCCAAAATTGACCGTCGGCCGAACGTTCCAACGTAAAGTGGTAACGCGACACATACATAGCGTCTATGTCGCTGAGCACAATGTTGTTGTCTTGCTCTCTGCCCACACGTATCATGCGAGCCTGTGGGGGGAGCAAACGATTCAAATCGAACACTTGTCCTACATTACGACCTTGCGTAATGATTATGCGACTGATGTTGCGAGAGCGTGTCTGCCTTTCATTAACGGGAGGCATGGAGTAATAGGCTCTGCCTAATAGAGGCTTGATGTCTTGCAATACTTCTGGAGCACTTTGATAGCGCTTTCGATAGTCTGGCTCTAAGCATTGTTCGATTACGTCTACCCACAATGGGTCCGTCACCGAACGGCGAAGCAAGGCCACGTCCCACATACCCTTGCGCATACGCTTTTGATACATAGGGAGGTCTTCTATCTGACTTATATTTCCGAAAGGAAAAGAGCCACCTGTCAAGACCTCATACATCATCACACCAAACGACCAGATATCAACCGTAGGAAGGTAGGTCACTCCTCCACCCTCACGACTGGCCATCTCGGGCGACATATAGAGCGGTGTTCCCATCGCTTGTTTAGGACGATGCTTTAACCAACCGACTTCCGACATGCGCTTCGACTTATCCATCTCACCGACTATGCCGAAATCCGTCAAGGCAGCGTGGCCGTTAGGACGAAAGAGTACATTCTCGGGCTTCATATCGCGGTGTACCTTACCCTCGGAGTGCAACACATAAAGTCCTTTAAGTATGTCGTGCGCATATCGGGGTAATTGAGAGGTGTCTTTACCTATCATCTTTGACAGATCGCCAGCTGGACAAAATTCCATTACAATGTAAGGATTGCCTCTCACCACTCCTGAGTCAAGACTATGCACTAAGTATTCGCTCTGTATGCGAGCCGTCTTGTATTCCTGTTCGAACTTTTCTATCAAACCGTCATGCAAGTCACTCCCCACCTCCCATAGCCGCAGCAACTTCAACGCATACGCAACGCCCAAAGCATCAACTACTTTATACACATCGCCATAAGAACCTGAACCTATGTGCTTTTGTATGCGATATTTTCCGTCTATGAGTTGTCCCTCATTGACGTCTAAGCGGTATGCAATCATATAATTTTTCTTATTTGAACATTCTGCATTTGTCAGAAAATTCTACACACTGCCAACTTTATTCTTCAGACTGCTTTCCTACTTCAAAACGATAAAGTTGGTTGCCGATGAGAATGATGCTTCCGTCATGCAGTGCTATGCGTTCATCTGCTTGTACGAAAGAGGTCTTCATCTCGCTCTTATCCGAGATACCCCACGCTCCATTTTCGTAACTTACCAAGGCTTGTTCATGTGAAGTAATCGTAGCATTCTTAGGGTCTGTATTATGGCGGTTTAATACCACTGCGTTCCCTTCATAGCTAATGCTTTCACCTTCAGGCAGTCCCGTAGTTTCTGACAAGGGAGTTAGAACGAAATTTCCTTCCTTAGGACCTTTTCTCACCGGTCGAATGGTTTTGCGCGCCTCGGCTATGGCCATTGCATCAGCTGCCTCATGTTGGCCAAAAGTAGCTTCATCCGAAGCTGTTTCATTTTTAGTAGAATAACCACACGAAGGACATACGCCCCTCTCCATGGGGTATCCACATTTCGGACACGTATCTTCCGCTGCATTTACATTCTCATTCAGCGTATGACCGATTGCACCTGGTTCAAGCACCGTGGCTTTAGGATTAAAGTTATTTCTTGACGGCTGTCCCATATATTGAGTTGGGCGGCCACTCTTCCCTCCCCTTGCTGATACTGGCATATTGATAGAAGGTTCTGCTGCATTATGATTGGAACCATTTGAGAGGGGCTTATTGCATTTTTCACATTTGGTGCGGCCTTCGGGATTATCCCAGCCACAGAATTGGCATCTCATATTTCAGTTTTGATTTAAGTTATTGAAGTCGACTAAACTTTTATGAAGTTCAAGATTTGCCTTTATTTTTGAAGCGATTTTTGGCATTGAAGAGGTTTACTTTTTCTTCTTCAGATATCTGAGCGTATAAGCAAGCTTCAGTTCAAGAGAATTAATACGTTGCTTATACCCCTTCATCGTCACATCACTATGATTGAGCACGGTGAAGCGTTCGTTCTCCCAATAGTTTTTATTGGCCATATTGGTCAACATTTGGGTATACGAAAGTCCAACAGAAAGGCCTGCCCACTCGTATGCTACACCAATACGAAGTCCGCAATTAAACTTCTTGAGTGGTGCTGACTGGAATACATCATGGTGCGGAACTGCAGCATCATTGCCAGTGGTATACTTCTCTTCCCAATACACACAAGGCTGATACAAGTTAAATGCTGCATTAACCGCTGTATGGCGCAAGTAGTTGGCCACATCGTCGGCATCGGGCAGATTGGTATTTTTATTATACTTACGCATGGTCTCGCAGTCCGTATTTCCAGAAAGGTTCATATTGGCTGAAAGGCCGAAGTTGAGCACAGGACCAAGATTGAGTTGCACATGACTCACATCATTTACCTTAAAGCGGTAAGACGCAAGAATGGGCACTTCTAACATGTGGTAAGCGTACTCCTCCGTATAAGCATTCTGCACATTGCCCTTCATATATACATAATTACTGAAGGGTATGGTCAAATCCGTATTTTTATTAAAGGTATTCTTATACTTCACCTGCATATAGTTCACACCTGCCGTAAGGAAAATGTTCTTGTAAAGGCGCACATCAGCAAAGGCACCTACCGTAAAGGCCGTAGCCGACTTGTACGATGCATTCTCATCCTTTGTACCTAATCCATAGTCCATTATAGAGCCCGTAAAGTCACCACCGCTTGAAGCACTGATGATGGGTACGCTGTAACTTGCCGTTACACCAAAAGAAATATTACGGCCGCTCACCAAGTTCTTCTCACTAAAGATGAGGTCTTGCACCTTGCGTGGCTCTTGTGTAATCATTACGCCTTGTGTCTGACGGTCGGTACGTATCTTCACACTGCCCTCACGGCTCATGCCGTTCGCCACATTCTTAGCGCATTCAATACGAATTTCATCATCACCGACACGCTGTACGTTCATCCAAGTAGGGAAATCGCCTACAAACCAATTTTTGGCATCGGTATAGACCTTCAACGTACGCACATCTCCTTCGCCAGCGACCACCAAATTATTCTGTGAAAGTGTCAAATGTTCATCACCAGCCGACTGATAGATGCGAATGGTTACGTCTTTGTTCGGTGTACGAATGACAATATTGTCAGTACGCTCTAACACTCTCTCGTTTGGACTAACCACGATGTGTATGCCATCGTCCTTCTTCTCTACCTTACACCACGAAGGTACAGACGACACATCCCATTTGGCATTTGATTCTACCACGATACTATCCTCCGTTCCCTTGGCGGGGAACGACAAACTCTTTGCTCCAACCGTCAGATACTCAGGACGTCCTTCTTGCACAACGCGAATGGTTTTATAGATGTCGCCCACCTTAACCATAAGATTTTGTATCTTACTACGAATGCTATCATTGGCCGTTCGGCATTGTACAATCAATTGTTTGTGGTTATCACTTTTCAAAGGTTTGCACCAGATAGTCTCTCCCTCCACATTCCAATTGCGATTGGCCGTAATGCCGACAGAAGCATCACCACCTTGATAAGGAATGATAACGACTTGTTTTGACACTTCAATCTTTGGCAACTGATGACGACACCAAGCGATCCATTTGTTACAGTCGTTGGTCAAATAGTTATCACACGACTTAGCTCGTTGGTAATAACTAATGGCTTGCTCGTAATTTTTAGACTTTCTTAGCGCATTGGCCTGTTTGTATAGGTCGGAGCAGTTTTGTGCTTCGGCATGTTGCACAAAGGCAAGCATACCAACTGCTGCAATAAGGGTTGTTTTTAGTATACTCATGATTCAACGTTTTATTATATTTTTATTCTTTACGTGTTCTTGTAGGAGAATCTTGATGGATTATACGTGTAGGAGTATCTTGAAGGGGTATACGTGGAGCCATAGAAGCTTGCGGTTCTTTCTCCTTTTCTAACTCTTTGAGTTATTCTTTTGATTTTTGGCGAATACCTCGTACAGAGTGAGCCTTACTCTTTGTTTGAGTTGTCTTATCTGATTCTTTCGTCACATAAGCTTTTAGCCTCTCTGCCCTTACGCCAAATTCTTTGGCTGCACCACTTGCTCCCATATCCTGATAGTAAGCCTTTCTCCCTGACAGATATTGGTAAGTTTTATCAATTATGGTCTGAGAAGCAGCCCACTCTTTCTTTACTTGCTCAACAGTTGCTGGTGTAGCCTCCATTTGCATAGCTTCTTTATAGAGGCTCGCAGCCTGTACAAGCGTCCGCTCGTTGATATGATCCAATTTCGCGTGCTTCGCTTTCTCGCTTGACACCAGTTTCTTGGCTTGATTTACTTTCAAAAGCATCAAACTATCATTACGAACGTCCCGACTGGGTTGAATAACAGTATCTTGAGCTATCTGTTTAACCTTATTTTCTGAAGAAAAATGGGCTGGAAGATAATGCCATGCTACCCCACCTCCCGCTATCAACAGTACAGCAGTCAAAGTCCCAACAAGCAAACGTTTCCTATTGCTATGCAAGGCATTATTCGAAGTGCTTTGCATTATTTTCGATTCATTTACTTGATCCGTTGTATCTGGAAATGCTATCGGTTTTCCCGCCTTATGGTTTGCCACCAATTGTAATATTTCACCCGCGCTGGGGCGCTCCCAAGTGTTGAAAGCCAAACAACGCACTATCAGTGCTCGCATGTCGTCACTCACTTTACGCGTGAAGCGGAGCGGCTCTTCAAGCATTGACTTTTGGGTGATACCTCCATATTCTCCATACGGCACTTCTTCCTCAATCAATTCAAACATCGAAGCCCCTAATGCCCAGATATCACGTGCCATGACATTCTTTGGGTGCGAAGCCAAACACTCATACGACATATAAGCCGTTGTACCACTTCCTGCCTTATAACTATCCGTTGTACGTCGCATGGTACGGCGCAACCCAGTGCTGATGCCAAAGTCCGTAATCAGATACTGACCATCAGCATTAATCAACACGTTAGCGGGTTTGATATCTTGATGAATGATACTATGCGCGTGTAAGTAATCCAATCCCTCAGCCACCTGTTCACAGAAAGTCCACAATTCGTCCTCCGACATCTTGCCTATATACTTCGAAGCCGAACCTCGTTCGCAATACGGCATCACAATGTAAGGAACTCCGTCATGAATGTCGAATGTAAAAGGCTTGAGTATGTTGGTTTGATTTAAATTACACACCAACGAAAACTCTCGCCTAAACATTTCAATGCCTTCCTTGTCAAGTCCCTGTGCCGAAGTATACACCTTGAGCACCACTTTCACCTGTGAACGTACATCAAAGGCCAACCATACTTCCGAAAAGCCTCCCGTACCAATACACTTCTCTAAAGTGTAACGACCATCAAATAGTTGATCTGATTTGCTTATTTCTTGAAGGTTTATCATCAATAACCTATTGTCTATTTGTGAAATGCCCTATATCGTAAAGGGCTGAATTTATCATCTGATTATACAATATTAAAAAACATCATTTTCTCTCCAAAAACGCACTTGGCACATAAGCTGTGCAAGCGGTGACGAGGCCATCGATGATGACGGCCACACGCTGCTGACCTTTGTATTTGGCTACCCGACCTGTGATGCCAGCAAAGGGGCCATCGATGATGCGAACCAATTCTCCACCATCAAACTTCTGAATGTTGCCTGATTGGATAATAGTGTTAGCTGATTCGACATTACACACACGCATCAAATCATTCATTTGCTCTTCGGGTACAACAATAGGAGTGCGCTCTAAGCGATGACCATCGCGGCGATGACTGTAATAAAAACGAAGATAAGGGAGATTAATATTGTCGTAGACGAAGGATTTCACTTCGTCAAAAGTTCCGTGTACAAAAAATATATTGGGAATGCGTGATTCTTCAATTTCATAGCGTTTGCCCCCGATAATTTTCATTCTCTTAATGGTGGGGCAAAAGGCCGTAAGGCCTTGCGATATAAGGTAATGATAAGCTTTAAGCTCACGTCCGTAAGTAGTACGGAGCGCAAACCACTGAAGTGGGGGTGAGCCCCTTCGTGAAAGGACACATTTCGTGGACACCCCTATTGGTGAACTCCTTGCTTGAGCTATGCGCAGAGCATCGGGGGGGACGTCGGAGGTAAGTCCGGCGCATGATGAAGAAACTATAGAGTTTCCTCCTTTGACCTTTTCATCTGATGTGGGTTTCGTAGCGTCCATATCACGATGTGTACCAAAGGCCAAAGACTCAGCCCGATACGCAAAGAATACCTTAGGACACAAAAAAAGCGTGAACCGTCCCGTTGTCCGATTCACACTCTGAGGCCGTGAGAAGTGCCCTATACTGCTGAACGAACAACAGTATGAGCCCACGCCGATATGAATATGATGCAAAATCCATGCAATTCCGCTTATGTATACACCCTTCCCATCTGCATGCCTCCCCTATCGGAAACATACAGTGTGTAGGTATATGCAGAATCGCTAAGGACTGGCATATAGTCACACCCGGGACATCTACCGTTGTCATGTTCAATGCAGTACATGCGTTCTTGAAATTTCTCACGTTTCAGAGTGTACGTTGAACTTGACGCTTGTAAACGCCTTTCATATGTCATGTGGACCACGTCCCGCCCATAAGCCCGCTTTGTATAGTTTCATCTGTGTTGGCGACTTACACCATACGCAGCCCGGCGTGGGCATTCCAAAAGGCATCTATCAAAAATGCTGAAAATCAACATTTATGCCCTTCTTTGCTTGTAGTCCATTGCAAAGTTAAAAATAAAAATTAACACTACAAACAGTTCTATTGTAAATTCATGACAACAATACTTTAATTCATCTTATACAGATAGTTAAAAGTTAAAATTTAGTCACCAAATCAACAAAAAAATGGCTCTGTAACGAATCGTATGAGTAAAATGTTTTTTATGACAAAAAATGAACTGCAATTTATGCATATCATAGTCGTTGTGCCGAGGGGAACGTATATTTCTTGTGATAGCTCGAGCAGGCCAAACTTATGATGCTTATCTTAATGTTAGGGGCTTTAAGTGCAGCATGTGCGCAGGCTCGGGTCGTACTACCTGTGGTGATAACGTCATCAACAAGTAATATGTGTTTGTCATGAATGTTTTCGTTGGCTGATAGGGCAAAAATGTCTTTTACATTTTCGTTGCGTTGAATAGCATCGAGGTGAGTTTGAGTGGGATTGTTAATGGTACGAATAACTGAAGTCGTGTCAATAGGTATGCCCGTCACTTGACTAATGCCTGTTGCCAATCGTTCACTTTGATTATAGCCACGCTTTTTTAGCCTCTCTTTTGACAAGGGTATGGGAACAATTACGTCAATGTCGTTAAAGAAATCTGTGTCCTTTAGCTCTTGCGCCATCATGTGCCCCATTGTTACTGCCACTTCGGGGTGGTTGTAATATTTAAAATGAAAGAAGATAGTACAGTAGCTCGATTCTTTCTCATAGAAGAAAAAGCTGTTGGCGCGCTTAGTACAAATAATGTCATCACAAGTGAGCCGTTCAATAACGTTGCCTTTCTCGCCTTTAAAGTGGGTGAAAGGCATGTTGCAGAAGCATGATATGCAAACGTCCTTTTCGTTAATGCCCAATCGTTTGTTACAGATTAAGCAAAAACGTGGAAACAAAGTGTCTATTACAATTTGTTTCCACGTCTTTATTTTCTTCATCATGTTGTGAATGCTTTACAGCGTAAGACGCTGCCTCTATTACTTAATTCGTTTAAACGTCATTTCGCCCGCAACTTTTACCAACTTTCTGCCTACGGCACGACGAATGGCATTACCTCCGACGGCACGGTAAGTATAAGTACTGTCGGCATTAAGCGTCAATTCAATGTCTTGCGAGTCTGACCCTATGTCGTTGCTAAAGCGCACAATGGCTTTGTTGTCACTCTTTATGTTAGACTTTATGACCATCCACGTGCCATAAATGCCGTCTTTCATGTAGCCATTCATCTTGCCCAAAAAGGAGAATCCAGGAGCTTCAAGCGTCTCTTCATAGAGGTTGAGGTAGAGGTTGACCCCTGTCTCTTTGCAGAAGAAGTGGCCTTCAAAGGGGCGTTGAGCTATGGCGCAGAGTGTGGTGGCCATAACCAATAGTAGGATTGCAGTCATGCGTTTCATCATTCCTTCTCCTCATCGTTATTGTCCGTGCGTAAAATCATGGTCGTAGCCCCGAGCGTGATAATCGCTCCATCGGTAATGGTTACGCGGTCGCGATTGCCAAGAATTTCGTTTTGCAAGAAAGTTCCCGTATTTGAAGGTGCATCGCGCAGCACAAAACGAGCCGTTCCGTCAGCCTTAGGCGTAACGGTTATGATGCAGTGGGTGGTGTCCATACTTGGGTCGACCGTCTTAATGGGGGCATTGGCATTGCTACCTTTTACTAAACGGCCAACAATGTTTTCGCCAGCGTGCAGTTCTATTTCTTGCTTAAAGTGAAAAGCATTTTCGAGTACTACCAAGCGGCCATAAACAGTTTCATCTTCGCATTCTTCTGTATTTTCCTCAGTCACATTTTTGGGCTTAGGTTGTGGAATGCGAATTTTAAACTGTTTGTGACATTCAGGACATTCAAAAACAAGAATGCGTCCAGGCTCGTATTTTGTTTCGTCGAAAAGGATTGCTTCGTCACACTTAGGGCAGCGTATGCGTTTCATAATTAGTATTGTATATAAGTAAAGAGGAATTAAGAAGTGCAGCGTGTGAGCTTTTCTTTCCTAATTCCTCTTTCTCTTTATTTTTATGTTGTAAAAAGTGAAGTCGTCTGAACTTTTATGAAGTTCAAGATTTGCCTTTATTTTTGAAGCGATTTTTGGCCTTGA
>ERZ1034980.941-NODE-941-length-18518-cov-51.661702_pt1 | contig 18518 bp, 15 predicted proteins | sample MGYA00520622_ERZ1034980 | MGnify/ENA primary metagenome ERZ1034980 (study PRJEB33766, sample SAMN09781791) | gut metagenome | biome: gut microbiome | host: Homo sapiens | place: Madagascar | study: EMG produced TPA metagenomics assembly of the PRJNA485056 data...
GACCACTTCGATACCTCTGCACTTTTACGCGCTCTTTACGAGCGACTTAGATATATTATCGATAAGTATCCTTCTTGTCAACTGTTTTCTGAATTTTTTTAAGAGCGGCAGAAAGATAGTACTCCGCCATCTTTACATCCTCCGGGGTTGTAACCTTGATATTTTCATAGCTTCCGGAGATAATCTTTACACGCTGTCCGGCGAATGACTCAACGACCATTGCATCATCGGTGATCGGAATCATAAGATGTCCTCTCGCCTCCTGGTCGATCATCGCTGCATATGCTTTATAGATAAGCGAGAAATCGAAGCTCTGTGGTGTCTGCATGAGCCACAGTGAACTTCTTTCCGGTGTCTCCTTCACGAAGTGATCCGCATCGAGGACCTTGATGGTATCCTTCACCGGCATGCCGATCACCGCTGCATGGTATTTCTCTGTGTAGTGCAGAGCATCGTCGATGATGGCATCGGTCAGCATCGGGCGTGCACAGTCATGGATCATAATGAGCGGATCCTGTGCGCCGGATGGCGTCATCCCGGTATCAGACGAAGCTGTATCCGTTTTCTCGAGCTCGGCGACTTTCTTCAGTCCTTCGAAGACAGAGTGGTAGCGTTCCTTTCCTCCGGCGACGATGGCAGAGAGCTTCTCCAGAGGGTATGCTCCGTCTGCCTGGGTCAGCTCCTTCATATACGGGATGTCCTCTTCTCCGGTGGTCAGGATGATGCCATCCACCGCGTCATGCCGATCGAAGCGGGATGCACTCCAGCTGAAAAGCGGTCTGCCGAGGATCTCCATAAACTGTTTCTTCGTTTTACTGTGCATGCGGCGTCCGCTGCCGGCAGCCAGGACGATCGCATAGACTTTTCTTCCGTTATACATAGATACCTCCTATCAGCGCTCACCGAGTTTCAGGTTCGGGCAGGCGTTCAGGTCCAGACCGTCACGACGGCCCTGCAGGTATTCATAGTAACCCGCGCAGCCGATCATGGCAGCATTGTCCGTGCAGAGTACCGGACTCGGGCGATAGAAGGTGATGCCGTTTTTCGTACACTCCTCTTCCATCCGCGCGCGGATATGGCTGTTGGAAGCGACGCCGCCCGCGATGGCGAGTTTCTGATAGCCGCGCTCCTTACAGAGCATGATGGCACGCGAAACGAGCGAATCAGTGACGGCTTCCTGGAAGGAGGCGCAGAGATCCGGAACGTCGATCGGGGTATTCATCATTTTCGCCTTATTGATATAGTTGAGGACCGACGATTTGATACCGGAGAAGGTGAAATCGTACGGGTTGTCGGTCACCGTCCCCCGCGGGAATGTGATGGCCTGCGGGTTGCCGCTTTTCGAAGCAGCATCGACCTTCGGGCCACCCGGATAGCCGAGTCCGACGGCACGAGCCACCTTATCGAAGGCTTCACCGGCAGCATCATCACGTGAACGGCCGACGATCTCGAACTTACCGTAATCCTGCACAACGACGAGGTGGGTATGACCACCCGATACGATCAGACAGGCAAACGGCGGCTCGAGCGTCTTGTTTTCGATATAGTTTGCGCTGACATGCCCCTCGATATGGTGGACACCGATCAGCGGCTTTTTCAACGCATAGGCGAGTGCCTTCGCTTCCGCCACACCGACGAGCAGGGCACCGACGAGACCAGGACCATAGGTGACCGCGATGGCATCGATGTCGTCGAAGGTACAGTGGGCTTCCTTCAGCGCGAGCGCGATGACGTCGTCGATCTTTTCGAGATGCTTACGGGAAGCGATCTCCGGTACGACCCCGCCGTACTCTGTATGAATCGCGATCTGCGATGAAATGATGTTGGAAAGAACCTCACGGCCATTACGAACGACCGCAGCGGCGGTCTCGTCACAGCTGGATTCGATTCCCAGGATTGTAATATCTGCCATGGCTACTCCAGATTCATATACTAAGCTTGTATGCATCGCCTCTGTTCCGTTGCTGATGCAAGCGCAGGACGGAGGCGGTGCGAATGATACGATACAGCATCGCTGATGCCGTTTACTCATCGCCCTCTTCATCGAACACGAGGTCCTTCGTCCAGCCGTCCCGTGCGAACTTCACCGGCCAGATCTTCGAGATCTCGTCCCGATAGATATCCGGCTTCATCTCGCTCGGAGAATAATGTGTAAACCACATCTCCTTCGGCTGCGCCTCGGCACCGATACGGGCTGCCTCGACCATCATCATGTGCTTATACTTCTTCGCATTGTCGAGCTTCTCGTACTCACCGTACATGCCCTCGCAGATAAAGAGGTCGGCGTCGGTCGCCATCTCCGTGATCATCGGGGTCGGACGGGTATCGGTACAGTAGGTAACGCTCAGTCCGCGGCGTGCGGCCCCCATCACCATGTCCGGTGTATAAATCTGTCCATCTTCCTCGACCGTTTCCCCGTGCTGCAGTCGATTCCAGCAGCGGACCGGGATGTGACTCGCCTGTGCGCGTGCCGCATCGAACTTTCCGAGCCGGCGGATGCTGACGCGATAGCCATAGCAGGTGATTTTATGGTTCACCTTGAAGGCATCCAGCACGAACGGCCCGAACTCGATCTGCTCGAACGGTTCTGAAAGCTCATGATAGACGATTTCGAACGGAAGCTCCGGTGCCACCACACGCAGTCCATCCACTACGCGTCGGAGGCCCTTCGGTCCGACCATGTGCAGCGGCTCGGTACGCTCGGCGTTTCCCATCGAAAGAAGCATGCCCGGCAGACCGGAGATATGATCCGCATGGTAGTGCGTGAAGCAGATCACATCGATCGGCTTCGGCGACCATGACTTTTCCTTCATGGCAATCTGAGTGCCCTCGCCGCAGTCGATCAGCATACTGCTGCCGTTGCAGCGAAGCATGAGGCTCGTGAGCCATCGGTTCGGAAGCGGCATCATCCCGCCGGTTCCCAGTAAACAAATATCCAGCATATTTTTATTCCTTCATCATGATGATGGCATCCTCTGTCGGACCCTGATAGTAGTTCTTTCGTCGATAGGATTCTACGAATCCCCTTTTAAGATACAGTGCCTTTGCAGGCTCATTGTGTGCCCGGACCTCCAGAAAGATGCGTTCTGCATCCCGTTCTGCAGCGAGACGCAGCATCTCCACCATCAGCGTTTCACCGACGCCGCTTCGACGGCAGGCGGGCGCCACGCATATATTTTCGATCTCGGCTTCCGGCGCGATGATCCGCAGTACCGCATACCCTGCGAGACCAATGCTGTCGGCCGCTGCATCCTGCACTGCGCCTGTCTGCAGCGGCCTCGGAACGGAGTGCGTTTCGGCATCTACGGATGAACTGTACTCCTGTATCGTTCTCGAAACCGGAACGGTGGCACGGATCACCAGCGGGAAATCGCATTTCGATGAGATCGCGGATTCGAAATCAGCGGCATGCCAGGCCATCTGACCGAAGGCTTCCCGCTCGAGGCGAAGTACCTCCGGGATGTCCTCCAGCCGCATGGATTCAATGGTATACGCGTTTTCCTTCATCGGGCGTCCCTCCTGTCGTTCCTGTACACTTTATCCCGGCGTCCGGCAGTACGCTGACGGCGCAGGGATGCGGCTCTGCGATGCCCCGGGGATAGACCTGGGTATGTCCGATTATAAATTCTCCGGAACCGTGTCATCCTCGTAGCCTGGACCGGCATCGATCTTATAGTTCCGTGCCGTGAGACGATCCTCGCCCGCTGTCTTTTTCAGCAGATTCGGATCCTCGTGTGTGATGTCATACTCCCGGAGACCGGCGGCATCACGCTCGCGTTCTGCTTGCGGCTTCCGGATATAGCTGAGGTGGAAGTCTTTACCGGCTACCGCCTTTCCCTGCGTGAGCTGTTCTGCACCGAGCATGGCGACAGAGGAAGCACGCTGCAGGAGATTTCCCGGGCCGGCGAAGCGATATGGTACGGAGAGCTTCGCCTCGAGGCAGCTGCGGTATACCGGAACGGCATCCCCCAGGAAAAAGTGCTTTCCCGGCATCTGATTGATTTTTGTGACGAGCTCCTCGATGCCGATCGCCTCTTCCTCTCCGATCAGCTGTCCGTCGAGAAAGGTTGCGGTATACACCTGGCTGCGACGCGCATCCATGATCGGATGCACATAAACCTCATCCATCTCGTGTACATTCATCGCGAGACCCTCGAGGGTGCTCACCTCGACGAGCGGGATGTCGTAGCCGAGGGCGAGGCCCTTCGCCGTCGCGGCGCCGATGCGGAGACCGGTAAAGGAACCGGGACCTGCGCTGACCGCGATGGCATCCAGCTCTTCAGCCTTATGTCCGGTACGTGAAAAAATCTCAGCCACCATAGGTAAAAGTGTCTGAGAGTGGGTAAGTCCGATATTGTTTGAATATTCTGAAAGGACGACACCGTCTGCGTATAAGGCGACGCTCGCGGTGTGTCCGGATGAATCGATTCCTAAAATCAACATAGTGTTATCCCATACTTAATACTCGATGCGGCGGTAATCGAAGCCCTTCGTGAGGTCCTTCCGGATGCGCACCCAGTGGGCCTCCTTCGGCAGAAGCTCCTCGATCTGTCCCGGCCACTCGATGATGCTGACGCCCTGACCATAGAAATAGTCTTCGTAGCCGATCTCCTCCATCTCGGAAGGATCCCCGATACGATAGACATCGAAGTGATAGAGCGGGAGACGCCCGCCTTCATACTCCTTGACGATGTTAAAGGTCGGCGAATTAACATAATCGTCGATGCCGAGTCCCGCGGCGAAGCCCTGGGTGAAGACGGTCTTGCCTACACCGAGGTCACCATCGAGACAGATGATCTCGCCCGGTACCGCCTCGCGGCCCAGCTTCTGTCCGAATGCGAAGGTATCCTCCGCTGAATTACTCTCAAAAATCATCAGTCCTCTTCCTTCTCGGTACGGATGAAATGGAAGATCCGGCGTCCGGTCTTCTCTTCAAACTCAGCGACATTCTGCAGGAAGTCGCCCTCAAACATCACATCGGTGACGAAGCCGAACTCATCGGTGCGACCGCCCAGTGCGATCGGAACCAGCTTCGAGCTATCCTCGAGGAAGAGCTCACGGAGCTCTTTCTTCACCGCATCCGGTGTACCCTCGACACGAACGAAATAGGCGAACGCGTTGGAGCTCATCGGCTCGATCTGGATCATCTTCTCTGTCCAGCCGATGCCCTGGAAATCATGCTGGTGACGTGCGGCTGCGATGATGTCGGATACGACAGCACTCGCGGTCGGCATCTTGCCAGCACCCATACCATAGAGCATGGTGGTACCGAGGCAGTTTCCGACGATACGGATACCGTTGTAGACGCCATCGACGCTGAAAAGCGGATCCGACTTCGGAATCATCATCGGTACGACATAGGCGAAGTACTTATCCTCGACCTGCTGTACGGAACCGAGCAGCTTGATGGTCATACCCAGCTCACGCGCATAGAGGAAATCCAGCTTCGAAACCGCACGGATACCCTCGGTATAGATATCCTCATGACGGCAGCGGTTGCCGGAGGCCATGCTGAGAAGGATCGCCGTCTTACGGGAGGTATCGAAGCCATCGATATCAGAGGACGGGTCGCGCTCTGCATAGCCGAGACGCTGTGCCTCCACGAGGGTCTCTTCGAAGTCGGCCCCCTTCTCACGCATCTTCGTAAGGATGAAGTTCGTGGTACCGTTCATGATACCGGTGATCTCGGTCAGATTTTCGCCGGCATAGTTATGGTAGATCGTACGGATGACCGGGATGCCGCCACCGACGGAAGCCTCGAAATAGAAATTGCAGTGATGCTCGCGGGCGATGCCGATCAGCTTAGAGCCGACGGCGTCCACAAGTGCCTTGTTCGAGGTGACACAGTGCTTGCCCTTCTCGAGGCAGGCCTTCACGAACTCATAGGCTGGATGAATGCCGCCCATGGTCTCGACGACGAGCTTCACCTCCGGGTCGTTCTCGATGATGGAAAAGTCGGAGATCAGCTTATCATTATCGACACCGATATCGGTACGAAGATCCAGTACATACTTGAGCTCGACCGGCTCGCCGAGCTTCTTCTCGATCTGCGCCTGATTGATGCGCAGTACCTCTGCCACGCCGGAGCCGATGGTGCCATAGCCTAAAATCGCAATTTTCATAATTTCCCCCTTCATGCTGGTAACGTCTCCGAAGTGTTCGGGAAACGTTTCGAAATGATGTTGCCGGTGGTTTTACAGGGACTGCCTAGCCAGGCATGCTCTCCTGCGCAAGAATCTTGACATATTGTATATTGGGCAATGCTTCGATCTCATGGATCATCGCGTTGATGTCCGATGTATCCTCCCGGACCTCGATGGAGAGGGTCAGGGTGGCGATTCCGTTGATGGGAATCGATTGATGGATGGTCAGAATATTCGCATTATACGAGGCCACCTTCGAGCAGATCTTCGCCAGATTTCCGAGTACATCCCGCATCTGCACGATGATCGTGATGGTTTTTCCCTTCGAACTGTCGTAGAACGGGAAGATGTCTTCCTTGTATTTGTAGAAGGAACTGCGGGAGATGCCCACGCGTTCGGTCGCTTCCGCTACCGATAGTCCCTTTTCCGTCTCGAGGAGACGTTTCACCTCGACCACCTTTTTCAGGACCTCAGGCAGTGCCCCGGTCCGCACAACGAAATAATCGGATTGACTGCTCATCGTGTCTACCTGTCCTTCTCTCTCGCTCGTGGTGCTGTTCCATCGCTTATCCGCTGCTGAAATCAGTCGTCTCCCTGAACACGGCGGTCCGGGCAGCCGAGCTGCATCCATTTGAGATAAGCCGTGATGAAACGGTCGATATCACCGTCCAGAACGGCATCGGTGTTGGAACTCTGCTCACCGGAGCGAAGATCCTTCACCATACGATATGGCTGCAGGACATAAGAACGAATCTGGGAGCCCCAGCCGTTGTCCTTGACTTCGCCACGAATACCAGCCAGCATCGCCTCCTGTTCCTCCTTCTCCTTCAGATACAGTCTCGCCTTCAGCATCTGCATCGCCTTATTACGGTTCTGGAGCTGTGAACGCTCCTCCTGGCAGGCCACGACGATACCGGTCGGGATATGGATCAGTCGAACGGCGGAGGAAGTCTTATTGATATGCTGTCCACCGGCACCGGACGCACGGTATACCTCCATCTTGATGTCTTCCGGGCGAATCTCGATGTCGATCTCGGTCTCGATGTCCGGCATGACATCACAGGATACGAAGGAGGTCTGACGCTTCGCCTGTGCATTGAACGGAGAGATACGTACCAGACGGTGTACACCGGCCTCGGAACGAAGGTAGCCGTAGGCATACTCGCCATCGATCTCGATGGTGACGGACTTGATACCGGCTTCATCGCCCTCCAGATAATCCAGCACCTTCAAGGTGAAGCCGTGACGCTCCGCCCAGCGGGTATACATACGGTACAGCATACCGGCCCAGTCGTTGGACTCGGTACCACCGGCACCGGCATTGAGACGCAGGATAGCGTTCATGTTGTCATATTCTCCGGAAAGAAGAAGCTTCGTCGACATCTGATCGAGGCGCTCGATGAAATCATCCAGCATTTCCTTGACTTCCGCGACGGAATCCTGGTCTTCCTCCTCTTCGGCCATCTCGATCAGTGCGCCGATATCCTCATAGGACTGCGCAAGCTCTTCGTAGCTTTTTACCTCGTCTTTCAGACGACGGTCCTCGGTGGAGTACTGGTTTGCCTTTTCCGGGTTGGTCCAGAAATCCGGCTCTTCCATCATACGATCGAGCTCAGCGATACGCTTTTTCTTATTATCGAGATCCAGGGAAGCGCCGAGGTCCCGGAGTGCCTGTTCCTTCTGGCCAAGCTCAAATTTGTACTGGTCTAACTCAATGATCATTTGTTTTCCTTTACATGCTATGGGTTTACATCGTCACTGCTGCTCTGCTTCCCTGACGTACAGGCACCCGGAAGGTGCCTGCGGTTGGAAAACAGAGGCGAAGTATATAAAAGGCCGCGAAGCATTCGATGATGATCCGCGGCCTTTCCCTGCGGGGGCAGGAAAGCTTACTTAGTTTTTGCCGGCATGATCAAGCATTTCATCCTGTGCCTTCTCTGCCTGTGCTTCGGATACCTTCTGATTCATCATCTTCTGGTACTCGTCACGGCCGTGGCACTGCTTGTACTTCTTGCCGGATCCACATGGGCACGGATCATTCGGATAGATTTTGCGGATGGAACGCTTCTTCGGTGCCTGCACGAGGGTGTCGTCACGGTTGGTACCGGTAACCTGTGCCTGCTGCTCACGCTCCACCTTCTGCTCTACCTGGATATGATACAGGATGCGTACGGTATCTTCCTTGATGGCACGTGTCATATCGCCAAACATCTGATAGCCCTGGATCTTATACTCTACGAGCGGATCCTTCTGGCCGTATGCCTGAAGGCCGATACCGTCACGGATGATATCCATATCATCGATGTGGTTCATCCACTTCTGGTCGATCACACGAAGAAGGATGACACGCTCTACCTCACGGAGCTGCTCCGGATTCGGGAAGGAGGCTTCCTTCTGTTCATAGAGCTTGATGGCCTCTTCCTTCAGAAGCTGCTTGAACTCGTTCTTCGTCATCGAGTTGAACTGCTCCTCAGTGAGCTGCAGCTTCGGAAGCGGGATGATGCTCATCAGTGTGTCATTGAGACCACTGAGATCCCAGTCCTTCGCGGTGGAGTCCTCCGGAACGTTCGCATCGACATAGTTCTCGATGATGTCCTGGATGAAGTTGATGATGGTCGGACGGAGATCGTCACCGTTCAGGACCTTCTCACGCTCTGCATAGATGACATCACGCTGCTCGTTGTTGACCTCGTCGTACTTCAGGAGGTTCTCACGGATGCCATAGTTGTTCAGCTCGATCTTCTCCTGTGCCTTCTCGATGGCATTGGACAGCATCTTGTGATGAATCTGCTCACCCTCCGGCACGCCCAGTGCCTCGAACATATTCATGAGACGCTCGGAACCGAAGAGACGCATCAGATCATCCTCGAGTGAAATGAAGAACTGTGACTGACCCGGGTCACCCTGACGTCCGGCACGGCCACGGAGCTGGTTATCGATACGTCTTGACTCGTGACGCTCGGTACCGATGATATGAAGACCACCGGCGGCCAGTGCCTCTGGATCCAGCTTGATATCCGTACCACGACCGGCCATGTTGGTTGCGATGGTGACGGCGCCGTGCTGACCGGCGTCTGCGACGATGGCAGCCTCGAGCTCATGGAACTTCGCATTCAGGACGTTGTGCTTGATACCACGACGCTTCAGCATGCCGCTGATGAGCTCGGAGGTATCGATGTTGATGGTACCGATCAGAACCGGCGCACCGGTCTCATGTATACGAACCGCTTCATCGACAACGGCCTGGAACTTTTCCTTCTTTGACTTATAAACCGCATCATCGAGGTCGATACGCTGTACCGGCTTGTTGGTCGGGATACAGATAACATCCATGTAATAGATGTTACGGAACTCCTTCTCCTCAGTCTGTGCGGTACCGGTCATGCCGGCCTTCTTATCAAACTTGTTAAAGAAGTTCTGGAAAGTGATCGTTGCGAGGGTCTTCGACTCACGCTTGACGTTCACATGCTCCTTCGCCTCGATCGCCTGATGGAGACCATCGCTGTAACGACGGCCCGGCATGATACGTCCGGTGAACTCGTCGACGATGAGTACCTCATCATCCTTGACCACGTAATCCTTATCACGGTGCATCAGGTTGTTTGCACGAAGTGCCAGGATCACACAGTGCTGGATTTCCAGATTCTCCGGATCTGCGAGGTTCTTGATATGGAAGAACTGCTCTACCTTATGGACACCCTGCTGTGTGAGGTTGACGGTCTTCTCCTTCTCGTTGACGATGAAGTCACCGGTCTCCTCGATCTCCTCGCCGAGGATCGCATCGAGCTTACTGAACTCTGCGGACTCCTCGCCGCGCTGAAGCTGACGGGCCAGCACATCGCAGACCTCATAGAGCTTCGTGGACTTTCCGGACTGTCCGGAAATGATGAGCGGTGTACGTGCTTCATCGATCAGGACGGAATCGACCTCATCGATGATGCAGTAGTGAAGGCCACGCAGTACCTGCTGATTCTTATAAACCGCCATGTTATCACGGAGGTAGTCGAAACCGAGCTCGTTGTTCGTGACATAGGTGATATCACAGTTATAGGCTGCCTGACGCTCCTCGGTGGTCATGGAGTTCAGCACCACACCGACGCTTAATCCGAGAAACTCGTGGATGCGTCCCATCCACTCGGCATCTCTCTTAGCGAGGTAGTCGTTGACAGTGACGATGTGGACACCCTTCCCCTCCAGCGCATTCAGATAGGCCGGACAGGTGGATACGAGCGTCTTACCTTCACCGGTTCTCATCTCGGCGATACGACCCTGATGAAGAACGACACCACCGATCAGCTGTACCGGGAAGTGCTTCATCTTATTCACACGCCATGCAGCCTCACGTACTGTAGCATAGGCCTCCGGAAGGATCTGATCCAGACTCTCTCCCTGCGCCAGACGCTCCTTGAACTTCGGGGTCTGTGCCTTTAACTCTTCATCTGACATGGCGGACATGGTCTCATCATAAGAAAGGATCTTCTTGATGATCGGATCGATCCGCTTCAGTTCATGATCGGAATGGGTACCGAAAACCTTCTCAAAAAAACTCATTTGCTCTAGTACTCCTTATCGCAAGTGCATACAGCGATACATCTGCCTACACTTTTCGTTCTACTTATGGCTATAACTCTGAAATCTTATCACTAAACACTTTTTTATTCAAGAAAGCTTTTGATTGTTAACATTTAATTCATATATTTCGCTGCTGTTCAGACGTAGTCAAGTCGTGGCTCGGCGGACGGCAGCCGAGCCGCGAGTGAACATTAACATAAATCCGTCGGATTATATTTTACATATCCATTACGTTGTAGAAATTTCTTCTATATATGGTATAATATAAGTATCCTGAATGACCCACATCAGGAAATCTTTTTTAAGGGAGCGTGATTCTATGAAGTTTAACATCACAGGAAGAAATGTTACTGTATCTGACGGCATGAAGGACCAGATCGATCGGAAGCTGGGCAAGTTATCGAAGTTCTTCAAGGAAGACACCATCTGCAATGTCACTCTCTCCACTGAGAAAAGCAAGTACAAGGTCGAGGTGACCATCCCGGTAAAGGACGGCGTCATCCGTGCCGAGGAGATCACACCGGATAAGTTCCAGTCTCTCGATATGGTTGTTGACGTCATCGAGCGTCAGATCCGCAAGTATCGCACGAAGCTGATCGGTCGCCAGCAGGCCGCTGATTTCTCCGAGGCCTTCGCAGAGGAGCTGGAAGATGATCTCGGTGAGGATGAGATCCAGATCGAGCGTACGAAGCACTTCAACCTGAAGCCGATGACCCCGGAAGAGGCTTGTCTCCAGATGGAGCTGGTCGGCCATACCTTCTTCGTATTCCAGAACGGCGATACCGGAAACGTCGCCGTCGTATATAAGAGAAAGAGCGGAAACTACGGCCTGATCGAGCCGGAGTACTGATTCCCGGAGAGGCCGGCAGGCCTCCTTATACAATATAATATTTGAGTGGTATCCATCGTACGTTAGACAGTGATGCTGATCATCCATTTGTCATATGGACTCCATAAAACGAAGAACCCCTTAAGCTGTTTCGCTTAAGGGGTTCTTCGTTTACGGTGAAGCCTCGCCGATGGGCAGGCTTTTATACTGGAGATATCGCTTCCCGAAGCCGGTCGGTGGAACGCGTTCTCGCTGACCGGTATCCGGATGTCCTCTTCTCATCAGTTCTGGATGAAGCGTCCATAGCCGACCGGTGTACGGTAATCATAGCGGCCGGTGCAGATGCCGGTACGTGCATTCGCGGCATGGATGATGACACCATCGCCGGCATAGATCGCGACGTGGTTGATGTAATCACCGGATGCGTAGAATACGAGGTCGCCCGGCTGGAGCTGCTCGAAGCTGATGGGCTGTGCATTCGCGTACTGATCACGGGAGCTACGCCCTGTCGTGATGCCGAAGTGCTTGAAGATCTGCTGTACGAAGCCGGAGCAGTCGGCACCGTCCGTGAGGGAAGTTCCACCATAGACATATGGGTTTCCGAGGAACTGCTTCGCGTACTGGATCAGTGCCTGACGGGAAGCCGTCGTTGCGATGACCGGAAGACTGCTGCTGATCGACTTTACGATGGAGGTGCCGGCCTCGATGACATTACTGCGACTTAAAATGCTCGTGCCGGTCGTTCCACTGACGGCATCGCCGGCAGCCTGGATGATGTTCCCGGCGGCCGCGCTCACGCCACTGGTGCCGGCGTTCGTGAGGATATTCGCGGCTGGACTGACCGTGTTTTTCTGTGAAGTGGAGCTGGTACCTGTGGCACTCTGTGTGTTCTTCTTAAAAACAGCAAAATCATCGACCGAATCCACGATTTCCAGCAGGGTTTCTTTTCCTTCGGTCGAAACCGCGCCTTCCTGGATCGTTTCGGCTGCCGTTGAGTCCTGCGCCACGGTATACTGTTCGCTGACGACATTGGCACTGGTCTCATGGATCTCGGAGATTTTATACTCCGGAATCATGGAGCCGTCCGTCGCCGCAGCCAGATCCTGGTCGGAGATGCCGAGCTCCTCGTCCGATACCGGGCCGTCGCCGATGCCGATCAGGACCTCGTCCGCCAGCGCGGTCGTAGTGGTCGTCAGGCTGAACATGAGAAGCAGGGCCAGCTTCCGCGCGAGCTTCCGCGTGCGACGCTTCTGGGCATACGAAGAACCGGCATGCAGACGCGCACCGGTTTCCTGTGTCATAGGATGCATAAGATGATTCATACTGGGTCTATTCACGTTTTCTCCCATACTTTTATCTGATCCACGGGGCGCCGGAGCGGTCCGTGGCATGAAACGAAGATGTCTCTGAAAGAAGCCGCAAAAAAGCGGCGTTGCAAAATCGGTTTCGAAGATTTCGAACACCTTAACTTTAGCACAAACGCCACGATCTTTCCTTACAAATTATATTACAATTTGCTTACGATGCAGAGGGCCTATAAGCGTTCCTCCGGGTCCCCACTGTCTGAACAGTATTTCAAATCTTAGATCCAGCCGCCGTCGAAGCGGATGATCTGTCCGGTGAGGTAGGCCGGTGCGGCAGCGAGGAGACGTACGAAGTCTGCGACCTCTGCCGGTGTACACATGCGCCCGTACGGGATCTCGTCCTCGAGCTGTGCCCGGTCCTCGGCGCTCATCCAGCCGTTCATATCCGTGTCCACGCAACCGATGGCGATGGCATTGACCGGGATATGGGTCGGTGCGAGCTCCTTCGCCAGCGCCTCGGTGAAAGCATTGACCGCGCCCTTCGTGAGGCTGTAGACCGACTCCATGGATGCACCGACCACGCCCCAGACGGAGCTCATGTTGAGGATGCGGCCCTCGGAGGCACGCAGCATATACGGGATCACTGCGCGGGTGAGGCGGAACATGTCCTTCACGTTGGCATCGAGCATCGCATCGAGTTCGTCATCCGAGACGTCCTGGGCGAGGTTGAAGGTCGAGATACCGGCGTTATTTACGAGAAGGATGGCATCCTCCGGGGTCTCGATCCGCGTGCGTCGTGCATACGCATCCTGCTGATCCTGCGAAGGGAGCGGATCGCTCTTCTCTTCGCAGGAAGTACATGTTTCAAGCTGCGCTCTTTCGATATCTTCTTCTGTAAGGATCGGAATGGTTTTCGTACCCGGTGTACCGAGCAGTGCGGCCAGTACCTCATCGGTGATCGGCCCGTGCACAGTATGCACCTCCGTCACGCTGCGGAGCTTCTCCGCCTCCTGCTCCAGGAGGTCGAAGCGGGACCGACAGTTCAGGATGAGCCGCCAGCCATCCTGGGCCAATGTCTCTGCCACTGCTCTCCCCACACCGCGGGAGGCACCTGTAATAATCGCTGTTTTCATAATTTCCTTTCTTGATCGTCACGGATGTGTTCGTACATATATATGAGCAGCTGCGGAGACGAATGGCCTGTCCGCGTTTCTGCAATCTCCGGAAGCCTGGCTTCCGCTCACTTAAATGAAGGCAGGTTCCAGTGAAAGCAGATCGCGAGGAAGCGGATCAGAACCGTCACAAGCATGCTGACCACCGCGGCGATCATCGTGCTTCCGAAGGTACCGGCCGGGCGAGCGATGACGGACAGGCCGCAGTAGACGATGGCGCCCACGATGGCTGCGATACCATAGACACGTTTTCGCATGATGAGCGGCATCTGACCGGCGAAAATATCGCGGAGGATGCCACCGCCGATGCCGGTGAGGACGCCGACGAAGCAGGCGAGGAACATATTTGCACCGTAGCCTGCATTGACCGCCGTACGGCAGCCGACGACGACGAACGCAGCGAGGCCGACGGAATCCGCGACGTTCAGGATGAAGTTCGAGCGGATACGGTTCCGGTCGATCTTATCCATATAGGTTTCGGTGGTGTGGCTGCGCTCGAAGATGAAGTCGACGACGCAGGTGATGAAGGCGACCGTCACATAGACCGGTTTCGTGAACATCGCCGGTGGGATCTCGCCGAGGATGAGGTCACGGATCATACCGCCGCCGACCGCCGTCGCACAGCCGAGCACGATGGCACCGAAGATATCCATCTTCCGCTCCTTCGCGACCATGACACCGGAAATCGCAAAAGCCACCGTACCGATCATTTCGAGAACAAAAATCACATCATCAAAGCTCATAACCATCTCCGCTTCATTCTTATATTACTGCGCTTCTATAGTGGGGCGTGTCGATGCCCTCGCGCCAGGCCCATCCACAGCAGTGAACTTTTTTCTGCATGAAGAATGCAGCACCTCCGACGGAGATGCTGCATCATGCGTATTCTGTATTCTATTTTAGTAGAAAAAAAACTTAAATCAACCGGAAACTGCACGATTTCTGCGCGTCTCCGTACAGTTCTTCCGCTACGCATCCGCTGTCTGCCGAAGCGACGATATCCGCCACCGGCAGCGGCTTCGATCATCCGATCAGCTTCAGTCAATCTCGTCCGGAAGCTCGAGGGTGTGCTCTCTGTTCAGCTTCTGGCAGAAAGCGACGAACTTATCGAGCGGAACGTTCTGGATCTGCTTGTTGGAGCCACGAACGTTGATGGATACGGTGTTCTCCTCTGCCTCGTGATCACCGAGTACGAGGATGTACGGATCCTTGTAGTTCTTGAAGCCCTTGATCTTCGTCTTCATGTTCTTATCGCTGTAGTCCGCCTCGACACGGATACCGGCGTTCATGAGCGCCTCCTCGACCTTCTTCGCATAGGCGTTGTGCTCCTCACGGATCGGAACGAGGGCTACCTGATACGGATTCAGCCAGAACGGGAAGTTGCCCTTGAAGTTCTCGATGATGATACCGATGAAACGCTCGAGGGAACCGTAGATCGCACGGTGAATAACGACCGGCATCTGCTGTGTGCCGTCCTCTGCGGTGTAGTTCAGGCCGAAATTGTGCGGAAGCTGGAAGTCGAGCTGAACCGTACCGCACTGCCACTCACGACCGAGTGCATCCTTGATCTGAAGGTCGATCTTCGGGCCATAGAATGCGCCGTCGCCTTCATTGATCTCGTAACCGCCCTCGCCATACTTCTCGTCGAGGATGGACTTGAGGGATGCCTCTGCACGATTCCAGACGTCGAGATCACCCATGAAATCATCCGGTCTGGTGGAGAGCTCTGCACGGTAGGTGACACCGAAGGTCTTGTAGATCTCGTCTGCGATGGAGATCACATCGGCGATCTCATCCTTGATCTGGGACTCCATCACGAAGGTATGGTCATCATCCTGACGGAACTCCTGTACACGGAAGAGACCGTTCATCTGACCGGACTTCTCCTTACGGTGCAGCACATCGTACTCGGAGTAACGGATCGGGAGCTCCTTATAGGAACGAAGCTTACGCTTGAAGGTGAGCATCGCGTTCGGGCAGTTCATCGGCTTCGCCGCCATAGTGTCGATGCTCTCACGGTTGTAAATGACAGAACCTGCCTGGATCTTCGCTACCTTCTTCTCGGCTGCCGCATCCTTATAGTCCTCGACCACGTTCTCTATATCGGCATCGGCCGTGGTGTAACCATCGATACCCGGAACGATGAACATGTTGTTCAGATAGTGTGCCCAGTGGCCGGAAACGAGCCAGAGACGCTTGTTATTTACGAGCGGAGCTGCGATCTCAGTGTAGCCATGGCGACGCTGTACCTCACGGCTGTACTGAAGCAGTGCCTGGTACATCTGCCATCCACGTGGCAGCCAGTATGGCATACCCGGAGCGGTCTCGTTGAACATGAAGAGCTCGAGCTGTGCACCGATCTTCTTGTGGTCACGCTCACGTGCCTCCTCGATCATCTTTACGTGCTGCTTCAGCTCATCCTTCGTCGGGAATGCATACACATAGACACGCTGCATGTGGTCACGCTTCTCATCACCTCTCCAGTACGCTGCGGAACAGCTGTGAATCTGGTAAGCCGCGCTCATCAGCTCCTGTGAATTCTCTACGTGCGGTCCACGGCAGAGATCGACATAATCATCACCGGTATAGTAAACAGAGATGGTCTCGTCCTCCGGAAGCTCCTCGATCAGCTCAAGCTTGAACTTCTGATCCTTGAAGATCTCCTTCGCCTCGGCCTTCGATACTTCCTTCCGTGTCCACGGCTCACGACGCTTGATGATCTCACGCATCTTGTTCTCGATGGCCTTGAAGTCCTCCTCACCGATGCTCTTGCCTTCCGGCAGTACGAAATCATAGTAGCAGCCGTCCTCGATCTGAGGTCCGATGCCGTACTGTACTTCCTTACCGTAGATCTCGATCACCGCCTTCGCGAGGATGTGTGCGAGGGAATGACGATACACCTGTAATAACTCTTCCTTTTCCATTTGTTTCTCCTTTGAATGTTTCAAAACCAGCCCTTTGGGACGGCTGATTTCGTGTCTGGACAACCGGTCCAGTGCCACACAGCGAATAAATTAAAGAGTCCCAACCAGCTCTTTCGAACTGATTGGGACGATAGATTCGCGGTTCCACCCAAATTGTCATCATCCACATATCCTGTGGGCGGATGCTTTTACATCTGCACAGATGACCACTCTTTCGACGGTAACGTAGTCAACGGGTCCGATTAAGGACCTCTCCGAGGTGGTGTTCATATTTATTTCATCGACGCCTCGCAGCAAGCGGCGCTTCTCTGAATCCGAAATCAAATACTACTGTCCTCTTCAACGATTTCTGTCTATTCAATTGACACAGCCATTGTAGGTTCGTCGCATCGCTTTGTCAAGGCTTTACTTCTCGATTTCCAGACGGCCGTCGGCGATGCACTTTCCGGACTGACGGTCAAACAGCAGGATGTGGCTGCCGTGGATGTCGATGCCGGCCTGCTCGCCGATCCTGTAGGCATTGTTCCCGAAGATCACGCCGGTCAGCAGATAGTCATCCTGCACGCAGAGCTTGAGCGTCGATTCCATACCGGTCGGCATAGCACCGAAGATCGTGGTCTGGAGCGCGCCATCCGGCTCGATGTCGATGGCCTCCGGACGGATGCCCAGCACGAGGTCGCGGTTTGTCAGGACCGGATCCTCGAGGATGGAGCTGTCCTCTTCGATGACCTTCTCGATGTGGTACTTGAAGACCTCATCCTTGTTGCTCTTCTCGACGGCGTGCTTCTGCTTCAGACGGTCGATTTCTGCCTGCTTCTTCGCGGCGGCATCTGCGTCCCGCTGTGTGAACCAGGTCGGAAGCGCGAGCGCTTCGTTCGGGATGAAGCGTGCATGGATGCCATGGAAGATCTCAAGGGCGACGCTGCCGTCTGCACTTTGCTCACCCGTGGCTTCTACGAAGTTGATGGACGGGTTGCCGACGAAATCGGCCGCGAAGAGATTCGTCGGGCGGTTGTAGACCTCGAGTGGTGCGTCGTACTGCTGGAGGACACCGTTGTTGATGAGGCAGATCTTCGTCGCGAGGGTCATCGCTTCCATCTGATCATGGGTGACATACACGAAGGTCGATCCGGTCTCCAGGTGAAGACGCTGCAGCTCGTAGCGCATCTCGAGACGAAGCTTCGCATCGAGGTTACTGAGCGGCTCATCCATGAAGAGCACCTGTGGCTCCGGTGCGAGTGTACGGGCGATGGCGACACGCTGCTGCTGACCGCCGGAAAGCTCTGCCGGATAACGATCCATGAACATACCGATCTTTACGACACGGGAAACCTGACGTACACGGCTGTCGATCTCTTCGTCCGTTAATTTCCGGACCTCCATGATTGCGGTGCCGTTCTGTGTGACGTGGAAATGCTCGTCGAGGGCCTGCCCCTTCGCCGCATAGCCTGCATTGATCTCCGCAAGGGTCTTCTCATAGCCGGCACGTGCCGCATCGGCTGCCTGCTGCAGATCCGCCGCCTCATGAATCTTCAGGTTGAAGAGCTCCTTCGCGCTCATGATGGAGAGGTTGA
>ERZ1034980.944-NODE-944-length-18494-cov-23.586203_pt1 | contig 18494 bp, 10 predicted proteins | sample MGYA00520622_ERZ1034980 | MGnify/ENA primary metagenome ERZ1034980 (study PRJEB33766, sample SAMN09781791) | gut metagenome | biome: gut microbiome | host: Homo sapiens | place: Madagascar | study: EMG produced TPA metagenomics assembly of the PRJNA485056 data...
GGCAATCCCATGATCTTCTCCGAGTTTGAGGATAAGGTCGCGGCAATTCTGTACACGCCGAACGCCTATGACGCCGCTGCTACCGCAAAGGTCGCCGCGGGCGCCATCGAGCCTTCCGGACTTCTGCCCTACGACATGCCTGCCAACATGGACACCGTGGAGGCCCAGGCCGAGGACACCCCGCATGACTTTGACATCTACCAGGACTCCGAGGGCAACTCCTACGGCTTTGCCTTCGGCCTGAACTGGAACGGCGTCATTGACGACGAGCGCACCAAGAAGTACAAGGTCGCCCCCGTCCTCACCCCGCAGGAGTACGACTTCGGCTCCTACAAGGGCTACACCACCTACGAGGGCTAGGCGCTTATCGCCATAGCGCGAAGCCCTTTCTCCCTTGCGCCGCCCCGGCCTTCCGGGGCGGCGTTTTTTGTGCCGCTGCGGACAGACGCCGTTGTCTGCGGACGTTTTCGGGCCGCAGGCGTCCGTCAACAACGGAGTTTGTGCTGACGCGCGACAAACACCGTCACCCACGGACAAAAAGTCGAGAAGAACGTCCTTCGGCAACGGTGTTTGTCCCCGTCTTGCCTCTCGGAAGCTTGCCGCTTGGAGCTGCGCAAATGCAAACCGTGCGGTCAAACCTGCCGATTGTGCGGCAGCATGTTTCGGCCGCCTTCCCGCCGGCTTAACTCTTCCTTAAAGAGCGGGGCGCAAAGGCCTGCCGGGAAGAGCAAGGGAGAAAACTATGAGAGACATCACGCGCAGGGGCTTCATCGCCGGTAGCGCCATCGCCGCTGGCCTGGTGGGCCTCGCTGGCTGCAACGCCGGCACCGGTTCTGCCGCAGACCCGCTGGCCGCGCCCGCCGAGGACAAGTACCCCATCGACCCCGACAAGGACGACGTCAAGGCCAAGTGGGCCTCCGAGCAGACCCGTGACGGCTGGTACAAGGTCACCAACGAGGACGGCGGCGCCGAGCTGGGCGTCATGGACGAGGCCAAGATCATCCAGGTCGACGGCTACGCCTTCCGCGACGCCAACGGCAACGGCAAGCTGGACCTCTACGAGGACTGGCGCCAGCCGGCCGGCGTGCGCGCCAAGGCCCTGGCAGACGAGCTGTCCGCCGACGAGATCATCCCGCTCATGTGGCACAACGGCTTCATGAGCACCGCCGCCCCGCTTGATGACGACTCCGTCGCCACCCTCAAGGAGGGCATGCGTGCCGGCGTCTCCCGCGCCATGGCCGACCAGGACAACTACGCCGGCGCCATCGCGTGGATCAACGCCGTTCAGGAGTGGTGCGAGAAGAACGACCCGCACGGCATCCCGTACATGAACTCCACCGACCCTTACCAGATCTACGACATCCCCGACAACCACTGCCTGGTCTCGTCCTTCGACGCCGACCTGTGGAAGAAGTCCGGCCGCTACACCGGTCGCGCCTGGCGTGCCACCGGCGCCCGCGTGAACCTCGGACCCCAGGTCGATATCGGTACCAACATCGTCTGGACCCGCCTGGGCGGATCCATCTGCGAGGACCCCGCCTCCAACCGCGACCTCTGCAAGAGCTTTGGCGGCGGCATGCAGTCCACTTGGGGCGATGACGCCTGCACCGACGACAAGGGCTGGGGCAAGGACTCCGTTGCCATTATGCTCAAGCACTACGTGGGCGCCGGCGCCGTCGAGGGCGGCCGCAACGACCACAACGACGCGGGCAAGTACGACGTCTTCCCGGGCGACAACTTCAACGCCCACCTCATCCCGTTCCTGGACGGCGGTCTGCACCTGGAGTCCAAGACCGGCCAGATGGCCGCGGTCATGCCCAACTACGGCATCGCCTACACCGACGACGAGTCCCTCGGCCCCATCTGGGGCGGCGCCTACAACAAGCGCAACCTGGGCATCCTTCGCAACGCCGGTTGGGACGGCATGATCACCACCGACTGGCAGATCCTGCGCGCCACCGACTTTGGCGACCGCGCTCACGGCGTCAAGGACCTCACCGAGCCCGAGCGCTTCGACAAGCTGCTCGAGGCGACCGTCGACCAGGTCGGCGGCGACTGGGCTCCCGAGATTGGCATGGAGGGCTACAAGCTCTACGAGAAGGACCACGGCGAGGACGAGGCCCTGGCGCGCGTCCGCGACTCCGCCCGCCGCATCTTCACGGTGATGAACCAGGTCCAGCTCTTCGACAACCCCTACTCCGACCGCGAGTACGCCAAGGAGGTGCTGTCCGACCAGGCGGCCTTCGACTTTGGCCAGGAGTGCTCCAACAAGTCCATCGTCATGCTCAAGAACAAGGATGGCGTCATCTCCAAGGATGGCATCAAGGGCAAGCCCAAGTGCTACATCCCGCAGAAGTTCGTCTCCGGCGGCATGTTCGGCGGCGGCACCGCCCACTTCGAGCTTGCCGTTGACGAGGACGTTGCCAACGAGCTCTTTGACGTGGTGACCGACACCGTGGGCGAGCCCACCGGCAAGCAGATGGCCTTTGGCCCCATGGCGGCCCCTGCCTCCGACGACCCGGTCTACCAGGCCTCCGACGTCGTGCGTGCCACGCCCGAACAGATCGCCGAGTGTCAGTACGCCGTGCTTCTCATTGCCTCCCCGTCCACCGGCGCCGGCGAGCCTGGCGGCGGCATGTTCGGAGCCGCCCCGGCAGACACCCCCGCCGACGAGAAGTACCTGCCCATCTCCCTGCAGTACCGCCCCTACACCGCCGACACCGCCCGCGATCCCTCGCTTGCCGGCGACGTCATCAACGGTCAGAAGGAGAACCGCAGCTACAAGGGCAAGTCCGTCACGGCCAGCAACGAGAGTGACCTTGACCTGGTGCTCAACACCCGTGCGGCCCTGCCTGCGGATGCCAAGCTGATCCTCATCGTGGAGGCCACCAACAACGCCCAGTGCTTCCATGAGATCGAGCCCTCCGCCGACGCCATCCTGTGGTCCTGGGCAAGCAGCGGCCGTGCCTTCGGTCCCGCCTATGGCCGCATCCTCAAGGGCGAGGTCGAGCCCTCCGCGCTTCTGCCGTGCCAGATGCCTAAGAGCATGGAGGACGTCGAGGCGTCCCTGGAGGACGTGCCGCGCGACGTGGCCTGCTACACGGACTCCGAGGGCAACACCTACGAGTTTGGCTATGGCCTCAACTGGAGCGGAGTCATCGAGGACGAGCGGACCAAGACCTACCGCGCCAACCCGCTGACCAACCCCGAGACCGAGGTCAAGCCGGGCGAGTGGAAGTAGCCTCGCACACTTCTCGCCAGCTGATCTGACGGCTCCTCCCGCCTTGCGCCGCCCCGACTCTTCCCCGGGGCGGCGCTTTTCCGTGCATCCGCTTGGCGCCCGGCGGCTTCCGGCCGTGCGGCAAAACGCGCGGAGTGTGCGAGACCTTCTCGCCGGCGCGGCGCGCGGCCGTTTAATCACCGCAGCGCCATTCGCGCCAAGTCACACTAAGGGAGAAGGACATGGCAAACGTAACGAGAAGGAACTTCCTGCAGGCCGCCGCAGTCGCCGGCGGCATGATGGGCCTCGCCGGCTGCAACGCAGGCCCCGGCTCCGGCTCCGCGGCCGACCCGCTCGCCGCGCCCGCGGCCGACAGGTACCCCATCGACCCGGACGGCGAGAAGGTCGAGGCCAAGTGGTCCAGCGAGACCAGCCGCAAGGACAAGTGGACCCGCGTGACCAACCCCGACGGCGGCGCCGAGCTGGGCGTCATGGACACCGCAAAAATCATCCAGGTGGACGGCTACGCGTTCAAGGACTTGAACGGCAACGGCAAGCTGGACCTCTACGAGGACTGGCGCCAGAGCCCGGAGGACCGCGCAAAGGCCCTCGCCGAGTCCATGAGCGCCGAGGAGATTCTGCCGCTCATGTGGCACAACGGCTGCACCTCCACCACCGCCCCGCTCAACGACGATGACGCTGCCAGCCTGAAGGCCGGCATGCGCGCCGGCGTCTCTCGCGCCCAGGTCGCACCCGACAACTACGTCGAGGCCGTCAACTGGATCAACGCCGTCCAGGAGGAGTGCGAGAAGAGCGCCTACGGCATCCCGTACCTCAACTCAACCGACCAGTACCAGAACTTCGAGATTCCCGACAACGACGGCCTGGTGGCGTCCATGGACATGGACCTCATCCGCCGCGCCGCCAAGGTCCAGGCCAAGGTCTGGCGCGCCACGGGCGTCCGCTGCCTGCTCGGGCCCCAGATCGACATCTCGACCAACCCCACCTACTGCCGCTATAGCGGATCTGCCTCCGAGGACCCGGCGCTCAACCGCGACTTTGCCCGCGCCTTCATCACCGGCCTGCAGTCAACCTTCGGCGACGACGCCTGCACCGATGACCGGGGCTGGGGCAAGGACTCCATCCTCGGCATGGCCAAGCACTACTGTGGCGCCGGCGCCGTGGAGGGCGGCCGCAACGACCACTCCGACGGCGGCAAGTACGACGTCTTCCCGGGCGACAACTTCAAGGCGCACCTCGTCCCGTTCCTGGACGGCGCGCTCAACCTGGGCTCCAAGACTGGCGCCACGGCCTCGATCATGCCCAACTACGGCATTGCCTACGACCAGGACCAGAAGTACGGCGAGAACGTGGGCGGCGGCTTCTCCGAGATGCGCACCAGCTACCTGCGCAACGCCGGCTGGGACGGCATGGTGACCACCGACTGGCAGATCACGGGAGACTCTGAGCCCGGCGCCATGATGAAGAACCGCGTCTGGGGCGTCGAGGACCTCACGCCCGACGAGCGCCAGCTCAAGGGTCTGAAGGCCGGAGACGACCAGTTTGGCGGTGAGTTTGACGTGGAGAACCTCACCAAGGCCTACAAGAGCCTCGAGGCCGAGGTCGGCGCCGACGAGGCCCTGGCCCGCGTGCGCGACTCCGCCCGCCGCATCTTCACCTGCATGAACTACGTCGACCTCTTCGACCAGCCCTACTCCGACCGCGAGGAGGCCCAGGCTCTCTTTGAGGACGGGGCCAACACCGCCCTGGGCGTCGAGGCCGCCGAGAAGTCCATCGTCATGCTCAAGAACAAGGGCAACGTCATCTCCAAGGCCGGCCTGGGCGACAAGCCCCGCTGCTACATCCCGCAGGCCCTCGTGGGCGGCGGCATGTTCTCCACGACGCCGGCTAAGTTCCAGCTGGCCATCGACGAGGACGTTGCCAACAAGTACTTTGACGTCCTGACCGACACCGTGGGCGATCCCACCGGCAAGGCCGCGGGCGGCTTCCCGGGCATGCCCGTCGACGAGAACGCCTCCAGCGACCCCGTCTACCAGGCCTCCGACGCCCAGATGCCCTCCGACGAGGAGCTTGCCCAGTGCAAGTACGCCATCCTGGTCGTGGACTGCCCCACCGGCGAGTCTTCCCTCACCACCAACGAGGACGGCACCGTGACCTGCACGCCCGCCTCACTGCAGTACCGTCCCTACACCGCCGACGGCGACAACGTGCGTCGTGAGTCCATCGCCGGCAACGTCATGGGCTCCGCCAACGGCACCGTCTGGGACTCCCAGTCCGGTGGCGTCAAGGAGAACCGCAGCCACTACGGCCAGACCACCATCTGTGGTAACGAGAGCGACCTTGACCGCGTCATCGAGGTCAGGAGCAAGCTGGCCGACGATGCCAAGCTCATCCTCGTGGTCCAGGCCACCCACCCCATGTGCTTCCACGAGATCGAGCCTTACGCCGATGTCATCCTGGTCCACTTCGAGATGTCCCAGGGCGTGAACGGCGTGGCCCTGGCCAACATCGTGACCGGCCAGACCGAGCCCTCCGGCCTGCTTCCCAGCCAGCAGCCCAAGGACATGTCCGAGGTCGAGGGCCAGGACGAGGACGTCCCGCGCGACATGGTGCCCTACACCGACTCCGAGGGCAACGCGTACGACTTTGCCTTCGGCCTCAACTGGAGCGGCATGATCTCCGACGAGCGCACCAAGACCTATGGCGCCACGCCGCTGACCGAGCCCGAGACCAAGGTCGTCGCAAGCTAGGAATGCACTTCGTGCCGCCAGTCTGACGGCCTGCGAGAAGATCGCCCACCTGCCGTGCGCTTCTCGTTAAATAAGGTCAAGCAAAGTGGCCCGGGGCGTGAGAAGCGCCCCGGGCTCCCCAGACCCTCCGACCAAAAGGGAGAAGAACATGATCAAGCAGAAGGCTCTCGTCCTCGCCGTCGTCGCGGCTCTCGCCATGCCGCTCGCCGCCTGCGGCAACTCCGGCAGCTCCACCGGCACCGACACCAAGTCCGAGACCACGACCACCCAGTCCAGCTCCTCGTCCTCCGACTCCAAGACCAAGGACGCCTTCTACTACGCCGGCCAGTGGCGCGGCTCCGTGGAGACCACCGGCCAGACCGTCTACGGCACCGCCGGTGGCACCGAGCCGATGCTCGACGTCTTCCTCAACGAGGACGGCACCGCCGAGACCAAGCCCTGCAAGAACCACGAGGACCTGCTGACCGCCACGGGCACCTGGACCCTTGACGGCGACACCGTCACCCTCGAGCTCGACGGCAAGACCATCACCATGACTATCGAGAACGACAACGCCATGTCCGCCGACCCCACCCAGTTCGGCATCGACGGCTTCGACTCCATCGAGTTCGCCCTGTACTAAGGCCTTGCCCCACCGCAAAAAAGGGCGCCCGGCGAGAAGCAAGCACTTCTCGCCGGGCGCTCTTCTGTTTGCCGCGGCCCTACTTTGCCGGCAGCAGGGCGTTGAGGTAGAAGACGCCGTCGTTGGTGCCTACGTGGAGGGTGCCGCCGTAGCGCTCGACGGTGCCGCGCATGCTGCGGACGCCAAAGCCGTGGTTGGCGTCGTCGCCCTTGCTGCTGCGGGGCAGGTCGCCGTCAAACTGCGGCTCCACGGCATAGAAGTTCTCCACGCTCACGGCCACCATGGCGCCGCGCCGCGCCACGTTGAGCGATATGTTGCGCCGCTCCGGGTCCTCTATGGCACGCGTGGCCTCGATGGCGTTGTCCAGGGCGTTTCCAAAGAAGGAGTAGATGTCGGAGGGGGCAACAAAGCCCAGCGCCGCGCCGTCGGCGATGCACGAGAGGGTGATGCCCTCCTGCGAGCACGCAAGGCTCTTCTCGGTGAGTATGGTGTCCAGGGCCTCGTTGCCGGTCTCGACCACCGAGTCGTACACGTTGACCTCGCGCGCGATGTCCTTCAGGGCCTCGCGGTCCACCACGTCCCCCTCGTCGGCAAAGTGGCGGATCTGATGACGGATGTCGTGGCACTTGATGTTGATGGCGTCGATGTTCTCCTTGGAGAGGCGATACTGGCGCTGGCGCTCGGCCAGCAGGCGCTCGGTCTCGGCCTTCTCGTTGCTCATGCGGCGTGCGTAGAGGATCTCGTACTCGGCAAAGAGCACGAAGGCGCAGAGCACCGAGTGCACCATGCGCAGCAGGATGAGGCTGGTGTACTTGACGCTTCCCCAGGACAGGCTCTTGATCAGGATGTCAAAGTTGATGATGACGAGCACCACCACCAGAAACATCGCCAGCATGGACTTGTCGCCCACGCCCGCGAGGCCGTTGCGGTCGATCTGGCGGACAAACGACAGGTAGCCGACGACGTAGACCACCAGCGGGATGCCAAACCCCAGGATGTTCGACCACGGCTCGGGCAGCTCTCCGCTGGAGCGGTGCGAGGCCAGGATTGCGCAGAGCACTTCCAGGCCGCTCGCTAGGTTCTGCAGGGTGTAGCCAGCGGTGGCGCAGAAGAGGGCCGGCCAGGGGCCCGTGTCGTACACCCACATGATGAGCAGCGCGTATATGGCCAAAAGCACCGTGAAGACCGCCGAGGACTCCCTGATGCCCAGGCCGCGGACCACGCCCGTCGCCACGGGCGTGACGCACAGCACAAAGAGCGCCAGGATGGCGATGGCGCCGCGAAGGCGGGAGCTGGGCCGATGGGGGAGCCTGTGGGCCAGCATGAAGACGGGGATGGTCAGCGTCACCACGATCTGGATGGCCCAGCGGGCTGAGAGTAGGCCCGCCAGCGCCCTAGCCACGCTCATCGGCGGCCGCCCAGGTAGTCGGTGACCTTGTCGACTACCTCCTTCTTGTGCGTGCGAGAAATGCGCAGCAGGTCGCCGTTGGTCATCTGGACCTCGGCGTTTCTGACCAGCGAGATCTTGTCCATGTTGGCAAGGCAGCTCTTTGAGACGCGTACCACGGGCGCCTCGGCGAGCTCCTCCTCGAGCTGGACGAGGGACCCGCGCGCCTCCAGCGGCTCCTCGTTCTCTATGTGGTAGGTCAGGCGGTGCTTGGTGACCTCGACGTAGATGATGGAGCGCAGCGGAACCACGCGCACGCCGTCTTCGGTGGGCACGGCCACGGAGCGCCCGGCGTTTGCGCCGATGGCGCGCAGTGCGCGGTCGAGGCTGAGCGAGAGACCACCGTAGCTCACCGGCTTGACGATGAAGCCCAGGGCGCCCACCTCGTAGCCCTTGACGGCGTACTTGGCCAGGTTGGTCACAAAGATGATGGGGATGGTCTCGTCGTAGGTGCGAAGCAGTCCCGCCGCCTCCATGCCGTTGATGCCGGGCATCTCGATGTCCAGCAGGCAGAGGTCGTAGTGGCCCTTGTCGGACAGCATCTCCATGGCCGAGGAGTGCCAGGTCACCTTGAACTCCACGCCGTGCTGCTTTCCGTAGCGCGTCAGCAGGTCCGTCAGGTGCCGGGCCTCCTGCGCCTCGTCCTCGACGACGAGCGTGCGATACATGCTGCCTCCTCCTGTAGCCGCGCGCGACCGTTGCCCGCGCACGCGCGTTTCTCCCCACACAACAGGTTACCTTTGCCGCATACCACCGGGCAATGTTGCCGTCTGCGGCAAATATCGACCGTTCGCCGCCGCCGTTCGCGGCTTGGTGCTGTCTTTTGTGCCATCGGCGTGCATCTTTGTGACAAATGTTAGCGCCCAGTTAACTCCACATTTTAAGTTCAGCTCAAGCAAAGCGAGGTCAGCGGGGTAGTTTCACTCGCTGGCGAGCAAAGCGCAGAAGGTTGCCCCGCGGGGCACGGGAAACCTGCTGCTACCTGCGGCGGGTTTGGGAGAAAGAGGTAGGAATGAAGAAGCAGATGCTCGTCGTCGGCGCTCTTGCCATGGCGCTCAGCATGCCCCTGGTGGCGTGCGGCAACGCCTCCAGCGGCACCAGCTCCAACAGCGGCACCACCACCGCCACCGAGCAGAAGTCCGGTACCAAGTCCAGCGACTTCGACGCCAACAAGGTCTACGCCGGCCAGTGGCGTGGTTCCGTCGAGATGACCGGCCAGACCGTCTACGGCACCGCCGGCGGCTTCGAGCCGATGCTCGACGTCAACATCTCCGATGACGGCACCTGCACCGTCGTGCCGCTCGAGGCCCACGCCGACCTGCTGAGCGACAAGGGCACCTGGGAGGGCACCGCTGAGAAGCTGACCCTTCACCTCGAGAAGGCCGGCGACATCGAGCTGACCGTCTCTGGCAAGAACAGCCTCGAGGGCGACGCCCACGCCTTTGACATCGCCGACTTCGACACCATCCAGTTCGACTTCTACGGCTAGGCCGGATGCCGGCTTGCCCGGCGTTCGTTTTTGTTGAGTGGAGGGGCGGCCGCAATAAGGGGCGGCCGTCCCCTCGGGAAGAGCACTCTTACAGAACGGAGAAAGACATGAAGAACGTCACTCGTAGGGGTTTCCTCGCAGGCTCCGCCCTGACCGCAGGCCTCGTCGGCCTGGCCGGCTGCAACGCCGGTGGCGCCGCAGCCTCCGACCCGCTTGCCGCGCCTGCCGCCGACAAGTACCCCATCGAGCCCGATAAGGACGACGTCAAGGCCAAGTGGGCCTCCGAGGAGGTCCGTGACGGCTGGACCAAGGTCACCAACGAGGACGGCGGCGCCGTCCTGGGTGTCATGGACGCCTCCAAGATCATCCAGGTCGACGGCTACGCGTTCAAGGACCTCAACGGCGACGGCAAGCTGGACCTCTACGAGGACTGGCGCCAGCCCGTTGACGAGCGCGCCAAGGCCCTCGCCCAGATGATGAGCGCCGACGACCTGTTCCCGCTCCTGTGGGCGGGCGGCACCCAGTCCAGCTCCACCACCACCGACACCTCCGCCATGGACTACATCGAGGCCGGCTCCCGCGCGGGCGTCTCTCGCCTCCAGAGCTCCATCAAGTCCTACGCCACCGACGTCGAGTGGATCAACAAGGTCCAGGAGACCTGCGAGAAGAGCGCGTACGGCATCCCGTACCTCAACTACTCTGACCCGTACGTCCTCTTTGGCGTGCCGTCCTCCATCGGCCTGTCCACCATCATGGACAAGGACGTCTGGCGCAAGGCTGGCATGTGGCAGGCTCGCGCGTGGCGTGCCACGGGCGTCCGCTGCGACCTCGGCCCCCAGATCGATGTCTACTCCAACCCCATCGGCACCCGCACCTCCGGCTCCGTGTCTGAGGACCCGGCGCTGAACCGCGACTTCGCTGCTGCCTTCGGTGGCGGCATGCAGTCCACCTGGGGCGACGACGAGGCCACCGACGACAAGGGCTGGGGCGATCAGTCCTGCGCCGTGATGCTCAAGCACTTCGTGGGCGAGGGCTCCAACGAGGGCGGCCGTGACGACCACTCCGACTCCGGCAAGTGGAACGTCTTCCCCGGCGGCAACTTCGACGCGCACCTGGTGCCGTTCCTGGACGGCGGCATGCACCTGGACTCCAAGACCGAGCAGATGGCCGCCGTCATGCCCTGCTACGGCATTGCCTACGACCCCAACGACCCCGACGGCCTGGGCGAGCACGTGGGCTCCGCGTACTCCAAGCACAACATCTCCATCCTGCGCAACACCGGCTGGGATGGCATGATTTGCACCGACTGGATGATCCTCGACGGCATCCAGCACGGCATGAAGGACAAGACCGTTCCCGAGCGCTACGCCAAGCTGATGAACAACACCATCTCCCAGCACGGCGGCTCCTTCCAGCCCGACGTGGCCAAGGAGGCCTATGACCTCATGGCCAAGGAGGACGGCGAGGACAAGGCCCTGGAGACCCTGCGCGAGAACGCCCGCCGCATCTTCAAGGTGATGCTCAACGTCCAGCTCTTCGAGCAGCCCTACTCCGACCGCTCCGAGGCCAAGGCCATCCTGGAGAACAAGGACGCCGCCGCCTTTGGCGCCGACGCCTCCGACAAGGCCGTCGTCATGCTCAAGAACTCCGGCAACGTCATCGCCAAGGACGGCATGAAGGACAAGCCGAAGGTCTACATCCCGCAGAAGTTCACCGCCGCCTCCAAGAGCCTCTTCGGTGGTGCCCAGCCCGCTACCATCGCCCCGTGCTTTGGCGCCAAGCTCGAGAACGAGTACTGGGAGACCGTGACCGACCACGTGGCGGAGTCCGCCGACCCCTCCGAGGCCGACATCACCCGCCTCACCGCCGAGGAGCTGGCCGACTGCAAGTACGCCATCGTCAAGGTCAACAACCCCAAGGATGCCTACCAGGGCGTCCAGGGCGGCCCGAGTTTCATGACCGTCGTCATGGGCACCGAGCCGGAGCCCGGCCCCTACTGGAAGCCGCTGTCCCTGCAGTATCGTCCGTTCACCGCCGACCAGGACTACGTGCGCAAGGAGTCCCTCAACCCGGTGGACGAGCTCGGCGAGCTCCAGAACCGCTCCGTCTATGGCGCCAGCACCTACGCCACCAACGAGAGCGACCTTGACCTCGTCCTCGACGTCAAGAGCCGCCTGCCCGAGGGCTGCAAGCTCATCCTCGTCGTGGACGCCGACCGCCCGATGTGCTTCCACGAGATCGAGCCGTCTGTCGACGCCATCGTCTTCGCGTTCAACAAGGTCTCCGAGGAGGCCTACGCTCGCGTGATCTCCGGCACCGTCGAGCCCTCCGGCCTGCTCTCCTTCCAGATGCCCAAGGACATGCAGACCGTCTTCGAGCAGGAGGAGGACGTCCCGCGCGACATGGATCCCTATGTCGACGCCGACGGCAACTCCTACGACTTCTGCTTCGGCCTCAACTGGTCTGGCGTCATCGACGACGAGCGCGCCAAGACCTACAAGGCCGCCCCGCTTACGAAGCCCGAGAAGGAAGAGGTCAAGGCCGACGCCTAGTCCGCTCTTCTCGCTTCTCCCCGCCGGCTCCCTCGGGGGCCGGCGCCCCTTTTCCGGCCGCGTGCCGCCGAGTCGTGACCACTGCAATTCGTGCCACGTTTGAGGCTAGTCACGCGATAGTTCGCCCAAAGGCAGGCCGCCTTGGTTGAATTAGGGTCGGACGAGGGATGCGGAGACAGACTCCGCAGACCGTACGGAACCACCAAGCGTGCTCCCCTTCGAAGGCCCGCCCACCGTCCAACCTCCTGCGGCGGCGGGCGGGCCTTCCTCTTTGGGAGAGAGGAAGGAAACCCAGAAATGGCAAAGGCAAAGAAGCCCATCACCAGGCGTGCGTTCGTTGGCAACGCGGCCGTCTCCGCGGGCCTGCTCGGCATTACGGCAGCCGCAAACGTGGGCACCAACATGTTCCGCTCGCTGCTTGACCACTACCTGGGCGGCCGTCCGTCCACCGTCGAGCACGTCGAGGGCTCCGAGAGCTGGGACACCGACTACTATGACGCCCAGTACCGCGGCCGCACCCAGGCCACCGCTGCCGCCAACGAGATCGTCGACGAGATCTTGGGCGAGGGCGCCGTCCTGCTGAAGAACAACGGCGCTCTGCCGCTAGCTGCCGGTACCGAGGTCTCCCTGCTGGGCCGCTATGCCGCCGACCCCATCTACGGCGGCGCCGGCTCCGGCACCGTTGACGCCAACGCCTGCGTGAACATGCACGACGGCATTGCCGCCGCTGGCCTCAACATCAACGAGACCGCCTTCGGCTGGATCAACGACAACTACTCCAACTACCCCAAGGCCGACATCACCATGGACGACCCGTCCACGGCCACCTACTACATCGGCGAGATTCCCTTCTCCGCGTACAGCGGCGAGGCACAGGCCTCCATCGCCGGCACCACCGCCCTGGTGGTCATCGGCCGTGGCGGCGGCGAGGGCGGCGACCTCTCCCGCGACCTGCTGGGCGACCTGAACTCCGGCGTCTCCAAGAACTTTACGCCCAACGACGAGACCTCCAACTACGAGGAGGGCCAGCACGAGCTGGAGCTCACCGTCGAGGAGAAGAGCGTCATCGCGGCGGCCAAGGCCTCCTGCGACAAGACCATCGTCATCGTCAACGCCTCCACCCCCATGGAGCTTGGCCCGCTCATGAGCGGCGAGTACGAGGCCGACGCCATCCTGTGCGTGGGCTCCCTGGGCGCCACCGGCTCCACCGCCGTGGGCAAGCTGCTGACCGGCGAGTACAACCCCTCCGGCCGCACCACCGACATCTGGCCCGCCGATTTCACCGCCGACCCGACCTTCGGCAACTTTGGCGGCAAGCACTACACTGACGTCTCCGGCTTCTACGAGAAGAACTACAACAACGTCGCCTCCGAGGGCACCGCGTACTTCGTGGAGTACAAGGAAGGCGTCTACATGGGCTACCGCTACTACGAGACCGCGGCGGCCGAGGCCGAGGCTGGCAACTACGCCGGCTTTGACTACGACAGCGCCGTCGTGTTCCCGTTTGGCTACGGCCTCTCCTACACCACCTTCACCCAGACGCTCGACTCCGTCGAGGCCTCCGGCGACAAGGTGACCGTGACCGCCACCGTCACCAACGCTGGCTCCGTCGAGGGCAAGGACGTCGTCGAGGTCTACTACAGCGCCCCGTACACCAAGGGCAGCATCGAGAAGCCCGCCGTGGTTCTCGCCGGCTTTGCCAAGACGTCCGCGCTTGCCGCCGGCGCCTCCGAGACCGTCAAGGTCGAGTTCTCCGTGCGCCAGATGGCCTCCTGGAGCTCCGAGAAGGGCGCCTACGTCCTGGACGGCGGCGACTACGTCATCTCCCTGCGCACCGACTCCCACACCGTGGTCGACCAGCAGACCGTGAGCGTCACCGAGAAGACCTTCGACACCGACGAGGTCACCGGCACCAAGCTCCAGAACCAGTTCTCCGACCTGACCGAGTACATGGAGAAGAACTGCAAGGGCGAGATGCTCTCTCGCTCCGACTTTAAGGGAACCTTCCCCAAGCCTGCCGAGGACAAGGACTCCGCCGACTGCGGCATCACCGTCGCCGAGTACAACTGGAAGGACCACGAGGACTCCGCGGCCACCATGCCCACCACCGGCGCCTCCAACGGCCTCTCCCTCATTGACATGCGCGGCAAGGACTACGACGACGAGGCCTGGGACACCCTGCTCGACCAGCTCTCCGTTGACGAGATGACCGGCATGCTCAACGACTGCGCCTACAACACCGGCGCCGTCGAGTCCATCTCCAAGCCCGAGACCTCCGAGCCCGACGGCCCCGCCGGCTTCACCTCCCTCACCGGCCCCACCGGCAACTGCGCCTACTGCTCCGAGTTCATCATGGCCCAGACCTGGAACGTCGAGCTCATGGAGCGCATGGGCGAGATGGTGGGCCAGGAGGCCCTGGCCTCTGGCTACAACGGCTGGTACGCCCCGGCGTTCAACACGCACCGCAGCCCGTTTGCCGGCCGCAACTTTGAGTACTACTCCGAGGACCCGCTGCTGGGCGGCAAGATCGGCTCCGCCGTGGTCTCCGGCGCCGCCACCAACGGCTGCTACGCCATGATCAAGCACTTTGCCCTCAACGACCAGGAGTCCTACCGCGTCCAGCACGTCATGACCTGGGCGACCGAGCAGGCCTGCCGCGAGATTTACCTGCGCCAGTTCGAGATTCCGGTGAAGGAGGCCACCTGCGAGATCAAGTACATCTCCGACGAGCAGGGCACCATCTCCACCAAGAAGATGAACGCCTGCACCGCGGCCATGAGCTCCTTCAACTTCGTGGGCACCGAGTGGTCCGGCGGTCGCAAGAGCCTGTGCGCCAACGTCCTGCGTGACGAGTGGGGCTTCCGTGGCTGCGTCATCACCGACTTCAACCTCTATGGCTACATGGACAAGAACGCCGCCCTGGCCGGTGGCACCGACCTGCAGCTCACCTACTCCGCGATGACGCCCGCCTTCGAGGGCACCAACACTGCCACCGTGGTGAGCCAGCTGCGCGAGTCCATGCACCACGCGCTCTACACCATCGCCAACTCCAACGCCATGCAGGGCATGGCCCCGGGCTCCAAGGTCAACTACGGCATTGCCCCGTGGCAGATGGGCGTCTGGGGTGGCAGCGCCGCCCTCGTCGCGCTGGCCGGCTTCTTTGGCTACCGCGCCTACAAGGCCCGTCGCGCCCTCAACGAGCAGAAGGCCGCCGGCACCGACGCTCCGGCAGAGGCCAAGGACGAGGCTCCCGTCGAGTAGCGGCAGACGCTGAGGGCCTGAGCCTGACATAGCCTCCCAGACGCGGGGCGGCGAGAAGTTCGCGCTTCTCGCCGTCCCGCATTGCGTTTGACGGGTGGCTGGAGCGAGCGGTCGGATAAACTCCGTTGCTGACGGACGTTTGGGGCGGACAAACGTCCGTGGACAACGGAGTTTGCCGCTGGGCGATTGGCGAGCGGCGGTTTGACTGTCACGGGGCTGAATAGGCGACAAACGGGGAACCATCCTCCTCACCGGACGCGGGGAGGCGATGGCACATGGGGCAAAAGGTTGATTTGAGGTTGGCGGCTCTGCTCGATGAGGCAGAGACAAGGACGTCTTGCCTTGTGCCGGCAAACGATGCCGACCGGAAGGCTCTGGACCGTCGTAAGCCGGCCGAGGTCATTTGCCCCCGACCGGGTCTCTATGCGAGAAGGGCAAAGTGGGAATTGCTGAAGCGACATCCCGACATTCGCGCGCTCATGGTGGTGAGGGGTCTGGCGACGCAGCATCCAGACTGGGTATTTGCGCACGTTTCCGCCGCACTTGCCCATGGGCTGCAGGTTTCCGGCCGTTCGCTTGGAAAGATACATCTTGCAACCAACCAAACAGCCCACACGGAAAGCTCGGGTAAGATTGTGCGGCACTGCGTTCCGAATGAGGAGCTTGCTGAGTGCGTGAGCGTGGGCGGTGTTCGCGTTACCTCGTTGCTGCGGACTGCCTTTGACTGCATGAGGTCGCTTCCCGCGGACGAGGCCCTTGTGGTGGCTGACTCGCTCTTGAGAAAGACCGGACGCACGGCTTGGTGGCTGGTCAGGACAATCAAGGACGCGTATTGCGGTTGGCGAGGCATCGGCCGTGCACTTGCGGTTGCAAGGTTCGCCGATGGTCGGAGCGAGAACGGCGGGGAGTCCATGGCCCGGGCGGCAATAATCAGGCAGGGGCTGGAGGTGCCGGTTCTGCAGCAGTGGTTCTTCGACCCTGTGGAGGGATTGGGGCGGCGCGTGGACTTTGCTTGGTACAACGAGGCTGGAGAGCTCGTTGCCATTGGCGAGCTGGACGGGGCATGTAAGCTTGAGGATGCGGACAAGGTCGGAAAGGGTGGCGCGACCGAGGTACTCTCTGCGGAGAGAAGAAGGGAGTCTCGCCTGACCTTCTCCAAGGTGCCTGTCGTGCGCTTTACGTTTGCGGAGGCAACGAGAGACGGCTACCTGAGGCGTCTGCTTACGACTGCCGGGGTTCCCATGAGGGAGCCTGGAGCGGTGTGGGCACGCGTGAGGCGCATGGGAACCGAGGAACGCCCGGTTATGGTCTACGACCGAGTGGCATAGGGTGTGGGGTATTGCGGAGTCAAGCGAGCAAACTCCGTTGCTGACGGACGTTTTGGGCGGGCAAATGTCCGTGGACAACGGAATTTGAAGGTCGGCTAAGTGATTGGAGGCGCTGTGGCTGGCGAGAAGGGCGTGGTTCTCCGGGAGTTCTGTGCGGAGAACCTGGAGAGGGTTCCGTCGGCGCTTGATGCGGGCGCGGGCAGGATCGAGCTGTGTGACAACCTTGCCGTGGGCGGGACGACGCCGAGCCTGGGCGTGATAGAGGCGGCGGTTGACCTGTGCCATGCGCGTGGGGCACGGGTGATGTGCATGATTCGCCCGCGAGGCGGCGGCTTTGAGTATTCGCCGGCGGAGGCAGAGATCATGGCTCGCGACCTGAGCTGCGCCGCCGAGGCAGGCGTCGACGGGGCGGTCTTTGGCTGCCTGCGGGACGGCGGGTTTGACCGCCCGCTGATGGGCAGACTCGTGGAACAGGCCCATGCCGCGGGACTTGAGGTGACCATGCACATGGCCTTTGACGAGCTGGATGCCGTTGCCCAGCGGGTGGCCATCGAGGAGCTGGCGGCCCTTGGCGTGGAGCGGGTGCTCACGCACGGCGGTTCGGCGGGCGTGCCCATCGAGAAGACCCTGCCGCACCTCAAGGAGATCGTGTCCTGGGCTAACGGCCGCCTTACCGTGCTTCCGGGTGGGGGCGTGACCCACAAAAACGCCGAGCTCGTGGCTGGCGAGCTCGGCGTAAGCGAGGTTCATGGAACGAGGGTCGTGCCCCTGGCCTAGCCAAGGCCCGCGGCGAGCCAGCCGGGCTGGTCGGAGCTGACGACGCGTGCGCAAGAATAGGCGTCCTCAAGCGAGACATGTCCTGTGACCTGCGCGGCATTGCCGGAAAGGTCAACCACGAGCGCATCGTTCTTGCCGGGGAGAAGGACGCGGACCTCGTTCGCCACCGCGTCATAGGCCAGGGTCATCGTGCGGGGGTTTCTCGCCAGGCGCTGGGCCAGGCGGCGCAGGTCCATGGTGTTGGCGGCAAGGAGGGCGTCAATTACCGTCTGGACGGACGGGGCCTCGCCGTAGCTGGCCGCACGAGCGCAGGCGTTGGTGGAGAAGCACGCGAGCTCCCAGGCGATGTCTCCGTCGCGCGGCTCCAGGACGGCGCAGATGGGCTCGCCTTCGGGCGAGAGCAGGCCGGTGTCAAAGGCGGCGCTGGAGCCGTCGTCCGTCACGGCAAGGCGGCCCTGCAGACGCTCGCGGTGGAATGCCATGGTGAGGAAGTCCTTGAGGACGTGCAGGTCAGTACCCCAGTTCTCGGCCTCGGCGGCGCCCGCCAGGTCGGCCAGGAGCCTGTCCCAGCTGCCAAGGACGGCGTAGCGGGCGAGCTCGTCCTCCGGACTGGTGGCCGCGGCGGCGTCCTCGTCCGAGGCAAAGGCGCGCCAGGCCCCCTCCACGCGGCGAGAAAGGCCCTCCAGGCCCACGGTCTCCGGGGCGTCGCCCGTGACCTCGGCGAGCGTCCAGTGCTTGCCCGCCTGCGCGCGGGCCGTGCGACGCAGCGTCACCGTGACGGGGGAGCCGTCGGCGCGCTGGTAGCGCAGGGGGAAGGTCACGTTGCTGCGCGTGCCCTCCAGGGCGTGGGTGGACCGGGCCAGGCGGAAGTCCTCCTCGAGCGTGGCCATGGGGTCAACGTCTGCGGGAAGCAGCTGGTAGAGGGTGCTGAGCTGCTCGTCAGGACAGCGGACGTCGGCATAGAAGTCCTGGGGCAGGTCCGCGTGCGCGCGCTCGGGGCGTGCTGGCGCGGGGGCCGGTGCAGGGG
>ERZ1034980.949-NODE-949-length-18429-cov-18.730761_pt1 | contig 18429 bp, 22 predicted proteins | sample MGYA00520622_ERZ1034980 | MGnify/ENA primary metagenome ERZ1034980 (study PRJEB33766, sample SAMN09781791) | gut metagenome | biome: gut microbiome | host: Homo sapiens | place: Madagascar | study: EMG produced TPA metagenomics assembly of the PRJNA485056 data...
TCTATAAACTCAAGAAAAATATCAATGTGTTGAAATAACAAATCTAATTCATATTCCTCTAAATTATTATTATTTCTTCCACTTGAAACCAACCCAAACAAATTAAAATGTTGCATATATCCTTTAGATAAATCAAATTTTTGAAGTCTCAACACAGGATGAATAGTTGCCAAATGAACCTCATCAAAAAACGTTTCTTCATTGATTGCAAGTTTTTTCCTTCTTGAAGCAGCTTCTAATGTTAATGCAGTAGTTGGATCTGAATTAACTTCAGATCCTCTTATAGTTGATAAACTTACATCTTGACTTACACTTGTAATTATTGCATTAGTACCAATAGGATTAATTGGCGAAATATCTATTGCATCAAAATAATTAGGTAAAGATTCTAAAAACATCATATTGTATTTATTTGTTTGTCGTAAATCTAACGAACTTGGTCCAAAAAACTCATATTTATTCTCATACTTGTGAATTAAATCAATAGGCGTCATCTTCGAAACTTTTTCTCTCATCCCTTTAACTAATATTGGAATCATATTAGAAGATGATTTGCTTGAAATCATTTCCACAATTTGTTTTTTTAAATCAGTATCAATATATTTTTGTTCGATTATTACTTTTGAATTAGACATTAATTTTCACCTCAAAAATAAAACAGCCAGGTTTAATTGAAATTGTTCCATCTTCATTAGTAAATAACTGAAAATAATTCTTTAATTCATTTATTATTTTTTCCACATCATTACTTTCATTAAAATATGATTCCATATGAAAATTCATAAATATTTCTAATGCTTCATTTATATTTTTATATACAATTTCTTTTCCTATATAATGTTGCTCTTGAAATTGAATTATTCCATCTTCTTGTAATTCATTAAACACTTCTTCTATGACTTTTAAAGAAGGACTTTGTTCTTCAATATTAGAAAATGTTTTATATACTTTGTGCCATTGTTTCATTAATATTTTTTGTTCATCGGACATAGAATCAAAATGAATTAAGAAAAATTGCCCGTTTTTACTCATTTTTCTTCTAAAAAAATTTGATAAAACTTTTTTAATATATACTTTTCCTTCTTTTAATCCTAATTCATGAAATATTTGATGAACAGAATGTGAAAAGCTCCATAAAGTATATACAATATCAAATTTTTCTTCTGCTAAATCTAAATATTTTATTGAATCACTCTTTACATATTCAATATCCTTGTCTTTATATTTTTGCTTACAAAAATCTAACATTTGATTACTCAAATCTAGTAAAATTAATTTTGAATAATTAATATTCTTATTTAATAATACATCTGTAACTCTACCTGAACCACAACCAAGTTCCAATACTTTTTTGCCTGTTGTTTCTAAATTACTTAACCAATTATCAAAATATTCTAAATCACTTTTATTATTAAAAATATAATCTTTTAATATTTTGTTGTAGTATGATGCATCAACATATTCTTCGACTGTTGTAGTTATTTTTAGCCAAGGATATCTTTCAAACAAATCATTCATTACTTTTCACCCCCATAATCTAATATTTTAAAAACTATTTTATTATCAGCTTTAAGTTGTACATTAGCGCCTATTGGAATGGTAATCATTGGATTAGTATGTCCTAAGTCAACGTTATAAATAATAGGTATGTCTAATTTACTAAAATATTTTTCTAAAACTTCTATTATTCTTTCGTTATTTTCTTTTTCTACAAATTTTCCAAAAATTAAACCTTTTATATTATTAAACATTCCTTGTAATAAGCACCCCTTTATAAAAGAATCAAATTCTCCTATTGATATATTAACATCTTCTAAAAATAATATTTTATTATCAAACTCTTTAACAGGTAAATATTTTGAACCTAATATATTTAAAATACTTATTAAATTTCCCCCTATTATTCTCCCTGTAACATTACCTCCATTAAAAATTTTCCAAGGGCATCTGTTTTCTTCTTTCTTTCTTGCTTTATATTCATTTTTTTCTTGTAATGCCCAATCAATATATTCAGTTACTTCATATTGTGGTTCTTTATATTCAATTTTTTCTTTATTTATCGCTTTCTCAAAATAATTCCAAGTATAATCCATACAAGCTGGATATTCACACAATTCTGGTAAAAAAGTTGGACCATGATATACAATTTTTCCAGTCATTGTATGAACTGCTAATAACAGTGAAGTTATATCGCTATACCCCATAAATGTTGTTTTACTATTTTTTATTTTTTCATAATCTAAATAATCTAATAATTGATTACTGTTATATCCACCAATAGCAGCAATCACAACATCTACTTCTTCATCTATTGATTTATAAATATCATTTATTCTATCATTTTCTGAAGATGAATAATACGAAGCATTTTTTAAAGCATTTTTTGAAATATCAATATCATATCCATTTTTTTTTAAAAACTCTAATCCATAATTAAATCTTTTAGGAAACATTTTAAGCGCACCACTAGATGGAGACACAATCCTTAATTTCATACATCAAATCCTTTCACTATGATATAATTCTGGATCATTAAATACATCGGATTCTTTTCTTCTTATAATATATATTGTAAATCCCATATGACTGTTGTTCTCATTAAATAAATGCATATACCTATAATAACATTCTCTTAATTCTTCCATGCTTTCATTACTCAATGATTTTAAATGTTCTCTTGAGAATATGTTTTCACAAAATTCATTTATCTCTTCATCAGAACATTTTATAAATTTAAAATCAACTGCTTCAAATATTTCATCATTTTCTCTTAAGAAAAAGTTTTGCCAATCTTCTTTATATTGCGCCTGGATATTAACCTGAATCGCATTTCTTACATCTTGTATTAACTCTTCACTTGGTGTTTCTAAATAATACATTGGAACAGCTACTAAATAACCATTAGGTTTTAAAACTCTCCAATACTCATTTAAAGCTGCTTCTCTATTACTTACAAGTGAAGTAACATTTCCTGCAAATACAACATCAAATACCCCATCATCAAAACTCATATTTGTTGCATCGTCTAATTGAAATTTTACTTTATCAAGTTTAAATCTACTGCATCTTTCTGTAGCTGTTTTTATACTTTCATCATTAATATCAATGCCAATTACTTCACAATTTAATAATCTTCCGAATTCTAAAGCAGTATGTCCAGTACTTGTTCCTATATCTAAAATTCTAGTACTATTATTTAAATTTAACATTCTTGAAACTGTTTTTATTGTATTTAATCCTCCTGGAGTCCTATTAGTCTCTCTAACTAATCCAATTATTTCATTATAACTCATATTTTTTATATCTTCTTTTGTTAATTCTTCTATTTTTTTCATTCTATCACCTTTCTTCTAAAAATCTTTTTATATTCTTTGATAATATTTTGTTTTTTTCCTCAAAAGATAAATCTAGCATTTCTATTCTATCTATAGTACCCCAATCACAACAATAATTATTAATATTTTTAATATTCCAAGGATAATCAAAATCAAATACTAATTTATCTATATCAAATCTCAAAAAACAATATTTCAAATAATCTTTAACATCGTGTTCATTCATACCATTATTATTTAACAACATATCAGGGCCTATTCCTACCACATATCTATCATCTTTATTTATAAAATCAATTGAAGATTCTGAAAGTCTTACTGAATGTGCAAAATAAACACAAATATTATATTTTTTTAAACATTCTATCCAATTAACTGCATTATTATAAAACAATAAATTTTGTTCTTTACTAAAATCTGTATGTATAATAATCGGAATCTTAAGATATTCAAGCATTTTAAAGAAATTTTCACTTATTCTATTTGGAATAACACCACAAGCAACGCCATGAATTTTAAACATTTTTGCGCCTCTTTTTATATGTAGCATGAAATCATCATAAGAATAATAATAGGGATGAATTAATGGAACATAATTAAATTTTATTTGACTTTCAGATTTACATAAATTGTATATATAATCATTCGCTTCCTTATATGGATTTACTCCTAACAAATTAGGGATGTATATTAATTTTCCATCTTTTTCTTTAATTTGATAATGTTTAATTTCTTTGCCTTCTTCTTTATGATAACATAATATTTTTTTAGTTCCATCTTTTTCAAATATGACAGGACAAGGAACAGACATTGCAAATACTTCTTTTATGTTAAAATTATTGTATTTAATGTATTTCTTATAATCACCATTATTGGGCCAAAAATTATCTTTACCAAAATGACTATGAGCATCAATTATATGTATTTTTTTTCTTTCTTCATAATTTTTTAAAAAATTTATATACTCTCCTGTATCAATTGACATTTAAACATTCCTCCCTTCTGTAGTAATTATGGTAAAATATTTTCACCATTAAACCTTAAACAAATTTGCATATTTCTAATATCCTCAGCTTTCAATACCCACATTAGGAATCTTTCAACACCCATTCCAAACCCAGCGGTTTGCATAGGAGCTATTTTTTTCATTTTAATATACCATTCATATTCGTCTGGTTCAATCTCATGTTTCTTTAATGCGCTTTTTAAAGAATTGTAATCATAATGTCTCTCCCCACATCCTACAGTCTCTCCTATACCCATTAATAAATCAGCATTTCTTGTTGTTCCTTTTATATTCTCATCAACTTTTTGATAAAAAGGTACAGCCAATTCGTCATAATTAGTAATCCATACGATGCCTCCATATAATTTTATGAGTTCTTGTTCTCCTTTTTTCGTTATATTTCTCCAGCCATCATTATATTCAATATACTTTTTTACATCACTAGAATGTATTTCTTTTAATTTTCTTTCTGCTTCATCAAAAGTAATTCTTGAAAATTTTCCTTTATATTTTGCAATCTTTTTTATATGCGAAATATCTCCTATTGCCAGCTTCAATTCCTTACCCAATTTTTTTAAAATTATTTTTGATAAATATTTTATATATTCATCTACCAAGTTCATTACGTCCTCGAGTGTTCCTGATATTTCTGCCTCGCTATGATAAAACTGGCATAAATGTCTTTCATCTGCTTTTTCTCCTCTAAAAGATGGCATTACATAATAAACTCCATTTTTGTTCAATCTACAACCATATTCAAGCAAAAATTGCATTGAATCAGCCAAATAAGTTTCTACACCTTGTAAATTTATTTTTACTGGAGAAGAGTCGCTTCCTCTTCCCATAGGGCTTGAAATTGTTCCTGTTGTTACTGGCAAGTGCATTGTTATTATTTTTTTCTTTTCATAAAATTTCATTGTTTCTATTGAAATTAAATTTTGTAATTTTATTAATATTTGATACCACTCATTACTTAAAACTTTTATATAATGAGTAGATGAATTTTTCCAACTATTTGGTTCTTGTATTTTACACATTTTTAATCTCTCCTTTACTAAATCCCATTATCTTCTTTTTAGCATATTCTGTATTAGCCCTATTTATTAAATTTTTTCTATGCCCATAAGCTAAATCATCGGTTAATACTATTACCCTATCTTTATTTTCTAAAATATGATCTATAGGTACTATTTCATCATTTACTTTAGCACCAACTAATATATTTTCTAAATCCATATAACAAGCTAAATCAACTATATTAGAGCCTTTTGGTATTTCCAAAACTTCACCATTTAAATTTGGTAAATAAACATATATTTTATCCGAAAATAATTCTCCTTTTACTTGTGATACAAAATCTTGATTATCCTTAAACATTATATTTACATCCGATAAAGATTTAAACATTTGTGATTTTTTCCCTAACTCTTCTTGCATTGTATATCTTGCATCACCTTTATTTATGTCCCAGTGTGCGGTAAGTCCAAAAGATGCTACTTTATCCATATCAAATGTTCTTATTTGTGTTTGAACTAATTTTTCTTTAGGCCCAAATACTGTAGAATGTAATGATTTATATAAATTTGTTTTTGGATTACATATATAATCTTTAAATCTATCATTTATTGGATGATACTTATCGTGTATAAGTCCTAATGTTATATAACAATTTTTTATATCATCTACCATTATTTTCAATGATAATAAATCATGTATATCACATATTTTCTTATATCCACTGTCAAGTCTTTTATAAATACCATATATATTTTTAGTTCTAACTTTTATTTCGTGTGGTATTGATTCATTATTTAATATTTCTTCTATATTTAATAACATCTCATTTAAACAAGATTCATTTTCTATTCTTTTATTATTTAACCTTTCTTCTATATCTCTATATTCTTTAGGATATAAATAACCAAAAGATATATCTTCTAATTCACTCTTTATTCTATAAGCACCTATATAATAAGCAAGTGGTACAAATATTTCCATTGTTTCTAGTGAATTTTCTTTTTGTTTAAATTCACTTTTAAATCCTAGTGTTCTCATATTATGTAATCTATCAGCAAGTTTAATAATTATTATTCTTACATCCTCTGTAAGCCCTGTTATTATTTTTCTAGTATTAGCTAAATTTTGTTCTACTTTGCTAGAAAAATTCATTTTACTTATCTTTGTTACACCATCTACTAAATTCGAAATATCTTTATTAAATAACTCAGCAATTTCTTCTTTAGTTGCTTTTGTATCTTCTAAAGTATCGTGTAATAGTGCGGCACATATTGTATCTCTATCTGCATGCATTTCAGATAATATATAGGCAACATTTAAAGGATGTGTTATATATGGCTCTCCACTTTGTCTAGTTTGTCCTTCGTGCAAGTAGTCTGCATAATCATATGCTTTTTTTATAATTTCTATTTCTTCTGGATTATAGGTTTTTACATGATTTAATAAATCATCAATAGTAATATTCATAAACACCTCCTACTATATATTTTTATACATAAAAAGAGATGAAAAGGCAACAGCAGCAGAGGTCACTAAATCCTCATACTATCACTTTTCATCTCTTTTATTGGGCAAGAAAGGCGTATTAAAGTATTGCAGCAAATAATGCTGCAAATAACATTAGATTTTGATTTAATTACTGATTTTTCTATATTAAAACAATTAAACATAATATTCCTCCCTCTTTCAAGTTAAAAATATTAAGTTAAATACTACTACTATTTTTTTGCTTTGTCAATAATTTTAAGGCATTTTCAGTGAAAAATATGATTAATTTGTGATAATGTCTTAAGTATTAACTTGCGAAAATGTCTCAAAGTTATATACTATTTCACTGAGGTGAAACTAATGAGAAGGGCAGATTAAATATGAAAGAAAAACAAGATTGTGAAATTAAGGCATTCGAAAGAATGGCTAAAAGAATCAAAAGTAATTACCAAAAGTACAAATTTATCATAACTGCTGATGCCTTATATTGTACTGCTTCAATGATGAATATTTGTAAAAATTATAAATGGAAATATATTTTAAATCTAAATGATAGACTTAGAACTGTTTTTAAAGATTTTCTTGATTATATTGAATACTTTAATGATACAAATATTGAAAATTATTATTTAGATAAAAATTATAAATATAAAGGTCACAAATCTCACATGATTAAATTTAATGAAGAAAAAAAATAATAAAATAACAAGTTTTCATTATGTTACTAATTTAGAAATAAATGATATGAATATTAAAAATATTGTTACAGTAGAAAGAAATCGTTGAAAAATTGAAAACCAAGGTTCTTATAATCAAAAACACAGAATATTTGATATTACACATCTAAATAGTAGAAATGATACGGCTATGAAAAGTCATTATTTTTTTATTCAATTTGCTTACACAATTAGACAATTGTTAGAACAAGGAAGTCTTTTAATTAAATCATTAAAAATAAAAGAAGTAAGTAAACTTCTTTTAAAAGGTCTTTTTGTAGTGGAATAGTTTTTGCGATTTTGAGAAGAAAAAAATAGATGATTTTATCTATTTTTATTATTTTAATTATTTTTACTCTTTTTACTGGGCATTGTATTACTTTAATATGATTAAATTTTATTATAATATCCATTAATTAATGATATAACCTAATTTTTTTAACTCTAAAAGCACTATTTTTGATAATTCTTCCCTTTTCAAAGTCTTTATATCATAAAAATCAGCACCCATTGAATCATCATTTACTTCATCTATTTTAATATTATTATTAACTTCTCCACTATAACTAATAATTTTATAAAAAATTCCAATATGATGAACCTTAAATAGGTCGTTGTTATATTCCCGTGTAAAACTCACACTATCAGAATCAATTAAATCATATTCAATAAGTTTAATACCTACTTCCTCTACTAATTCTCTTTCTAATGCTTCCTTAGGAGATTCATCAAATTCTATAGTGCCACCTGGTAAATCAAGTAAGTCCTTATAAGGTCCATTTCCCTTTCTAATTAAAAGTATTTTATCATTTTTTATTAATATGCCATATACACCTAAGTGTCTAAATTCTTTCATTTTACACCTCAAAAAAAGATAAAGTTATCTCTTTATCTCATTTAAATCATATGTTTCTATAACATCGTTTTCTTTTATATCTTGGTAGTTTTCTAGAGTAATACCACAGTCCATATCTTTCTTAACTTCTTTTACTTGATCTTTTTCTCTTTGAACTGATTTAATACTTCCTGTATATAAAACTATACCATCTCTTATTAATCTTGCTTTTGAACCATTTTTAATAACACCATCAGTTACGTGTGATCCCGCTATATTACCAACTTTAGAAAATTTAAATATTTGTCTTATTTCAGCATGACCAGTAACTGTTTCTTCATAAACTGGTTCTAGAAGACCTTTCATAGAATTTTCAATATCCTCAATCATTTTATAAATGATATCGTATAATTTTATTTCTACATTATAATCTTTAGCAAAATCCATTGTTTTAGCATTTGGTCTTACGTTAAATCCAATAATTATAGCATTTGATGCATTAGCCAATGTGATATCACTTTCAGTAATTGTACCTACTCCACCACGAATTACATTAACCTTAACACCCTCTACATCTATTTTACTTAGACTTTGTTTTATAGCTTCTAGACTTCCATTTACATCAGTTTTAAGTATTACAGCTATTTCTTTAGCGCCACTTTTTATAGCGCCAAATAAATCATCTAATGTCATTCCACTTCTATTTGTATCTTTTTCTCTTTTTCTATTTTTTCTTTGAAGTGCGATCGATTTAGCTTGTTTTTCTGTTTCGAACGCCATAAACTTATCGCCCGCAGATGGAGTTTCATTAAGTCCAGTTACTTCAACAGGCATTGAAGGTGGTGCTTCCACTATATCAACACCCTTATCATTTTTAAGAGTTCTTACCTTACCAAATGTTTCACCAACTACTATTGGATCTCCAAGTCTTAATGTACCATTTTGTACTAGAAGGGATACAACTGTACCTATTTTTTTATCTAACTTAGATTCAATTACAGTACCACTTGCATATCTAGAAGGATTAGCTTTTAAATCATTCATTTCACTTACAAGTAAAATATTTTCTAGTAATCCATCTATTCCTTCCTTGGTCTTAGCAGATATCTTATTAACTAAAATATCTCCACCCCATTCTTCAGGAGTCAAACCATTTTCTACTAATTCAGTCATTACTCTATCAATATTTGCATTAGCAACATCAATTTTATTAATAGCAACAATTATAGGAACACCTGCTGCTTTAGCATGATCTATTGCTTCTTTAGTTTGTGGCATTACACCATCATCAGCTGCGACAATTATTATTACTATATCAGTAATACTAGCTCCACGTGCTCTCATTTGAGTAAAAGCCTCATGTCCAGGGGTATCTATAAATGTAATTTTCTTACCATTTAATTCAACTTGATATGCCCCAATTGCTTGAGTTATACCTCCAGCTTCACCACTTACAACATCAGTCTTTCTAATCGCATCAAGTAATGAAGTTTTTCCATGGTCAACATGTCCCATTATAGTTACAACAGGAGGACGTGGTACTAAATCCTTTTCATCACTTTCTATATCATAATTTTCAAAATTACTTATATCAACATTTTCTTCATTTTTTAAAACCTTGTCATAATCAATTACAAGTAATTCTGCGATATCATTAGTTAATGAGTAATTAACATTAGCCATAATACCTAATTTCATTAGTTTTTTAATTAAATCTAATGGATTAACACCTAATTCACTAGCTAAATCTGATACTGTCATATTAGCTTTATATACAATAACATTTTCATCTTTGCTCTCATTAGATTGTAATTTTTCACGATGTTTATACATTTCTTTTCTCATAGATTTGAAATTATTATTAGATTCTTTCATATCTACTTTTGTTTTAACTTTTTCTTTTTTCTTATGATTATCCACATCAATTTTTTCATCACTAATTAGTTTTTCAACCTTTTCATCTAATTCATAATCATAATCATCTTCTACTTCATCAACAGAAGTATCTTCTTCTTTAACTATATAGTCTTCCATTTGTTGTATTTCATTATCAAGTAATGTTATATCATCATCAGATAGTATGTCATCATCATTTGATGCAGAAATATCTAGTCTTTTACAAAGTTCTAATATTTCTTCTTTGGTTTTATTAACATCAAGAGCATATTCTAATATATTCATTATTTTTGCACCTCTTTTCTTTAATTTATAATTTTAGTGTTATCTCCTTACCAGTTAAATTATACTTTCTATAAATAACACCACAAGCATCTAACATTTTCTTAGATGCGACTACTGAATCAGTTCCATCATATTTATCACTCATATATATAACTTCTTTGATTCCAGATTGAATTATTGCCTTTGCACACTCATTGCATGGGAAAAGTGCAACATACAACCTACATCCTTTAACAGATGTAGGAGCATTAAGTATAGCATTCAACTCACCATGGCAAACATAAGCATACTTTGTATCTAAAAACTTGCCTTCTCTTTCCCAAGTCATGAATTTATCATCATCATATCCAGTTGGTGCTCCATTATAACCTACTGATATAATTTTGTTTTCATCATTTACTATGCAAGCTCCCACTTGAGTTGATGGATCCTTACTTCTTTGTGAAGATAATAAGGCAATTCCCATAAAATATTCATCCCAATTAATATAGTCTTTTCTTTTCATATTATTCCTACTTTACATAATTTTTTAATTCTTCAAACAAAGTATCTGGAACTTCTACTTCAAGTGCCTTGTTTAATGCTTTAGTCTTTTTAGCTTTTTCAAATACTTCTAAATCTTTTTTTAAATAAGCTCCTCTTCCATTAGCTCTTAGAGACTCATCAATTATTATTTCCTTTTCAGGTGTTCTAACTACTCGTATTAACTCTTGCTTTGGCAATTTTTCTTTTGTAACTATACATGTTCTAAGTGGTATTTTCTTTGTTTTCATAGTACCTCCTAGTCTTTAAAGTTAATTCCCATTTCACTTGCTTGTTCTTTATTCTTTATATCAATTTTATAATGAGTTAATTTAGATGCAAGTCTAGCGTTAAGACCTTTTTTACCAATTGCTAGTGAGAAATTATCTCCATCAGCTACTACTATTGCTTCTTGTTTCTTTGGATCTGTTATTATTACATGTAAATCTTTTGCTGGTGATAGAGCATTAGCAATAAATACAGCTGGATCTTTATCATACTTAACTACATCTATTTTTTCTCCATGTACTTCATTTAATATTCTTGCAATACGACTACCTTTTTCACCTATACAGCATCCGATTGGATCAATGTTAGAATATTCTGAATAAACCGCAACTTTACTTCTTACACCTGCTTCTCTAGCAACGCTATATAATAATATAGTTCCATCTGATAATTCAGGTATTTCAAGTTCAAATAATCTTTTTAAGAATCCATAATGATTTCTAGATAGAAGTATAAATAATCCTTTTCCACTATTATCAACTTTACTTACATATACTTTAATTTGTTTACCCATTTCAATCTTTTCACCAGGTATGCATTCTTTTTTAGGTAATATACCATTTGTTCTACCAAGATCAATAAAGTAATTATCAACATCTTCAAGTGCTACTGTACCAACTAATAATTCATCTTGTTTATCACCAAATTCATCCATTATAGCATTACGTTCAGCTTCTCTCATCTTTTGAATTATTACTTGTTTAGCAGTAGCTGCAGCAACTCTACCAAAATCTTTTGGGGTCACTTCTGTATCAATTGTATCTCCAACATTAAGTGTTTTATTGATTTTTCTTGCCTCAGATAATGTAATCTCTGTATCTAAATCAGGATCTTCTGCATCATCATCCACAACAGTAAGATAAGAATACACTTTTATATCCCCTGTTTTTCTGTCTATAAATATTTTTGAATTAGTTAAAGAATCAAAATTCTTTTTATATGCAGTTGCTAGTGCTAACTCCATTGCTTCAAAAACATATTCTCTGTCTATATTCTTTTCTTTTACAATTGCATCTACAGCTTTAATAAATTCTTTGCTATTCACTTTTACCATCTCCCTTACTTTTAGCATAGATATCTAAGATATAAGCTTCATCAATTATATTAGCATCATCTAATATAGGATTAATAATTCTAGTTGCCATTACTACTGTATTAATAGGAATTATCTCTTCAGCATCTAGTACTATATGAAGAAATTTATTACTTCCTTCCTCATCTAAATACACATCATCAATCCATACATTAAGCTTATTTAGACTATTTCCTACTAATTCTATAATTTTTTCTTTCAAACTATCACTCCTTCTCAAATATAAAGAGCAGGACCTAAGCCCTACTCTTTCGTTGCTAAATATATTATAACATAATTCTCCGCCATTACAAGTGATTTTAAGTATTTTTAGATTTTTCTGTTGCCTTATAGTTTTCTCTTTGAAGACTTAGTATTTCACTTTTTAACTCTTCTGTTACTTCTTCAACTGTTTTTTCACCAACATCTATAGGATTGCCAAAACGTACCATTAAGTTTTTACTTCTAAACTTATACTCGCCAGTTACCGCAAAAGGTACTATAGGACAATTAATTTCTCGTGCCATCTTAGCTGCTCCTTTTTTAAATGGAAGTAATTCTGCCTCAGTTCTATTTCTAGTTCCTTCAGGAAATAATCCAACCGCACTACCCATCTTTAAATATCTGATTGCTTCTGCTTTGGCAACACCATTATGTGCACTTCTATCAACACTTATACATCCAACAAGTTTAAAAAATAATCTGTGTTTTCCTTCAAAATATTCTTTCTTACTCATCCAATGTATTGTTCTTTTGGTTGATGCAATAACAGGAAATTGATCCATAAAATGTAAGTGGTTACCGCATAATAATATCGCACCATTTTTAGGAATTACCTCTTTATTTATTATTTTAGGATTATAATAAAACTTAAAAATTGGTGTTAAAATAAATCTTAATACTCTATAGAATACAGGATTTTTTTTACTCATTCCTGCCTCCTTTTTCTAACTCTTTATAGTTAATTTTTCCAAATAAAGTTTTTGGAAGGCTTTCACGATACTCGTACTCTTTTGGCCAAGAGAATCTAGAAAGATTTTCCTCACATAATTCTTTAATTTCTCTTTTGATTTTTGAAGTTGGTTTTTCACCAGACTTTAATACAATAAATGCTTTCGCAACTTTTACTTTATGTGGATGTGGTATTCCAACAACAGAACATTTCAACACTTTAGGATGACGTTCTATTACTTCTTCTATTTGTGCAGGATATACATTATAACCACTTGAAACTATCATTCGTTTTAATCTTTGTGTAAAATATATAAATCCATCAGGTGCAATATAACCCATATCACCTGTATGTAACCAAAGCTTACCATCTTCATGATATTGTAATACCATATTTGTTTCTTTTTCATTGTCTAAATATCCAATCATTACAGTAGGACCACTTACACATATTTCTCCTTCTTCTCCAAAAGGAAGGACTTCTTGACTTTCAGGAATACATATACAATAATCATTTCCAGTCATTGGTATACCAACACTACCAGGTTTATTAACTCCATCAACTGTAAAACAAGTTGCCGCAACTGATTCAGTCATTCCATAACCTTTACCTATTGTTATACTTGCACCATGCCCCCTTAAAAAAGTATTTACCTTTCTTTCAAGAGACTCAGTCAAATAATCTCCACCACTAATTACATATTTAATAAAGCTTAAATCCACTCCATCAAATTTATCATTGTTTATCATAGCTTCCCAAAGAGTTGGAACACCAGCCAAAACATTTGGATTATCCTTAACCATTATTTTATAGAACCTCTTAGAATCAAACTCTGGCATTAAAATTACTTCAGCCCCAAGAGTTAATGGGGTATGAACGCAAACCCCAAGTCCAAATCCATGAAATACAGGTAATATTGTAAGCATTTTATCTGTTGGCTTTACCTTTTTTACATTAAACTTACATTGTTGTGCCTCTGCATTAAAATTATAGTTTGATATTAATATCCCTTTAGGAATCCCTGTTGTACCACCACTATGTAGAATAAGCGCTACATCATCTTTTTTCATATTATGAATAATTTCTTTATTATAATTTGCTCCACCCAATATGAAATCATTCCATCTTACAAAATCGCTATCATTTAGATTAGGTTTTTTTGTCTTATATCCCCTTGTTAAAATATAACCTAATGCCAACAATTTAGGCATAGAATCTTTTGGAGAAACTACAATTGTTTTGTATACTAAAGTCTCACTTAATATATCTTCTATTTTTTCATAGACAGTATCAATCATTATTAACACTCTTGATTTAGACTCTTTTAAATAGTTTTTAATTTCCTCTTTCGCAGATAAAGGATGAACCATATTTGAAACTGCACCTATACTATTAACTGCATAAAAACTTATTACTGCTTCTGGAGTATTAGGCATACATATAGTTACAACATCTCCTGGTCTAACACCAATTGCTAATAACGCTTTACTAGTCTTTTTTACTCTGTTAAAAAACTGTCCATAAGTAATTTTTTTATCAAAATAATTTAAAGCAGTATAATTATAATACTCTTTTGGAATTGATTCTTTTAAGAATTCAAATATTGTTTTATCTGTTATTTTTAATTTCTTTTCTTCTTTAGTATAGTATTGTACCCATGGACGTTTCTTTATATCACTATTACCAAATAATTTATTGAATATACCCATTATTTTTTCACCTTCGTATTTCTTAATTCTTCTTTATATATATCAATCAACAATTCATTTTCATAACTTAAATCTGATGATGAGACAAAGAAAGGTTTTTTTGCAATAATTTCAAGTTTACCTCTTTTATAAGACCCTTTTATAACTATAGGTATAATTGGAGCTTTTGCCTCATATCCTAATTTAACCGCGCCAATCTTAAAAGGAGCAACAACATCATCTGTTTTATTAAATGTTCCCTCAGGAAATATACCAAGCACCATATCATTATCTAAAACTTTTCTGCCTAATATTAAAGGAGTTTTATCTTTTATTCTACGATTAACTGGTATTACTCCAGCACCTTTCATAATAGGTTTTAAAAATCCTTTAAACAAGCTATCTTTTGCTAAAAAATGTACACATCTTTTTGTAGTAATTCCCATACTTATAAAATCTAAATTATTTGTATGATTAGCTACTAATATAACTTTACCTAACTTAGGAATATTTTCCATACCAGTTATTTTAGGATTATAACGCAACCTCATATACATAGAAAAAACTGGTCTTAATATTTTATATAGTAATCTATCCTTCATTTCTTCTCCTATCATCTAATAAATATTATATAAAAATATTACAATTAAATCAATTACTAATATACTTAACTCCTGCCACTAGTTATATATGAAATAATTCTTATTTATAATACAAAAAAAACACATTTTTTAATGTGTTTTATTTAGAATGCTGTTGTTCTGGATTTGATAGTTTTTTCTCATATTCATCAATAAGTTCATTTGCCTTTTTATAATTAATTTTTCTATAGTCAATAGTTTTTCTAGCTATACCAACTAATCCATTATAACTATCCATATTCTTATAATACTTTTCTTGAAATTCATCCTCCATAGCAATCATAACATCATTATATAGTGAAGAAGCAGCACTTCCTAATGTCATATCTAAATAATCAAGTGATTGTTTAAAGCTTCGTATAAAAGCCAGTCTAGTTATAACATCACTACCAAATACCTTGCTTAATCTAAGTGCTACCTTTACTTCATTTGGATAAGCGCAACCATTTGTATGATATCCAAACTCATGAGCAATCTGCCTAGTTAACAATTCATTTATTCCCTCACTAATTGCAAAAGAACCACCACTTCCACAAAAATGAAGCGTCTCATGAAGTAATAAATCATCATAATATCTTTGGGTATCTGTTCCAGAAACCAAAATATGATATACATAATTAACAAAAGTATTATTGTTTTCTACTAAAGTATTATCATTATAAGTCTGATGTTTCTTATTTATTCCATATCCCGGAATTTTACTAACTTTTTCTAATACTTTATCTGCACAAAGTGGCATATATATCCCATCACTATTGGCATACCCATTGATTGAACCATAATCATAAATTTTAACTATTTTACTATAGTCTTTAATACTTTTTAAATATTCAACTTTAGCAGGAACCATATATTCTCCATATTTACTAATAATTCCACGAATATAAACAGATACTTGATTAGTCAAATTTTCATGAATTTGATTTAATTTATCATCAGTCATTATACACCTCTTATTTTTTTCTTTTATATTATTTTTATCATTATTTCTTTTTTCTTGTTCTATAATATTATTTAGTAGTTCTATTATTTCTTTATTTTCCTCAGTGTCAGGTACCTCTTTTAAAAGTTCTTCTGCCATAGGTCCATCTATATTAATATATTTTTGTCGATGAGAAGCCTTAATTGGCGTTAAAATTGCATTTAGTATAGTAGGTTTATCCTTGTAAATCTCTTTTTCCTTTTCAGTCATTTCCTCTATTAAATCCATTGAACTTAAAGCATCAAAAATAACATCAGTATTATTATTATAATCAATAATGTCATTATAAGAATGTAAAATATTTACTATTGGAACCCAACGTGCAAGTTTTCTTAATTGCACATCTTCATTATCATCAGTAATATTAATTTCAACCATTGTGGCCTGTTTTAGTTTATAACCCCTATCTGCCGCATCTTTAAAAATTCTTAAAGAATTTACTATTTCAGCAGTTTTTGAAACTCCTACTGTTCCTATACAAAAAAGACATAAATTCAAAATCAATAAATTCATATATTCTCCCCCTAAATCAATTGTATTTATCTAAAGATTAACAAAAATGCACATAATAAACTAAAAGCTTACTTTTATAAGATTCTTATATTATAAATAGTAATATTAACTATTTTAATCTTGATATTATAATATGGTGCTGGAAACAGGATTTGAACCTGCGATCTTTTGATTACGAATCAACTGCTCTACCAACTGAGCTATTCCAGCATCAATCATTTTAATGTTCTTGCATATTAAAACAAGATATATATACATTATACCTTGTTTTTTTATAAATTTAAAGTTATAAATCCTCATTTATCAATAATTCATGTATTAACTCTTCTCTATTATTTAAGTCAACATCTTCAATTCTATCTACTCTGCACTTTTCAGATAGCATTATTGCTTCTACCTTTTGTACTGCATCTAAAACTTTATCATTTATTACCACATAATTATATTTTGATTTTTCATTTACTTCCTTATAAGCTGTAGTAAATCTCTCTATTATTTTTTCTTTTGATTCAGTGCCTCTTTTTACTAGTCTATCTCTTAATTCTCTCATAGTTGGAGGCATTATAAATATAAATATACCCTCATTATAAGATTCTTTTACTTTTAAAGCCCCTTGAATATCAATTTCTAATATAACATCATAACCCTTATTAAGCATATCAAAAACCTTATCTTTTGGAGTTCCATAATACTTTCCATTATGAACTTTTGCATATTCTAGTAGTCCATCTTCTCTTATTCTTTTTTTAAATTCTTCTTCACTCACAAAATAATATTCTACTCCATTAACCTCAGTTCCTCTTGGTTCTCTTGTAGTCATAGAAATGGACAAAAATAAATTATCATTCCTTTTTAATAATTCCTGACAAATTGTACCTTTTCCTGCACCTGATGGTCCCGATATAACTATTAAAAGACCCTTTTGTTTTTTCATAATGCCTCCTAATCTTTTCAATATAATAACACAAAAATTTATCTTTTAAAAGAAAAATATATAATCATAAGATTATATATTAAAAATTAAACATTACCCATTCAGGTTTAAAAATTAATAATGTACCAATTAGAATCATAATAATTCCTGCGATTAAGTTTACATACTTCGTATATTTTGTTGACTTAGCCGCAATTGTAAATGTAGACACAGCAATTGTAAATACTATTAAATCATCTATCATATAAAAGAATACATA
>ERZ1034980.950-NODE-950-length-18419-cov-179.675180_pt1 | contig 18419 bp, 14 predicted proteins | sample MGYA00520622_ERZ1034980 | MGnify/ENA primary metagenome ERZ1034980 (study PRJEB33766, sample SAMN09781791) | gut metagenome | biome: gut microbiome | host: Homo sapiens | place: Madagascar | study: EMG produced TPA metagenomics assembly of the PRJNA485056 data...
ATGAGCCTGTTGAGCTGATATCTTTCATATGTGTTTATCTCCAAACCTTCTTCTAAAATCATATATTATAAAGCTCTTGTTTTGCCTTTATTAGTGGCAAATTGTGAACATAAAAGTAGAGATAAGTTTTGGAAGATAAATCGTAAGATACAAAAATGCCCTCAAAAGAGGGCATTTTTAAGAAAAACAACAATTACTTCAAGCTTAAAGCTAAATCGTAAGTGCTCTTCATGAACTGGTGCTTCATGTTGTTGATGCACTCGATGATGTCATGGTGAACAAGTTCGCCACGCTCAACACCGATACAACGACCTGATTCGCCTTTCTTTAATAGCTCACAAGCATAAGCGCCCATACGTGATGCTAATACACGGTCAACAGCTGTTGGTGAACCACCACGCTGAATGTGACCTAGAACAGTAGCACGGGTCTCAAGACCTGTTAACTCTTCTAACTCTTTAGCCATCTGGTGTACATCTGTCTGGTTCTCGCAAACAACTAAGATTGCATGACGCTTACCAGCATCGATGCCTTTCTTAATGTCAGCATAAACCTGCTCTTTGTTCCACTCAATTTCTGGAACAAGAACAGCCTCAGTACCGCATGAAACAGCTGCACAAACAGCTAAATCACCGCAGTGGTGACCCATAACTTCAACAACACTGATACGCTTGTGTGAAGAACAGGTATCACGAAGCTTATCGATTGCTTCAACAGCAGTATTTAAAGCTGTATCAAAACCGATAGTTGCATCAGTACCAGCAATATCGTTATCGATTGTGCCTGGTAAACCAATGCAAGGGAAGCCTAACTCAGAAATTAACTTAGCACCCATGTATGAGCCGTCACCACCGATAACTACTAGAGCATCGATGCCGTGTTTCTTCATAACTTCAACACTTTCCTGACGAACCTGAGGCTGCTTGAACTGTGGAAAACGAGCTGTACCTAAGAAAGTACCGCCACGGTTTAACAGATCAGATACTGAGTGGCTGTTTAACTGTACGAAATTACCTGAATGTAATCCTGAGTAACCATCACGTACACCTAAAACTTCCCAACCATATGATAAAGCTGTGCGAACTACAGCACGAATAGCTGCGTTCATACCTGGTGCATCACCACCTGAGGTCAGAACACCAATTTTCTTGATTGCCATATTACACGTGTCCGTTATTTTTAAATTAAGCCTTTGCAGCTGCTTCGATAATAGCAGTGAAATCAGGAGCCTTTAATGAAGCACCACCAATTAAGCCGCCATCAACATCTGGCTGTGCGAAGATGTCAGCAGCATTCTTAGCGTTGCATGAACCACCGTAAAGAATACGTACACCGTCAGCAACTTCTGCATTGAAGGTCTTTAAGAACTCACGGATACCGTGGTGAACGTTCTGAGCGATTTCAGGAGTTGCAGTCTTACCAGTACCGATTGCCCAAATTGGCTCGTAAGCAATGATTGCATTCTTGAATGCTTCGATACCGCATAAATCGATAACAGCCTTGATTTCTGCCTTGCAAACATCAAGAGTCTTACCTGCATCGTACTCAGCCTCTGACTCGCCGATGCATAATACTGGAGTTAAGCCGTTTTCCTGAGCAACTTTGAACTTGCCAGCAACGATTTCGTTTGACTCGTTGTGGTAGCCACGACGCTCTGAGTGACCAACGATAGCGTAGGTGCAGCCGAATTCCTTTAACATCTCAGGTGAGTTCTCACCAGTGTAAGCACCCTTAGTGTGGATATCGCAGTCCTCTGAACCCCACTTTAAGCTTGAACCAGTTGCTAATGATTCAACCATACCAATGAAAATAGCAGGAGCACAAATTGCAACATCTACGTTTGCATTTTTGTCAGCTGGCTCTCTGAATGCCTTAATTAAATCAGTAACAGTTGACTTGGTACCGTTTAATTTCCAGTTACCCATTACAACAGGTTTTCTCATGATCCTATCCTCAATAAAATACATTTTTTTTGATACAGCCGTTAGTGCTGTTCTGATTGAATATCACTTTCTTTTCAGCACACAAACTTTTCGTATTTTACTATAAAAAGCACATTTTGAGCGCTTTTTTTTCTTGTATCAGAAAAAAGTCAGATCCTAGTGCTTAAGAATGCGGAGTTTTGTGTGAATGTAAACGTTTTTTTTAGGTGGCAAATTTTGGTGCATATTTCCTTTGAAATATTAAGTGTTTAAAGTATTGTACAGCCAAATTTTCTGTGTATTCGGTTATGAAACTGTCATGTTGTACTTATGAGCCTTTCTTCCTTAATATCTCAAATCTTCAGGAATTAAAAAAAGGGAACCATATATACAGGAAGGAAATGTATTCCATTAGCAAAAGCATAATTCTTAGTGTGGATAACGTATTTGTTCTTTACTCTTCTACTGAACTTTTCACAAAAGACTTCTAGTGATTTGTGTTGCCTGTAATTGCAAGACTTAACCTCAATAGGACTTATCTTGTCACCTTCAGAGATTAAAAAATCTACTTCATACAGATGATTAGAGGTTTCACTTTTCAAAGTGTAATAGAAAAGTTTATAACCTTTTGAAGCTAGCATTGGAGCTATAGCATTTTCGTAAACATAACCCAAATTAGCTTCAAGCTTATCTGAAAGCAATTAGTTATAAATTACATTCTCTGTGTATTTCTTGTCGATAAAAGCAAGTGTAATGAAAAGTCCTGTATCTGAAAGAAACAATTTGTAGCGGCTGTCATCAGCAAAAAGACTTACTTCATCATTTTGATTCATTACTTTGTAGGCAATGTTAAGTTCATAGGAACTTAAAATATCTGGCAGTAACTTCTGAACACTAACAGATCTTGCTCCTTTCTTTACATTAGACAGGATAAAACTAGAGGCTTGGTTAAGCAGGTTTTCAGGTATTGCCTTGAATAACTTGTAAGCAAATCCTTTTCTCTTAATCTTTAAAAGATCATCTTCATATTATTTTAGGATCTGTCTTTTTACACAGTCTACCTCTTCAAGGTTGTTTGTAATTGTATAAGTTCTGACAGCTTCAGGCATACCTCCTATTAACATGAAGAGGTTAAATTTTTGCATTAAGTTTTGGTGTAGAGTCGTTCCTGCCTCGTTTTTATCTTCTATGAGCTGTTTTATGGTATCAGCTGTGATTTCATCTCCAGTAGCCCATAAAAACTCTTCAAAATCTAAAGGTATTAGAGTGAGTTTTAACTCTTCACTTGGTATCAGAATATTTTGAAGGTTCTTCTTACGCTCAAGATATGAGCCTGTTTCTAGATATTTATATCTGCCATCTGCTACGAGATATTTGATAACCTGTATTGCTCGAGAAAAGTACTCAACATCATCAAAAATAATGACTGAGTCATGTTCATAGAGTCTTACATGAGTAAACTGTTGCATCTTTAGAAAGAACCAATCTAAATTCTGCATGTCATCAAACAAGCTTATGAGCTCTTTAGTTGCTGTTTCAAAGTCAATCAGAATGTAGGTTTAAATTCATTTTTAGCAAACTCTTTTACAAGCGTAGTTTTACCAACACCTTTAGCACCTTTAATTAAAAGAGCATTGCGATTGCTGTGTTTTTCTTTCCACTCTAAAAGAGACTTATAACTCTTTCTTTTGAAAATCTAAACAGCATTAACAGCTGTATACATCTTTAACTGTAGTTAAACTGGAAAGAAGCAGCAAACTCAGCCATTCTTTGTTTACGCTCTTTCTCATTTTTAGCGATCTTTTCTTCAGCTTTCTGTCTTTCCTTCTTGTAATTGAACTCCTTGCAGTTATAGCGTCTAAGGTAATCAATGAGGCTATAACCTAAGACATACAGGGGGAGCATGATTACTTTAGGATTGTACTGGTTTGTTAGTACAGTTGATTGAGAGATGGTCTCAATAGCAGTAGTAGAGCAGTCACTTACTGCTTTCATTAACATAGAGATATTTGTAATCATCTCTAAGGCATTATTTAATGGAATGCTTTGGTAGCTCAAAAGAGTATTTACCATGTTATCGACTAATTGAGCTACTGATGCTGACACACTAAGAGAATGTTCTGATCCAAAAAAGATAGGAGTGTCATCTAAGGACAATTCATTTTCAAAGATAGACTTTGAAGCACAATGGGATGAATTTAAAAATATCTCTTTTAACTCTTGTTCAATTACTTGAGGATCGGTGTCATCATTATTTAATGAAGCATCGTGTCTAGAAACTGGAGCTAACTCATCTATAGCATCAGTATTTACAGGTTCTAAACTCTCAGAACCAAAATCTTGAGAATAAGCTTCACCGTGCAGAGCTTTTTTACCTTTTAAAAATTCTGCTTTTGAAGAATTCGATGAGGAGCTTAGTTCTTTATTATTAGCATAATAAAAAGCAGAGCTTGCAGTTGCTGAATCTAAAGATGCTTTAGATTCAGCAGAAATGATTCCTTGCTTTAAAGAATTGAGCTTATCCTCGTAAGTTTGCTGTTTAGATTGTCTTTCAAGCTCTCGTTGAAATGCAACTAAACTGCTAGCATTGAGAGCTCCTGCATTGATAGTGTTGGCTATAAGATTGGTATTCGGTAAAAGCGTTACTGTAGCTGCACTTGTAGCATTAGATGAAAGGGTTGATGTATTTACAGCATTGCTTTGCATAGAAAAAAACAGTTTTTTAGCAAGCGTACTGTCAGATGACAGTAAAATTGCCTGTACATTGCCCAAATTCAGTACATTTCCCATTTTTATAATTTCCCAAAAATTATGTTTTTTTAGGAAGTTGCAAGGATAGTGCCATTATTTAACTTTATGATCTTTAATAATATTTTTAATTTATAAGAAAAAGTGCCTGCCACTTCCTGCCAAAAATGGCAAAGACGAGGCAAATTTGAATTGACAATAATTTATAAAACTTTAAAAATAAAGCTTTCATATATCTATTATTGAATTACTCAATAAATAAAAAAAGTTAACATCAACTTTATTACAACATTACAGATCTATAGATGTAGAGCACATATTCAAAGTTACCTATCTAGAAATTTGTAAGGTCAGGATTATTTACCTGTGTTTAATACAGTAAGATTAGTGTTTTAGAACAAGACAGATTTAAATCTAAAAGTCGTTAACTTCAACTATAAAAAGATTATTTAGCTTTTCAACAGGAGCCTAGTTTTATGCGCGTTCTTAAGTTTGGCGGTACATCAGTTGCAAATGCTCAGAGATTTCAGGATGTAGCTGAAATTGCGCTTGATACTGCTAAGAGATCACAGACAGCTTTAGTTCTGTCTGCTCCAGCAAAGATCACCAATTTATTAGTAGCTTTGGTAGCACAGGGTGCTGCCGGTAAAGACGGAAGCGAAGAGTTCGCTCAGATCCGCGCTATTGTTGAACCAATTATTACAACCTTAGGCTCAAAGTACGAAAAGTTCGACACTGACAATATTTTAGGTGAATTCAACAAGACCATGGACATCTTAAAACAGCGTTTAGATGGTATGGTTTTATTAGGTGTATGTCCTGAACTTGTAATGGCATTCGTTGAAAGCCGTGGTGAGAGTTTATCAATTCTAATCATGTCAGAGCTGTTAAAGGCTTTAGGCAAGAAAGTAAGAGTAATTGATCCTGTTCAGGTATTAGTAACAGAAGGCGGTATCATGGAGTCTTCTGTAAACATTGAGCTGTCAAGAGCTCGTTATGCCGCTCTGCCTGATGACAAAGAAGCTATCACTTTAATGTCAGGCTTCTGTGGCGGTAATGCTCAAGGTCAGTTAGTACTGTTAGGCAGAAATGGTTCTGATTACTCAGCTGCATGTTTAGCTGCAATTTCAAATGCTGAGTGCTGTGAAATCTGGACAGACGTTGACGGTGTTTACAGCTGTGATCCAAGAGTAGTAGAAGGCGCAGTTCTTCTAAAGAAGATGTCATACGCTGAAGCTATGGAGTTATCTTACTTTGGTGCTAAGGTTCTACATCCTCGTACCATTGCTCCTATTGCACAGTTTGAGATCCCTTGCTTAATTAAGAACACCAAGAATCCAAAAGGTCCAGGCACCTTAATTTCTGAGGAAACTGATTTATCAGTACCAATTAAAGGTATTTCTGACTTAAAGAATGTTGCTCTAATCAATATCTCAGGTCCTGGTATGAAGGGTATGGTAGGTATGGCAGGTCGTCTGTTTACCGCTGTATCAAGAGCAGGCATTTCTATTACCTTAATTACTCAGTCATCATCTGAGTACTCAATTTCATTCTGCATCAGCCAGTCAGAACTTGCTAAGGCTAAGAAAGTAATCAATGCTGAATTTAAGTTAGAGCTAAAAGATGGCTTATTAAATCCTGTTGAAATAAAGGAAGGTTGCGCAATTATCTCCGTTGTAGGCGATGGTATGCGCATGGTGCGCGGTATTTCAGGTAAATTCTTCAGAGCTTTAGCTGAGGCAAACGTAAACATCAGAGCAATTGCTCAGGGCTCATCTGAACGTTCAATCTCAGCTGTAATCTCACAAAAGAGAGTTACAGAGGCGGTAGCTTTTGCCCATACAGCTTTCTTTAATTCAAGACAGCGTATTGATGTTGTACTAATCGGTTGCGGTGGTGTAGGTGGTGAGCTTTTAGCTCAGATAAAGCGTCAGAGAACAGAATTGTCAGACAGTCATGGTATTGATATTCGTGTTGTAGGTATCGGTAACTCTAAGCACTTTATCTCAGATCCAAATTGTGTTGATTTAGAGAACTATAAAGATTTATTAGCTAAGAGCGATAAACCTACATTAACTCCAGAGGCAGCAGAGCAGTTAATTAAAGACGCTCATTTAATTAACCCAGTTTTAGTTGATTGCACCTCATCTGAAGAGTTAGCTCTTAAGTATGTTGATTTCATGAAAGCAGGTTACCATGTGGTAACACCTAGCAAGAAAGCTAACACCGGTTCTTATGAGTACTATCAGGAGTTAAGAAGAACAGCTCGTGCTCAGCACAGAAAGTTCTTATATGAAGCAAACGTAGGTGCTGGTCTTCCTGTAATCAATACTGTGCAGAATGAGTTAGCAGCAGGCGACAGACTTATTGACTTCTCAGGAATCTTATCAGGTACTCTTTCATACCTGTTTGGTTTAGTTGAAGATGGTATGACCTTATCAGAGGCAACTAAGATTGCTTATGAGAAGGGCTTTACTGAGCCAAATCCAAAAGACGATCTTGATGGTATGGATGTGGCAAGAAAACTGTTAATTCTAGCTCGTGAATGCGGTCTGAAGTTAGAGTTATCAGACGTTGATGTACAAGGAGCTGTTCCTTCTGAATACTTACAGGGCAATAATGCTTTGGAAGTTATCGAGAACATCAAGAAAGCTGATGCTTCATTTACATCTTTAGTTGAAAAAGCTAAAGCTGAAGGTAAGGTATTACGCTATGTCGGTTCTATTAAAGACGGTAAGTGCACCTGCTCTGTACAGGCAGTAGGTCCTGATCAGGCTTTATTCAAGGTTCGTGACGGTGAGAATGCTTTAGCATTCACCACAGCTTACTATCAGCCAATTCCATTAGTAATCAGAGGTTATGGTGCAGGTACTGCAGTAACTGCAGCAGGTGTGCTCTCTGATGTTTTACGTTTACAGAATTGGGCTCATGAGGATTAGAATTTAACCATGTCTAAGATTTTTAAAGCATATGCTCCTGCATCAGCTGCAAACCTGTCAGTAGGTTTTGATTTATTAGGTGCAGCTCTAAAGCCAATCGATGGAGCTTTATTAGGAGATGAAATTACCATCTCTGAAAACTCAGAGAAAGGTTGTGATGTTGCAGTGGTTGGTCGTTTTGCCCACAAACTGCCATCTGATCCTAAAAAGAACATCGTGTACGATGCATATTTAATGTACAAAGATGCCTTAGAGAAAAAAGGCTTAAAAGTTAAAGATGTGCACATGGAGTTATCTAAGAACCTTCCAGTGTGCTCAGGTTTAGGCTCATCAGCAGCTTCTGTGGTAGCTGCTGTAGTAGCACTAGATGCTATTCATTCAGAAGCTTTAGGTCAGGAAGGCTGCCTTGAGCTTATGGGTAGACTTGAGGGAAAAATCTCAGGCTCTATTCATTACGATAATGTTGCTCCATGCTATTTCGGTGGTCTGCAGCTTATCGTTCAGGAAAATGGAGTGATATCTACCACTCTTCCTGATTTTGATAACTGGTACTGGGTATCATGTTTCCCTGGTATTAAAGTTTCAACTAATGCTGCTCGTCAAATTCTTCCAAAGGGATATTCACGTGCTGATGTGATTACCTTTGGTCGTCGTTTAGCTACCTTCGTACATGCCTGTCATGAGGGTAATGACAAGCTTGCAGCTTCCTGCTTAATCGACGTAATTGCAGAGCCATACAGAGCAAGCTTAATTCCAGGTTTTACTGATGCAAGAGAGCATGGTAAGACCTTGGGTGCTCTTGCAACCGGTATTTCAGGCTCAGGTTCATCTGTATTCTCAATCTTTGAAGACAAAGAAAAGGCAGAGCAGATGAAAGAATATCTTGAGAGAAACTTTATTGCCAACGAAGACGGATTCTGTCATATTTGTAAGATAGACAGACGTGGTGCCTATGCAGAAGCTTTAGAGGATTAGTAAATAGATTATGGAACTATACAATTTAAAAGATCATAACGAGAAGGTATCTTTTGCGCAGGCAGTTGTAAAAGGTATTGGTAAAGATCAGGGCTTATTCTTCCCAGATCATATTGAGCCATTAGCTAATGTAGATGAGTTATTAGACCTACCATTAGTTGAGCGTTCTCAAAAGATTTTACGTCACTTAATCGGTGATGAGATCCCTGAATTAGAGAGCATTATTGCTGATGCTTTTACTTTTAAAGCTCCAATAGTAAAAGCTGATGAGAATGTATATGCCTTAGAGTTATTCCACGGTCCCACCTTAGCATTCAAAGACTTTGGTGCTCGCTTCATGGCTCGAGTCTTAGGCTCTATCCGTGGTGATAAGCATTTAACTATTTTAACTGCAACCTCAGGTGATACTGGTGCTGCAGTAGCTGCTGCTTTCTATGAGCAGAAGGGTATTGATGTTGTAGTTCTATATCCAAAAGGAAAGATTTCAGATCTTCAGGAAAAGTTAATTGCCACATTAGGCAAGAATATTAAGGCAGTTCAGGTTGACGGTATTTTTGACGAATGTCAGGACATGGTAAAGACTGCCTTTGATGATGTTGAGTTTAAGACTGCTGTAGGTCTTAACAGTGCCAACTCAATTAACATCAGCCGTTTATTAGCTCAGGTATCATACTATTTTGAGGCGGTATCACAGCTGCCAAAAGAGAAGAGAAACAGTGTGGTATTCTCTGTTCCATGCGGTAACTTCGGTAACATCACCGCAGGTTTAATTGCTAAAGCCTTAGGTCTTAAGGCCCGTTTTGTGATTTCCTGCAATGCCAATGATACTGTACCACGTTACCTTCAGTCAGGTAAGTGGGATCCTCATGCAACTGTTGCAACTCTATCTAATGCAATGGATATCTCAAGACCTAACAACTGGCCACGTGTTGAAGCTTTAGTTAAGATGCAGGGCTGGTCTTTAAAGGACTTTGCTTTTGGTTCTATGTCAGATGCTGAAACAGAAAAGACCATGCAGAACCTTTATAAGAAGACTGGTTACGTTTTAGAGCCTCATGCTGCTATTGCATATCAGACTTTAGAGAATAACCTAAAAGAAGGTGAAACTGGTATCTTCTTAGGTACTGCACATCCAGCTAAGTTCAAAGCTGATGTAGACAGAATTTTAGGTATCGATTTACCTCTACCTCAGGCTTTAGCTGATAAAGCTAAGTTAGCTTCACAGGCTGTAGAGTTACCTGCTGACTACAATACTTTAAAAGCTTATGTTTTAAAGGAACTAAAACTTAACTAGTTTAAGTTCAAATCTTTAATACAAAGTTTCTAGTACAGTCTAGAAAAGAACAATAAAAGATCTTTCACTTAATTAAAAGGGGAAGATCTTTTTTTATGATTGTAAGGTACAATAAAGAAAATAGTTAAGAGGAAGCAATTATGCCAATTGATCAAGGTAGATATGTCTGCGCCTATACAGATTTTGGATTTAAAAGACTGTTTGGAACAGAACTAAACAAAGATATCTTAATAAGCTTTTTAAATTCATTTTTGAATTTAAAAGACAAGATTGTAGATTTGTCATATTTATCTTTAGAGCAATTAGGAGATCTAGTCTCAGATAGAGATGCAATCTTTGACGTATACTGCAAAACCTCAGATGATGCATATATCATTGTCGAAATGCAAAATGCTGTTCAGAACTATTTTAAAGATAGAAGCATCTTTTACAGCTCATTTGCTATAAGAAATCAAGCTCCACAAGGAGTTTGGAATTACCAATTAAAGGCCGTTTATACCATAGGTATTTTAAACTTTGTATTAGATAAAGACAGTGAACCATATCGCCATGAAGTTGTTTTGTATGACAAAGCAGTAAAAAAACAATTTTATGACAAATTAGCTTACTACTATTTAGAATTACCAAAGTTCACTAAAAATGCAGATGAACTTGAAACTATACAAGATAAGTGGATGTTTGCGATTAAGAATCTTTCTGCTTTAAATGACAAACCTGTTGCCTTAAAAGAACAAGTTTTCACAAGGTTATTTAGAATTGCTGAAATAGCTAAATTTTCAGAAAAGGAAAAATATGCTTATGAAGAAAGTCTGAAGAAAATGTGGGATAACTACGCAACTTTAGAATCAAGTTTTACAGAAGGTCAAAAAAAAGGAAAAGAAGAAGGCTTGAAACAAGGAAAGGAAGAAGGTTTAAAACAGGGACTAGAAAAAGGTTTGAAACAAGGAATAGAAAAAGGTTTGAAACAAGGAATAGAAGAAGGTTCAAAGCAGGCACAAGTAAATATTGCCATAAAAATGAAAAATAAAGGCATGAGCTCTGAAGATATACTTAATTTAACAGGCCTAAAAGAAGGCCAATACTAAAAAGGGTAATTGTTATTTTGTCAATTGAATACACCTTTGAAAAGAAGTTCTCTAAAGAGGACACATTCCGTTTATTTAAATCTATTAACTGGTATTCAGCCAATTTTCCAGAGCGCTTACATAAAGCTCTAATGAATTCTCAAACTGTAGTTACAGCTTGGAATGGAAATAAGTTAGTAGGTCTTGCCAGAGCTTTAGATGATGGTGAAATGGTGGCATTTATCCATTACGTCTTAGTAGATCCTGAGTATCAAGGTCACCATATTGCATCGACTCTTATCAAGATGATTAAAGAGAAGTATCAGGGCTATCTTTATATCGATGTTATGCCTGAGGATAAAAATAACTGTCCTTTCTATGAGAAGTCAGGCTTTAAGGTTATGCCTGATGGCGCTGCTATGACCTTATTTAACGAAAACTCTGAGAAGAGATAGTTAAAACAGCTTTTCTTTCCATGTAAAAGATGGACTCAGATAGTAAGCTCATTCCAGTCCATCTTAAAATTCCACTGATAATTCTGGTATACACAATCTGCTGTCTCCAATGATTACAGATGACTACTTTTGAAAGTGATTAGAGCGAAAGTTCTGTAAATGAGTTTAAGCTACAGGAGAATTTTCTGTTATCACATTTAAAGTCTATGTCTTCGTGAAAATGACCATGGTACCAGTGCTTAAAATCAGTTCTTTGTCTTAATTTCTCAGGATATCTTTAGCTGATATCATGAGAGAAAGCCTACATGTAGCAGAAAGTATGAAACGAATCTCTTATGTAGAAATCCATAAGTGAGGATAAAATTCATGATGGTGCTGTATGAGTAAGTACAGTGTCGATTTTAAAGTTTACTTTTGTAAGTTTATTTAGTGATCTCTGAAACTTCTCCTCACTCTCTTTCCTGAGGCCATCAGATCTCATGTTAAGTACGGAACTGTTTGTCAGATGACATTGCTCCTACTTGTGAGAAGATCTTTTTACTTTCAATTGTAAAGACATAACCTCTGTCTAACAGTTCAATATTATCATAGAGTTTTACTGTTCTGCCTCCGTAAGCCTCTGTTTTTGGTAGCATTGAGATAGTGTCGTAGTTCTCGTGATTACCAGGGCAGGTGATGATTTTTAAGGGAAGAGATGACAGGTACTTTAAAAAAGCCTGTCGTGCTGGTTAGGTTGTATGCCATTTTCAGGGGGCCTGCTGAATACTAGCCCCCTCCAAAATCGCCGGCTATCAGTACGATATTAGGCACAGCATCAAGTTTTGCGATCTTATATAACTTGTCGATATCAACCATCCCTTGTAGGGAATAAAGAAACTGGAGTTGTTATCGTCCTAAGATATAGTTGATAAGCTCCAGTTTTTGTTTATCTGTCCATTGATAACTTGTCACTTATATCACTTGCCATAATTATTTGTTTTTATACTTAGAAACGTCAATGTGTAATTCAGCCATGCGAGCATCAAATTCTGCTTTTGCTTCAGGACTTAATTTATTGTACATAGCTTTATTCATTTGAGTAGTAGCCTGGTACATCATTTCGCTGCAGTTTTCTATAGTCTTGGCAGTATTTGAAATGATATTGAGAGTTGTAGAAACACCATTGCCAATCATTTCAAACACATTCTTCTTTTTAGGAGATACTAAAATTGAAAGTTGTTTGTTTAAGTCAGCTTCTGCTGCTCTTCTCACTTTAAATAACATAAAAACATCCTTATATCATAGAAACACGATAACCACGGTATGTGAGCGTACTTTATTGTAATTAAAAATTACCCAATAAAAAAGGGAAGCTTTTCACAGCTTCCCAAAAGAATGTATACAGTAAAATCTACATCACAATTATATCTTAGTTCTTGATGTCTGTTAGAGTCGATTTAACGACTATTTTAGAATCAGGTACAATGATAGGTTCATTACGACGTGATCTATCATGTAACGGATGTTGAAAAACTGGAGCAGGGAAGTTACCATTTCACGGTGAAGATCGCCTGTTACGTATATCATTGAAGCTCCATTATTGTGAGTTGGCAGGTTATTTTAGAAGTTTAAATCCTATTCCTAAGATACCTTCCCTTTTCAGACAGCCATCAGGTAGAGCATCGCTGTGTACTTCAAAATGTTTTAGACTGAGATGAAAATAGCTCAAAGAGTCTTGATTTTACGCATGAAGCTACTTAAAAACATGGATCACAAATGGTAGCAACATGAATTAGAATCAATATTCGAGCTAATATAGTCTAAAAAGTAATATCATCATCTTCTTCATAATCTTCATATGTAAATAATGCTTTTTTATCACCATTCGGTACAACCCATGAGCTGATATCCTGGTTAAAAGGTGATTCATAAACATATAACTCATATCTGTAACGTTAGAAACATCCCAAGAGCAGATATCCTGGTTAAAATCTGAGTGAGAGAACATACTGCTCATATCAGTAACGTTAGAAACATTCCAAAATTCTATGCCCGAGAAATCTCTGCTGTATCTGATCCCATCATTTTCACTAAATAGATTACTCATATCTGTGATTTTAGATGTATCAATATCCCCAAGATAGACACTTTCATCTCAGCAGAGTTTTAACAGTTCTTCTTTTGTTTTAGGGTGGTACTTAAATGTCATTTTTGAAGGTTTGTTCTTATTTGGTATTGGACTATTTTTGAACATACCATCTGTATCTCTATTTCTATCATTAGAAATATCCCAGGAGCTTATATCCTGATTAAAAGATGATTCACAGAACATCCAGCTCATATCAGTAACGTTAGAAACATCCCATGAGCTGATATCCTGGTTGAAATCTGAGTGTGAGAACATAGAACTCATATTAGTAACGTTAGAAACATCCCAGGAGCTTATATCCTGATTAAAAGATGAGCCTGAGAACATAGAACTCATATTAGTAACGTTAGAAACATCCCATGAGCTGATATCTTGGTTAAAAGATGAGTAAGAGAACATATGACTCATATCTGTAACTTTAGAAACATCCCACGAGCTGATATCTTGGTTAAAAGAAGAGCAAGAGAACATACCGCTCATATCAGTAACGTTAGAAACATCCCATAATTCAATACCAGATAAATCTCTGTCATAGCAATCAAAAAATCCGTCAAACAGACAACTCATATCCGTGATTTTTGAGGTATCGATATCACCAAGATAGACACTTTCATCTCTGCAGAGTTTTAACAGCTCTGCTTTTGTCTCAGGATGGTATTTGAATTTTCTTTTAACAATTTCCTTTGAAGCAGTAATATTAGGAGCTTTCAAACTTTGTTTCGAGTTCTTTTCTTCAATTTCTTCTATAGAACTCTTGTTTAAAGAGCCATTTGAATCAGTAATCCCCAGTTCACTTAAACGCTGGTTTACACGTTTTTCTATGATTTTATCCAGAAGGTTGCTTACAGTGTCTTCAAGCAGGACAGCTTCACTTTGAGCTGCATTATTGGTATCAGCAGTAGATTTTGGAGCATTGTTAACCTTTTTATCACCAAGTTTAACAAGTACATCTAACACATTATTAGGAATGCTTTTATCTGAAGAAGGAGTAATAGAGGCATCTGATGGATCAAAACATAAGTCATCAGGTGATTTGTTTAGCTCTGTTTTGTCTAATCCATCAATTGTATTTCTGTTTTGTTTAACCATCGTTTGTTCCTCTATGCCAAAATATAAAAAAATGTCAGCTCTAGAAAATAGTTATTCATGGCCTCTGAATATGTTTTTAAGTGTTGGCAATATCTTTCTTAAAAGAGATTTATTTTTTCTTAAGAGAATTTCGTATGATTTGTTTGATGAATCACTAAACATTCTCCTCATATCTACGACGTTAGAAACATTCCATGTTCTGATATCTTTTTTAAAAGATGCACCATAGAACATGCAACTCATATTAGTAACATTAGAAACATCCCACGAGCTGATATCCTGGTTAAAAGATGATTCTGAGAACATCCAACTCATGTTTTTAACGTTAGAAACGTCCCAGTAACTGATATTCTGATTAAATGGTGAGTTAGAGAACATAAAACTCATATCAGTAACGTTAGAAACATCCCAGGAACTGATATTCTGATTAAATGGTGTGTTAGAGAACATAAAACTCATATTAGTAACATTAGAAACATCCCATGAGCCGATGTCTTGATTAAAGTCTGTGTTTGCAAACATGCGACTCATATTTTTTACATTTGATACATTCCAATATTCAATGCCAGAGAATTTTTCTCTATTAGAATCAGATAAATCTCCTTGAAACAGTGCACTCATATCCGTGATTTTTGAGGTGTCAATATCTCCAAGATATATGTTTGCTCTGCACAGTTTTATTAGATCAGCCTTTGTTTCTGGAGTGTATTTACTCAACCTTTTTAAACTTTTTGGTGAAGATTGTGAGTGGTTTAATTTTGATAATGGCGTATTTATGAACATATCGTCCGTACAATTAACTTTTGAAATATTCCAAGATCTGATGTCCTGATTAAACGAAGAGTCTGCGAACATACGTGCCATATCTTTTACCTTTAAAACGTTCCATGAGCAGATATTCTGGTTAAAAGGTGATGATGAGAACATGCATCTCATATCAGTAACGTTAGAAACATCCCATGAGCCGATGTTCTGGTTAAAAGAAGAGCCAGAAAACATCCCACTCATATCTTTTACGCTAGAAACATCCCATGAACTGATATTCTGGTTAAAAGATGATTTTTGAAACATCCATCTCATATCAGCAACATTAGAAACATTCCAAGAACTGATATTCTGGTTAAAAGATGAATTAAAAAACATACAACTCATATTTTTTACGTTAGAAACATTCCATTTGTTGATGTTTTTGCTAAAAGGCGAGTTTTTGAACATACCACTCATATCAGTAACATTAGAGACATCCCATGAGCTGATATCCTGATTAAAAGATGAGTCTGAGAACATCCAACTCATATCTCTAACGTTAGAAACATCCCATGAGCCGATATCCTGGTTAAAAGATGAGTTAAAGAACATTTTACTCATGTTTGTAACGTTCGATACATTCCAAGATTCAATACCAGAGAAGTCTCTACTGTAGCAGGTTTCATAATAACTACTAAACAGCTCACTCATATCCGTGATTTTAGATGTATCTATATCTCCAAGATAGACAGTTTCATCTCTGCAAAGTTGTTCCAACTCTTCTTTTGTCTTAGGGTGGTACTTAAATGCTATTTTTGAAGGTTTGTTCTTATTTAGTATTGGAGTGTTTTTGAACATATCTTCTGCAAGTTTAACATTTGTAATATCCCATGAGCTGATATCCTGGTTAAAAGGTGAGTTAGCGAACATCTCAATCATACATTCAACGTTAGAAACATTCCATGAGCTGATATCCTGGTTAAAAGGTGAGTCTGATAACATACCACTCATATTAGTAACGTTAGAAACATCCCACGAGCTGATATCCTGGTTAAAAGGTGAACATGAGAACATCCCACTCATATCTTTTACGTTAGAAACATCCCAAGAGCTGATATCCTGGTTAAAAGATGAGTTATAAAACATACCACTCATATTTTTAACATTAGAAACATCCCAAGAGCTGATATCCTGGTTAAAAGGTGAACATGAGAACATCCAACTCATATCAGTAACGTTAGAAACATTCCATGAACCAATATTCTGGTTAAAAGCTGAGCTTTCGAACATCCTACGCATATCTTCAACGTTAGAAACATCCCAAGAGCTGATATCCTGGTTAAAAGGTGAGTCTGAGAACATCAACACCATATTAGTAACAGTAGAAACGTCCCATGAGCTAATATCCTGATTAAAAGATGAGTTAAAGAACATTTTACTCATATTTGTAACATTAGATACATCCCACGATTCGATGCCAGAAAAGTCTCTGCTATAACGATAATTGTTACTCCCTTCAAACAGACAACTCATATCCGTGATTTTTGATGTATCAATATCTCCAAGATAGACAGTTTCATCTCTGCAAAGTTGTTCCAGCTCTTCTTTTGTTTTAGCGTGGTATTTGAATTTTCTTTTAACAATTTTTTGCGCAGTTGAAATTTTCTTCTGTAATGAAGATTCCTTTGAAACAGTAAGAACAGGCTCTTTCAAACTTTGTTTCGATTTCTTTTCTTCAACTTCTTCTTTTGTAGGGGGAGTTTTCTTTTCTAAATAAGGATCTTTTGAAGTTGTAAAATCATGATCTTTTAATCGCAACTCCAGACACTTTTCTACAATACCTTCTATAAAACCAGTATTTAAGGCTCCATTTGAATCAGTGATCCCAAGTTCACTTAAACGCTGGTTTACACGTTTTTCTATGATTTTATCCAGAAGTTTACTTACAGTGTCTTCAAGCAGTACAGCTTCACTTTGATCTGCATTATTAGTATCAGCAGTAGATTTTGGATCACTGTTAACCTTTTTATCACCAAGTTTAACTAATACATCCAACACATTATTAGGAATGCTTTTATCTGAAGAAGGCGTAATAGAGGCATCTGATGGATCAAAACATAAGTCTTCAGGAGAATTGTCATTAACTTCAGTTTGTTCGAATCCATCAATTGTATTTCTGTTCTGATTAGCCATCATTTGTACCTGCTATGTAATATCTTAAAAAAGTCAGTACTGGTAAATTTATTGTCTTTGAATATGCTTTTTTAATCACTAACATTAATGAATTTTACTTAAGAGAATTTTGTATGATTTGTTTGATGAATCACTAAACATTTCTCTCATATCTTTAATGTTAGAAACATTCCATGAACTGATATCCTGTACAAAAGATGATTCACTGAACATATAACTCATATCAGTAACATTAGAAACATCCCATGAACTGATATCCTGGTTAAAAGATGATTTAGAGAACATATAACTCATATCTGTAACGTTAGAAACATCCCATGAGCTGATATCCTGGTTAAAAGGTGAAACAAAGAACATCCAACTCATATTAGTAACGTTAGAAACATCCCATGAGCTGATATCCTGGTTAAAAGGTGAACCTGAGAACATAGAACTCATATTAGTAACGTTAGAAACATCCCATGAGCTGATATCCTGGTTAAAATCTGAGTCTGAGAACATAGAACTCATATCTGTAACGTTAGAAACATCCCATGAGCTGATATCCTGGTTAAAAGGTGAGTTAGCGAACATATCACTCATATCTGTAACGTTAGAAACATCCCATGAGCTGATATCCTGGTTAAAATCTGAATATGAGAACATATAACTCATATCTGTAACGTTAGAAACATCCCAAGAGCTGATATCCTGGTTAAAAGATGAGTGTGAGAACATCCAACGCTGTGAGAACATCCAACTCATATTAGTAACGTTAGAAACATCCCATGAGCTGATATCTTGGTTAAAAGATGATCCTGAGAACATATGACTCATATCTGTAACGTTAGAAACATCCCATGAGCTGATATCCTGGTTAAAATCT
>ERZ1034980.964-NODE-964-length-18208-cov-6.625021_pt1 | contig 18208 bp, 13 predicted proteins | sample MGYA00520622_ERZ1034980 | MGnify/ENA primary metagenome ERZ1034980 (study PRJEB33766, sample SAMN09781791) | gut metagenome | biome: gut microbiome | host: Homo sapiens | place: Madagascar | study: EMG produced TPA metagenomics assembly of the PRJNA485056 data set...
GACAGGGTCGAGGCGGCATAGTATAGGCGACGTGGTTTCAGGCTGCGGCGAGGCCACCTCCTTCGGAGCCGGGCCTTACACCAACTTTCGCGACACTACCGAGCACTTCCTGTTGCACAAGATTGTCGTATGTGAGGCCGGCCTCGGCGTTGCCCGGGGCGTCCAGATAGCTGCGCAGCCACTCGCTCTCAGGAAGGAAGAGGTCGTCATAGCCCATCTTTTTGGCAAGCAGTTGTACGATTTGAGAGTCAGGCAGGGCTTCGCCGAGGGGCTCCACGACCTTCTCGGAGTGGATGAGAGAGTAGTAGTTGCCCTGAACCACGATGTCCTCGTACTCAAACCAGTGGGCCACAGGTAGCACGAAGTCAGAATAGCGGGCCGTGTCGGTCATCATGGAATCACAGGTAACGACAAGCTCCATTTGAGGCAGCACATCGTTGAGCCATGCGTTCGTGTCGACCCACGTGCACAGGGGGTTGCCGCAGAAGATCCAAAGGGCCTTGGGGCTGATGGGCGCTCCCAGATAGCTCTGTGCTATGACCACGTCGGGGAAGTACGTGCTGGCAATCGACGGGGAAGTGACTTCCGTGTCGACGGCGTCGAGCGTGGGGTTGGGGTTGGAGAAGTACGTCCAGTTTGCAGTGGCGTAGTTGGCGCCGGGGAAGCCTAGCTGTCCGGCGAGGGCCGCCATGGTGGCGCCGGCGTGGTAGGGATGCAGGCCGTTGTCGTATGCCTGCGCGCCCCAGCCGCAGCGATGGGTGACGGGGCCGTCGCATGCCAGGCGGGCAAGCTCGCGGATGGTATCGGCGGGGACGTCGCACACGGCAGAGGCCGTCTCGGGGTCCCACTGCATGATCTCGGCCTTGAGGAGCGTAAACGCAGTATTGGCTTCGATGCCCGGAAGCGCCTCGCCGCTCCACTCGGCAGCCGGATTCTTGGCTTCTGCGAGGGCGGTGGCAGCCTGGGTGTCCGAATCCCATACCACGTAGTCCGTATCTTCCTCATTGCCCGTGAGGGCGGCGGAGCGCATGAACAGCCCGGTGGCAGCGTCTACCAGGAAGGGTGCGCACGTGTGCTCCAAGATAAAGGTGTCATCCTGTAGGCCTTCGTCGAGGATGGTGTACATCATGCCCAATTCGAGGGCAGTGTCGGTGCCAGGCTTGATGGGTACGAACATATCAGACTTAGCCGCAACCTGGGTGAAGACGGGGTCAATGCAAATTACCTTGGCGCCTGCTTCTTTTGCATCGGCAAGGTAGTGCCAGTCATGGAGCTGGGCATCAGTGATGTTGTTGCCCCACAGGAAGATATTCTTTGCATTTACCAGGTCGCGAGGGTCGTTTGCGGGCCAAAGTCCCGCCATGCCGAAGACACGCATAATGCTGTAGAAGTTGCCCATATCGAGCGAGGACGATACGGTGCCGGCATTAATCTTGTTGAAGAGCTTGTTGGTGTAGGCGCCGTTAATGGCTCCGTAGTTGCCCGAACAGGAGATGCGGAAAATGGAGGAATCGCCAAAGTCCTGGCGCAGCTGGCCTATCTTGGTGGCAATTTCAGTGAGGGCCTCATCCCAGGTGACCTCTTCCCACTGGCCTGCTCCACGCTCGGTGCCATCAACGCGGCGAAGGGGGTGAAGGACGCGGTCGGGATGATAGATGCTTTCCACATGGGTCAGTCCGCGCAGGCAGATGCGCTTGTTTGTCTCGATGGGTTGCTCACCTGGTCCTACTTTGACAACCTTGCCTTCGCGCACATGAACCTTGAGCTTGCATGCGTTGAAGCAGTTGGGGCGGCAGCAGCTGTGGAAGATCTCGTCGGTGTCTGCGACGGCCGTGCCCTCCATGCCTTCGATCATGGGAGTTTCGTCTGCCTTGGCGGTTGTCACCAGGTTGCCAGACCAGGTTCCACCTGCCGCGATAGCGCTGGCCTTTAGGAAGTTGCGGCGGGTCAGGCCGCTACCCACAGTATTGAGCATATCTCCTCCTCCTATTGCGTCCTGTTAACCAGGACGGGGAGACAGTGTTTGCGGCATGCGCAAAACATAGACGCCGGCATGCCGGAGTCTCGTCTCCCACCTATGGACGAGGATGGCCATCCTTCGTTTTCATATGAAAACATATTCCATATGAAAACTCAATGGTTTTGGCTGACCCAGTTCATTCGGTTAGGAAGGTATTTCGGGATTCTGTTTCAGCTGCTCGCCGAGGCTCTCGCCCCAGTTGCTCGGGACGACGATCGAGCCCTTGCCGTCGCGAATGCCCTCGTATAGCAGGTGCATCTTGCGCAGCTCCATAGCGGTGCCGTCGTTTTCATACGACGGCGCGATGTCGCTCATCATTTCGCCGATGCCCGCCTCGGCCTCCATGAGGATGAGCCTGACCTTTTTCTTCTGCTCCGCCTGGGCTTCCATGCTCATCACGTCTTGCAGTTCTTTGGGCAGCAGGATGTCGCGTATCTCCACCGACATGACGGTTATGCCCCAAGGGGCGACCTTCTCCTCAAGGGAGCGCTTGAGCTCGCGATCAAGCTGGTTGCGCCTGCTGGTGACCTCGGCTGCGTTGGCGCGCCCGATGGCGTCGCGCAGGATTGTCTGAGCGGAACGCAGCACCAGCTTGGAGTAGTCGTCCACGACGGTACAGGCCTTTTCGGCGTCATGCACCATCCAGAAAAGAACGGCGTCCACATCAAGCGGCACGAGGTCATTGGTGAGGGTCTCCTCGGCCCCAAATGCGGTGGAGCGAATGCGGGTATCTATCCGCATGGTGCAGTATTCGATAAGGGGGATAGTGAAGAAGAGCCCGGGGCCTTTCGCGGCGTGCAGCTTGCCAAGGCGCAGAACCACGATGCGTTCCCACTGCTGGGCTATGTGCATGCAGGAAACGGCAAGCAGCGCCACGGCGGTTGCGACTATGACGGCCCACAGCCCTATGCTCCCGCATATCAGCTGCCAGGCCCCTGCGGCTGCAGCAAACGCGGCCAGAAATGCGGCGAGCTGGAGAAAGTACACCCCGTTCCTGCTCGCGTGCTGCATCGCCTCGTCTTGAAGGGAGTCGAGGCTCTCGTCCCGGTGCCTGTCGGCGCGCTGGTTCATTGGGTTTTCCTTACGCATTGCGGGCCTCCTTATCTGCGTTGCCAGGAGTCGGGGGCCGGAACTCGACGACATTGGCCATCGCGCCGCTTCGCTGCCGTTCGACTTTTCGGATGTAGCGCTGCATCGCCTTCTCGATGTCTTTCAGGGAGAGCCCCAAGTCGGTGCAGGCGGCGACGCATTCTTTGATGGCCTCCTCAACGGCGAGGGCCTCCTCGGCACCGTCCTCGTGATCCAGGCTGTTTACCACAGCACCGACACCGCGCTTTGAAGTTATGTAGCCCTCAGAGGCAAGACTCATATACACCTTGTTGACCGTGTTGTAGTTGATGGAGAGTTCCGATGCCATGGAATGGACGGTCGGAAGCTTTTCTCCTGCCCGAAAGTAGCCCGTGTTGATGAGATACACGAGGCGATTGCGCAGCTGTACCCACAAAGGGATGCCGGATTCCTCATCCATTTGAAACGGAAACATACACGAACCTTTCTGGTCTGCCTCGTGCGACGTCGCGATGCTACGACGCCATGACTATACACCAGCGCAGCATGAAACCACCCATGAGCACTAGGAGGGCTGCAACGCCCGGATGGATGCGCAGGTCGGTGAGGTGTCCTTGCAAAATGCCAAGAACCAGTGGAAGAACAAGGCCGTCGAATACGAGAAGCAACCAGAATTGCCAGGAGAGGTCGCCTGTTGCCAACCGCAAACCGTACTCAGGATACTGGCAGGCAGACATCGCAACGAATGCAGCTAGAAGTCCCAGTTCGAGGATGATTGCGATTCGATCGAATACCAGAAGTTCCTTTAAGAGTCTGTCAAAAAGAGCTTGGGAGCGAAAAACGATGGATGAGCAGGTGACGGCCGCGATTCCGCACGAGAGGGAGGAGACGACGAAGAGGGCCATGATCAAGGGGGTTTGCCAGAACGGCGCCGTTGCAAACAGGGAGAGGAGCTGGCCGGTATAGCCGGCTGTTACGAGTGCGCTGACAATGGAAAGGGTTGATGCAATACCGACGACAATCGAAGTTGGCAGCAGCGCCGACAGCCAACATAAGGCGAGAAAACTGCCGAGTGCAATGTTTGCCCCCAGCGAGTAGGCGCCGATGGATACCGTGTTGAACACTGGCTTTACTATGAGGGTGAGGGCCGCGTCGGGCCGGCGCATATCGAAGAGCAGGCATGCGATTGCAAGTATGAGGGCTATCGTCGCGACGCAATAGCCCATGCCTAGAAAGCGTCGGTACCGAGGGGTTGGAGCGAAGGGCCTTCCGCTGCGTTGGGGGCGGGCCTGCCTTGGCAGAGCATAGAGCGAAACGCAAGAGAGGATGACGCACATTCCCGCGCCAGTGCCGCCCAAAAAGAGATACAGGATGTTCAGGGAAGTCAGCACGGTTCCTCCGGTTGCAGCAGCAACGATTTGAACCATTCTAGCAAGTTTATGAGATGGCCCGGAGCCTTTTTGGAAAAAGGCGGGCGTCGGGGGTGTCGGCCTGAACCTCGCCGCCCCCTACGACGTTTCAGCCGTTAAAGCTCGTCAACCAGCTTGTCGGTCAGCTCGCAGAGGGCCCGGTAGTAGGGCGTTCTTGTCTGGGCGATCACGTCGTTGCAAAAGCCGGGCAGCCAGATTTTGAGATGCCCGGCTATGAACTCCTCGAGCTGCTCGAGGGCGTCCGCTCCCCGCTCGGTCAACATCGCCGCGAACTCGAACTCGTTCTCGACGTAGTCGATGCAGTCGTTGTAACCGGCTTTGCGCTCCACGCCGCAGGAGCGCATGAAGTCGGCGACTTCGACCGAATACGAGTTGACCATAAGCGCGGCGCCCTGCTTCCCCTCGGCTCGCTTGCGCCAGGGCCCTTCGGAGTTCTCGACGAGGGGGCGGTCTCCCAGGAAGAGGCGGGTGTTCTCGCACCGCAGCTCGTGCATCACGGTATTTGAGTCGCGGTTCTCGTAGGCCTGCGACAAGGTGCCGGCGAATGCGGCTGAATCGTTGTCAGGCAGGTCGAGCTCATGCCACGTCGCCGCGACGTCGCGGGCGAGCGCACCCGAGGCCACGATGCCCGCCAACCGCTCGGTGGGCGGTTGAAACGCGGTCGAGAGCAGGCGGAACATGTTTCCAAGGGCGGTCTGTGCCATGGTGGGCTTCCTGTTCGGCAAGGGGTTGAGGGATTGGCGGCGCCAGGCGCGCGCGGGGCGCGTGCCTGGGTCGGGCCGGTGTGGGCGGCTTCCCAGAATCGCCCGCACCGGCCTGTGACGTCAATTTACAGCAGGTAGTACGTGTTGGGGCCCGTTCCCGCATCGGGCAGCAGCGTCTCGTACGCGCGCCCGCCGAGCAGCTGGCTCGCCTTGCTGCCCGGGTCGTTCAGGTCCCCGAAGACGAGGGCGCGGGCAGGGCAGCCCTCGACGCAGGCGGGCTCGCGGCCCTCCTCCAGGCGATGGTGGCACAGGGTGCACTTCTCGACCGTGCCGGCGCGGTGCTCGGGCGCGTTCACGGCGCCCACGGGGAAGTCGACGCGCCATACGGGCTCCTCGTCGAGCAGCGTGCGCGCCTGGTAGGGGCATGCCTGCACGCAGGCGCCGCAGCCGATGCACGTCTCGGGGTCCTGCATGACGACGCCGGTCTCCTCGTCCTTCCACGTGGCCCCGACGGGGCAGACCTCGACGCACGAGGGGCTGTCGCAGTGCATGCAGCCCGTGGGGCGGTAGCTCAGCGTGCAGTCGCCGTACGTGCCGGCGGGCGTGTTCGGCGAGGCTCCGCCGACGGTCTCGACGCGCTTGTACCAGACCTGGTCGGGGATGTTGTTCTCAAGCTTGCAGGCGACGGCGCACGACCAGCAGCCGATGCAGCGCTTCGTGTCGACGACAAGGGCATATTTACTGGCCATGGTTTACTCCTCCACCGTTCCGTCCCAGGGCTCGATTGCGACGCGGTTGTCGAAGAACGAGCAGTTCACCGCATACGCGTCGGCGTAGTCGGTCGTGATGGACCCCATCGATCCGCTCTTGCACTCGTTCTCGGCGTACCCCTTGTAGTAGCAGGTTATGCCGGGGCGCATGCCGGCGTGGTAGGCGCACCTCATGACACAGTGGCCCAGCCAGTTGTGCACCTTGATGTACTCGCCGTCGGCCACGCCGTACCTCTCGCCGTCCTCCGGGTTGACGAACAGCGTGGGCTCGGGCATGACGTCGCTGGCCCACGTGCCCATGAACTGGGTCATGTGGACGCGCGAGGGGTTGCGCCAGGAGATGCACACGAGCGGGTACTCCTCGGCGTAGCCGGAGTTCTCTCCCGAGATCGCGTTCTCGAAGTACGTGGGCATCTTCTCGCGGTCGAGCACGGCCTCGGTGTCGTAGTTGGACGGCGTGCGCGGTGCAGGCGCGTCCACGTAGAACATGAGGCGGCCGGTCTCGGTAATGAAGTTCGTGAGGCCCTTGTTGCCGATGTAGGGCTGGTCGTCGACGTAGCGCATGAGCTTGTTCTCGCGCAACGTCTCCATGGTGATGCCGTGCTCGACCGCGGCGGGGACGTCGTCGAACGTGCCGCGCCACCAGTCGTCGTCCGTCACGTCGCACACGGCGTCAGCCAGGCCGAACGCCTCGCCGAACAGGCGGGCGATCTCGGAGTCCGTCTTGGCCTCGAACATGGGGTCGATGCACTTCTCGGAGATGCGGACGTTCTTCTCGTGGTTGAGCGGGATGACGTCCTCGAACTCGTACATGTCGGTCACGGGCAGCAGGATGTCGGCGTAGCGCGCCGTGTCGGTCATGAACGGGTCCTGCACCACGATGAGCTCGAGCTTGTCCAGGAACTCGTGCTTGACGCGGTTGGAGTTGACCGAGCCGCCGATGAGGCCGCCGTGGGAGACCCAGAGGTTCTTGACGGGGTAGTCCTCGCCCTTGAGCTTGCCCGAACTCATGATGTCGCAGGCGGCGAGGAACGTGATGGAGTTGACGGCTTTTCCGTTGGACGGCGCGCACAGGGCGTGGCCGAAGAAGTTGCCGTACATGCAGTCGAAACCGCCCACCGAACGGCCGGGCTCGCCGAAGTTGCCGGTCATGGCAATCATGGCGGTCATGGCGTAGGCCGCCTGCAGGCCGTTCTCGTAGGCACCGGTGCCGAAGTTGATGTAGTGCGCCACCTTGTGCTCGGGCTGCAGCACGTCGTAGAGGTAGTCGAAGTCCTCCTCGGAGATGCCCGTGACCTCCATGACGCGGTCGAGCGTCCACTCCTGGACGTGCTCCTTGAACATGTCCCACGCGGTGACGTAGTCGTCGTCGGGGCAGCTCCACGAGGGCGACTCGCACGTGTCGAAGAAGTCGGGCTGGCCGGTCTGCTCGTTCCATACCATGATGGGGTCGATCTCGGTGGGCTGGCCGGTCACCCAGAAGGGCGGGCCCACGTGCAGCGGCTCGTCGCAGTACTCGCCGCCGCGCAGGTACATGCCGTCGGACTTCTTGATGAGGAAGGGCGCGCAGGTGTGGTTGAGGACGAAGTCCGCGTTGTAGGTGCCCTCGTCCATGAAGCGCTTGATGATGCCCAGGTACAGGGCGGCGTCGCACCCCGGCTTGACGGGGATCCACTTGTCGGCCTTTGCCACGGTGGGGGAGAAGAGCGGGTCGACGCACACGATCTTGGCGCCGGCCTCCTGGGCGTTGGCGAGGTGCTGCCACATCTGAATCTGGGCGCCCACCGGGTTGCCACCGAGGAACAGGATGTAGTCCGAGTTCACGAAGTCCTGGGGTTCGGACTGGTCGAACCACTGGATGCCGCCGCGGGTGAGGCCCGTGTTCGTGGCGTTGTCGAACGAGTAGTCCCACTTGGTGCAGCCCAGAGCATTGAAGAGGCGCATGATCAAGCCCGCGTTGCCGTTGAGCGAGCCCTGCGCGCCGCCGCCGCCCTGGTAGTAGGTGTTGGCGAGCGGGCCGAAGTCCGCCTCGGTCCTCTTCCACTGGTCCACGATGAGCTGCACGGCCTCGTCCCACGTGATGCGCTCCCACTCGCCTCCGCCGCGCGGGGTGCCGTCGACGCGCTTCATGGGATAGCGGATGCGGGCCTCGGAGTACGTCCGCTGGATGCGCGAGCGTCCCTTGAGGCACGTGTGGTAGTCGAAGTCGGGCTTGGGCAGCATGTGGCTCACGTTGCCGTTGCGCGTGTAGATGTGGTACTGGCAGAACGAGCAGCTCCAGCCGCAGGTGCAGGTGTGCTCCTGCTCCTCGGCCGCCTCGTCAGCGAGGGCGGTGCTCGCGGTAAGGTGCGAGGTCTCCTCGGTGGCAGCGAGGCTTTCCAGCGCCACGCCTGCGCCGACGGCGGCCGCTGCTTTGACGAAGCCTCGGCGAGTTAGGGACTCGGCCATCGTATCTCCTTTTCTCCTTCATGGTGCTTCCCCAGTCGGGCCGCAGCATTTACCGCGCGGCCCGACTGGAAATGTAGCAAGCGCAACTGGGCGCTGTACAACAGCTTTATATGGGCCTATCCATCGACGATGTTTGTACATCGAGGTAAAGGGGCCGTTGTAGAATGAGGGGGTGTGGGAAGGTGTCATGGGAAGCACAGAAGATGACCGGCGCGGCGAACGCGCGTATGGGGGCGGGCGGCATGGAGCTGAGGCAGCTGCGGTACTTCTGCAAAGCATGCGAGGAGGGGTCGTACACGGCGGCGGCCGAGGGACTGTTCGTCACGGAGCAGACCATATCCGCGGCCGTCAAAAAGCTCGAGCGGGAGCTGGGCTGCGAGCTTCTCTCCCGTGGGAAGGGCGGCGTCGCCCCGACGCCGGCGGGAGAGGTGTTCTATGAAAAGGGGGCGGCCATGCTCAATCTGGCTGAGGATGCGGCCCGCGCCATCGCGCGCAAGCGCTCCGAACGGTCGCGCGTGCGCTTTGACTCGGTCATGCTGGGCATACCGGAGCGTGGGTCGTTTTCCACGCAGGCGATCGACGATTTCTGCGCCGCCTACCCCTACGTCGACGTCGAGCTGTCCGAGCACTCCACCGAGAAGTGCATCAAGCACGTCCTGAACGGCGAGGCGGACCTGGCCTTCGTTTACGACGACGTCGCGGACGAGAACCTGGAGGTGCACCATTTGGCCGACGGGGAGGTCGTAGTCGCCATGGCTCCGGACCACCCGCTTGCGACGCTGGGTTGCGTCACCTATGCGGATTTGCGGGGGCAGACCATCCTGTCGTGCGGGCAGGGCGGCGCGGCGTTCCGCGCGCTTGCGGAACAGTGCGCGATGCGCGGTTTCGACCCGACCGTGCGCACGGTGCCCGCCCTTTACTACCTGGACATGGCGGCGGAGGGAAAGGGGGTGGCGTTCGCCCTGGCCGGTCACCCCATGCTCGGAGGAGGGCGCAACCTTGTCGCCCTTCCGTTCAACCCGACCGGCGTCGGGGAGAGCGGCTGCGTCACGACGCCCATGAACCTCGTTTTGCGCCGCGATCGTCGACCGAAGTCCCCGGCGCGCCTGCTGGCAAGCTGGTTGCTGGAGGTCTGGGGCGCAGGAGGGGAGTAGGGGCTGGCGATTACTCACCAGGAAGGGCAGGGCCCAGCGAAAGCCTCCTGGTTGATAAGCCGATAAGCGGCTGACCTCGTACAAGAAACATGCTGTGTGCTTGTGCAGACTACGGCTATATTGAGTTATGGCTGCGTATTGTGCGGACACAACAAAGGGATGCAGGCCTTTCAATGACATACTGCATCCCGATGTTGCAACGGCGCCGTCGCAGGAATGGAGCGGTTAGTTTTGAGGGTTTCGGAAGGGTATTTGGAACAGAGGCGTGAGACAATCATGCGGGTGGCCATGCGCATGTACTGCGAGGTTGGCCGTGATGTGTCGATGGCGCGTATCTGCGAGGAGTCGGGCATCGCCAAAGGCACCATCTTTCGGTATTTTCCTACCCGCGATGAGCTTTTCAGACAGGCGTTCGATGCTTGCAGGAACCGCGCCCTCGCTATGGCCGGCAAGGGCGTTGACGGCGAGCTTGGTGGCGAGAAAACGCTTAAGAAGCTCGTGCGCCAGTCGTTTGAATGGCCCCTGCGCTTTCCCGACGAGTTTCGCTTTGTCGTCATGTACACCGACGCGAGCGCCTTCTTCGCCATGGACGAGGACGAGCCGGGCAGCGTGTTGTTTGATGCTTTAGGCGAGACGCGCTTCAGTGAGCTGGCCTCCCAACGCCTGCGTCCCGACATCGACCCCGCGCTGCTCATGCGCCTGCTATCGGCACAGATTAACACGACGTGCCGCTATCTTATCGGACGAAGCAAAGCAATGGACGAAGGCGAGCTGTCTGTCATCGTGGATGCTATCTATAGCTCGGTGTTCCGATAACCATTTGGCTTGAGTGCTGGGGATTTGACTCTGGCGTGCCCTTGACAGCCCTTTTCGCCAAAATATAATGACCGTGTGGTCATCTTTAGCCTCACGCGAGTGAGGTATTGGATGGCTATAAAAGGGGAAGGTGCCAGTAGGCACCCAACGATATGGAGGAACGCCATGAACGCAAGCTCCAATGTCACGAAAAATGTCACGCGGCGCGGCTTTGTTGCTACGGCCGGGGTCGCCGTAGTTGCGAGCGCGGCCGCAGCCGGGCAGGCATATGCCGACAACCCGGCCCAAAACACTGCCGAAGATAACCAACCCGCAGTACCCTATGCGCCTGAGACTGTCGCGCAGGAGATGGACTGCGACATCGTCGTCGTGGGCCTGGGCATGTCGGGCCTGGCTGCGGCCGTCCAGGCCGCCGACAACGGCGACAAGGTCATCGGCCTGGAGGTCACCGAGGTCACGGGCGGCAACGGCACGGGCGTCGAGGGCCTGTTCGGCGTCGGCTCCGAGATGCAGAAGGAGGCCGGCATCGAAATCGACCCCGTCGAGGTGGTCAAGACCGAGCTCGGCGAGTTCCAGATGCACCCCGACGGCGCGCTGTGGCTCAAGCTCGTCAACAGCTCCGCAGACAACATCGCCTGGCTCCAGGAGCAGGGCGTGGAGTTCTCCGGCGAGGTGGACAACTACCTGGGCGCCTGCATCGTCTCGTGCTTCCACTGGTTCAAGGGCAACGTGGCCTCCGAAGGCTACATTCCGCAGATGACCGCCCGCGCCGAGGAGCTGGGCGTGGACATCCACTACGGCACGCGCGCCCGCGGCCTCGTCGTGGAGGACGGCAAGGTGTGCGGCGTGTACGCCACGGACGGCGACGGCAACGACGTCAAGGTGAACGCCAAGGCCGTCATCCTGGCCACCGGCGGCTACGCGCAGAACGAGAAGTTCATGACGCAGCGCGGCTGGAACTGGGACGATATAGTCTATGGCGGCCTGCCCCACCACGAGGGCGACGGCCTGGAGATGGCCTTCGCCGCCGGCGCGGGCAACGTCGTGGCCAACTCAAGCTTCAACTGCACCAACATCCTGGGCCAGGGCAACACCTTTGCCTGGAAGCAGGACAACTTCACCTCGCTGTTCCTGGGAGCCGGCATGTTCGGCCTGGGCGGCAACGTTCTGTGGGTCAACCAGGACGGCGACCGCTTCATCGACGAGAGCTTTGCCGCGGGCAACTTCGAGATGCAGTCCGTGCCGGCCATGACGCAGCGCGCCATGTACAGCGTGTTCGACCGCGCCATCGCCGAGGCCGCGCTCGAGGCGGCGGGCGACGCGGAGACGCTCGCCAAGATGGACGCCGCCGTGGCCGACGGCACCGAGCCCGACCTCGTGTGCGCCGACACGGTTGCCGAGGCGGCCGAGAAGGCGGGTCTGGACGCCGACGCGCTCCAGGCGAGCATCGACCGCTACAACGAGCTGTGCACGGCCGGCGCCGACGCCGACTTCGGCAAGGACGCCGCGCTCATGGTGCCCATCCAGACGGCGCCGTTCTACGTGGCCAAGATGAACCAGTACTACCTCATGAGCATCGGCGGCATCCGCTGCGACGCCAACGCGCGCGTGCTCACGGACAAGAAGCAGCCTATTCCGGGCCTGTACGCCGTGGGCACAGACGGATGCATGCTCTACCGCAACATCTACACCATCAATGTTGGCGGCACCTGCAACGCCAACAACGTGAACTCCGGCCGCGCGGCCGCCAACCACGCGCGCACGCTGATCGCGGGGTAGGCGCGGGTGCAGTTGGCCGACCCGCATTGCGCGCGGGTCGGCCCTTTCCGTCGTCGGGATTACCATGTCCGGCGAGCTTGAACTCTGGCTTGAAAGACCTTACTTTGCCAGTTCGACCGCGCGTTTGCCGACGTAGCGGCCGAGCGTGGCGGCGATGCCGTGGCTGATGCCCGGCGCGGTCATGGGATACTCCGCGCCGAAGCGCCCGCCCTGGGTGTTGCCCACGACGAACAGGCCGGGGATGGCCACGTCGTCGGCATCGAGGGCGCGGCAGTCGTTGTCGCAGGCGATGCCGCCCATGATGACGAGCAGGCTGCCCGGGCCGGACGGCGTCACGTAGTACGGCGCGTCGAGCGGCGTCAAGTAGCGCGGGTCCTTGCCGTACTCGGTGTCCTCGCCCTCCGCGCACAGCTCGTTGTAACGCTCGACGGTTGCCTGGAGCACGGCCGGGTCGCAATGCTCGCCTATGGCCGCCGCCATGGTTTCAAAGTCGTCGAACGGCTCCTCGCACGGCTTGCCGAAAGGACCGGGGTCGAGCACGACGGAGCCCCGAGAGGCACCGGACACCACGAAGACCTGCTTGCCCGGTTGGCGCAGCACCACGTCCGTGATGGACTGAGCCCCCAGGTCCTCGTTGCAGACGCGCTCGCCCCTGCGGTTGACGAGGAGCACATCGTTCACCGTAGAGAGGTGCGCCATGGGTGCGTAGGGGCCGTCTTCCATATGGGCCCCCGCCCACAGGGCCATTTTGTGGCCGTCGCCCGTGTTGCACGGGTTGCCCTCGCAGTCGGTCCCGTTGAACAAGCAGAGCAGCCCGGCTGCTTGGGGTGCGTAGTGGGCGAGCATCTCGGCGTTACTCGCGAAGTCGCCGCAGGCGAGCACGGTGCTCTTGGCCTTTATGCGCATATGTGCGCCATCCTGTCCCTGGGCGACAAGGCCTGTAACCGTATCTCCGTCTTTCTCCAGGTAGCGCCCGAAAGTGTTGAACAGGAAACGTCCTCCCAGGGATTCGACGATTTGCTGGAAGTATCCGAGCATGAGGGAGAAGCCCCCCTCGTTGAGCTCGGTGTTGTTGCTGCCGATGACGAGCTTGGTGTTGAACGCGGGATAGCGCTCAGCGGCGGGGTTATAACCCTCCTGGTCGGCGTACCCGAAGATGCCGACTTGCCCGTCGGCTAGCTCTCCAAGCATGTCGCGCGCGCCGAGGTCCATCTCGACGACGTCGGGACATGCTTGGAGGCACCAATCCACTGTCTCGCCGGAGTGTTCGGCCCAGTACTGGATGAAGTACTGGTTGGACATCTGCAGCGTGTCGCGCTGGAAGCGCTCGACCAAGGCGCGCTTATCGACCATAAGGCCGTGGGAGCGCTGATAGGAGCTGTCGATGGCCCCGATTTGGCAGCCGAAATTGCCGCGGCACATGGGATGCGCGGCCTTTTCGACCACGACGACCCGCGCCCCCTCCTCGGCTGCGGCGCGTGCGGCGCACATGCCGGCAATACCCGCTCCCACCACGAGCACGTCCGCCTCGATTGTTTCTGACAGCTCGTCTTCCGCGATTGCGGCGGGAGGGTTCATGAAAGAAGGGGTGTCGACATCGGAAGGTGCACCTGCTTCGTCCGCGCGGGCGCCTCGGGCGGAAAAGCCGGAGGCGACGGCCGCGCCGACGCTGGCGGAGCAGGCGAGTAGCGTGCGACGTGTGACGGACGGGCTGCTGTTAGAGGACAGGGATGCGTGGCTCATATGCGGTCTCCTTCGCTGTTGAGTTTCCCGGTTTCCCGTCGTGCGTGACGGTTTTCCGGACGACATCTCCCACGCTAACGTCGTGGGGTTGTGCAGGCATCATCAGAAACGGGCTGTCGGTGGTGCGCGCCGCCGATACCACGTTTGGTAGTATCGCCCGGTCTTGTGCGACGGTGTACCATGTGGGGTCACGAGCATGCGGCCGATGCCGCCCCCGTGACTGTACGCGGCGGGACGGGCGGTGTTGGCATACAGTCAGGGAGCTTGACTATGGCCATGGCGGCACGGAGTGGGAAACAGATCGGAACGGCGGCCGGAAGCGAGGGCGTGTTGGGGCCGTCCGGGTTCGCGGGGCTTGTCGGCCTGTGCTTCTGGCTGCAGCTCGGCCTGCAAAACCTCTACGTCGCCTGCGTTTACCAAGACCACGTCGTGCGCGACTCCACGGTCATAAGCGCGACGTTCCTCGCAGGGGTCTTACTTTCGGCTGTCGCGGCGCTGCTGTTCGCGCACCGCGCGTCGCTTTCGTCTCTCAGGCGCGTGTGCCTCGCGGCAGTCCCGGCCCTGCTGGCCTTGCTCGCCGTGCGTCCGGTGCTTGTCGCGGGGCTGCGGCTTCCGGCCACCATCCTGCTCGCCGGGGGGCTGGGGGTCTTCACGACGGCCCTGATGCTGCTGTGGGTCCACGTATTGCGCGTCCTCGGCCCGGCCGTGTCCCTGCGCAGCCTCATGGCCGCCAACCTCGTCGCGCTCGTCTCCCTGTTCGCCCTGTTCGCCTGGTTTGGGGAAATTGTCTGGTTCGACTTCAGGTTGCCGTGGCATGGCTGGGTGCTCGCGGTTGCGGCATCCCTCGCCGGCGTCGCCGCCTGCGCAGCCTGCCCCGCCCTGCCGGAGCGGGCGGCCGGCAGGGCGGGGCAGTCGCCCGCTCCGGCGGGATGTGGGACGGGTGCGGTGTGGCGCAACTTCGCGCTTGCCGAATGGAGGCTCTACCTGGGCCTTGCCCTGTTTGGCTTCTGCACGCCTCTGCACTGGGAGATTAACATCATGCGCAACGGTAAGTCGCTCACGCTCTTATGGACGTGGTTCGGTCACGATATCGCCGCGAGCGGTATGGCCTTCTGCTACTTTGTGCTCGCGGCGGCCGTCTGCGCGCTTGGCTTTGCCCTGTTGCGCTGGGCGGGTTCGCGCTTCCACCTGCACACGCTGGCGACCATCTTGTTCTACGCCATAGGGGGCGCGTTCTCTGTTCCAGGTCTACTCGGCTTCGATGCGGTCAGCCCGGCCGGCATCACCGTCGTCGGCATGACGCTGTACGGCATGTTTTGCGCGGTGCTCCTGTGCCGCCGCCGACCCCTCGCCGAGATCCCGCTTTCTGCCGTGTTCGCGCTCTACGTGCTTGCCTTGTCGGCGAGTTTGGGATGCGGCCTGGTCGTGAGCTGGGCGATTGCCCCCGCCTTTTACGGGAACGACGTCTTTTGCATCGCGCTGACGGCGCTGAGCCTGTTCCTGGTCATGACGGGCCCGGATTTTCTGTTCAAGGCAAGCGTTCCTTCCATGGCTCCCGTTGCGGATGCCGAGCAGGACGCACTTGCCCTGCGATGCCGGGGACTGGCCATCGCCCATGGCCTTACGCCGCGCGAGGCCGAGGTTGCCGAGCTTGCCGCCCGCGGCTATTCCGCGCCCGCCATCGCCGGCAATCTACTCATCTCGGAGAACACCGTGAAGGTACACATGCGACATATTTACGAGAAACTCGACCTGCATTCCAAGCAAGAGCTTATCCGGCTCGTGCGGGGGGACGCCGTCCCCCCGCACCTATGAGGTGGAAGGCGCTGCCTGTCGGCCCTACGCTGCCGTCGCGCAAGACGTGCCGGCCAGACGACCGAACGTCATGCACGAGGAGTGGCTGATGCCCTGAACGACGGTCGGGTAGTCTACGAGGAAACGTCCACCCATCGTGTTGCCGGCGACGTACAGGCCGGGGATAGCCTGACGGTCGGCGTCAAGAGCCTGGCAGGTGTTGTGATCGACGACGAGTCCGCCCATGACGACGAGGATGAGCGCCGCGTTGAACTGAACCGCGTAGAACGGCCCCTCCTCGACGGGGAACAGGCGCGACGCCGTCTTGCCGAAGTCTTCGTCGAAGCCGGCGTGCGCCAGCTCGTTGTAGCGTGCGACGGAGGCCAGGGCACGCTCCTTGTCTGCCCCTTCGTAGCCGAGCATGTCGAGGAGTCCCTCGACGGTGTCCGCCTTGGCATAACAGTTTTCCTCGAAGCTTGCGACTGAGGTCTTCTCGCCGCCGGCCGCGTATTCGTCGTCGGCCACGACCCCCGTCATGTTCGCCATGCCGCAGGGCATGACCTCGAGCTCATTGCTCCAGTTGGCATCGAGAATCTGCCAAGCGGCGTGCCCGTCCTGGCGTGCGAGGGCGTTTTCGATGGCCTGACCGTTTACATCCTCGTTTATAAAGCGTTCGCCGTGAGCGTTGAGCAGCAGGAACGGATCGACGCCCACGCACGAGGGATTGCCCACGTTGTGTGTCATGGGGGCGAGCGGGCCGTCTTCCATCACCGCGCCGGCCCACATGCCCATGAGGTGGCCGTCGCCGGTGTTGGCCTTGTCCACGTTGCAGTCAACCGTGTTGTAGCGGGAGGCGTAGTCGGCGGCCCAGGGGACGTAGTGCTCCATGAGCTCGCGGTTGCCGCTGATGTCGCCGCAGCACAGGATGACTCCCTTGTTCGCGTTGATGCGCACGTACTCGCCCGTCTGGCGTTGGGCCACGGCGCCGGTCACGCGGCCGTCCTCCTTGATGAGCTGACGGCCGAAGATGCAGAAGATGAACTCCGCCCCGTTGTCGATGGCGACCTGGGCGTTGGCCTCGCACACCGGGATATGGCCGGCTTTGGACGCGTCGGCGCTCACAAAGGCGAGCTCGCCGATGACGCAGGGGCAGTTCTCGTCGAGCCAGCTGTAGCTCTCGTCGTGGGGCCAGTGGGTCGGTTTGATCCAGAGCTGGCTCCCTTCGGGGGCCGTGTCGGTGTCAGCCATGAGCAGGTCGTAGTCAACCGGTTCGAGCCACCAGTCGAAGTCCTCGCCCGAGTGGGTGCCCCAGTACATGAGGAGCTGCTGGTCGCCGCGGTAGCCCATGCACTTCTGAAGCTCGTTGACGACGACCGCCGGGTCGAGTTCGGGTTGGCCGAGGCGTTTGTGGACGGACGAGTTCAGGGGCCCGTACTTGGAGGAGCGGACGCCGTACGTCTCGCATTTCTCGATGACGGTGACCTTGGCGCCTGCCTCGGAGGCCGCGCGGGCGGCGGCGATGCCCGCGATGCCTGCACCGATGACGAGGACGTCCGTGTCGATGACCTCGGATACCTGGTCATCCGGGATGGGCTCGGGAGCCTGGAGGAACGTCGGCGTCTGGGCGTCTGCCGACCCGGCCGTTTCTTCGGCTGACGCGTGGCTTATCAGGGCGGAACCGGCGAAACCGGCCGCTGCCGCAGCGCCTGCACCTGCGACGAACGAACGGCGCGAGAACGCGGTGGATGTAGACATGAAGGTACCTTTCTCCTGGGAAGGCACGGCCGACTTGCCGTACCGCTTGAGGAGAAGGCTAGGCGGTCGAGGGCGGGCGGTCATCCCGTCAAACTGATAACGTGTGCCAGCTACCGGTCGATACTGCGAAAGGTGGTATGCCCACATCGCCAACGCGAGTTCCGTAGTAAAAATCATCCCTAAAGCAATCAAGGGGCCCCTTGGGGAGCCGCCAGTCGTAGTCCCCAAGGGGTTCCTGCTCAATCCCCGCTGGGCGGAAAACGCCACCTGGGAGACGATACGCCGAGGGCCGGGGGCGGCCTTGCGCGTTATGCCCGGCCACTGTTCCGCAGTGCCGGCGAACGCGTCATCGGGCGTGCGGCAAATTGGGTTCCACGGGATGTCCGGTCGATTGCGCACGTTGTTTCCGGACTGTTTGTTCTGGCATCAATCAGCCTGAATGGCCCGTCGCCTCATTTCGGTATGAGATAAGGTGGCGAGCAAATTCTCTACTTCAAAAGCAGGCTCCTCATGCGCCGTCGGCCTTGGATCGCTGGCCTTAAGCGCAGTCTGAGCGGCCTGAGTCTATTTTTGAACCACTGTGGAGGTCAAAAAGGGCCTGACGCTGAGATTCATTCAGCATCAGGCCCTGAAGTCACCCTAAACGATCGCTTTGGCGCTCGTTTAGTTTAGGGCAACGCTGAACAAATGCTCCCGTAGGCCCGGCCCCTCCCGATTTCGGCTCTCG
>ERZ1034980.965-NODE-965-length-18205-cov-50.213774_pt1 | contig 18205 bp, 17 predicted proteins | sample MGYA00520622_ERZ1034980 | MGnify/ENA primary metagenome ERZ1034980 (study PRJEB33766, sample SAMN09781791) | gut metagenome | biome: gut microbiome | host: Homo sapiens | place: Madagascar | study: EMG produced TPA metagenomics assembly of the PRJNA485056 data...
GACTCGACTTCGTCGTAACGAAGGATGTCCTCTGCCCACGGGCCGACACCGAGACCCTCGTGGACGCGGTGTTCGGAAATCTCATGCCGGAGCAGATCGGTGCTGTGCACGCAGCGCCGTCGGTCGACTCGACATGCGAAGCGCGCACGGAGGTGGAGAACCCAGCGGTGGACACGTCCTCTTCCGAACACACGGTGGATAAGTGCCCTGATTTTCTGGCGCATGTGGATAACGATGGCGCGTCGCTCCTCGATGTCTGCACCGGCTCCGGCTGTATCGCCATCGCCCTCACGAAATTCGGCGCTTTCCGCGACATCACCGCTGTGGATATCTCCGACGCCGCGCTCGCCATCGCGCGCCGGAACGCCGAGCGACTGTTGATAACGGAGGCGGATACCGCCGCGACCACGACGCCGAGCGCTGTGTCGGCGGACGAAATCACGGTTGCTACGTCGACGCGGATGGAGGTGCATCTTCAGAACGCGGCAGTCGACTTCACCCTTCTGCGGAGTGACATGTTCTCTGCATTGGCCGAACGCACAGAAGATGGGGCGCTGAAGCGATACGACGTCATCGTCTCTAACCCGCCGTACATCCCATCGGCGGTGGTGGACGAGCTTGAGCCAGAGGTCCGGGACTACGAGCCGCGCATCGCCCTCGACGGCACTGCCGACGGACTGCGCTTCTACCGCATCCTCGCGGCGGAATCCGTCCACTACCTGAAGCCCGGCGGACGCATCTACCTCGAAATCGGCTACGACCAGGGCGAGCGCGTCCCGGCGCTCCTCGAGGCCGCCGGCTTCCAGGAAGTGACCGTGATCCGCGACTTCGGCGGAAACGACCGCGTGGTTGCCGCACATCTATAATATATAATCTCTCAGTCCAGGGGCCCCCGGCTTGATTTTACACGGTCTCTCCGTATGGCTCCTGTTGCCGCCCCGCCGGGTCCCCTGGACTGACCGCTATGAAATATAAAGGAGTATTACCATGGATATGTTTGACCGTCTGGAGTCCATCTCCCGACACTATGAGGAAATCCAGCGCTTCATGACGGAGCCGGATATCGTAAACGATACAGAAAAATACCTGAAGCTGATGCGGGAGTCGAGTGATCTCGAGCCGCTGTACACGACCTATAAGCGCTATCTCGAGGCCGTAGCCGGTGAGAAGGAGGCCCTCGAGATGCTCGCGTCCGAGAAGGATCCGGAGATGATCGAGCTCGCGAAGGCAGAGCTCGCCGAGGCGAAGGAAAACCAGCCGACGCTCATCAAGGAGCTGCAGATCCTCCTGCTTCCGAAGGACGAGAACGATGATAAGAACATCATCATGGAGATCCGTGGCGGTGCCGGTGGTGACGAGGCGGCGCTCTTCGCCGCAGAGCTCTACCGCATGTACATCAACTACGCGGAGCGCCGCGGCTATAAGACGGAGCTCATGTCGGTCAATGAAACCGGCATCGGCGGTATGAAGGAAGCTGTCTTCGTCGTGACCGGAAAGGGTGCGTACAGCCGCCTCAAGTATGAGGCCGGCGTGCACCGTGTACAGCGTGTGCCGGTGACCGAGTCCGGCGGACGTATCCACACCTCCACTGCGACGGTCGCCGTGATGCCGGAGGCGGAGGATGTCGATGTCGAGATCAATCCGGCGGATGTAAAGATGGAGGTCTTCCGTTCCTCCGGTGCCGGTGGACAGCACATCAATAAGACCTCTTCCGCCGTACGACTCATCCACATCCCGACCGGCATGGTGGCCGAGTGTCAGGAGGAGCGTTCCCAGCTGCAGAACCGCGAGAAGGCGATGCGACTTCTTCGTGCGCGCCTATATGAAATAGAGTATAATAAAAAGCACGACGAGGCGGCGGAGGCCAAGCGTTCCCAGGTGGGCACGGGCGACCGCTCCGAGAAGATCCGAACCTACAACTTCCCGCAGGGACGCGTGACGGACCACCGGATCGGACTGACGCTGTACTCGATCGATAAGGTACTGAATGGAGATCTCGATCCGCTCCTCGACCCGATCATCGCCGCCGACCAGGCAGCGAAGCTCGCGGAGCTGAATCAGGAGGTCATCTGATATAAGCGATGATTCTGCACACCGGATGTCCGGCGCTGCAGGGTACCGCCATTTTCTGCAACATGTGGCGTGTCCGGACCCGGGAGTGCGCAGCTCTGCAGCAGGATGCAGTGCGCCGGGATCGGACGCAGACAGAAGAAGGAGAAAAAAGTGGCCAGGGAAAGAATATCTGTGGATCCGCATCAGCGCTCTCGTCGCCGGCAGCAGCCGGGTGGTGGAAAGCGCTTTATGCCGGTGATCATCGGACTTCTCATGCTCCTCGTGTTTGCCGGTGCCGCCGGTGGATACATCTATGAGAAAAAATATGCGCCGACGAAGGAGCTCGCCGATCAGGCGGACTACTTCGGTGTCAGCGGCGATGAGGTGACGATCTACCTCGATGAGGAGCAGCAGGCGGATGAGAACGGAAAGCTCGTGCTGGCGAAGTGTGTGAACGGCGGCGTCTTCCTCCCGTATGAGTGGGTGATGTCGAACCTGAACCGCCGTTTCTTCTGGGCCTCGGATGTGACGGAGGTTCTCTATACGATGCCGACCGAGACCCTGAAGTACGGGATCGGCGACACCCTGAGCGATGGCTCGACGCCGTTCCTGAAGCTCGGAAACGGCACGGAAAATCTGTATCTGAACGTAAAGCTCGTCGCGGAACACACAAACATCCGCTTCACGAGCTATGTGAGCGCAGAGCAGAAGCGCATCTTCATCTTCGACGACTTCTCGCCGTATACCGAGGCGACCGTTCAGAAGATGGAGGCGGTCCGTCTCCTCGGTGGCGTGAAATCGCCGGTGCTGACGACACTTGAGCAGGGGGCCAATGTTAAAATCCTCGAGGCGATGGAGAACTGGTCACGGGTTGAAACCGAAGACGGCTATATCGGCTGGCTCCGGAACAAGCGTCTCTCCGACGAGCGTTCGGTGACCCCGGAAAGCACGTTCACTGCGCCGGAATATACACATAAACTCCTCGATCAGAAGGTCGTGATGGGCTTCCATCAGGTGACCTCGCAGGCCGCCAACGCGAGCTTCGCGAGTGCGACCGCGCAGCCGGGCAGCACGATGAATGTCATCGCTCCGACCTGGTTCATCCTGAATTCGGATCAGGGCACGTTCACCTCCTACTGGAGTGCGGACTATGTGCAGGCGGCTCATGCAGCCGGCTACCAGGTCTGGGCCGTGGTCAATAACTTCGACGCCGGAAACATCGACGAGTCGGTCTTCCTCGAGAACACCGCGCTTCGTGCGCAGCTCGTCGCTTCCCTCGTGTCCACCGCCGTCGCGGGTGGCATCGATGGTCTTAACATTGACTTCGAGCTGATCCCGACCGGCCTCGGACGCGCGTATATTCAGTTCATGCGGGAGCTCGGCGTCGCCTGTCGTCAGGCGGGCCTCGTGCTGTCCGCGGACTGCTATGTACCATATAATTACAACAGTCACTACGACATCGAGGAGCTCGGTGAGTGCATCGACTACGTCGTCATCATGTGCTATGACGAGCACTATGTCGGCAGCGAGGAAGGCTCGGTGGCCTCGATCGATTACGTAAAGCGTGGCATCAGCGAAGCCGGCAGCGCCATGGACAGTGATCGCGTCATCATTGCCCTCCCGTTCTATACGCGCGTGTGGATCACCGGCGCGGATGGCAAGACCCGCTCCGAGGCACTCAGCGTGCAGACCGCACTGAACTGGGTGGCGCAGAAGGGCGTGCAGCTCGAGTGGCAGGAGGACCTCGGCCAGAATTACGGCGAGGTCACCGACGGCACGGAAGTCAAGAAGGTCTGGATGGAGGACGATCAGTCTATGCAGCGCAAGGTCGATGCCGTGAAGGAAGCCGGCTGCGCGGGCGTCGCGGGCTGGAAGCTCGGACAGGAGCCGCAGAGCTTCTGGAGTATACTGGATCTCAATGCAGACAGCGCGGCACAGAACTGAGCCGTGGAATGTCGGCAGCGTGAGCGTGGGTGCACTGCGCCTGAAGCGTGGTGCCGGTACAGAGAATATAGATGCGGATGCGCTTCGGCGCAGACGCTGAAAGATAGAAGGAAGTTAAGATGGAAACAATCGTAAAAGGTATGGAGGGCGTGCAGCAGGCGGCGGAAATCATCCGCCGGGGCGGCCTCGTGGCATTTCCGACCGAGACAGTCTATGGTCTCGGGGGCAATGCACTGGATCCGGAGGCGAGCCGGAAGATATATGCGGCGAAGGGACGGCCATCAGATAACCCGCTGATCGTGCATGTCTCCTGTATCGACGAGGTCCCGCCGCTCGTTTCGGAATTTCCGGACAGCGCGCGGAAGCTGATGGAAGCGTTCTGGCCGGGACCGCTCACGATCGTGATGCCGAAGGCGGCGATCGTGCCATATGAAACGACGGGCGGCCTCGAGACCGTCGCGATCCGCTGCCCGGAGAACCGCGTGACCCTCGCGTTTATACAGGCGGCCGGTGTGCCGATCGCCGGGCCGAGTGCAAACACCTCCGGCAAGCCGAGTCCGACGGAAGCGGCGCATGTGTACCATGATCTTCAGGGAAAGATCGAGATGATCCTCGATGACGGCCCGGTGGGCATCGGTGTCGAGTCTACCATCCTCGACCTCACCGGTGAGGTACCGACCCTGCTTCGACCGGGTGCGATCACCGTGGAGGAGCTGTCCGAGACGCTCGGCACCGAGGTCCGGATCGATCCGGCCATCATCGCCGGCGGCGTGAAGGAGGGCGTGCACCCGAAGGCACCGGGCATGAAGTATCGACATTATGCGCCGAACGCGCGCATGGCACTCGTGACGACCCGGCTTTCGAAGGAGCGTGACTATGCGCTCTCCGAGGAAGAACGCGCGGAAGCCGATCAGATGGTGGCCGCCTGCATTGACCGCCTCGTGGATGCGGACGAAGCCGCCGGCCTTCGGGTCGGGATCATCTGCTGCGAGGAGACCCGGGCGCGCTACCACAGTGCGGGCGACCGCCGTGCGGATATCAAGGTGATCGGTCGCCGGAGCGACCCGCTGTCGATGACACATGAGCTGTTCCGTGTGCTGCGTGAGTTCGACGAGGACGGCACGGAGCGGATCTATGCCGAGAGCTACAGTGACCGCGGCGTGGGCTTCGCGCTCATGAATCGTATGCGGAAGTCCGCCGGGATGCTGGAGGTCTGCGCCGATGATGCGCCGACGGATGTTTTCCGAAACGGCATCTCCCCGCTCGCCGGCCTGCAGCCGCACGCGGATAAATAAAGATAAGGGTTCAGACAGGGGCCCCAGAGGGTCGGCAACGGAGGCACAGTACTCCGAGACCGGTTCAATCTAAGCCGGGGACCCTGCCGGAACTGTTACGAAATATCAACCAGTACGAAGTGACATGGCCGCAGAAGCGGCAGCGGTCGGAAGGCCACAGGAGGAGTGTGAATGGAAGAGAGTGGAAAGAGACGAGACTATATCACCTGGGATGAGTACTTCATGGGGGTCGCCGAGATGTCGGCGCGCCGCTCGAAGGACCCGAGTACCCAGGTCGGCGCCTGCATCGTGAGCCCGGAGAACAAGATTCTCTCGATGGGCTACAACGGCTTCCCGCAGGGCTGCTCTGACGATGCCTTCCCGTGGACGAAGATTCATGCGGAGGACGACCCGTACAACGCGAAGTACTTCTACTCGACGCATGCAGAGCTGAACGCGATCCTCAACTACCGTGGCGGCTCCCTCGAGGGCTGTAAGCTCTATGTCACACTCTTCCCGTGCAACGAGTGCGCGAAGGCACTGATCCAGGCCGGCATCCGCACCCTGATCTACTACTCTGATAAGTATGGCGACACGCCGTCGACCCGCGCCAGCAAGCGCATGCTCGATGCCGCCGGCGTCCGCTATTACCAGTACCAGCCGACCGGCCGCACCGTGACCCTGGCGCTGTGACGCTGCCAGTTAATGGGGTCTGACCCCATTAAATTTTTCTAAACAGATTCTAAACTGGACTTTATGGGGTCAGACCCCATTACGAAATTCTTAAGATGATGCCATGGCGGGGTGATCGGAAAGAGGATGAGATGTTTGTAAAGGAAGAGAGTCCGGAGGCGCGGGAGAAGCGTGTCCGGGAGATCATGAAGCGGCTCGATGAGCATTACGGTGCCGAGCCGCCGATTTTTTTGAAAAGTGAAAACGCGTGGCAGCTGCTCTTCGCGACGATCCTGAGTGCGCAGTGCACCGATGCCCGCGTCAATATGGTGACCGAGAAGCTGTTTAAGAAGTATACCTGTCTCGAGGATTTCGCGACGGTGCCGATCGAGGAGCTCGAGGAGGACATCCGTTCTACCGGCTTCTATCACAACAAGGCGCGGAACATCAAGGCCTGCGCTGCCGATCTCCTCGCGCGCTATGACGGTGTCGTGCCCGACAGCATTGACGAGCTCACCTCGCTCCCGGGCGTCGGACGCAAGACGGGAAACCTGATTCTCGGCCATATCTATCACAAGCCGGCGCTCGTCGTGGATACGCATGTGAAGCGTATCTCGAACCGCCTCGGACTCGCGGCGTCGAGCGACCCGACGCGTACCGAATTTCAGCTCATGGAGACGGTGCCGGAGGAGTTCTGGATCCGCTGGAACACGCACATCATCTCGCTGGGACGGAGCTACTGTATGTCGGCGCGCCCGGACTGCGGCGCGTGCTTCCTCCGGGATCTCTGCCCGAGCTGCGACAACACGGAGCTGCTGGAGGCGACCCGCGCCGGCGTGACGAGCGGAAAGAGCCGAAAGAAGAAATAAAGGAAAGATTATGTCAGAATGTGAAATGTGTTTAAACTACGTCTACGATGACGACGATGAGGAGTATGTCTGCGAGGCCGACATCGATGAGGACGACATGGCCCACATGTGGGGCGGACGCCGCCGGCATTGCCCGTACTGGCGCTCGAACGACGAGTACCGCACGGTCAAGCACCAGTCGATCGGTCACCTGCCGGGCTACAGCGACGCCGGGTATTTCGTGGATGATCAGAAGGAAGAGCTGTCGGATGGGGAGGCGTAGATATGCTACATGTTGTACTTCATGAACCGGAAATTCCGTTCAATACCGGTGCGATCGGTCGCACCTGTGTGGCGACCCACACGTCGCTTCATATGATCCGGCCGTACGGCTTCACCCTCGATGACCGCTACATCAAGCGTGCGGGCATGGACTACTGGGCGAAGCTCGATCTCCACGAGTACCTCGACTACGAGGATTTTCTCGTGCAGCACCCGGAGCTCCACTTCGCCGACGAGTTCGAGCCGGCCAATGCAGGCGATCCGGCATCGGTGGATGTGGCGAGCCTTCAGGATGACGGCATGTACGCCGGTCAGGCGCACTGTGCGGACTGGTCTCAAGAGACCATCGAGACACCGAAGCTCTGGTTTGCGACCACGAAGGGCCGGCAGGTCTACAGCGATGTCCACTTCGGCCCGAACGACTACATCATGTTCGGAAAGGAATCCGCCGGCATCCCGGAGGAGATCCTCGTCCAGCACCCGAAGTCCTGTATCCGCATCCCGATGTGGGGGGACATGCGTTCACTGAACCTCAGCAACTCCGCCGCAATCCTCCTCTACGAAGCCTACCGCCAGAACGACTTCGAAAACCTGGAAAAACGCGGGAATCTTCACCACTTATCATGGGGTGCGCCGTCAGGCGCGGTTAATGGGGTCTGACCCCATTAAATTTTTCTAAACAGATTCTAAACTGGACTTTATGGGGTCAGACCCCCTTACGAAATTCTTAAGATGAACGAATGACCGGAAAGGAGTGCGCGATGGCGAAAAAAACTGGAAAGAAAGCCGGGCTGCCGATGGCAGTGACGCTGGTCGCGCTGCTCCTTTTCGTCAGCGTCGTCGGGACCGTTCTGTACGTGAAGAAAGCGGGCAGCGGCGGGGCGGACGAGGCCGAAACGACGAGTGCAGCGGCAGACAGCAGTACCGCTGACGTCGACACTGCTGCCGGGAAGTCGGCGCCGGACGCTGCGGCGGCCGGGGATGAGGAAGACGAAGGCGAGGATACGGCACGCATCGATGAGACGCTCGATGATGTGCCACACGCCTATCAGGCCTACCTCGAAGCGGTCGACGAGCTGGAAGCGAGCTTCGGCACACCGGCGGCGATCGAATCTGCCCAGGGCTACCTCGACCTCGACGCGAGTCACTTCGCAGATCTCAGCGGTCTCTGTCTCCTCCAGCTGATCGATTTCGACCGTGACGGCCTCGACGAGCTCGTGGCAGGTTATCGTGAGCCCACGGACGGCAGCTACCATTTCCGCGTTTACGGCTACGCGCAGGGCCAGCTTCACATGTACATCGATTCGATCATGGGCGGCGTCGGCCAACCGGTGATCTACGAGCTCGCGACGGAGACCCTGAATGACGGCCGGGAGTACCTGATCACGCACGACGGCATCCGCGGTCACCGAATCTACGGCTTCGATGCGACCGGCCACTTCGTGAAGCGCATCGAGATCGGCGACAACCAGATCAACGGCGAGCCGGTCTACAGCACCGCGGTGGCGAAGGCCATGCAGGCCTGGATCGCCGATGAGCAGACGCGCTACCCGATGACGATGCTGCAGGATGCCGACGCCGCACTGCAGGCGATCGAAGAGACGCGTGCAGAACTGAAGGACGGCGCGGCGCTGGCTGAACCGGACGTCCTCGAGGCCGAAGACCCGGAGTCTGCGAATGCAGACGACGCGGGGATCGTCAGCGACGCGGATGGTCCGACGGGCACGACCACAGATGGTCATCTGCATCTTGATCAGCCGGATGCAGCTCCGGACACGGAAGCGCATCTTGATTCGACGGAGGTCGGTCCTGCCGGCACAGACGAATCTGCATCCGAGCATGCGACGACGGCCGGCGATATCATCGATGCAGCGAAGTCGACGGCTGAAACGACGGAAAGTGAGGATGCGGAGCCGCCGAAGCCATGTGCCTATACGGCGAAGCAGCTACTGGCGCAGATCCACGACGTGACGGACGACAGCATCGTCGACTACCTCTATGCGGATTTTGATGGGGACGGTGTGCGCGACCTCGTCGCCCTCAGCCTGCACTGCACCCCGCCGAAGGAGACGGCTGCGAGCGACTGGAGTGCGATCTATGCGGCACCGGACGGAAGCGAGGACAGCGGCGATGTGATGCGCTTCAGCAGCGGCACGGACTACACGCTCAGCTGGTGGTTTGCGAATGGCGAGCAGGTCTATACCTTCGACAGCATGCGTGCCCCGGTAGTGACCGGCGCGAAGCTTCTGAAGCTCGAGACGGATGTGGGACTCCAGCTTGCAGCGACGATCTACTGGGAAGATGAGGACACGGATGCGGTGAACACGAGTGCCGGGACATCGCTGTTTTCCGGAACCCACAGCGCGGCGGCCTATGCGGCGGACGCCGGCGCGAACCAGGGTGGACTCAGCGCCACCCGGCAGACCGACAGCACCAGCCTCATCTACCGCTTCGATGACAGTGGCGCGACGGAGCTCTTCCGTGAGGACGGCTACCGCCTCTCGAACCCGGGCGCGAACCGCATCGGGTTCTCTCGTGTTCAGTACACGAAAGGAGACGATAGCAGCCTGAACGAAAGTTGCACGTACGGCACACTCCGCTACAACACGGCAGACGACAGCTACCAGGAATATGCATTCTGACACAACGACCGAGAGGGGATGTCATAGTATATGGATTTTAAGAGATGCCTTTGCCGGTCATCTCTTTTTTTGACTTATTTTATGGGGCTGAAGTTGGAGATCACGGGACGCAATATTTTTCAGAAAAACGTTGACATCTGCGCAACATATGATAACATATTCATATGAACGATGGTTCATTTGATGCGGCAGGACGATCATCACCCAGAGTGGTGAAAGCACGCTCGAGGGAGCGCCGCCGCTATGTCCGCATCTAGAATCCATCTGTCTGATATCAAATCGCTATGAACGAAACGGAGGAAGCCATGCCGAACGCATACGACACAAAGAAAATATCTCATCTCATTCAGAATGTTTCCGAGGATGAGCTCAGCGATCTGGCAGAGCTTTTCAAGATTTTCGGGGATTCCACCCGGATCAAGATCCTTTACGATCTTTTTCAGGGTGAAAAAAACGTCACGGAGATCTGTGATGATCTCGAGATGAACCAGTCCGCGGTTTCACATCAGCTGAAGATTCTGAAGGTGAGCAAGCTCATCACCTCCCGCCGGGATGGAAAGGCGGTGTACTACCGTCTGGCCGATGAGCATGTGAAGACGATCATCGCGATGGGTAAGGAACATATCGAGGAGTAAAAACCGACGAAGAAAGGACCATTATGAAGAAGAAATTCAAGTGTGAGATCGATTGTGCAAACTGTGCAGCGAAGGTAGAGGATGCCATCAAGAAGCTCGATGGCGTGCAGGATGCGAAGGTAAACTTCATGCTTCAGAAGTTTACGCTCGAGGCCGCCGACGAGCAGTTCGACGCGATCCTCCAGCAGGCGATCGAGGTCGGAAAGAAGATCGAGCCGGATTTCGCCGTAGAGCTGTAATCCGCGCGTCTCGACTGCGCCCGCCTGTATGGGCATGCATATTTCCCACGCCCATACGGTGCAGCCGCGCCGGTGGACGTGGTTTTTTCGGACAAATTTCGAGATAAACCGGGCCATGTTGCATGAAAACAGCCGGGAAACAGGTGGCACAGAGGCTACTGTACAGCACGGAAACAGGCGACACTGAGACTGATGTACAGCATGGAAACATCAAACTGACAGAAAAGAGGAGAGTTATGGAACCGAAATTAAAGAAGGAACTGCAGAAAATTCTCACCGCCCTCGCGATTTTCTTCGCCATGATGGTGGTGGATAAGACGGGCCTCTGCCCGCTGATCTTCGCGCACCGCCTCCCGAGCCTGATCGCGTACCTGATTCCGTACCTCCTGTGCGGCTGCGACGTGGTCCGCAAGGCCCTCCTCGGCATCAAAAACCACCAGCCGATGGACGAGTCGCTCCTCATGTTCGTAGCGACGATCGGTGCCTTCGCGACCGGCGAGAATTCCGAGGCCGTTGCCGTCATGGCCTTCTACCTCGTCGGCGAGTGGTTCCAGAAGTACGCCCTCGGGAAGTCCCGCAAGAACATCGCGAGTCTCATGGACATCGTTCCGGAGGAGGCCAATGTTGAGCGCGCGGACGGGTCCATCGAGACGGTGGATCCGGACGACGTCGAGATCGGTGACATCCTCGTGATCAAGCCGGGCGAGAAGATCCCGGTCGACGCCGAGGTCCTGAGCGGTGAGTCCATGGTGAACACCGCAGCCCTCACCGGTGAATCCGTTCCGCGGAGCGTTCATCCGGGTGAAGCCGTCATCTCCGGCTGCATCAACGGTGAGGGACTCCTCCGCGTCCGGGCGACCAAGGCCTTCGAGGATTCCACGGTGTCGAAGATCCTCGAGCTCGTCGAGAACGCTTCCGAGAAGAAGTCGAAGACCGAGAACTTCATCACCCGCTTCGCTCGCGTCTACACCCCGATCGTCGTGTACTCCGCGATCGCCCTCGCGATCATCCCGTCGATCCTCACCCGCGATCCGGCGACCTGGATCTACCGTGCATGTACCTTCCTCGTCGTATCCTGCCCGTGCGCCCTCGTGATCTCCGTTCCGCTCGCCTTCTTCGGTGGCATCGGCGCGGCCAGCTCGAACGGCGTGCTCGTCAAGGGCTCGAACTACCTCGAGCTGCTCTCGCACCTCCATACCGTCGTGTCGGATAAGACCGGTACCCTGACCGAAGGCAACTTCCAGGTATCCGAGGTTCTCCCGGCTCCGGGCGTCGAAAAGGCCGAGCTTCTCCGCATAGCCGCCCTCGCCGAGGGCATGAGCACCCACCCGATCGCGAAGTCGATCCGCGACGCGTACGCGGCGGAAGCGCCGGGCACGGAAATCAACACCGCCCTCGTGACGGACACGGTCAATGTCTCCGGCCAGGGTCTCATCGCGACCCTCCCGGGTCGCCGCATCTTCGTCGGCAATGCGAAGCTCATGCAGGCCTATGGTATCGACTTCACCGAAGCGACGAACGCCGCCGCGACGGTATCGTATGTGGCCGTGGAGGAAGACCGCCGGTCGGCAGATGCCAGCGCTGCGGCTGCCGTAGCCGAGAACCTCATGGGAAGTGACGGTGCAGACGGCGGAAGCATTGGCACTGGAAAAGAGAAGGGAAGCATCCGTTTCCTCGGCGCGATCCTGATCCGGGATCAGCTGAAGCCGGAGGCGAAGGACGCCATCGCCGAGATGAAGCGCGAGGGCGTGCAGAGCGTCGTGATGCTCACCGGTGATCGAAAGGCCGTCGGTGAGGCGGTCGGACAGGAGCTCGGGCTCGACTACGTCTATACCGATCTGCTCCCGCAGGAGAAGGTCGAAAAGGTCGAAGCGCTGCTCACGGAGCTCGACCGGCACGGACGGCAGCAGGACAGGGCGGAACTCGCCTTCATCGGCGACGGCATCAACGACGCACCGGTGCTGGCCCGCGCGGATGTCGGCATCGCGATGGGCTCGATGGGCTCCGACGCCGCGATCGAAGCCGCAGATGTCGTCATCATGGACGACGACCTCACGCGCATCCCGATCGTCATCCGCATCGCCCGCCGCACCGTCGCCATCTCGACCCAGAACATCGTCTTCGCCCTCTTCGTGAAGATCCTCATCCTCGTGCTGACCGCCTTCGGCCTCACGAACATGTGGATCGCCGTCTTCGGAGACGTCGGCGTCGCCGTCCTCTGCATCCTGAACTCGATGCGACTGCTCGCGATCAAGCGGACGATCTGAGAAAAACTGAATAGGATACGCAAAAACAGCTGGAGGGATAGAGATGTTTGGTGCATTTGGCATTTTCGGTATAATCGTTGTTATTTTGTTGATGGTTCTTATGTTTAAGCTCACGCTGTTTACATTCCGTGTCGTCGGAAAGGTGATCGGATGGGTCTGGGGGATCCTCGGATGGCTGATCGTCGGCATCCTGGCGGTGACCGTCTGTGGACTTACAGTGATTTTCCTGCCGATTATTCTCGTCGTCGGACTGTTCTCGATTTTTATGGCGATCGCATCATGAGATGCGATCGTCTGTTTTTTCGAAGCGGTAGTGTTGCCGGATATCCGGGTACTTCGCGTGATCAACTTCTTCCATGAACATGTCATACGGGCGGGCGAAGAGTCCCATGTCGTCATAGAGGGCCTGATAGATCATGAGTGCTTCGCGGGTTTCGGAGTGTGTGGCGACACCAAGGATACGATACAGATAGCGGGTCCTATTTTCTGGTTTCGTCAGGTCGAGCGTTTCTCGTTTGAAGTGCCGGACGAGATCACCGGCGTGAAAAGTTCTCATATTATCCATGATTTTTATAATCCATCTTTCTAGCAACAAGTGCTATTTCAAGTCTATCTTGTGACTTCCCATGTCTTTCCACTGTCCGTAGAGTGAAATTCTATTCCGTCATTTTCTGCAGATCCGGAGGTGACGGTGATGCAGAGGGTGGTGCCGTCGTAGGTCGGCATGGTGAGATAATGGTAGTCGTCAAGCGTCAGTCCATAGGATTTTCCAGGCTCCGGGACCTCTGTGGTCTGGTCCATCGGAAGCTGGATTTCCGTAAAATGGATACCCCCATCTTCTGTCATAAAGATGCTGGAGTATTCGCCGGATGCTCCCGTGAGTCCGATGAAGCCGAAGTCTTCCGTGAAGAATTCGATTCCCTCTGCAACACCACTGCTTCCTGCAAAGGGGTCCGCATTGATACGGCTCCACTGCTTTTCGGCATCGGTCGACTTTTCGAGACTGTAGTAGCGAGATCCCAGTGCGGCATCCGTCACCACCAGCCGGTAGCCTGCATTGGCATCGGACTGTACGAAGGTATAAACAGAACCGTCGGCCTGATCCACAGTCCATCCGCTCGCACTTTGCGCGGTCGTGACGATTTCATCCTCATGCTGCGCGTTCAGCGTGCTCTGCGGGATGTATTCCGGCTCCATGATATAACGCTCCGGTGTGATTTCCGGATGATCCGGCATGTAAAGTGACATCTCGTAGCCGCTCACCTCACCGCCGGCCTTTACCATGTAGATGGCATCGGCAGTACCCGGAATGCCGTCTCCATCGGCATCCCCTTCGATGAAACGAAGACCTTCGTCCGTCTGGAAGCTACGCTTTCCATAATAAAGAATTTCGAATGTAGCATCTGTGTCCGCCACTGCCCATCTGCGTACCGTCGCTTCAGGATCTGCTTTCGAGAGAATATCCGGAAGCGGCGACCACAAAAGCGCAGGGGCGAACGTCGTATGCGTGGCGTCGTCCGTCCAGATATCGAGCTTCGTCCCGTGTTTCGCATTATAGGAAATCAGATAGGTCTCGATCTCTCCCTGTTCATTCTCACCATATAGCATGGTATCCACGCTCGTGATGGTGCCGTCTGCGGTGAATTCTGCGGAAAAGCTGTTCGAAATGTAGAGCTTCTCCGGTATCGCCAGCTTCGTTTTCACATCGGTGAGGATGCCGTCCACGCCATCCGTGTAGAGATTGCTGTGTGTGAACTCCACCGTCTTATGATGAAGGATATCCTGAATCTTCCAGGACAGCTGACCATGATAGGGAATCGCAGAATACACGATGCGCGCTCCGAAAAAGAGCGTGATCATGATGAAAAAAGTGATGCGGGCACGACGATACGGTGCTCGAAAGCCCCGGTGCCGCAGAATCAGCTTTATGATGATACCGATGAGCAGCAGCGCGACGAGCGGCAGGAGTCGCTTCAGATGCGAACGCACACCGCCCCACTGACAGAGCTGCCAGAGCGTGTAGAAACACAGCGTATATAAAATAAGCAGGATATAATCGATGGTTTTCTTCATAAGCGTCCTCTTTTTTGATATCACCTGTGCCTATAGCAGGTGAGAGCTTTTCTGTAATAGAATACGCCCTGCGTCCATGCTAGTCTAGATACGTATTGAATCGTTACTGTTCAAACGTAGCTAAGTCAAGGCATGGCTCGGCTGCAGCCACTTCATCGTGGTCCGCTCAGATACAGAATGCGGCATAGAGCGGAACGATCTTCAGATTATTCTCCATGCCGAAGTTTTTTGCAGAGAGCTTGATGGCATATGCGGGCTTGTAGCTGTCCATGTAAATCCGCAGGCTTTTCGCTCTGGTGTTGTCGGCAGATTTGACTTCGATCGGGATGAGCTGACCTTCACGCTGTATCACAAAATCGATTTCAGCTCCACGCTCGGATGTCCAGTAGTAGCTACGGTATCCGTTGATGGTGAGCTGAACATGAACATAGTTTTCCGTCATACCGCCCTTGAAGTCATTGATTTCATCTACCATATAGAGGATATCATCGGCGTCGACATCCTTTTTCGCGCAGAGAAGTCCCAGATCAGATACATAGATTTTGAATGCATCGATATCCCGGTAGTTGTCGAGCGGCTTTTTGATCTGCTCGACCCGGTAGACCTGCGACACGATGCCGGACAGGCAGAGCCATTCGATCGCGTTTTCAAATTCGGAAGCCCGTGCGCCCTTCTTCAGCAGCTTATACTGGAAGCGGGTATTCGTTTTTGAGAGCTGCACTGTGATATTGTCATAGGCAAGTCTCGTTTTTTTGATTTCGTTCAGGGTATTATACTTGCTCATATCATTCAGATAGCTGGCAAGGATGGTATCCTGTGTATGCCGGACCAGAATATAATTTTTCGTGTTCACGAACTGCATCACGCACTCTGGCATGCCACCGACGACTAGATACTGACGATAGAGCTGCATGGCCGCTTCGTGGAGTGCAGACGGCAGCGGAGTATCGGTTTGAAAGCTTTGCCGGATTTTCTCCACCAGTGCCTTTTCACCGAGCGCCAGCATGAATTCTTCCATATCCATAGGATAGAGCGTTTTCATATCGACCTTTCCGACCGGGAAAGAGAATTTCGAGCGGTTCACTGCGACACCGAGCAGGCTGCCGGCGACGATGATATGATAATCTGGAGCGCTTTCGCAGAAATATTTAAGAGAGGTCAATGCTCTTTCACAGAGTTGCACCTCGTCAAATACGATCAGCGTTTTTTCTTTTACGATGGTCTGATCAGCGATACGGGAGAGGATAGGAATCAGATAGTCCGGGCTGATGTCTTCATCGAAGGTCTCGCTCAGCTTCGGGTTCGTCTCAAAGTTAAAGTAAGCCACATTCTCATAATGCGTACGTCCGAACTCGAGAATAGAATAGGTTTTTCCGACCTGTCTCGCTCCCTGTAAAATCAGAGGTTTGCGATGGCAGCTTTCTTTCCAGGATTCCAGAAAGTCAAAGATTTTTCTATACATGGTCTCCCTCCTTCACTATGATACATTCAGTATAACAGATGTTCATGTCGAACAGTGTGAAAAAGTAGAAAAAGTTCATGTAAAAATACGCGATAATTTCACGGAAAATAACACTAAACGACACGAATGATGAAAGTGGATGTTTTGTGACAGAATTTGCGGGTCACCGGCCTTCACCTCGCAAAAAAGAACACGGTCCGCTCGATCAGCGTGGGAACCGTGTTCTATATGGTGCTGGTGCACGTCGTGTAATCACATCAGGAGCTGCGCGATGAGCTCCATCACGCCGGTGAGGACCATGACGAGGATCGGGTCCCAGTGAAGCTTTCGGAGCATCACGAGGGCGATCAGGAACCAGGCGCACATGCGGACGTCGAGGGTATTCGGGAGGCCGAGCGCCGGGAGGAGGATCAGGAGCCCTGCCGTGAAGATGAGGGCGACGACGGCTGGGCGGAGCGTTTTCAGGACGCTCTGCAGGAGGCTCAGCTTCCGGTACTTCGTGTAGATGATGGCGATGATCGTGACGACGATGCAACTCGGCAGAACATCCCCGAGGGTCGCCGCGACGGCACCGAGCGGGCCCGCCATCTGGAGGCCGATGAAGGTCGCGGCGTTGATCGCGATCGGGCCAGGCGTCATCTGGGAGATCGTGACGAGATCGGTGAAGTCCGCCATGCTGATCCAGTGATAGTGGTTCACGACCTCCTCCTGGATCAGCGGCATCGCGGCATAGCCGCCGCCGAAGCTGAAGGCACCGATGCGGAGAAAGGCGAGGAAAAGCTGGAGATAGATCATGACTTCACCTCCTCACCTTTATTACGCCAGAGTGTTACGGCGACGCCGAGGGCGATGACCGCGAGGATGATCCAGATCGTGGAGATGCCGACGATGTAATTCGCGACGAAGGCCGCGAGCATGATGACGAGGGATGACCAGTGACAAATGATGGCCGGGTCTTTTTCAGTGTCGCCGGTGTGGGCGACGTCGGACGTGTTGGTCGTCACGGCAGATGCGGAGGACGATGTGCCCTCCGTCGACTGCATTGGCCGCGGGTGCTTCGGCTTCTCGACCAGTACGCCGCTCGCCATGTCCCAGGTGACGGACATGATGACCGCGCTGACGCCGCAGCGCATGCCGGACAGCATGTGGTGGATCATGAAATTCGAGCGGAAGGCGGAGTAGAAGAGGGAGATCACGCTCAGCATCACGAAGGGCGGGATGACGGCACCGAGTACCGAGAGCAGGATGCCGGGGAAGCCGCAGATCTTGTAGCCCACGACGATGGCACCGTTGACCGCGATCGGGCCCGGTGCGGACTGTGCGATCGCGACGAGATCCAGCATTTCGTCCTCGCTGATCCAGTGCAGGTCGTCGACGAACTTCTTTTTCAGCAGCGACACGATGACGTAGCCGCCCCCGAAGGTGAAGGCGCTGAGATATAGGGTCTCGAAGAAGAGCTTCCGGAGACGCGCGCCGGAGCGAGGGGCTATATCGGTAGATTTATTTGTTGATTCACTCACGTCAGGATACCTCGTATATTGTCTAGATGATGAAACAGCTTGCTGTAACACATAGTATATCATTCTACGCCGGATATCCAGCCGCTTTCATCGGCAGGCGACAGGCGAAGGTTACTGTTCACGAGTGAACAGCAACGACAGAGGCTTCGGCAGAAAACCATCCGGGAAGCCACCCGACGTCAGCATTGGCCGGCGGAATCGCTGCCTGGAAATACCCCATGTTCTTTTGAAAAAACACGTATTTCTGAAACTTCTATATATAATGTAAAACGACTTGTTAATTCTGTGTCAAATT
>ERZ1034980.970-NODE-970-length-18146-cov-38.206843_pt1 | contig 18146 bp, 19 predicted proteins | sample MGYA00520622_ERZ1034980 | MGnify/ENA primary metagenome ERZ1034980 (study PRJEB33766, sample SAMN09781791) | gut metagenome | biome: gut microbiome | host: Homo sapiens | place: Madagascar | study: EMG produced TPA metagenomics assembly of the PRJNA485056 data...
TATGAGATAAAAACTTATCTCATTCTCAATCACTTATAAAAAATACGTACTTTCACTTTTGAAAACGGACATTAAAAATGCGATAGCACCGCCCTAACTATCTATTTTTATATAGTTAGGACGGTGCTATCGCTAAAATTCGAGACCATTTACCGCATAGAGCGGTACGTTTGTAACCCAATCTTCCTGCTGATAATCATTCATAGAGATGCGATAGGCCTTCTTTGACTGGTTATCAGCAACAAACTGGCGAAGGCTTTTTGCCTTGACATTCGTCTCGGCTTTCACCTCCAGCGGAACAATCTCATCCTCCTCATCCTGGAGCAGAAAATCAATCTCCTGAGTACTGTTGGTCTTGGCATAATAATACGGTTCATACCTGAGAACGAGCAGCTGCAAAACATACTGTTCCGTCAACGCCCCTTTAAACTCGGTAAAAATACTGTTGCCGTCCACTATTGTCGTTGCCTTGAGATTAGACATCGCACCTAGAAGCCCAACATCCAGGACGAAGATCTTGAAGGCTGCCCGGTCTTCATAACTGGCAAGTGGCAGTCGGGGAGCTTTCACATTATATACCTTATATATTAGTCCGGCATCCAGCAGCCACTGCAAGGCCAACTCATACTCCCGGGCTCTTGCCCCCTCGCGCACCACTCCATAGATAAACTTTCTGTTCTCCTTACTCAACTGGGCTGGCAAGGATTTCCACAAATCAGTAATACGGGGAATAATCTCAGATGGAGCATGCTTCGACATATCTCTCTGATAACTGCTCAGAATATCCTTCTGTATGGTTCTCACCTCTTTCCAATCACGATTCTGACTAAAGCTCAATACTGCTTCGGGCATGCCTCCCACATAGTAATAATACTTTAAGAGTTCCTGAAACTTGGGAGCAAACATCGTTACCATATTCCAATCTTTCGTTTGCAGCAGCTGCGCCAGATTCTTCTCCCCCATAGCCATCACAAACTCGATAAAGTTCATTGGATAGAGAGAGAGAAATTCCACCTTACCCACAGGAAAAGACTCCCCCTGATGCAGTTCGATACCCAGAAGAGAACCAGCCGCTATGACATGATAACCCGGCGCATTCTCTGCAAAATATTTCAGGGAAGTAACAGCATGAGGAGCAGCCTGAATCTCATCCAGGAATATCAGCGTTTCGCCCTCGGTGCAGGTTACATTCGTTGCAGCCCCAATAGCTGTAAGAATTCTAGGGATATTGAAGTCCTGTTCAAAGAGATTCTGCAGAATCTTCATCTCTTCAAAGTTCACATACGCCAGCTGCCTGTAATTCTGGCGGGCAAACTCCTTCACCAGCCAAGTCTTTCCCACCTGTCTGGCACCCTCTATAATAAGAGGTTTACGATATTGTTTATTCTTCCATTTCAGAAGTTCATCGATAGCTAATCTTTCCATAATCCATATCTTTAAATCACATTTTATGAGGGAATAATCTACCTCTCTATCACATTTTATGGGGGAATAATCACTCTTCCGTCCACATTTTATGAGGGAATAACGCTGCAAATATACACATTTCATGAGGGAATCCTGCAACTTTCCCACAAATTTTATAAAGGAGCACCCACTTTTTAACTGATTTTAAAGAATGATTCCTATCTCATAGGGGCAGTATCAGTTTTGAAAACGGACATTAAAATACCGTTTACCGCAAAAACACAAAGTAAAGTGCCGCAAAAATGCAAAGTAAAACACCGTTAAAACACAAAGCAAAGTACCACAAAAATGCAAAATCGTTTGTAGATTCCACTATTTATTACTATCTTCGCAAACAAAAACATATTGAATATGAAGTATTTAGATAGAATAGCAGACAGAATGCTCCGACTTCGTCTGGAAGCCTTTGGAGCAGTACAGATTGTTGGACCAAAATGGTGCGGAAAAACCACTACGGCCATGCAGCAGTCAAAGAGCGTAATCAAGATGCAAGATCCAGATAAGCGTGAAGGATATCTGGCGACGGCACGCACCAAACCATCCTTGCTGCTCAAAGGCGAAACACCACGACTGATAGACGAGTGGCAGGTAGCACCAGTTTTATGGGATGCTGTTCGGAATACCGTAGATGAACGAAACCAGAAAGGTCAGTTTATCTTAACCGGTTCTACAGTCGTCGAAGACAAAAACGGAGAAATCATGCATACGGGTACTGGCCGCATCTCCAAGATGCCCATGTATCCTATGAGCCTTTATGAGTCAAAGGAATCAACAGGCACCATATCTTTACGTTTATTGTTTGATGACCCAACTTACGATATTGATGGATTGCAGTCAGACATGACCGTGGAGAAACTGATTTTCGCTGCTTGCCGAGGCGGTTGGCCAGCATCACTGGACGTCACTTCGCAGGAGGCACAATTACTTATAGCACAGGATTACGTAAATATGATTTGCGATGAAGATATATCGAGGGTAGATGGCGTAAGAAGACAGCCAGCTTTGGCTCGACTCATCATGCGTTCTTATGCCCGGAACATCTGCACCCTCGTCAAGAAATCCAAGATGTTGGCAGACATCACGGTAGAAATGGAGAAAACGTCGATGCCAACATTTGATGATTATGTTTCTGCCCTACAACGATTGTTTGTCATAGAAGATGTGAAGGCATGGTGTCCGGCAATCCGCTCAGCCGCTGCAATCCGTTCGGGAGCCAAGCGCTGCTTTGTAGATCCGTCCATAGCTGTTGCTGCTTTGGGTATGTCACCAAGAAGTCTGGAATTAGACCTTCGAACCTTTGGTTTCATATTCGAGTGTATGTGCATTCGCGACCTGAAGGTATATTCGCAAGCCTTGGGAGGTAGAGTCTCTTACTATCACGACCGCTATGACCTGGAGGCAGACATCGTGCTTCATCTTGCAGATGGCCGCTATGCCTTGATAGAATGCAAGTTGGGTAGTCGGGAGATAGAAGATGGTGCCAAGCATCTCCTGCAACTACGGAATCTGATTCGTGAGAAGAACAAGAAAGAGCATCAGATGCCACTCAGAGAGCCAGACCTGCTGATTGTCATGACAGGAGGCGAAATGGCTTATACCAGGGAAGATGGAGTAAAGGTTATACCTTTGGCTACATTAAAAGACTAAGAAAAGGGCGCTCATCCTTACCTCACTTAGGATACCACCGCCCTAACTACCTTTTTTAACATAGTTAGGGCGGACTTATAAGCGGCTAATTCAATAATCAAGCGCCAATACTTTTTTTCAAAATATTGGCGCTTATTTTTGAACTTTTCCCTTCATATTACTATATTATAAAGGTATAACCAAAAAGAAAGAATAAAATGTCTTTATGTATCATCAAAAACACCTATACTCAATATGTAGGGATGAATTGAGAATTTTGCATAATGAAATTGAGAATTTTGTATAATGAAATTGAGAATTTTGTATAATGGAATTGAGAATTTTGTTGTATCTTTGCAACGGATTACGAAGATAATAAATTATAGATATGTTCAAGAAGAAAGAATACAATATACTTATGGAAAGAATAGGTGAGCCAAGACGGTTCATCCAAGTAATTTCCGGTCCAAGACAAGTCGGGAAATCGACCATGGTCAAACAAGTTCTCAATGATACAGATATTCCCTATCTCTTCGTTACAGCTGACAGCGTTTTTCCAAACAACCACCAATGGATAAACGAAATATGGGAAACCGCTCGCACCAGAAAGAATTTTTCAAACTTACCAGAGTTCTTGCTCGTCATAGATGAAGTACACAAAATTTCCAATTGGAGCGAAGCCATCAAGAAGGAATGGGATTCTGACACATTTCACGACTGCAACATCAAAGTAGTACTTTTAGGTTCCTCACGCCTTCTTCTCAAAGATGGTCTCACCGAATCACTTGCCGGAAGATTTGAACTTATACGCATGTCACACTGGAGCTATTCTGAAATGCACGAGGCTTTTGGAATCGATCTCAACCAATACATCTATTTTGGAGGCTACCCAGGTAGCGCACAATACATCAAGAATGAAAAACGATGGAAAAGCTATATCAAGGATAGCATCATCGCCCCTGCCATCACGCAAGATATTCTGATGACAAAGACCATTTACAAACCAAGCCTAATGCAACAATTGTTTTTCTTGGGATGCACCTATTCTGGAGAAGAAATGTCACTCAACAAGATATTGGGACAACTCCAAGATGCTGGCAATGTAACGACACTTGCCAACTATCTCAATACGCTTGATGAAACCAGACTACTGAAAGGAATGCAGAAATATGCCCACGACAATGCAAGAAAGTATAACTCAGTGCCAAAACTCATGGTCTATAATACGGCTTTGCTGTCAGCCCTATCCAACACGAAATACGAACAGGTATATACTGCTCCTAAAGAATGGGGCAGATGGGTAGAAAGTGCAGTCGGAAGCTATTTACTAAACATGTCGGATGAATTGGGCTACCAAGTCTTTTATTGGAGAGAGCGAAACGAGGAAGTGGATTTCATCATCGACTACTACGGCAAACTTACAGCTATCGAAGTAAAGAGTGGACGCAGACAAATGAATACCGGGCTTCAAGGTTTCAAGGATAAATTCAAGCCCCAACATGCCATCGTTGTCGGCTCAGACGGTTTCCCCATAGAAGATTTCTTAAAGATGGACTTAGAAAAATTATTAGGAGACTGGTAAGCGGGATCTCCAATCCTTTCCTCCACTGCTATCAGAAAAGGATTGGAGTTTCGTATGCGGATGAAATTTCTTGTTGAAATCACAATTTAAAGATGCCAAGTAAGTAAGGAAATTAACTGTGATTGTACCTCTTAAAGTATTCCTTTCTTTTTGTATTTTTGTCCCAAGCATTACATTATCTCCAGCAAATCTTGACTTTTGGCCCATACCAAATGTAGAGCCACAGCATGATGGTGATGACGAGACAAACGATTGACGACCAATGGCTTGGGTAGGAGAGGCATTTGAAATAAAAATTGAACAGACCATGGAAGCAGGCCACCAGTATAAGAGAATGCGTATCACGGATAAGCTTGTCAAGACCAAAAGAAGCAAGGAACAACAAGGCAAAGAAGCCCACATCCCCTATTTGCCATGCTCTGCAATGCCAAAAGAACCAAAGCAAAGTGGTGAGCAGCAGTCGGTGAATGATTTTGCAGCCAATTAGTTCGCTATAAAGGTATCCACGCCAGCCCACCTCTTCGAAGAAGGCATAGAGCAGATATACAAACAATAACCACAAACAGAGTCCAATCTCCTTGTAATCAACAATGCCAAACAGAACAAAAGGCACCGCCAATGTGAGGATGCTCTTGGTGACCGATGTACCAAAAAGAGATGTCTTCATTTTTCTTCGAAGCGCCAAGATAACGACTATCGCGCCTATGAGTGGACTCAAGCCACCTACGAAATCCCACAATTTGACGTGGGATGGGTCTATGGTCTCAAAGCGGGTTGAGAAGACTCTTATTAATACCGCCAGAACATAGAAAAGCATGATGCTCCATGTCCGCTTCTGTTTTAATATGGATGATATCTTCATTTAGATGGGAAATTTGGTTCAAAGTTATATTATTTTTTTCTTAAATCGAGCGGAATGTATGGGATTCGTGAGTATTTTTATGGTCTTACGGGATTTGGAGTGATGGCATACCCAATCGTAGCGCTTTGCAGGGACCGCCCCTGCAAAGCGACAAATGGCATCGATTTTATAGGATAAAATATTTTACAAATGGTCGTCTGAGAATCGATTCTTTTCAACCAAGCAGTCTCTTGGTTGTAAATGACGCGATTATGGGTGGTTTTTGCAAATGATTGATTATTAGCGGGTTATGTCTTTAGCGGTTTTTTGGCATTGCAAATTCGCTAAAATGGCGTTGCCGTTACGGTGCAATCGCGATGCGATTACGGTGTAACGGCGACGCGATTACGGTACAATCGCGATGCGATTACGGTGTAACGGCGACGCGATTGTACCGTAACGGCAAACAAAAATGGCCGAAAACCCGCCGCCGGCGTTGTCAAGAGGCAGAAGGCTACCCTTTTTCCGCTCTATTTGCACCTGTTTTCAAGTGTTAAATTTCGGCAATAATATTTTACAATTCAACGTTTACGTCATGGTGCGTGTCATGGATTAATATTACATTGAAACGATAAAGCACTGTCAGTCTACAAGCCACCATCACTACGCCAAGAAGACAGACATTCATTTTTATTAATAAATCATAAATAACAATAGTGGCAGGGGGAAAAAATTTATCGTAAACATTTTTCTTCATACCTTTGCAGACCTTTTCATATCAGGACGACATCATAGCTGTCACAATTGACACATTTGAATGAATAAGTATTTTTAGAAAAAAATCTTCAATAGGAATTAATAAATTATGAAGAGTAAAAGTTATCTGCTTTCTTTTGCCAAGGCAAAAGGAAACATTGCGGCTGTCGCTTTGGCCGCAGTGCTGATGGCTGCAAATGCTACTGTAGCCTCGGCACAAAATAAAGCGACGGAAAACAACGTAACAGAAAAAAAGGTTATAGGTGGGGTTGACGACCTTTCTGGCGTTGATCCTTCGGCAGATTATTGTGCAAATGGAACAAATGTAACCGACGGAAACAAGATTGTGTATCTGTATAACGTCGGTGCCAAAAAGTTTCTGAGCATTGGTGGTTTGTGGGGCACACAAGCCGCACTGGATGTTTCACCACATTCCATTTATATGTATTGGAATAGTTATTCAAAAACATATTTTCTGGAAAGCAAGGTGAAAGGTTCTTCAACTGGCTCATATATGGGTATCATCTGGGATAAATTCATTAATAAAAGTATGTTGTTTATGGACAGAGGAGGATCTAAAGTCACCTTTAAAAAAGGCGAAGGCTATTCAGAAACGAGCAAGGTATATCTCGTCAATATCGCTGACCAAGGTTATCTCACGGCATATCCTGATGACGAAAATAAAATCTGCAATTATACAGGCGAAGCCACATCTGGAACCAAAGAATACGACAATCAGCTATGGAAGATAATAACAAAGAATGAGTATTACAAACTCTTCAAAACAGCCCCTGCAAATATGAAATCGGTTGTCGATGCCTCTTTCCTTATTACTTGTCCTGATTTCAGGATAAATGATACAGATGCTGCAAAATGGATAATCGGAGGTGAAAATTTACCTAATGACGTAAAGAGCCACGTGTACTTTGGAGACAAAAAGATGCACAAGACGTATAACTTAATTAGCAACACCAAAGATGAGAGTTGGACAGGTAGAACTGAAGCCCATCAAGCCTACTACGGCCAGTATTTCTACTGCTACACCAAGGGCCTGCGCGGCTTCACATTCTACCAGGACGTGAAGGTACACAAGGCAGGATGGTTCCTGCTGCGATGCAACGGATTCAGCACTGCGAACAGTTCGGAGAGCATCGCTAAGAACGGCACACCACTGGCAAACCTGTTCATTACGGTGCTCGATGCCGACGGCAAACCGATTAACGAGAAATACTCAACAGCAACCCTCGACGGTATAAGTCAGGCTGATGCCGAGACGCTTGGCAATACATACGAAGGATCCGGTATCGGACGTGCCTTCTTCGAGGGAAAGTATGAAAACCAGGTGCAGGTATGTCTCGACAAAGCCCCGAATGGGAAAGAAATATCAAGCGATAACCCCGTGACTCTCCGCATTGGTTTCTATGTCGACCCTACACCCGACGGGAAACCGGAAGTTGGAGACAACGAACTGACCGCCGTGGACGAATTCAAGCTGCTTTATGCCGGACCGCGACGCAACCCAGAGCTGATTCTCGATGAGGAGTCTACCGACCTGCGCTATCTGACCGAGGCTAAAGACGAATACAAGAACACCGTGCTGCATCTGAACCGCAAGCTGAACGCCAATATGTGGAACTCGCTCATTCTGCCCGTAGACCTGACATGGGGACAGATGAAGCGCACGTTCGGAGATGCCGTGAAGGTGGCAAAGCTTGCGGCACTGACGGAAAACAGCGTACAGTTCGTGACCGTGGAGCCAAAGAACGACGATGACGTGATGGTAACAGCATTCGAGCCATATATCGTCTTCCCACCATACACACAGGTGAAGTCGGCAGCCTACACCGTAGAACACTTCTACACATCAGCAGGCGAGGACAACAGCGAATGGCTGGGTAAAGACTACAAGCCGTCTAAGGACGAAAACAACCGACTGACGAAGACCTTGAAAGCCGACCACTACGACATAACGATGGTGACGCTCGACAGGAAGAAACTGAAGAACTATGTAAACACCACCAATTGGGAGTCAACAACAACCTTCTCTGCCAACGGCGGTGGCCATGGTCTGCAAAGGCACTATGGCGAAGACATACGAGAATGGCAAGATTCTCTCGAACAGAGACGACCTCAACGGCGACTACTTCATGTATAAGGGAAAGCTGATACAGGTGCCGCACGGCGAAAAGAACAACGGCGAGCGGTATTCATACGGACTGAAGGCGTTCCGCTGCTGGTTTGAGCTGACGGACAAAACTTCTGGAAAACCGAGCCTGGTTTCGCTGCTCATCGACGGAGTGGAAGACAGCACCACAGGCATCGCCGACATACACTGCAGCACAGACCGCACATCCTACAAGCGTGGCATAGATGGCGTATTCAACATAAACGGACAGATGGTGCGCCGCAGTTGCAGCCTGGAGGGACTGCCTAAGGGAATGTATGTAGTGGACGGAAAGAAGATAATTATCAGATAAACCCAAAATAACAGTTACGCAAAATGAAGAAGAACTATATAACTCCAGAAATTAATGTGATACAGCTCGAGGTCCTCTGCAACGGAAACATCGTAACGGCGAGCGTATTAGAAGGAAATACCAATGGAAATTGTATTAGCAAATTTGATGTGGTCAACGAGGATGCGACCAAGACTGAATACAAAGACTTGTGGGGAGAGTCGAACAGCAATAAGTGGGGCGATGACTGACACCATCGTCTGCTATAGAAACAGATAATGAAAAGCGTCAAAGGGCTGGATTCCAGATTTGGAGTCCAGCCCTTTGTCTTTTTCCTGACTTCGTCATTGCGTACCCCAAAAGTCTTCGTCAAAGAGTTTAGCGATTTTCTGATGTCTTGCCATCAGCATTGTTTGGGTGTAAATCTCCTTGTTCAGAGGTAGCTTAATTTGTATGGTGGTGATGGTCTTTGCCAATGCAAGCACCTTGTCTACGCTCATCTTAATCTCTGAGACTTTCAGCATACGCTCCAGTTCCTTGTACACTTTCAAAGCCACAAAGCAAATGCATATATGAGCTTCAATACGTTTGCGTGTAAAGTGAAACATGGGGCGTATCTCTATCTTTGATTTGGCTATACGGAAAGCCCGTTCTACGTGCCAAAGGTTGTGATATGCTGTGTATACATCCTGTATTGGTATATCCGTATTGGTGAGATATCCTTTCAGGCCGTCCCATTTGGAGTCGTCGGCAACACGGTCATAGTTGATGGCGACTTTCACCTCACCATCCATGGATAAAAACTTATTGTAACCTCTTTTGTTGATGTTGCCTTTAGTGAGCGCGCCATGTTTGTAAGCCTTTTCCAACCTGCGTATTCCCTTCTCTCGGTTATAGGCATCTTTCTTTGCACGGTCATCTGCATAGCCGACCAGGAGACGGCGTCCGCCTCCTTTCTTTTAAGAAACACATTTTGTCTTGATTATTAACCCATAAATAGCAATAAAGTTGCCTTAAACTTGCTTACTTAAATTAAATTCCATAACTTTACACTGCGAAAAAGGTCGAACAGTACGACTGATATTGCAGTAATATGAGTAATATATGGTTATCCAAAGAAATAAACACATCGAAGCTTTGATAAGTAAGCGTTAGAATGGAAAGGTAAAGATAATCACTGGCATTAGACGCTGTGGCAAATCTTTTCTGTTATCGACATTATATAAAGATTATCTGAAGAAAGAGGGTGTTTCTGAAGATTGCTTCATAGAAATCGCATTAGATAGAAAAGCGAACATAAAGTACAGAAATCCGAATGTGCTTTATGAATACATCATGGATAAAGCATGTGACGAAAAAAAACGACATTATGTTTTTATCGATGAGATACAATTGTCTATAAAAGTAAAAAACACTGATATAGACGAAAGCCTTGTGTCTGAGGATGACAAGGATATGCTTTACACAACGTTCTATGACATTCTCAATGACCTTATGGCACGGAAGAATTTGGACATATATGTTACTGGTTCAAATTCTAAAATGCTGTCTTCTGATATTGTGACGAATTTCCGTGATAGAGGATCAGAAATAAAAGTATATCCACTTTCCTTCAAAGAATATTATGAAGTGTCTGGACTTGAAAAAGCTGATGCACTTGAAGAGTATTTAACCTATGGGGGAATGCCGTCAGCAGTCTTGGAGCAAAGTGAGTCTGAAAAACAGAAATACCTTTACGACCTTCACAAGAATGTGTACATTAAAGATATTGTTGAAAGGTATAATTTAAAGGATGATGAAGTGTTGGACGCACTTATTGACTCGCTTTATTCTGCAGTAGGCTCACTAACCAATACCCATAACTTGACCAATACAGCCGGTTCTTTGATGAAGCGCAAAACATCTGACCATACTATCAAGAATTACATCAACTATCTTGAAGATGCTTATTTGTTCTTGGGTGCCAAACGGTATGACATCAAAGGAAAGAAATACTTCGACAACACTCAGAAGTATTATTCCATTGATATGGGATTAAGAAATGCGAAACTGAATTTCCGCCAACAAGAAAAATCTCATTTAATGGAGAACCTTATTTATATAGAACTAATACGTAGAGGATATCGCGTCGATGTTGGAGTCGTAGAACTGACACGTGTTATTGATGGCAAGAAGAAACAGTCACAATATGAGATCGATTTTATCGTCAATACAGGACGTGAAAAGATTTACATCCAATCTGCTTTGAATGTAGATACTGTTGAGAAAAAGAACCAAGAAACATTTTCTCTAAAGAACTCAGGGGATTTCTTTAAGAAAATGGTAATTCTTGATGGCAACTCCAAATTATGGACGGATGATGATGGCATAATGTATGTTGGTGTCATTCCTTTTTTATTGGAAGAGTCCATTATACCACAATATTGACATTCAAAATAATCCCAAGTCAACTACTGGCTTGGGATTTTGTATATATACTTGATTAGATTAGAACATACTGGTTAGAAATTTTGCCTCGAAATAAACTAAAAGTTTAATATGCGGCCAAATTACCAACCAAAGAACTTTCCTCCATCATCACAAGTTTTCTCCCAATCGGATTTGCCCCACAACGTTCGTTTGTGGCGTTTCTTCGTTTTGTCGTGTTTTGCAATGACAAGCAACACTGAATACATGGAGGAGAGAGTATAAAATCACAATATTCTTAAACCAGTAACCCGTTGGCGGAATTAATTTAAGTTGATAACTATGAGTAAAAAGTTGTACATATCACTGATTTTTAGCAACTTAGTTGTGATCAAAAATAAACAAGCAAAACTCTGATATGACATGGCGAAAATACAAATTAAATCTGAGAAACTCACTCCTTTCGGAGGAATATTTTGGGTCATGGCGCAATTAGGGCTCCACATTGTGATCTGTAATCGAAAGATGTAGCCTACTTGTAGCGTCTTGTAGCACGATGTAGCGTTATATCCTATTCTTCTTTGCTCATTCCACCTGTTTCAATCATAGAGTCAAGTACATCGCCATGTTCGTCATAGACTGTATCATTTATATTTAGCATAAAGCATCACAGGCCTATGCTTTGAAGCTCCACGATATATCTCCATCACTTTCGTCACACAATCTCTCGATACCGTGAAGCAGCCACGGCTCTCGGAGCCTATCGGGATATACTCCCTATCGCCAGAGAATCTTGTGACTTTTCCTGCTGAATGAATCAAGATACCACGAGTCTCGGCAAGATAATTGGTCTTGTCAAGCCCACGAAGACGGATGCTCTTCTTAAACTTACTACCCTTTCCTACCATCACATATCGTCCAAGGCTGGAGCATCCGCTGCCAAACTCATTGCTGAACTTAGGCTTGGCATCCGTGTTGCCCTTGCCACTGCCGTGCATACAGTAGCTGCTCAACACACGCTTTCCATGCTGCAAGTCGTAGATGAAGAACCGCTTCTTGCCCGATGGAATAGAGAAATCCACCAGGATATAATAGTCCGTGCTATACCCTCGTCGCTCGCAATAGTCCCGTACTTGCGAGAGATTCTCGCAATCCACCTTGCCATACCATTCCTTGGCGTCGACGTAATTCTTATACAATGGCTTAGTGTACCTGTTATAAATGGGAGGCACAAAAGGGATGCTAACAATCAGCAGCACTATGACAACCAGCAATATGATATATATCTTGTTCATCGTTCTCTTGTATGTTTGGTTTATGAAATGTCATCCTTCAATTTAATTTGTCTCTTTGTTATTGCGAATAATATCCAACTGAAAAGCGCACTGGTCAAGATAGGCGCACAATAGACGATGAGGTTCGTTGCAAAAAAAACTATGCCAGTAACCCCTGATAAATATTGAGTGTTTTTTACCAAAATCGATGCACATTCTTCCGTAGATATACCGATTAATCGTCCCCATACTAAAGCTGTTGCCAAGGCATTCATTATCAGCCATGCAAGACAAACATAGTATAGACGTCTATATTTGGCTTTTTTATACAACGGCGACCGTTCTTTAAGTTTGCCCATTCCCTTCCACGACCTTATGAAAGCAGGCAGAGCGAAGATTACGGGGAACAGCCATGCCAAGTAAACGAATATCACTATAAATGCAGCATTGTACGAAATGCCAAGCATAACCGCTAAGTCGGCATTGATGGCACACAACAAGACATACGGATAGTACAAATAGGATGTAGGAATAGAGAGCTTCATGTTCATATAAACACTGTAACGTATTACTTCTACAACCAGTAAGACCAATATCGCGTAAATCACCAACGTTTTTTTCTTTAATAACGGATATAAAGCAAGACAAATACTGGTGATAGCCAGTATCACCATGCTCCCCCACATGGTGTATTCTGCATGAGATGGACTAAGGAAAATAATTCCTTCGTTTTCAAGCACCATGTTGTAAGCACGCATTTCCACACCATCTAATCCTGCATTAAGAATCCCATAAAGAAGGATGGCCGCAAGACAAATGGCTATCGGAGCCAACACGTAGTTGCGCCGCCATACCAAAATGATGCTTGCAGCAACGGAAAATGCGCAACATATAGCCATTTCGGTTGAGAACGACCAATAAAACAACAATGCCATTAGTATGGCAACAATTACCCAAATGATTATGGACGCAAAAGGCAAACAAAGCCAACAAAGACTCCACCAGAAAGAAGATATCCAATCTTGCACCTTACTAATAGCGTTGTTGTCATAAGCATTCGCATAATAGTCGGTGTTCTTTTCAAGATATTCCTTTACCATACGGCGCTTTATCATCTCCTTCTTCAGCCAATTGCCCTTTATTTTTTCCAATTCGGGCGCAATAGCCTCTTCTGCCTGTTTCTTCAACAGACAAAGATGCTCCTCTTTCTGCTTCTGCAGCTTGTGAAGCTTCACATACAACCCAATATAACAAACTGCACCGATACCTGCAGCCAAAATCAGCCATTTCCAATGAATGTATTGGAAACCGTTGAAGCAACACCACCATATAATTACCGCAAAGCAAACGCATGGCAAGGCAATTCTAATAAATTTCTGCATATGACACTCAACACTAATGTATTAAAAATACTAAAGCCCACATGGCGACACTCAAAAGAGTAGCCTCATGCGGGCTTTGTCTGCTTACAGTTTGGTTACGGTGGCCTTGCGCATGTTTATGTTGAACGTACCAAGTGAGGTCTTCACCTTGTACATACCGTTCTTGGCGGCAACGAGCTTGGCAGTCATACCCATGAAAGAGAAGCTTCCGTCTTCATTCTTGTTGATGTTGTAACGGCCGAGAGGGGTGTTCACCACGATATGGCTCTTGGTCACTTCCATCACCCCATAAGTAGTGCCCGAAGGAGCATCCTTCACCTTCTGAACCACTTCCTTGGCAGCAGTCTGTACATTGTCGTTACTACCCTTTGCAAAACTTGCTGTGCTGGTTGCTACAACCATCAGCAGCGCAATCATTAACTTCTTCATTGTCTTCTATTGTTTTTTAATGGTTTTGTCTTATTGACAATGCAAAGGTAGTGTGGCTTTTCTGAACCGAGAAACTTTCCGAGGTGGCTTGTACAAGATGCCGGGTTTATTGTATATCTTGCCAATTATCGCTTCCTAAGCACCAGCCAAGGAGCTACGCCGTGGTGCTTGTCGGTGCGATACTTGGCGGCTTTCTCCGTGAAGTAGACGGTGCCGTCGGGAGCACGGTAGAAACCGCTCTCGTTGCCACCGGTAAGGTATATGGCATCCACATAGCCATATTCGCGCAAAGCATCGGCGAAGTCCCACAGTGTTTCGGGGTGGCGGGTCGCGATGATGCAAAGGCGATCGTCAGCGGTACGTGCGAGGGCTTTGCGTTCCACCTTGCCATGCAAGGAGAAACGCTGGGGCAGTTCGCCGTTGGACACGAGCACAAACTGGCGGAAGTAAGAGCCGTCACGCTCTACCATGTGCTCGCACATATCGTCAAAACGAGATATGCCGATGACCATATTGCCCTTGGCTATGGCGCAATAGCCAAGACGCGACACATCGCTCCGTTTCTGCTCGCCGTCGACAACCAACGAACCTATATACTTGCCCGTAGCGGTATAGTCGGCAGTACGGGTATACAGCAGTACACTATGGTCGGCGGTGTCGGGTTCCACAAGCGTCAGTTCTGCCTTCACGTTGTGCAACTCGTATATGTTAAGCGCAACACCGAGCACAGAGTCGGTTTTAAGCACGACAGACGAAGAACCGTTCTGCGCCTGCATGCTGTCCAATTTCTTGATATTTTCTTTCGGCGATACAGAAATACTCACACCTATATTATAATAGTAGTTGTAGAGGCGTATGACTTTGTAGCAGCCAAATACAAGCACCACGGTTGCCACAAACCACATGATAGCCCAACTCCACTTCGGCAACCCACCTCGCTTTTTGATGGAATCCGACGAAGAATTGTGCTTCATTTCGCCACTACTCTCTATAATAATCGTGGGTTCGTCGAGAAGCTCTTGCGAAGAGGTGCTGTTTTCATCATTCTCTATCGCGAAAATAGGCTTCTCCTGTATGTCGTTACCTTCTGTATATTTCATAATCATTTACTTTTCCTGTTCCAAAATTGTCTTTAACTCCTTGAGTGCTTCCTTCGAAGCTTTTAACCTAAACCCTTGATTCATTCGATGATCCATGAGCTTCAAATCTTGGTTGGTAATGTTGATGACGTAAACATAATTTGTGTTTACTATCAGACTCTTGCCAACACGCGTAAAGAAATTCTGCTTCAGCTTGTTAAAGGCTTCCACAAAGTAGTGCAACTGGAACGTCATCGTCACCGACTCTCCATTGAAGAGATGCACGTCACAGTAGTTGCCAGAAGCTTCTATATAGGCAATGTCGTCCGTTGGCACCCTAAACAGTCCAACGGATGTGATAATTTTAAGTCTTTCCATTTAATCCTTACAAATTGTACATAGTTATTACTTAAAAAGGTCATATAATATATACGCCAAAAAACGAATAATATTATATCGTTTGTCAATAATGTCTCAACTCATTCCTTCCAAAATGGAATATTGAAACAAATAGCATACTCTCATCGCCGTCAAAAAAGAACCAAGGATTATATATAGGGTTAGGATTTCTCACGATATGCAATTCGCGTGCAGGTGTATTGCCTTCAGCACACATAATGGCTACTTTTTTGCCGTTGCGAGCCACATCAATCACTATCAGAGCATGTCCCATTCCTTCCAACTTGCGAGCTGGATAGACGAGCACATCGCCGGGTTGCACATCACTTATCTTTCTTGGTTTCGTCTCACGGCTCACAGAAAAAGTGCTGCACACTCCGTAGGCTTTTTTCAAGAATTTCGCCAGCGCTTTGCGCGAAGCCCCACCTTGATATTGAAGCGTATTGCCATTTACGTCCTGGAAACGTATCTCCGAGTAGCGTCCCTGACTGAACAGGTACTCAGTCCTCACTCTCATGGTCATATCAGCACACTGCTCCGACTTGCTGAGCATAGGTATGTCGATTACGCCGGTTGAGAGAAACTGAAACCGCGCATCACCACCCGTATAGAGCTGCACCTTGCTTCCACGTTTCTTCAGCGGCAAACTGCGCATAAACTCTGCATAACTGCCGTCTACACGGGTATATCCAACAGGAGCTGAAATGTCTCCAATCGTCGCAGCATTCCATGGGTTGCTTGTGCGAGAACACCACCATACGACACCAGCCAAAATCATACCGGCCAAAACTAACACTCCAATAACTATTAATACTTTCTTCATTGCTTTTTTTTACAAAATTAGGCTATGTATATGCTATAAGCAAATCGTTGCAGATGGATTGTATGAAATGATATAGAAAATGTATAAAACTACACTATTGGTCGTAAATGTAATTTTTGAAGGGCACGCCAGGATTATAATAAGAAAAGTCCTGTAAATCTTTCGACTTACAGGACTCAGCGGAGAGAGAGGGATTCGAACCCCCGGTACCTCGCGGTACGCCGGTTTTCAAGACCGGTGTATTCGACCACTCTACCATCTCTCCAAGCTATCACCAAACTATCGTTTTGTAATAGGCTTCTGGTCGAAAAGCGAGTGCAAAGTTAGGGATAATAATTGATACCACAAAATTTTTCGCTGTTTTTTTTCAAAAAAATGCATGGGCAGTCGTATGCCGGCCATAAATAATGTACGACCTTTGATTGCTATCAACGAGCGCGACAGACATCAAAATAATATCACTACCTAACAGCTATTCGTGGAACGTCGTGTCGCCAGAATAGCTCAAAAAGCGCGCAAAACACGATAGAACAAACAATCGGCCATCGTGATTGAACCGCGGATGAAAAATCATCGCAAACGGCTACGCGAGGGGTACAAACAATTACTTTGCAGGGGCGACCACTATAGCCGTCGGCAACCCGAAAGGCAAAGAAATTATCAATGCTTCCATTACTGACTGCGGACGGTCCCTATCAATCCCTATCGTCGCTGCAAGGCAGTTGAAAGACGGTGTGTATCATCGGCGAAGCGACATCTTATTTTTGCCTATATTACTACGTAATATGAGCCAAATGAGGGTTAAAAACGACAAAAAAAGTAAATATAATTCAGCATTCTCCCATTTTGTCGCCATTTATCAATCGCGACAAAATAAAGAATTTCCCATTTTGTCGCACATACATGACAATTATCTAATTATCAAACTGTTGCAATTGGCAAAAAAACACATAAATACCGCGCCGTTCAATCTATTTAAGCGCAAACAACCGCTAAAACAGGCAAAAAAGTAAAGATTAAATCATAATATCGTTAAAATCTTCCCTATATGTCGCCGCGAACTTCCCATTTTGTCGTCGTTAACATTTATTTGTTCCCTATTTGTCGCAGCGATGCTCCCTTTTTGTCGCACCAATATTCCCTATTTGTCGCGGCATGTTCCCAATTTGTCGCCGAAGTGGGTATGCAGCCATTGGTAATCAATTAGTTACGAGGCCCTACTAATCTATGATACTATTGACTATTTATAATGACAACTATCTCTGGAAAAATTTTTATTATAATCTTTTTTTTATTCCTGCCCTACCCCATTACTGCTGTTTATTGTTTGCTTTCTTTGCTTTTTTCTATTCTTCGTTTCCATTTTATTCTCTTTTTCTCCATTTTTTCGCTCATACTACTTCTTTTTAGCCTCTTTTTTTATGCTTTTCCGCCTTGTTATTCGGTTTTTCAGTCTGTTTCTCGTACTTTTCTTATATATTTATATATATTTCTCTTCGATTTTTCATCGTTTTCCTATAAATCTCTTTTTTCTTATAGATATTATATATATTAGTGTATATGATTACATATATAATAAAATATCTAACATCATATATAAATAAACCTATATTTACATGCATACAT
>ERZ1034980.973-NODE-973-length-18119-cov-48.709367_pt1 | contig 18119 bp, 15 predicted proteins | sample MGYA00520622_ERZ1034980 | MGnify/ENA primary metagenome ERZ1034980 (study PRJEB33766, sample SAMN09781791) | gut metagenome | biome: gut microbiome | host: Homo sapiens | place: Madagascar | study: EMG produced TPA metagenomics assembly of the PRJNA485056 data...
TTTATCTTAAGAAAAATTTAATGGGGTCAGACCCCCTTACGAAATTCTTAAGGTCAGATGCGAAGGTTCGCGCCCTTGAAGTCACGCTCGAGTTCGCGCTTCTGCTGTTTTTTCGCGAGGTCCGCGCGCTTATCGTAGAGCTTCTTGCCTCGACAGAGGCCGATTTCGACCTTCACGAGGGAGCGGCGGAAGTAGACGCGGAGCGGGACGAGGGCGTAGCCGTCCTCCTTCAGCTTGCCGAGGATTTTATTGATCTCGGACTTATGGAGGAGGAGCTTGCGGTCGCGCAGCGGGTCCTTGTTAAAGATGTTGCCCTTCTCGTACGGATTCACGTGCATGCCGTAGATGAAGACCTCTCCGTTTTTTATGCTGCAGAAGGATTCCTTGATGGAGCACTGGCCGAGGCGGAGGGACTTGACCTCTGTGCCCGCGAGCTCGATGCCGCACTCGAAGGTCTCATCCACGAAGTAGTCGTGGTAGGCCTTCTTATTATTGGCGATGAGCTTGGTGCCTTCTTCTTTTCCGTGATTTGCCATGGTAATACCTCTATGTTTTACGGATGAACAGTCATAGTATGACAGGAATTCTGCGGATTTTCAATCAACCCGTGGTTGTTTACCGGTCCGCGGAATCCGTCGGGCCGGGCAGCGTCTGTCGGTTGCGCTTTGTCCTGCGGACAGACGCTCTGCGTGTGGTTCACGCCTCGCTGTCTTCCGGGCGCAGAAGCTGGAAGTCGATGGTACGTGTGAGTTTGTCTGCATTGAGCACCCGTACACGGACGTGGTCACCGAGGCGATAGGTACGGCCGGTACGTTCACCGACCAGCTCGTACTTGTCTTCGCGGAAGATGTAGTAGTCGGAGTCCATGAGGCGGACAGCACACATGCCTTCGACGGTGTTCGGAAGCTGGACATAGATGCCGTAGTTCGTGACGCCGGAGATGACGCCGTCGAACTCCTCATCGATGTGGTGACGCATCCACTCGCATTCCTTCAGCTTGTCGGTCTCACGCTCCGCTTCGTCAGCGCGGCGCTCGAGGGTGGAAGAGCGGTCGGCGACGGCCGGGAGCAGGTTCTTATAGTGCTCGAGGCGGCGCTTGTCGAGCTCGCCGCGGAGGTCCTCCTTGATGATGCGGTGGATCTGGAGGTCCGGATAACGGCGGATCGGAGAGGTGAAGTGACAGTAGTACTTCGCCGCGAGGCCGAAGTGACCGGAGCACTCGGTGGAGTAGCGGGCCTGCTTGAGGGAGCGGAGGGTCATCGTCTTGATGATCGGCTCCTCCGGGGTGCCGACGATGGCATCGAGGAGCTTCTGCACCTCCTTCGGGCGGATACTCTCGTCATCGCGGATGCGGATGAAGTGACCGAAGTTCTCGATGGCGAGCGCGAGCTGCTGGAACTTCTCGGCATCCGGCTTCTCGTGTACACGGAAGACGAACGGAACCTGCTGCCAGAAGAAATCCTCGGCGACGGTTTCATTGGCCGCGAGCATGAAGTCCTCGATCAGCATGTGGGCTTCGTTTCGCTCGTATGGGTGAATGTCGGTGACGTGGCCCTGTGCATCGAGGATGATCTTCGTCTCCGGGAAGTCGAAGTCGATGCCACCACGCTCGTAGCGGCGCTTTCGGAGGAGCTGAGACAGCTCGTACATGCGCTCGAGCAGTGGCTTATACGGTAGGTAGGATGCGATGTCCTCGCCGTTCGTGAGCTCCGTGTTTGTGAGGATCGCGTGCACGCCACTGTAGCTCATGCGCTTATCGGAGCGGATGACGGACTCACAGATTTCGTGGTTCAGAATCTTACCGCTGGCGTCGATGTCCATGACGCAAGAGAGGGTCAGTCGATCCTCCTCTGGGTTCAGGGAGCAGATGCCGTTGCAGAGCACACGAGGCAGCATTGGGATCACGCGGTCCGTGAGGTAGACGGAGGTGCCGCGGTTCAGGGCTTCCTGATCGATCAGCGAGTGCTCCTTCACGTATTCCGTGACATCCGCGATGTGGACATAGAGGCGGTACTGCTTCGTCGTCTCGTCATACTCGAGGGAAACGGCGTCGTCGAGGTCCTTCGCGTCCTCACCGTCGATGGTGATGGTGGTGAGCTGACGGAAGTCGTGCTGCCGACGGCGCGCGATGGCGTCCTCCGGCACGGTCTCCGGGATCGCCTGGGCAGCGCGCATGATGTCCTTCGGAAAGGCTTCCGGGAGCCCGTAGGCCCGAACGATGGAGAGAATGTCGACGCCCGGATCATTGACATGGCCGAGAATCTCGGTGATGACACCCTCCGGACTGTGCTTCTCATCCCCGTAGTTCATGATTTTCACAACGACCTTATGGCCGTTTACGGCGTGCATGCCCTTACCCTGCGGGATGTAGATGTCCTTCAGGATCCGCTGGTTGTCCGGCTCGACGAAGCCGACGGATTTATTCTTATGATAGAAGCCGACGATTTCCTTATTGGCATGCTCGAGGATCTGGGTGATGTGTCCCTCGGAGCGATGGTTCGCGTCGGCACTGCGGGTGATGATGATGCGCACGCGATCACCGTCGAGCGCCTCACCGACGTAATCGGCCGGGATAAAGATGTCCGGCTCATTTTCGTGGCCCTCCATCGACACGAAGCCGAAGCCGCGTGGATGCGCATGGAAGGTGCCGACGTGTGTGAAATTTTCTGTGCGGCCATACTTTCCCCTCTGGGAGATACCGATGCGGCCCTCCGATACGAGACGGTCCAGCACCTCCTGGAGGGCGGCACGCTCCGGCTTCGGAATACCTATCAGCATGGCCATTTCCTTCGCTTTCATCGGCTGATAGATCGGATCCTTTACGAGATCCACGATCAGCTTCGCGAGTTTTTCCTTTTGATAATCCTGCATAAGTTCCTTTTCTATTTCGTACAGTCTGTTGATGTGTTCGTGTTCATGTTCCGCAAGAAAGCAGAAAAGTGTCCATACATGGCCGTTTTCTGTTCTTTTTCCGCTGGTGCGGAACGGTTAAAAAAATACCTGCATACGTTTTGTATGCAGGTACATCGTATCAAATCTTATTCGTCATTACCAGATTACGTCGAGAACAAGCGCTACGAGGAAGAAGAGCACAGCTGCGATCTTCGTGAACTTCTCGAGTCCGCCCTCGATGGAACGGCCTCTGTTCTTGCCCCAGTAGGTATCGGCCATGCCGGAGATGGCACCGAGACCCTGGCTCTTACCTTCCTGCATCAGAATGATCGCGGAAAGAGCAACGCCTAAAATACAGAATATAATGACAAGTGCGATTTTCATAAATCTTCACCACCTCATACATAGTTTTACAAATACCTATGGACTATAGCATACTCGTTCGGAATGTGCAAGTGGAAGTTCAGCGGATTTCAGCCGCAATTCACGGTGACCGAAGCCGGGCCGTGGTGGAACGGAGGGCCGATCACGCATTTCGGGTCTGTCAACCAGGCTTTCTGCAAGTGGCGTCAGACAATTCGGGCGTACATAGGACATTGGGACGCCCCTAGCAGAAAGCCTGGGACAGACATCGAAATGCTCTACGGTACCTCCGTCCTCACCATGTCTGGCTTCGGATGCTGCGTTTCAGTTTTTCGGCGCGTATGTAAATGACAGGTCGAGGAGCTTCTGCTGAAGCTCGACGGCTTCCTGTCCAGGAACGCTGGAGTAGAGGGTGATCGTGCCTGTATCGTCGGAAGCATTGACGAGATGCGCTTCCTGAAGGCGACGCTTCGTTTCGCGAGCGGTTCCGTAGGCACCGTCATAGAAGGTGAAGTCGTAGCCGAGGGCGTTTCGAATGGCATCCATCGCGAAAGGGAAATGGGTGCATCCGAGGACGACGCTGTCGACGAGAAGGCCGCCACCGCCGTCTTCTTTTTTACGGAACGGGCGGAGAAGGTCCTCTAGATAGCGCAGAAGCTCGTCTGAGTTTTCCTTTCCGGCTTCCACGAGCGGCACGATGCCTGGCGCGGCAAGCGGATGGATCTCGGCGGCATCACGGAAGCGGCCGATCAGATGGTGCAGGCGCTCGCCATGAATCGTGGATGCGGTCGCAAGCACAAGTACGCGAGGATGCTTCGTTTCGGCGTGATCTACTGCGGATTTCACCGCCGGCTCCATACCGATGATGATGAGCTCCGGATACTTCGCGCGGAGCCAGTCGGCAGCGGCCGAGGTCGCTGTGTTGCAGGCGATGACGATGGCCTTGCAGCCATGCGCCAGAAGGAACTGAACAGCGGCATCCGACATCTCGCGGATACGCGCCTCCGACTTTTCACCGTAAGGTGCATGGATGCTGTCCCCAAAGAATATATAATTTTCGTTCGGCATATCGTGGCGGAGGATCCGAAGAACGGAGATACCACCGACACCAGAGTCGAAAACACCGATCGGAGAGCTTGAATTCATATCATTTACTTCCTGTTATAGTGATACTGTACTGTGTTCGAACGGTTGACACTCCCCACAGCTAAAGCAAGGGAATTTACGACACATTGGATCATCGTACGAAGTTTACGTGGCAAACAGCTGAACCGCTGTATACACATAAGGCAAGTTTAGTTCATTTGCGGGCTTTCCGCAACTCGTCGGCTGATTTCTCCGAACGCGCCCCTTTGCAGACCCTGGCTAACGTTCCTATCCAATATGCTTTGATTATAAAAATACTGGATATGTTTTTTGTCTGTAAGCATGACAGGCGGCTGCAAATTATCCACTCTTAGGCGATTTCAAAAATACTGGATACGAAAAGCCTTATTTCCTAAGAGGAATCCGGGCTCGCGTATCCAGTATTAAAAAAAAGAAGTGTTATTGGATATCTGCCGAAAGAAACTCTTCTCTGAAGCCAAAAATACATATCCACTATTTTAAAAAGAGAGGATTATTCGATAGTACGCATATATGCGTATGCCTGATTTCAAGGAAAAGTATCCAATAAGTTCCTTATTTCGAAATCGTGGATATTTTAGCTCTGCGCACAAAAATGATAAACGTTGTTAAAAGTATCCATGATTTCGAAATCACCTGGTTATTGGATAGTGCCATCCATTTTCATCTATTTCAACCGGTTCGCTAACAAAAATTTCCGGGCCACCGCCTGAACTGTTACGCGAAATGCGAACTGCGACTGGCTGAGCAACCCATCGCAGTTGATTTTTACCCTTCAACAAAATATACTAACTTTAGTATGTCAACAGGCCGGACCCGGTTCTGGTGAAATCGGCCAGAGGAAGAGACATGAAGGAGAGACGAAGATGCAGACAGTAGATAAGGTGAGTGTGACAGAGCTGATCGAGAAGGAAGGACTCAAAAATCTGACACCGGATGTCGATACAGACCATAAATATATCACGATTCCGGATGTGAACCGTCCGGCGTTACAGCTTGCGGGCTTTTTCGACCAGTTTGATTCTGAACGTGTGCAGATCATCGGTAATGTAGAGACCGCGTACCTGATGACCTTCGATGCGCCGGAGCGCCGTGCGAAGTACGCGGCGCTGTCGAAGTACCCGATTCCGGTCATCATCTATGCGCGTGGCATCGAGCCGGACAGCTGCATGATCGATGCGTGCCGCAACGCGGGCATCCCGCTGCTGCAGTCGACGCGTATGACGACGGAGCTGGAGGCGACGATCATCAGCTGGCTGAAGGTCCGGATGGCACCGATGATTTCCGTGCACGGCGTGCTCGTCGATGTATACGGCGAGGGTGTGCTGATCATGGGTGATTCCGGTATCGGTAAGTCTGAGGCGGCGCTCGAGCTCATCAAGCGTGGCCATCGTCTCGTGGCGGATGATGTCGTCGAGCTTCGCAAGGTATCGGATGATACACTCGTCGGCAGTGCGCCGGACATCACACGTCACTTCATCGAGCTGCGCGGCATCGGTATCATCGACGTCAAGCAGATGTTCGGTGTCGAGTGTGTGAAGGATACCCAGAGCATCAACATGGTCATCAAGCTCGCTGACTGGTCGAAGGATAAGGACTACGACCGCCTCGGCCTCAAGGATAATTACACCGAGTTCCTCGGCAACAAGGTGATCTGCTACGATATCCCGGTTCGCCCGGGTCGTAATGTCGCCATCATCGTCGAGTGTGCTGCGGTCAACAACCGTGCGAAGAAGATGGGCTACAACGCGGCGCAGGTGCTCTACGAGCGCGTCACCGCGAACATGAAGAACGGAAACTGATTTATGAAAGTACTGAAAAATGAACCTCTGAAGCAGCATACGAGCTTCCGGGTCGGTGGTCCGGCGAAGGTCTATGTGGTTCCGGAGGATATCGAGGAGCTGCAGAAGCTGATCCGCTTCCTCTATGAAGAGAAGCTCCCGTATGACATCATCGGAAACGGCACGAATCTGCTGGTGAGCGATGCCGGCGTCGACCACGTGGTCGTCGAGATCGGCCGTTCGCTGGAGGGTATCGAGCTTCTTCCAGAGGCCAATGCTTCCGACGAGAAAACGTATTACATCCGTGTGCTGGCCGGCACCCTGCTCAGTAAGGCGGCGCAGTTTGTAGCGACGCAGGAGCTTGCTGGTATGGAGGCCCTGCGCGGCATCCCGGGCACCCTCGGTGGTGCCGTGACGATGAATGCGGGTGCGTATGGCACGGAGATGAAGGATGTGCTGTACTCCGTGGACGTCCTGACACCGGAAGGCGAACTCCGGACCCTGACGCCGGCGGAGCTTGCGCTTGGCTACCGGCATAGTGTGATCCCCGAGAGAGGGTATGTCGTCGTGGCGGCGACATTGGCACTGCGAAAGGGAGACCCGGCGGAGATAAAGGTGCGGATGGCCGATTTCCAGAACCGGCGGAAGGAGAAGCAGCCGCTCGACAAGGCCTCGGCGGGATCGACCTTCAAGCGGCCGGAGGGCTACTTCGCCGGCAAACTGATCGAGGACACGGGGCTCCGTGGCTTCCGGCACGGCGGCGCGCAGGTGAGCGAGAAGCACTGCGGCTTCGTGATCAACGACGGCACTGCGCGGGCAGCCGATATCTACTGGCTGATCGGAGAGGTTCGGAAGCGGGTCCTCCTGGAGCAGCACGTCGAGCTGACACCGGAGGTGAAGATATGGGGAAACTTTTAATCGTGACCGGAATGAGTGGCGCCGGCAAGACGATTGCGCTGAAGTCCCTCGAGGATATGGGGTACTACTGCGTCGATAATCTGCCGATTCCGCTGATTGATAAATTTGCGGAGCTGATCATCGACGGGCACGAGCAGATCGCGAAGGCGGCGCTCGGCATCGATGTGCGCTCGGGAAATGACCTGCCGCTCCTGAAGGAGGTGCTCGATACCTGGGATATCAAGGGGCGCATCGACTATGAGGTCGTGTTCCTCGATGCATCGGATGAGAGTCTCATCAAGCGCTTCAAGGAGACCCGGCGTGCGCATCCGCTCAGTAAGGATGGGCGTGTCGAAACCGGCATCGAGGCGGAGCGGAAGGAGATGGGCTGGCTCAAGGAGAAGGCCGATTACATCATCGACACTTCGCACCTGCTGACGAAGGAACTGCGCGGACAGCTGGCGGATATCTTCGAGGGGCAGAAGGCTTATGAAAATCTGCAGGTGACGATCCTCAGCTTCGGCTTCAAGCATGGCATACCGGAGGATGCAGATCTCCTGTTCGATGTGCGCTTCCTTCCGAATCCCTACTACGATCCGGAGCTTCGGAGTCATACCGGCCTCGAGCAGAGCGTGCGCGACTATGTCTGCCGGGACGGTATCGCAGAGGAATTTCTGCAGATGCTCTATGATATGATCTGCTTTCTGATTCCTCATTATATAGAGGAGGGAAAGAATCAGCTCGTGATCGGCGTCGGCTGTACAGGCGGACATCATCGCTCCGTCACCATCGCAGAGCTCCTTTACGCACGTCTGAAACAAACGGCGGATTACGGGCTGCGCATCGACCATCGGGATATCGAACGCTGAAACCGCATCGATCCAGCGCCGGGCAGGCATGCCGATGGAGACATTGGCCGAGAAATGAAAAGTCAACCGAAACACATAGACGTGGTAACATGGCGGCGCAGAAAACGCAAAATAAATATATGCATGGAGGCGGAGTTGGGCGCAGAAGCGAAGACGAGAACATCTTTTTCAGCCAGAGTGAAACAGGAGCTACGTAAAAAAGACTTTACAGTATCTGAAAAAGACATTAATATGATTAACAATGGTTCGAAGGATTTCGAGATGCGGGACTTCATTCGGGAGCGTTTTCTGAGTGCGGGGTCGATCACGGATCCGACGAAGGATTATCACCTTGAGCTGGTCTGCGGTGGAGCAGAGGAGGCGGATCGGATCATCGACGTCTTCCGAAGCTTCGGCCTCGAGCCACGTATCATGGAGCGGGGCGGCCATCTGGTTGTGTATCTGAAGGATGCCGCGCAGATTTCTGATGTACTGAAGCTGATGGGGGCTGTGGATGGCCTCATGGAGCTCGAGAATGTCAGGATCCTCAAGGAGGTCAGTGAGAAGATCAACCGTCAGGTGAACTGTGAGACAGCGAACCTGCAGCGGACCGTATCCGCCGGCATTCGCCAGGTGGAGGATATCGAGTTGATCGACCGGGAGATCGGGCTTCAGAATCTGGAGCCGGGACTGCGTGAGATCGCGGAGAAGCGTCTGGAGAATCCGGATGCAACACTCACCGAGCTTGCAGCATGTCTCTCGGAACCGATTGGAAAGAGCGGTGCCAATCATCGACTCCGAAAGCTGTCCAGGATGGCGTCGGAGTTAAGGGGAAAAACCGCGGGTATAGTGTAAAGATAGTGAAGAGCGTTCGGTGAAGTGATGCTTGCATCCAGGGGGGAGCGTTTGACGCGAGTTCTATCTTCGAGGAAGGATTATATGAAGGATACAAATGTAGTAGTTCAGTTACCGAAAAAACCGGATGAGCATCCGATCGCGATGCTTGTTCAAATTGCCAGCCGCTTTGAAGCACGCATTTATATGGCCGATGGCCCACGTAAGGTTAACGCCAAGTCGATCATGGGGATGATGGCACTGGGACTGGACAACGGACAGGAGCTGGTGATCAGCGCAGACGGTGAAGATGAGGATGCTGCACTGAAGAGCATCACAGAGTATCTCTGCGGAGCGGAGGCTTAAGAACGGATTATTACGGAGGGAGACGCCGAAAGGCGTCTCCTTTTTTGATGTAGAACAAGCATTCGCGTATATTCTATGCTACAATAGAGGCATCTTTATTACTGGAGGGTACGATGGCCTTTACGCATTTACATGTTCATACAAGCTACAGTCTTCTCGATGGTGCCGGTCGGATCCCGGAGATGATCGCACGCTGCCAGGAGCTCGGGATGGATTCGATGGCCATCACCGATCACGGTGTGATGTATGGTGTCATCGACTTCTATAAGGAGGCGCTGAAGCAGGGTATCCGTCCGATCCTCGGCTGTGAGGTCTATCTCACGGGTGGCTCCCGCTTCGATCGGGAGGTCGGAAAGGGAGAGGACCGCTACTACCATCTCGTGCTTCTCGCCGAGAATAACCAGGGGTATGCGAACCTCATGAAGATCGTGTCGACGGGTTTCATCGACGGCTTCTACTATAAGCCACGTGTCGACTTCGAGACACTCGAGCGCTACCACGAGGGCATCATCGCCCTGTCCGCCTGCCTCGCCGGCGAGGTGTCACGAAACCTCACCCGGAATATGTATCCGGAGGCGAAGAAGGCGGCGCTGCGCTACCTCTCCATCTTCGGGCCGGAGCACTTCTACCTCGAGCTCCAGGATCATGGCTATCCGGAGCAGCGGAAGGTCAATGCAGGCTTACTGCAGTTACATGAAGAAACCGGGATTCCGCTGGTCGCCACAAACGATATCCACTACACCCGGAAGGAGGATGCAGAGCCGCACGATATCCTGCTCTGTCTCCAGACCGGAAAGAAGATCACAGACCAGGATCGTCTGCGCTATCCGGGTGGGCAGTTCTATATCAAGTCCGAGGAGGAGATGCGGGCTTTATTTCCGTATGCGGAGGAAGCCCTCGACAACACACACAAAATCGCAGAGCGCTGTAATGTAAGCATTGAATTCGGACACTACCATGTGCCTGGCTATCAGGTGCCGGCGGGCTATGACACGACGGGCTATCTCCGGAAACTCTGTGAGGATGGCCTCCGGGCGCGCTACGGCGCGGACGGCGAGCAGTACCGGGCTCGTCTCGACTATGAGCTCGATACGATCGCGAGCATGGGCTTCGTCGAGTACTTCCTGATCGTCTGGGATTATGTGCACTATGCAAAGACGCATGACATCGCGGTGGGGCCGGGCAGAGGCTCGGCGGCGGGCTCCCTCGTCGCGTACTGCATCGGCATCACGGATATCGACCCGATGCGTTACAATCTCGTCTTCGAGCGTTTCCTGAACCCGGAGCGTGTCACCATGCCGGATGTCGATATGGACTTCGAGTATGAGCGCCGGCAGGAGGTGATCGAGTACGTGACCCGGAAGTATGGTAAGGACTGCGTGTCGCAGATCATCACCTTCGGTACGCTCGCCGCGCGCGGTGTCATCCGTGATGTCGGGCGTGTACTGGATATTCCATATGCGAAGTGCGATATGATCTCGAAGCAGGTGCCGAATGAGCTGAACATCACGCTCGATAAGGCGCTTCAGTCGAATCCGGAGCTTAGAAAGATGTATGAGGAGGATCCGGAGACGCATCGCCTCATCGATATGAGTAAGCGTCTCGAGGGACTGCCGCGCCACAGCTCCATGCATGCGGCCGGTGTCGTGATCTCCGGAAAGCCGTTGGTGGAGTACGTGCCGGTATCGCGGGCGGCAGATGGCACCCTCACCACGCAGTTTACGATGACGACGATCGAGGAACTGGGACTTCTCAAGATGGATTTCCTCGGACTTCGGAATCTGACGGTCATCAAGGATGCCATCCGGGATGTGAATAAGCTGCATCATACAGATTTAAGCGTCGAGAACATGAACTATGCCGATCCGAAGGTGTACCAGATGATTTCGGGCGGGCACTGTGAGGGCGTGTTCCAGCTCGAGTCGGCCGGCATGAAGAATTTCATGAAGCGGCTGAAGCCGGAGGGCATCGAGGACATCATCGCCGGTGTCGCCCTCTATCGACCGGGTCCGATGGACTTCATCCCGAAGTACATCCAGGGTAAGGAGCATCCGGAGACGATCAGCTATGACTGTCCGGAGATCCGGCCGATCCTCGAGACGACCTACGGCTGTATCGTCTACCAGGAGCAGGTCATGCAGATCGTGCGTGATCTCGCCGGCTACTCGATGGGGCGCTCGGACCTCGTGCGCCGTGCCATGAGTAAGAAGAAGACGAAGGTCATGGAGGAGGAGCGGAAGAACTTCGTCTATGGGAATCCGGAGCAGCATATCCCGGGCTGCATCGCGCGGGGCATCGATGAGGCGACGGCGAACCACATCTATGATGAGATGATCGACTTCGCGAAGTATGCCTTCAACAAATCGCATGCGGCCTGCTATGCCGTCGTTTCCTATCAGACGGCCTACCTCCGCTGCTACTATCCGGCGGAGTTCTTCGCGGCGCTCATGACCTCCTATATGGATAATATGGGGAAGACCGCCGAGTACTTCGATGTGGCGCGCACGCTCGGTATCGCGATCCTGCCACCGGATGTGAATCAGGCGGAGATCGGCTTCTCGGTATCCACGGAGGGGGCGATCCGCTATGGTCTGAGTGCTGTAAAGGGCGTGGGCCGGACGGCCGCGGCCGCCATCGTGAAGGAGCGGGCGCAGCACGGAGCGTATAAGGACTTCGAGGATTTCGTCGTCCGTGTCTCGGAGAAGGGCATCAACCGCCGCGCCATCGAGTTCTTCATCCAGGCAGGCGGGCTCGATACCTTCCCGGGCAACCGCCGGGAGAAAATCGCGATCCTCCCGACCATCATCGAGGGCCGTGTGAAGGAGAAGCAGAATTCGATGGCGGGCCAGATGACCCTCGCGGATCTCCTCGGAGAGGATAATCAGGAGGCGGGCGATTTCCGTATCCGCATGCCGAAGCTGCCGGAGTACTCGAAGGAGGAGCTGCTGCAGTATGAGAAGGAGGCCCTCGGCTTCTATCTGAGCGGTCATCCGCTGGATGCCTATCGTGCGGTGATGGAGGCCAATGTCTCTGCCACGAGTGCAGACTTCCGCCGGGACGATGAGACAGGCGCTGTGCCGCTCCGCGACCAGCAGAAGGTAACGATCGGCGGCATCCTGACGGAAGTGCAGATGAAGACCACCCGAAAACAGCAGCAGATGGCCTTTCTGCAGCTCGAGGACCGGATGGGCACGGTGGAGGTCGTCGTCTTTCCGAAGACTTTCCAGACGATGCGTGCGCTGCTCGAGCCGGATGCGAAGCTTTTCATCGAGGGACACGTCGATGGCTCCGGTGAGAAGGACAGTAAGCTGATCGCCGATCGGATCTATGCCTTTTCGGAGGCACCGAAGGAGCTCTGGCTGCAGCTTCAGGATAAAAACCAGTACTTCGCTGAGCAGCAGACGCTGGGACAGCTCCTCCGGGCACACCCCGGGGAAGATGGCGTGGCGATCTATCTCCGTCAGGAAAAGGCCGTGAAACGCCTCGACCGCCAGTATGCAGTGCAGCTGGATTCGGTGTTGATGGAAAGCCTCTGTCAGCTTCTCGGCGAAAAAAACGTTCGAGTTTCATATAAGGTATTGAAAAAAGTACAAAACTAAACTATTATAAGTGCGAGATTGTGAAAGCTATCACAATCTCGTTCGCTCGTGTGTTTAGGGAGAATATAAATATATCTGGAGGATAGGATTATGGCGACGAAGGCTGTGAAGACGATTGGTGTACTGACATCTGGTGGTGATGCACCGGGTATGAATGCCTGTGTACGTAGTGTTGTTCGTACGGCGATTCACGAGGGCATCAAGGTAAAGGGTATCATGAGAGGATATGCGGGTCTTCTGCAGGAGGAGATCGTCGACATGGATACGACCTCTGTATCGGATATCATCAGCCGTGGTGGTACCATCCTCTATACTGCAAGATGCCAGGAGTTCACGACACCGGAGGGTCAGGCACGTGGTGCCGAGATCTGCCGTAAGCATGGCATCGATGGCATGGTCGTCATCGGTGGTGACGGCTCCTTCCGTGGCGCGGGTAAGCTGAGTGCACTCGGCATCAACACCATCGGTGTGCCGGGCACCATCGACCTCGATATCGCATGCACGGATTATACGATCGGCTTCGATACTGCCATCAATACCGCGATGGAGGCCATCGATAAGCTGCGTGATACCTCAACCTCTCATGAGCGTTGCTCGATCATCGAGGTCATGGGTCGTCGTGCCGGTTACATCGCCCTCTGGTGTGGCGTAGCGAACGGTGCGGAGGAGATTCTTCTTCCGGAGCGTTACGATGGCGATGAGCAGGCGATCATCAACCGTATCATCGAGGCACGTAAGAGAGGTAAGAAGCACTACATCATCATCAACGCCGAGGGCATCGGCCACAGCACATCGATGGCGAAGCGCATCGAGGCAGCGACCGGCATCGAGACGAGAGCGACCATCCTCGGACATATCCAGCGTGGTGGTTCACCGACCTGTAAGGATCGTTACTATGCATCGATGATGGGTGCACGTGCCGTAGAGCTGCTGCATGATGGCAAGTCGAACCGCCTCGTGGCTTATAAGCATGGCGAGTTCGTCGATTATGATATCCAGGAAGCACTTCAGATGAAGAAGGATATCAACGAGGAGCAGTATCGTATCGCGAAGCTTCTTGTTCGCTGAATTATATGCCGTTTGGGGGCGACTGCAGATGCAGTCGCCCTTTTTCTTGGCTGTCTTTTGACTTTGCAGATCGGTGAATGGATGGTATAATGCGAATATTTTAGAAAATAGAGGTGCTGTCATGAGAGAAGATGTGGTGCTGTGTGCGGCGAATGCCTATCATCAGAAGTATTATCTGAATCCGGAGTATGGGAATCTGCCGGAGGATGTGCAGAAGGAGCTGAAGCTGATCGCGGTGGATTATGTCGAGGAGATCGGTGGGGTCTTTCTGATGTCGTTTAATGCGGATCAGAAGCTGGTACTGAAGTCGATGCACGAGGAGGATGATCTTCGCTTCGATGATGCGAAGGCGCAGAAGAAGATCGGGGAGCTGGCGACACGCTATGAGGCGCTGTTTACGAAGCTGGAGACCTACTACCAGGCACTGGAGACGCTGCATGGGAGAGCGCGGTCTTCTGAGGAGCTGACAGAGGCGGACATGCAGGCGGAACCGGGTGCGAATAATCCGGAGGGGCATGCGGAGGTGCGCCGGGCGACTTCGGAAGAGGTGAGGATGTCCGCGGCGGAGACATCGAACCAGGATGTCGTCGCGGCGTCGGAGCAGGGCGGGATCCGGATGACGGGTTCCTGGGACATGCCGGTGATGCCGGATGACCCGAACGCGGAGCAGACCGCGTACCACACGCTTTTTGGGGATGATTAATATATGAAAATTGGAAATGTTGAGCTGCCGAGCAATGTGGCGATGGCGCCGATGGCGGGGGTGACGGATCTTCCGTACCGGACGATCCTGCGGGAGATGGGGGTCGGCCTTACAACGACGGAGATGATCAGTGCGAAGGCGATCCTCTACCATAATAAGAATACCGAGGAGCTGATGCGGACCGGGGCGGATGAGCATCCGGTGGCGGTGCAGCTCTTCGGTTCCGATCCGGAGATCATGGCGGAGATTGCGTCCCGGATCGAGGATCGTTTCGATCTTCTCGATGTGAATATGGGCTGTCCGGTGGCGAAGATCGTGAACAACCATGAGGGAAGTGATCTGATGAACCATCCGGAGCTGGCGTATGAGATTCTGCATGCGATGGTGGAGCGCTGTCATAAGCCGGTGACGGTGAAGTTCCGGAAGGGCTTTCAGAAAACGGACGATACGGCGGTCGAGTTCGCGAAGATGGCGGAGCAGGCCGGCGTGTCGGCGGTGACGGTGCATGGCCGGACGCGGGCGCAGCTCTACAGTGGGGCGGCGGACTGGGATGTGATCCGGCGGGTGAAGGAGGCGGTGAAGATCCCGGTGTTCGGAAACGGCGATATCTTCACACCGGAGGATGCGAAGCGCATGATGGACGAGACGGGCTGTGACGGCGTGGCGATCGCGCGCGGAGCCCAGGGTAATCCGTGGCTCATCCGGCGGACGGTCGAGTATCTCCGGACGGGCGAGCTTCTGCCGGCACCTTCCATCGAGGAGGTGATCGCGATGATCCATCATCATACGGAGCTGATGCTTCAGTATAAGGGTGAATTCACGACGGTCCGGGAGATGCGGAAGCACATCGCCTGGTATACGGAGGGCTATCCGGACTCGGCGAAGCTCCGTGGGAAGGTGAATACCGCCGGCAGCATCGAGGAGCTGTATGCGCTGGTGGATTCGATGAAAGGTTGACAAGTGGAGCGGATTTGCTTTACAATATGCAATCGTGAAAATGGATGATGGGCGGTTTCCGGCCATTCGGAAACGGCCTGTTTTATAATGCTGATTCATCGCGGGTGGATGAGCAGAAGGAAGTCTTGAAAGGAGCTATGGGAAACATGGCAGAAGAGCAGGTAAAGAAGAATTTACTGACACGTGCAGGTCTTAACAAGTATGAGGCAGAGCTTCATGATCTGAAGGTCAATCAGAGACAGATGATCGCAGAGAAGATTAAGGAAGCGAGAGAGCAGGGTGATCTTTCCGAGAACGCAGAGTACGATGCAGCGAAGGATGAGCAGAGAGACATCGAGGCGAGAATCGTCGAGCTCGAGGCACTGCTGAAGAACGTTGAGGTCGTGGATGACTCTGTCGAGGGTGAGATCAATGTCGGCTGCCGTGTAAAGCTCTATGATGAGGAGTTCGATGAGGAAGTGACCTACTTCATCGTGGGTTCCTCGGAGGCGAACAGCCTGACCGGAAAGATTTCCAACGAGGCACCGGTCGGTAAGGCCCTTCTGCACCACAAGGCGGGCGATGAGGTGACCGTCGAGACCGAGGCGGGTGATCTCAAGTTCCGCGTACTTGAGGTAGAGCGCGTCAACGATCACGAGGCGTAAGCATAAAAAGCAAGGAGAAGCTATGGCAGAGAATCAGGAAAACCAGAAGAACCAGGCGCCGGTAGAGGATACGAACCATATCGTTCGTACGCGCCGTGAGAAGCTTGCAGAGCTGCAGGCTGCCGGACAGGATCCTTTCGAGATTACGAAGTTCGATCAGGAGCAGCACAGCCAGGAGATCCGGGATGATTTCGAGAAGTTCGAGAATCAGCAGGTATCGATCGCCGGCCGTATCATGCAGAAGCGTGTGATGGGTAAGGCATCCTTCATCCATATTCAGGATAAGCAGGGCCGTATTCAGGCATATATCACCCGTGACGAGCTGGGTGAGGACGAGTACAAGAAGTTTAAGAAGATGGATATCGGTGATATCGTCGGTGTAAAGGGCTTCGTATTTAAGACGAAGATGGGCGAGATTTCCGTCCATGCACAGTCACTTACACTTCTGTCGAAGTCGCTCTATCCGCTTCCTGAGAAGTTCCATGGTCTGCAGGATACCGATACGAGATATCGTCAGCGCTATGTTGATCTCATCATGAATGAGGATTCGAAGAACGTATTTATCAAGCGTTCGCAGATCATCCGTGAGATTCGTAACTTCCTCGATGGTCGTGGATTTATGGAGGTGGAGACACCGATGCTGGTGGAGAATGCCGGCGGTGCCGCTGCCCGTCCTTTCGAGACCCACTATAATGCACTGAACGAGGACGTAAAGCTTCGTATTTCCCTCGAGCTTTATCTCAAGCGTCTCATTGTCGGTGGCCTCGAGCGCGTGTTCGAGATCGGCCGTGTATTCCGTAATGAGGGTGTCGATACCCGTCATAATCCGGAGTTTACGCTGATGGAGCTGTATCAGGCCTATACTGATTACAACGGTATGATGGAGCTCACGGAGAGCATGTTCCGCTACCTCGCTGAGAAGGTATGTGGAAAGACCCTCATCAGCTACCAGGGCACCGAGATCGATCTCGGCAAGCCGTTCCGCCGTCTGTCGATGACCGATGCCATCAAGGAGGAGTGCGGTGTTGATTTTAACACGGTGAAGACCCTTGAGGAGGCACGTGCACTGGCGGATCAGCATAACGTTCCGTACGAGGCACACCATAAGATCGGTGACATCGAGAATGCTTTCTTCGAGACATTCTGTGAGGAGAAGATGATCCAGCCGACCTTCATCATGGATCATCCGGTGGAGATTTCGCCGCTTACGAAGAAGAAGCCATCCGATCCGACGAAGGTAGAGCGTTTCGAGCTTTATATCTATGGACGTGAGATGTGTAATGCATATTCCGAGCTGAATGATCCGATCGATCAGCGCGAGCGCTTCAAGGCACAGGATGCACTGGCGGCTGCCGGTGACGAAGAGGCGAACCACACCGATGAGGACTTCCTTCATGCGATGGAGATCGGTCTGCCGCCAACCGGTGGTATCGGCTATGGTATCGATCGTCTCGTGATGCTGCTGACCGATACGCCGGCCATCCGTGACGTTCTTCTCTTCCCGACCATGAAGAGCCTGAATGCGGATAAGAAGGCGGAGAAGACTGCTGCAAGTGCTGCTGTGGAGACGGCCGCAGAGCAGCTTGACCTTACAAAGGTAAAGATCGAGCCGCTGTTCGAGGATTTCGTCGACTTCGACACCTTCGCAAAGTCTGATTTCAGAGTCGTGAAGATCGAGGCCTGTGAGGCCGTTCCGAAGTCGAAGAAGCTTCTTAAGTTTACCCTGAACGACGGAACGGACAAGAAGCGCACCATCCTGAGTGGTATCCACGAGTATTATGAGCCGGAGGAGCTGGTAGGAAAGACCTGCGTGGCGATTACGAACCTCCCGACCAGAATGATGATGGGTATCCCTTCCGAGGGCATGCTGATCTCTGCTGTATACGAGTATGACGGACACGAGGGACTGAATCTCCTGATGCTGGATGATGTGATTCCGGCAGGCGCAAAGCTGTACTGATGATATGAAAAGAGCCATGACGTAAGATGGTGTGCTACCCGTCAAGTGGACAATGAATACCAATAAGTTCTAGGTTTACCCT
>ERZ1034980.974-NODE-974-length-18092-cov-45.401342_pt1 | contig 18092 bp, 13 predicted proteins | sample MGYA00520622_ERZ1034980 | MGnify/ENA primary metagenome ERZ1034980 (study PRJEB33766, sample SAMN09781791) | gut metagenome | biome: gut microbiome | host: Homo sapiens | place: Madagascar | study: EMG produced TPA metagenomics assembly of the PRJNA485056 data...
GCATCATTTTTGGCTCGATTCCAGGATTGACATCAACCATGGCCGTAGCGCTTTGTCTTCCCATTACGTATGGAATGGGAGCATTAAACGGAATTGCAATGCTGATTGCACTGTATGTTGGCGGCACATCCGGTGGTTTGATTTCGGCGATTCTTCTTAAAATACCAGGTACACCATCTTCGGTAGCGACCACATTTGATGGCGCACCGATGGCAGAACATGGGCAGGCCGGAAAAGCATTAGGTGTTGGTATTTTATATTCCTTCCTGGGAACCGTAATCTCGATTGTTGCTTTGATTTTTATCGCTCCGCAGCTTGCGAGGGTAGCACTGAAGTTTGGACCGCAAGAATATTTTGCAATCTGTCTTTTTGCACTGACCATGATTGGATCGATGGCAGGTGACAATATTTGGAAGGGATTATTTGCTGGCATCATGGGCATTACCTTTTCATTATTTGGTATTTCAGATGTAGGTGGTGTTGCCAGATTTACATTTGGATCTGCATCTATGGAAAATGGTTTTTCACAGCTTCCGCTAATGATTGGCCTGTTTGCTGTTTCGGAAGTTATTATGATTGGCGCAGAAACAATCGATCCGTCAAAGCCGATTATTAAAGATGCAGAAATGCATGGCTTTGGTGTTAGTATGGCAGAATTTAAAGATCAGTTTGTGAATTTTATTCGTTCTGCGTTGATCGGCATCGGTATCGGTATCTTACCGGGAATCGGTGGTGCAACTTCAAATATCCTTGCATATACGGTTGCAAGACAGCAGAGTAAACACCCTGAAAAATTTGGTACGGGAATTATTGATGGATTGATTGCTTCAGAAACATCAAATAATGCAGCTATTGGTGGTGCACTGATTCCAATGCTTACATTAGGCATTCCGGGCGATACGGTAACAGCTATTCTTCTTGGTGGACTAACACTTCACGGCATTACTCCGGGACCGATGCTGTTTCAGAATAGTGGAGAGCTTGTATATGGCGTATTTGGAGCATTCATTGTTTCAACAATTTTGATGCTTATTATTGAATATAGCGGTATCAAGGTGTTTACAAAAGTACTTGCTGTGCCGAAGTACATTCTCCTTCCGGTTGTGTTGGTACTCTGCATCGTCGGTACGTATGGAACGAATCATTTAATATTTGATGTTTGGACAGCAATCGGTTTTGGTATCCTGGGCTATTTCATGTCAACACATCATATTCCGAAGGCACCGATGATTCTCGGATTTGTATTAGGCGGTATCGTTGAAACGAATCTCGTCCGTGGATTGATGTATTGTGATGGGGATTTTCTTGGATTCTTTAAATCTCCGATTGCAGCCGTGTTCATTCTCGTATCAGTAGTGGTTGTCATCATGACTGCATGGAAAGAATATAAAAAGAGAGATAGAGCGAAAGCTTAAAATAGAAAGAGGATATTATGTACGATAAAAAAGCATTTGAGTTTAAAGATACGAAATATCGCTCCAGTATCCTGACCAATGGATTAGGAAAATCCGGCGAGCGAGCCCTTCTATATGCTACTGGCATGGATGAAGAAGATATTAAGAAGCCATTTGTGGCGGTGATTGGCTCATTCAGTGAGATGGTCCCTGGACATAATCATTTAAGAGAGATTGCGGATTATGTAAAGCAGGGAATCATTGAAGCAGGCGGTGTACCGAGACAGTCTGAAACGATTGCAATCTGTGATGGACTTTGCCAGGGACATGAGGGGATGCGCTATCCGCTTCCGAGCCGTGATCTGATTGCAGATTCTGTGGAAATGGTTGTAGAGGCACATCACTTTGATGCTATGGTATGTATCGCAGGATGCGATAAGATTATTCCTGGCATGTTAATGGCGGCGGCAAGACTGGATATTCCTACCGTTATCGTAACGGGCGGACCGATGCTGCCGGGCAACGTAAATGGAAATCCACTGTTCTGCTCATGCGAATTGAGAGAGTTTCCGGGACGTGTTGAAGCAGGCACCTGCACAGTGGATGAAATTAAAGAAGCAGAGAAGAACACGCTGCCGACCTCAGGCAGCTGCGCACATCTCGGAACGGCGAACTCCATGTGTATGCTGACAGAAGCGCTGGGCATGTCGCTTCCGGGCGCAGGTACAGCACCAGCAGTATCTAATAAGCGTAAGAGAATCGCAAAAGCCTCTGGACGTGCAGTTATGCAGCTTTTGAAGGATGGTATTACGCCACGTAAGATTCTGACCAGAGAAGCGTTTCTCAATGGTATTACAGCGGCGATGGCTACAGGCTCTTCAACAAACCTTGTACTGCATCTTATGGCGATTGCCCATGAAGCAGGAGTAGAGCTTGAACTTGGAGACTTTGACCGGATTTCGAGAAATGTACCATTTGTATGTAATCTTCTGCCGTCTGGAAAATATCCGATCGTATCACTGGATGCAAATGGCGGTGTGCTTGGTGTTTTAAAGACCGTTTCGTATGCCATCGAAAAGAACTGTCAGACTGTTTCGGAAAAAACAATCGGAGAACTGATGGACGAAGCAACGGTGATTCATGGGGATGTTATTAAAACGAAAGAGAACCCACAGAAACCGGAGGGCGGCATCGCTGTTCTGTATGGCTCACTCGCTCCGAAGGGAGCGGTTGTGAAGCAGTCAGGTGTGGATCCTTCCATGTACCGATTTACAGGAAAGGCAAGAGTGTTTGACTCGATGGAAGATGCAGATACGGCAATTTCTGCGGATACTGTTAAACCGGGTACGGTGATTGTAATTCGTTACGAAGGTCCAAAAGGTGGCCCTGGTATGCGTGAGATGCTTTCCACAACGTCGTTAATTATGGGACGTGGCATGGATAAGGATTGCGCACTCGTCACAGACGGCCGGTTCTCTGGTGCAACACATGGCCCATGCATCGGACATATTTCACCTGAGGCAGCAGCGGGTGGACCGATCGCATTTGTAGAGGATGGAGATGAGATTTCCATCGATATTCCAAATCGATCACTGGAGCTTCATGTTTCAGAAGAGGAACTTGCGAAGAGAAAAGAAGGCTGGAAACCTCTTCAGAAACCGATGAAGGCAGCGCTCAAAAAATATGCATCGATGGTCAGCTCCGCGGACACAGGTGCCATTATCGATGTTGACAAGCTGTGATTAATTCGTCTGCACCGGTGCCAGGTGCTCAGCCCAGTACGCGCGTACCATGGCGATGAAATCCTTCGCGGCGTCGGTGAGGTATGCCCCTTTTCGATATGTGATACAGAGATCCCAGGTCGGGTGATTCGGCAACACGAAGCATCCGATCTTGGGATTTTTTTCGTCTGCGTAGTAGCGCGGCACGATCGCATAGCAGAGATCACTCCGGCATCAAAAAGCCATACACCGAACAGTACGGCTTCGCCAACGACCTCTGCGTATTTAACCCGGCACCAATAACGTAGGCGCTTGCATCAAGCAGTGCAAAATCGAAGAAGTCCACACAGGGACCATGCTCGCATGAGTCCCTGCGTGGACTTCTTCGATTTTATAGGGGCTTTGCCCCGGTATCGAACGCCGCCGAAGGCGACGTGAGATAAGCGCTGCCACAGCTATTTACCCCTGTGGGGTACCGATGCTTTCGGCCAGCCAGTAGTTATGCATCTTCTGGGCGTAAATGAGCGACAGCTCGATCAGATATTTGTCGGCGGAGCTGAGCACTCGGGTTTTTGAGAAGAGGATATACCAGTTCCAGCTCGGATCCTGTTCCAGATAAAACCAGGCGGTTGTTTTACTCCGTTTTGCGTAGGACTGCGGCATGATGGTGCAGCAGAGTCCTTTATCGACGAGTCGGTAGAGGGCATTGTTCATCAGAGTTTCATAACGGATGTCCGGGATGAAGCCGGCATCTTCAAACAGCGGGTCGATGATCTGGCGCATGGTCGAGCCGGCAAACATGAACGCAAATCGATCATGCTGTAAACGTCGGAGATCCATCGTGCGTAATGGTTTATGTGGCGGTGCGGCCAGATGTGCGAGCGGGTGGGAGGCCGGTATCCCCAGTACCAGCTTCTCGTTACACAACTTTACAGAATCAAAGAGATTCGGTGAGGGCTTTTCGTTCGTCATGATGAAGGCCATGTCCAGCTCGTCGTTAGCGATTTTTTCCTTCATCTCCTTTACGGTCTGCTCCATCAGAGAGATCGAAACATTCGGAAAACGCTGGCTGAACTCTTCGGAGATATCGATGAAGAGGTCGACCCCGTGCTCGAACGGGAGACCATAGGAGATCATACCGCAGGGGTTATCCGTCAGATCCTGAATCTGGGTTACACAGTTCTGTGCCATTTTCAGAATTCGCTTCGCATTGGCGATGTAAATCTGTCCTGCCAGCGTCGGCTTCATTTCCTTATTGGTACGGTAGAACAGTGGCGTGCCCAGTTCTTTTTCGGTCTTAATCAGCTGCTGATTCAGCCCGGACTGCGAAATATAGAGCTTTTCTGCTGCCTTTGTAACGTTTTTTGCTTCGGCGATCGCGATGATATACTCGAGAATCTTGAAATCCATGCGCCCTCCAACAAAAATACCTAAAATTCAATCAAATAGTATAAGAAATGCACAAAGTGTAGAAGTAAAACTTCTTAAAGACACCTTTTTTAACTGTTTTACCTGTTTTAACATAATGGTTAAACTATAGTCAATACAAAATTCTGATTGCGTTTTAGGAGGATTTGATTATGAAAGTGCTCAAGTGGCTCGACCTTCACTTCGAAGAAGCCTGCCTCACGGTATTTCTGATTGCGCTGACGGTACTGGTAACCATGAACGTAGTTCTTCGTTATATTTTCGGCACCGGCTTAACCTGGAGTGAGGCGATCTGCCGTTACTGTCTGGTGTACTCCACCTTCCTGACCATCGCGCACTGGGTGCGTCGGAACAGCGGTATCTACGTGGATTTCATCCTCCAGATCGTGCCGAAGCAGGTCGCAGCGGTCTTGAAGTGGATCGTAAAAGTGCTGCAGATTGTTTTCTTCTTTTTGCTTTTTAAATCCTCCATTTCGGTTCTGCAGGCAACCTACGCATCCGGAACGGTCGATGGAACGCTCGGCTTTAACATGGCATATATCTACTTTGCATGCTGCATCGGTTTCTGTGATGCGCTGATCCGAAGCATCCAGGTCTTCGTGCTGGAGCTTCCGATGTTTAAGAAGAAGGAGGCATAATACGATGGCGATGGGTCTGTTTTTTCTGATTTTCTTTGTTCTGATTGCGATCGGCGCACCGATGGCACTGGTATTCGGCGGTATGAGCTTTCTGCCAGGTATGTTAAGTGCTTCCGTTCCGTATACGATCGATGCTGCTGTGCGAAGCATGTTTTCGAGCTTAAACAGCTTCACGATGCTGGCGGTGCCACTCTTCATGCTGTCCGGCGTCATCATGGCGCGAGGTGGTATTTCGAAAAAGCTATTTGACTTTTTTGCCTACTTTATCGGAAACAAAACCGCCGGTCTTCCATGTGCCGTCGTGCTGACCTGCATGTTCTATGGTGCCATCTCCGGATCTTCACCGGCCACGGTATCTGCCGTCGGTGCCATGTGTATCCCGTTTTTAACTTCTTTAAATTATGATCTGGTATTTGCAACCTCGATCGTAACCGTAGCGGGTGGCCTCGGTGTTATCATCCCGCCGTCCATTTCCTACATCGTTTATTCCGGCGCTTCGGATACCTCTCCATCGGATCTCTTTATCGCCGGTATCCTTCCGGGTATCCTGATCGGCCTCTGCTTATGCGTATGCTGCTACCTGCACTGCCTGAAGTCTGGTGAAGATAAGGAAAAGCTGAAGGAAAACTATGAAGCACTTCATAAGCTCGGCTTCGGTGCGGTATTTAAGGAGAGCTTCGCTGCCCTTCTGACGCCGGTCATCATCCTCGGGTCCATCTACGGTGGTATCTGCTCGCCGACGGAAGCCGCGGCTGTTTCGGTTGTATATGCTCTGGTTGTATCCCTGTTCGTCTATCGCACGATTCAGCTGAAGGATGTGCTGACCATGTTTGTGGAGGGTGCGAAGTCCTATATTGCGATTCTCTTTATCATCGCGAGTGCCACTGCATTCGGTCGCTGCCTGACCATCATGCAGTACCCGCAGCTGGTATCGAAGGCCATCCTCGGAACCTTCAGTAACAAGTTTGCGATCATCCTCGTCATGAATGTAATTCTTCTGGTATTCGGCATGATCCTTGACAACATTCCGAATATCATGATCCTGACGCCGATTCTCCTTCCGATTGCGAAGACGATCGGTATGGATCCGGTCCACTTCGGTATCATGATGACCTGTAACCTGGCGATCGGCATGGTGACACCGCCGATGGGTATCAACCTCTACGTCGCATCTGGCATGACCGGCGTGCCGGTACTGAAGCTGGCGAAGGCCTGCGTTCCATTCCTGATTGCGTTCTTCATTGCGCTTATGGTGATTTCCTTTGTTCCGGCGGTCAGCCTGGCACTGATCGGATAAACTTCCAGCTTCGGCGAAGTGTATACTCCCTTCGCCGAAGTGCCCCCCCCGAAACGCTCTGTGTGACAGATGCCGGGGGTAAACATTGTTCCAGATAACACAGTGTGTTATTTCGATAAAACGAAAGAGAGGTAAGTATTATGAAAAAAATGAGTGTTTTTGCAGTGATTGCCGCGATGAGTATGGGACTCAGCGCATGTGGAGGATCCACTGGTGCGACAGCAGCGGCTGCAGCGGCTGCGGCTACGGAAACGAAGGGTGAGGCTGCGGAAACGAAGGGTGAGGCTGCAGCTTCTGGGGATTCCGTGACCATCGATCAGGACTATACCTGGAATGTAGCGATGAATGTTTCAGAGTCAACCCTGAACTATAAGTTTTACGATGCGTTCAAGAAGGAAATCGAGGAGAAGTCCGGCGGAAAGATCACCATGAATCTCTTCCCGAACGGTCAGCTCGGCGGTGACGCAGAGCAGCTCCAGTCCCTGATGGATGGTACGGTACAGTTCAGTACGACGATCACCTCTGGTATGACCTCGACGATTCCGCAGTATGGTGTATTTGATCTCCCGAATGCCTTTAAGGATCTCGATCAGATGCGTACCGTAGAGGATAACACAGATCTCCTCAACGCCTTAAACGAGGCCTCTGCAGCGAAGGGCATCCACCTGATGGGTATGGCCGATGCCGGCTTCCGTGAGCTGACCAGCAATAAGGAGATTCATGCGGTTTCCGATTTATCCGGTCTGAAGATCCGTGTCATCGATAACCCGTACCATCAGCTCTACTGGACCAGCCTCGGTGCAGCTACCACTACGATGGACTTCAATGAAGTGTACTCTTCTTTACAGCAGAAGGTGATCGACGCAGAGGAGAATCCGTACATGAACATCTGTGCCAACAAGTTCTATGAGGTTCAGCCATACATCGTAGAGACCAATCACCTGGCACATATGATGGTCTTCACGATGAACAAGGCTCTCTATGACGGCCTTCCGGACAATGTAAAGTCGCTCGTCGACAGCTGCGCAGCCGATGCGCTGCAGGCAACACGTGATGCGGCAGATGATGCAATTGCAGAGTACAAGAAGACAATCACCGATGCCGGATCTCAGATCATCACCTTAGATGATGCCGCCCTCACAGAGATGCAGGAAAAGGCACAGCCGGTCTATGACAAGGTACGTGCGGATCTCGGCGATGAGCTGGTCGACACCCTCCTCGCTGCGACAAAGTAAGAAACATTCACGCTGGCAGCATTTCACGGTTTCGTGAAATGCTGTTCTTTTAAAAAAGATAGGAATACAACGCATGGCAGACAAGATACTGATTAAAAACGGAATGGTGTACGATCCGATCCGTCATGAAATGAAGAAAAGAAACATTGCCCTCGCATACGGGAAGATATGTACACTCGAGGGATTCACTCCGGACATGGAAATCGATGCAGAGGGGTGTTATGTGACTCCGGGGCTTATCGACTTTCATCTGCACTGCTTTACCGCTGCGTCGGATGGAACCTGTGATGCCGATACCTTCTGCCTTCCGAATGGTGTAACCACCTGCATCGATGCAGGAACCGCGGGAAGTGCGAATTTCCGGGCGCTCTATGCGGATGTCATCGCGAGATCCACCACCCGGGTGCTGGCACTCCTTCACGTAGCGCCGGAAGGTCTGACCTCTGGAAGACATGCAGAAAATCAGACACCGGCAGACTGGGATTTGGAAAAAATCGAGCAGCTCTGCAGCACGTATCCGGAAATCGTCGGACTGAAGATCCGTATGGGAAAAAATATCTGTGATCCATATGGACTGAAGGATGAGCATCTGAAAGCCGGGATTCAGCTGGCAGAAAAACTCGGTAAAAGAGTCGTCGTGCATGTCAATGATCCGAATGTGCCGACCGAACAGATCGCCGCAGAACTCCGTCCAGGGGATGTTTTCTGCCACATGTATGCCGGAAAGGATGAAAATATCCTTTCAGAAGAGGGAAGTGTAAGGGCGGGCATCCGGGAGGCACGCCAGCGTGGTGTGTTTTTCGATGCCTGCAATGGCCGAGGGAATTTCCTCTTCCAGGTAGCGGAACCGGCCATCCGGGATGGCTTCCTTCCGGACATCATCAGCAGTGATAACAGCCCGGTCGGAAACTACAGACATCCGCTGATTTCACTGCCGCGTCTCCTCAGTAAGTACCTGATGTTTGGCATGCCACTGGAGGACGTCTTCAATGCGGCCACCATCACGCCGGCAAGGTGGCTGGGGATGGAGTCGCTGGTATCGATGGATCCGGATACCGTTGCGGATATTGCGATCTTCAGACTGGATCATAAGGACATCGTGCATAAGGACTGGAGCGGCGCGGAGCGTGTCGGACATGAGGTACTGATTCCGGAACTGACGATCCGAGATGGTGTGATCGTCTATGCACAGTCCGATTTCCTGTGATGGTATCATGACTGTTCGTTCGACAGGAAAAGAGACGAAATAAAGCGCGAGCCCTTCACGGATTCACTGATCTGAAAGATCAGCGGTCAGTGAAGGGCTCGATGTGTTCTGGGCTTCAGTTAATCTGCACCGGTGCCAGGTGCTCAGCCCAGTACGCGCGTACCATGGCGATGAAATCCTTCGCGGCGTCGGTGAGGTACGCACCTTTACGATAGGTGATACAGAGATCCCAGGTCGGGTGATTCGGTAATACGAAGCATCCGATCTTGGGATTTTTTTCGTCTGCGTAGTAGCGCGGTACGATCGCGCAGCAGAGACTGGCTTCCACCAGGGTCGGAAGGCTGGCGGTTGAGTTTGTTTCCATGAGGATCGTCGGTTCGAAGCCGGCATTCCGAAAGATATCATCGGTGATCTGACGATTCGTCGATGCATGGGAGAGCACGACGAAGGGCTCGTACTGCAGGTCTCGGAGATCGATGACCGGAAGCTCCGGGCCGCTGAAGGAGTAGCGATCGCAGAGAGGATGTGTTTTCGGCACCAGCACGCACATCTCTTCGGAACCGACGGTCAGATAATCGTCGCTGGTCCGCTGATCCTTCCGCAGTGTGACGAAGCCGAGATCGATGTTTCCGGCATTCAGTTCCTTCTGAAGATTTGACACGCTCATTTCCTGCGGACTGATGCGCAGCTCGTCGTACTTCTGGTGGAGCGCAGGATATATTTCTGTGAACATGCGGATACCACGATTGGTTGTAAGCCCGATCCTCAGCTCGGATTTTCCGGAGTGTGTGATATTGTAGATTTTCTTATAGGTATCCTGCTTGATCAGGAGGGCTTTGCGCGCGCCCTGCAGATAGGCTTCCCCGGCTTCGGTCGGGTGCCAGTCGGTACGGGAGCGCACGAAGAGCTGTGTACCTAACTCCTTTTCCAGCTTGAGAAGCTGCTGATTCAGGGCAGACTGGGAGATGAAGAGATTTCTGGCGGCTTTCGTAATGTTATTCTCTTTCGCGATTTCAACCATATATTCACATTCCCGAAAATCCATGCGTTCCTCCTTAGATGAAATATTCATTACATATCGATGATTCAACGTAAGTTTTCCTAATGCTTCCATAAGTAAAGCTAAAAGCAAAACTTATTGAAAATGCAAAGGACCATAAGTTATGCTTAGTATACCATAAGAGTTACGCGCTTTACTAAAAAAACTGAAAAATCTATAATTTCTATATAAGCAATCGAGTATTTCTGCAGAGCACTGTGGTGTGTGGACAGCTTCTGAACTGCAGAAACGATGTACACAAGCGTGTGTGCATGATTCATATAAGGAGGATAGAACATGATTCCAGTAGTAGAAAAGATGGAAGTATTCCCAGTTGCCGGCTTCGATTCCATGGAGCTGAACCTTTCCGGTGCGCATGCACCATACTTCACCAGAAACATCGTCATCCTGACCGATTCAAACGGTGTAGAGGGTATCGGCGAGGTTCCGGGCGGTCAGAAGATCACAAACGCACTGGAGGCGGTAAAGGATCTCGTCATCGGCACGAAGATTTCAGATTATAAGAATACCTTAAATCGTGTACGTGCATGGCTCGATGCAAACATCAAGGATGATGTCAGAGGACTTCAGACCTTCGACCTTCGTACCGGTGTACATGTTGTAACGGCGATCGAAGCGCCGCTTCTCGACCTTATGGGTAAGTTCCTCGAGGTTCCGGCGGCTTCTCTCATGGGTGATGGCCTTCAGAGAACGTCCGTACGTTTCCTTTCCTACCTTTTCTATGTCGGTGATCGTAAGAAGACCACGCTTCCTTACATGGATGAGTCCGACTCAGACTGTGAGTGGTACAGACTTCGTAACGAAGAAGCGATGGACCCGGAGCACATCGTCGCACTTGCGAAGGCAACGGCGGAGAAGTACGGCTTCGAGGATTTCAAGCTGAAGGGTGGCGTGTTCGAGCCGGAAGTGGAGTATGAGGCAGTGGCTGCCATCAAGAAGGCATTCCCGAATGCGCGTGTCGACCTCGATCCGAACGGCTGCTGGTCGCTCGAGAAGTCGCTCGAGATGGCACCGAAGTTTAAGGAGATCCTGGCATACATCGAGGATCCATGCGGTGCAGAGAAGGGTTTCTCCGGCCGTGAGGTGATGGCAGAGTTCCGTCAGGAGTCCGGCATGTTTACCGCCACCAATATGATCGATACCGACTGGCGTCAGATGCGTCACTGCATCGAGCTGAAGGCAGTCGACATCCCGCTGGCAGATCCGCACTTCTGGACCATGGAAGGTTCGGTACGTGTCGGTCAGCTGTGCAACGACTTCGGTCTTATGTGGGGCTGCCACTCCAACAACCACTTCGACATTTCCCTTGCGATGGTTGCACAGTGTGCCGCTGCCATCCCTGGCCGCATGAACGGTATCGATACGCACTGGATCTGGCAGGAGGGCAGAAACCGTCTGACGAAGAACCCGATGCAGATCGAGGGTGGATGCATCCACAACATCGATAAGATGGTGGGCCTCGGTGTCGAGGTCGATCGTGAACAGATCATGAAGGCAAACAAGCTCTATATGGATAACTGCCTCGGCGCACGTGATGATGCCATCGGCATGCAGTTCCTGGTACCGAACTGGAAGTTTGATAACAAGCGTCCGTGCATGGTTCGTTAATGTAGTGCGCACTTCCGGCATCCGTACCGGAGGCGTCCACGTTTTGGAAATGGGCTCTCTTTAAGGTGAACAGGAATCTATGGTTCCTGCCCACTTTAGAGGGGGCTTTTTGCTGCCTGAAAGTGGACGCAGCAGCGGAGCGTCCGCCGGACTGAAACGCACAACGATTAATGAAAATGCACGTCAAAGATTTAATGTAAGTTATTCTAATGTTTACATAAGCGAAGCTAAAAGTAAAACTTATCGAAAGATACATCGCTTATAAGTTTTTCTTAATTTCGCATTAGAGTTATGAGCTTTACGAACGACATTGTGAATTTTATACTAATCATAACAAAGAAACACGAGACGACTTGTGGGGCTTGAATTTTGTAGGCGGGGGCCTATGGAAGATAAAACCTCTGGAGTACACAGATTGCACAGAGGATTTGTCCGGGGACGGACAGGAAAGGGGGAACTTCAATGTTCTTAAAGAAATATGGCGACATGATCGTCGGCATCTTTTACGCAGCATTAGGCATCGCGCTCATCATCGGTGCCGGCAAACTGCCGAAGTCGAAGGTAATGGAAATCGGTCCGGATTTCATGCCTCGCCTCGTCGGCATCATCATCCTGGCACTGGCACTTCTGCTTCTGTTCTGGACCGTTAAGGGACTGAAGAAGCACGTCAGTGAGGTGGACGCATCCGGCTATAAGGATACCGCTGATTATAAGCGCGTGCTCGGCAGTCTGGTGGCCTCCATCGTGTATGTCAACGTACTGAGCCCGATCGGCTTCATCATCAGTACACTGGTTTATCTCTTCGTTCAGATTACGATCCTTGCACCGGATGCACATCGTACGAAAAAGGACCTCATCCAGTATCTCGTGATCGACGTTGTATTCACATTTGTTGTCTACTTCCTGTTCCGCTACGGATTTAAGATCGTTCTTCCGGCAGGAATCTTCGCACTGTAATAAAGGAGGAAACAGAATGAACGCATTAGCACAGTTAGGTGCCGGCATCGTTTCAGTTTGCCAGCCGCTTTCCTTACTTTTCATGATCGCCGGTGTCGCGATCGGTATCATCTTCGGATCGATTCCTGGTCTTTCTGCATCCATGGCCGTCGCCCTGATGCTCCCGCTGACCTTCAGCATGGAAGCCTCCCTCGGTATGAACACCCTGGTTGCTGTTTACATCGGAGGTATCTCCGGCGGACTGATCTCCGCGATTCTCCTCAACATGCCGGGTACCGCTTCTTCCATCGCAACCACCTTTGATGGTTACCCGATGGCACAGAAGGGCGAGGCGATGAAGGCACTGGGTGTCGGTATCGTCTTCTCCTTCCTCGGATCCCTGTTCTCGTTCTTTATCCTGTCCTTCTTCGCACCGATGCTTGCAGACGTTGCGCTGAAGTTCACTCCGGTAGAGAACTTCGGTATCTGCTTCTTCGCGCTCACGATGGTGGCGATCCTCTCTGCAGGAAATATGATCAAGGGCCTCCTCGCAGGTCTCTTCGGACTGGTGTTCTGCTTCATCGGTATGGCACCGATCGATGGTACAGCACGTTTTACCTTCGGTAATGCGAATCTTCTGGCTGGCTTCAATCAGCTGACCACCCTCATCGGTATCTTCGCAGTCGCAGATATCCTGAAGTCTGCAGAGGAGATGAATGCAAAGGGCGTACAGACCATCCCGACCTCGAAGGTGAAGGGCTTCGGTTTCTCCATGAAGGAGTTCGTTTCCTGGCTCCCAGGCGCACTGAGAGCAGCACTTATCGGAACCGGCATCGGTATCCTTCCGGGCATCGGCGGTTCCACCTCCGGTATGCTGGCTTACGTTACGGCCAAGAACATGAGTAAGCATCCGGAAACCTTCGGTACTGGCGATCCGGAAGGTATCGTTGCAACCGAGTGTGCGAACAATGCAACCATCGGTGGTGCGATGATCCCGCTCCTCGTGCTTGGTATCCCGGGCGACGGTGTTACCGCGATGATGCTCGGCGGTTTCCTGATCCACGGCCTGTCCGCCGGTCCGCTTCTCTTCGTAAAGAACGCGGATGTCGTATACGGTATCTTCGCTGCATGTATGGTCTGCGACCTCATCATGCTGATCGTTGAGTGGACATGTATCAAGGGCTTCGTACAGATCCTGAAGGTTCCGAAGCACATCCTGATGCCACTCATCCTCGTACTCTGCGCGGTCGGTGCCTATGCAACCAACAACCGTGTCTTCGATGTGCAGTCCATCATCGTTTTCGGTGTGGTCGGCTACATCTATCACAAGCTGAGTCTTCCGACGACACCGTTCGTCCTCTGCTTCCTGGTCGGCTCCATGACCGAGACCTACCTTCGTCGAGGCATCATGAGCTACAAGAGCTTCGGCGCATTCTTCACACATCCGATCTTCGATGTATTCTTCTTCATCGCCTGCGGCGTTCTCCTCTGGTCTATGTTTAAGGAGATCAAGCACGGTGGCAAGAAGGTCGATGATTAGAATAAGTCAACAAAAAACGAGTATGTACTGAACTTCCATGAAATGGAAGAGGTAATAAAAACATGGGCGCCGGGAGGCGCCCCCGAAAAAAGGAGAAAAACTATGAAAAAAAGAATCTTATCCGCACTTCTCGCAGGTAGCATGGCACTCAGTCTCGCTGCATGTGGCTCTTCCTCAACCGGTAGCACCACCGCGGCTGCACCGGCTGAGACGAAGGCTGCAGAGAGCGCTGCAGCCGGAGATGCAGCTGCAAGCACCACTGCAGGTGACTGGCAGCCATCCGGCCCGATTTCCCTGGTTCTTCCGGCAGGCGCAGGTGGAGACACCGACCTTTCCGCTCGTATCTTCGCACAGTATGCGAAGGAAGCAACCGGCGTTGACTTCGTCGTTGTAAATGCAAGTGGTGCATCCGGATCCGTCGCTGCAAACCAGGTTTTGTCCGCAGCCAACGATGGTCAGACCGTTCTGTATGGTCACAACCTCGTAAACGTGGCCAATGTTGCCGGCATCACTGATTATGACTACACCGCATTTACACTCGGACCAACATTCGCAAAGAATGATGCACAGGGTCTCTATGTAAATCCGGATAAGTATAAGGACCTCAATGAGTTCCTCGAGGCTGCCAAGGCAAATCCTGGTCAGCTGAAGGCATGTACCGAGGTAGGCGCATATACCTACTACGAGCTCCTCAAGTTTGAGCAGGTAGCTGGTATCGATCTCGACCTCGTCGACGTAGGATCCAACTCCGATAAGGTAACGGCGATGCTTTCCGGTCAGGTAGATATGATGCCGGGTGCATTCGTAAATACCAAGGATTATCTGGATGCAGGTCAGTTCGTCTGCGTAGGTATTCCTACCGAGAAGAGATCTGAGCTTATGCCGGATGTTCCTACACTGAAGGAGCAGGGCATCGACATCGTGTACCCTGACCTTGACTACTCCTTCTACTTCCCGGCTGGAACCGATGCTTCGGTCATCGCATGGTTTGAGAACACCACAAAGGCCGTTACGGAGAACGAGAAGTGCCAGGAAGACCTCAAGAACATGGAGATCAATCCGTACTATCTCTCTGCTGCAGATTCTGTAGAGAATGATAAGAATTACCTCGCAACCTTCAAGGAGATCGCAGCTTCTGTTGAGAAGTAAAATCGACATCTACTCCATATAACTTCCTTTAGCCCGGTTCCGGCACTTTGCCGGAACCGGAATTTAAAAGAATCAGAGATCATCCGATGAGTGATCATATGGTGATCTAAGACCCTTTTATATCTTTCATTTTTTTCAGCATTTATTTGTCATCAGAGCATCACGGGGAAGCCCGCGTTTTCAGCCGACACTTCTTACGTGAGCATCACAGAAAAGAGGTAAATTATGGCCGTCAGAAAAACGCAGGATCAGTACGTACAGGAGCTCGCGCAGGAGAATAAGCGTATTCATTACATGGCGTATGCGCTTATCGTTCTGCTGGTCGCCGTCATCGTGGTTTCCGTCTTAAAGCAGTTTATGCTCACATCCATCCTTCTGGTGGCTGCCCTCCTGTATCAGATTTTCGTCGTGCGTAGACAGCAGCGCGCCTATCTTAAAAAGTGTGAAAACACGAATCTCGAGCTGAGCACGCTGCGGGATTTCAGCGATACCGAAATCGAAGAGAAGGGAACGCAGCTTTCCGAACAGGAGCTGGAGGCAGCAGGACTTCTGCCGTTTGTTCCGAAGACCGCAAGCTTTTTCAAATCCATTCATGGCACGAAGGGAAAGCTCGAAATCCATTCGACCGACTGCTCCGTCGCACAGCACCAGCACGAAAAGGGCGTTGCCGCTGAAATCAATACAGGCAACTGGATCCGTATTCAGCTTCCGGAATCTACCGGACTGAATGTACGCATCCTCGAGGATGGCGTGTTCCCGGCGGAATTTCAGACAGACTTCTATAAAAAACAGCAGCTCGAGGAAGCGGCACGTCCGGAGGGCGTATCTTCATCGATGCATATCTATACCGCTGGTCAGGACGCGAAGCTTCCGAGTAGTGCCTTCCTACAGAAGCTTCGTGCCTTTTCAGAATATACACCTGGAAAAATCTCCGTGGGCATCCGAGATGATGTGCTCGATGTCTATATCCGAAATCGCTTTTTGAACGCAGGATTTTCTGTGCGCGAGGCGGTCTCGAAGCAGGCACTGATCCGGGATCCCTATCCGGAGCTCCAGCACGTTCTCGAGCTCGTTTCATTTTTAAAGCGATAATTTCAGCAGTATCGCTGCTGTTTTTATAAGCGCCCTTTACTGCAGAAAAGGTACGCATACGATTCAAGTTAGATGATTTATTTTTTTGGCGCATATGCACCATATAAAGAAAGAGGTATGAAAATGGCAGATACACCTATTATTAAGAAGATGCAGGTCATCCCGGTGGCCGGCTATGACAGTATGCTGATGACGCTGTCTGGCTGTCACGCACCTGCATTTACAAGAAATCTGGTGATTCTCGAGGACAGTGCGGGACATCAGGGCATCGGTGAGATTCACGGTGGCGACTACACCTGTGACTGTCTCAATGCGGTGAAGCCGCTCGTGGAAGGACAGCCGATTGCGAAGTATCGCCAGATCCTCCAGAAGATTCACAAGCTGGCGAACCCGGCGGCAGAGGACGATGGAGAGGGTATCCAGACACTGGATATCTCGAAGCTGAAGTTCGTCGTAAAGAGCGAGTGGGCACTGGAGTGTGCGATGCTTGATCTGATGGGCCAGTTCCTCGGTGTTCCGATGTGTGACCTCCTCGGTGAGGGCCAGCAGCGGAAGGAAGTCGAGATGCTCGGCTATCTCTTCTATGTATCCGATAAGAAGAAGGTGCCGGCAGGCGAGATGCAGTATCTCGATGAGAGCGACAGCTCGGATCCGTGGTTTCGTCTGCGTCGTGAGGAGATCCTGACGCCGGAGAGAATCGTCGAAGAGGCAGAGGCCCTGACCGAAAAGTATGGCTTCCAGAACTTCAAGCTGAAGGGCGGTGTACTAAAGGGCTCCGAGGAAATGGATGCACTGCGTGCACTGAAGAGGCGGTTCCCGAATGCACGTATCAACATTGACCCGAATGGTGCATGGAGCCTGAAGGAGTCCATCGAGCTTTGCAAGGATATGCACGATGTCATCACCTATATGGAGGATCCATGCGGACCGGAGGCCGGTTATTCCAGCCGTGAGATCATGCGTGAGTTTAAGAATGCGACGCAGTTCCAGGTGGCGACGAACATGATCGCAACCGACTGGCGTCAGTTCTATCACACCGTAAGCCTTAATGCCTGCGATATCATCCTCGCAGATCCGCACTTCTGGGGCTTCGATGGTGCGATCCGTATGTCACAGCTTCTCAACTCCTGGGGTCTTACCTGGGGTGTACACTCGAACAACCACTTCGACATCACACTGGCAGCCTTTGCACAGGTGGGTGCCGCTGCGGTCGGCGATCCGGCACCGCTCGATACCCACTGGATCTGGCAGGACGGTCAGAATCTCCTCGATGATACGCCACAGATCATCGGTGGCAAGCTGCAGGTTCCGGATGCACCGGGACTCGGCGTACATCTCAACATGGAGAAGGTCATGAAGGCAAATAAGCTTTACAACAGCCTGCCATCCCATGATCGTGATGATGCGAAGGCGATGCAGTATCTGATTCCGGGCTGGAAGTATGATCACAAGAAACCGGCACTGGTAAGATAAGTGCGGCTTCTATAGATAGTCGAAGCTCATAGAAGCATTTTGAAACATATCTGAATCAGATGAAACGGAATGTTGCAGCAAATGAATGAATACGAATTAAAATGAAATGATATGAAATAAATGGCAGAGATTTGACGAATCGGGCAGAAAATAAATTATCTTTGGTCAGTTTCATTCTAGTTTTACATTTACCGTTTCAGTAAGATAACAGCGTGAGATGCGAAAGCACCCCACTACATAAGTACATAAACATTTTTTTCATTAAGAAAGTGAGGAATAAACATGAAGGTTGGATTTTTAGGACTTGGTATCAT
>ERZ1034980.976-NODE-976-length-18079-cov-5.230027_pt1 | contig 18079 bp, 16 predicted proteins | sample MGYA00520622_ERZ1034980 | MGnify/ENA primary metagenome ERZ1034980 (study PRJEB33766, sample SAMN09781791) | gut metagenome | biome: gut microbiome | host: Homo sapiens | place: Madagascar | study: EMG produced TPA metagenomics assembly of the PRJNA485056 data set...
CTTGGGTTTCCGTCGATATCCGACCAAATATAGCAATGGGCGCGGCTTCGGAAGAGGCCGCGCCCATTGCAGGATATTATAACACAGAATCGAACGTCTGTTCTATTCCCACTCAGTAATCAAATCGCGCATTTCCATGGTCCCTCGTCTACGTGGCGTACCGCCGTCTCCCCATTCATCGGAATCGGCCGGTTCTTAAGCACCCGAGTTGAGCTCAAAAGTGAACTCAACGTGGCACACCCCAACCTATATCCCAGCAAGGCTGTTCTCGTCGAGCAGGAAGTCGAACACGCTCATCGTGACCACGCCGCGCTCGTCGCGCAGGGGCTTCACCATGTCGCGCACAAGCACAACCTTCTTAAAGCTGTCATTAATGCCGAGCAGGGAGGCCTTCTCCTGTGCGGCCTTCTCGGGAGTCCTCATCTCCAACGCCGATTGGATGTAGACGCGGTCGGAGCCTCTGTTGGCGACAAAGTCGACCTCAAGCTGCTTGCGAACGTCCCTGCCCTCCTCGCGGACGCGCTTCTCGACCACGCCAACGTCCACGGAGTACCCGCGCGCCCTGAGCTCGTTGTAGACCACGTTCTCCATGATGTGGCTCTCCTCGACCTGACGGAAGCCGAGCCGCGCGTTTCGGAGCCCCACGTCCTCGAAGTAGTATTTCAGGGGGCTGCCGATGTAGCCCCTCCCCTTCACGTCGTAGCGCCGCGCCTCCTCGATGACGAAGGCGTCCTCAAGGTAGCCTATATAGCTGGAAATCGTGTTCGAGGAGATCTTGGAATGAAGCACGCTCCTGAACGTGTTCTCGAGCTTGCCCGGATTCGTGAGCGTCCCGATGCCGGAGGCAAGCACGTTCACGAGGTCATCGAGCTCTCCTCGCCTCCTGACGCCATATCTGTCCACGACGTCCCTCAGATACGTCTCCTCGAAGAGCCGCTCGAGGTAGCGCGCCTTCTGCTCGTCCGTGCGCATTGATGCCACAAGCGGCATGCCGCCGTACACCGTGTACTCGGCCCAGCCTTGGTAGCGATCGCCATCGAAGCCCTGCATGAACTCAGAGAAGGACAGCGGTCGCACGCGGACCTCGTCCCCGCGCCCCCGGAACTCCGTCATGACGTCACGCGAGAGGAACTTCGAGTTGCTCCCCGTCACGTACACGTCGACGTTGCGCATGCGCAGAAGCCCGTTGAGCACGCCGTAGAGCCGGGGCGGGACGTCCGGGTTCTTGAGCTCCTCGCGCGAGATGGCATACTGGACCTCGTCGAGAAAGACATAGTACTGCTCGCGCCCACTCGCGATTTTCGAGCGCAGGTACGCGGACAGCGCGGCGGGGTCGCGGAGCGCGGCGTTCTCCTCGACGTCGAGCGCAACCTCGATGATGCGCCCGTCGCCGACGCCCTCCGAGCGCAGGTAGTCGCCGAAGAGGTTGAAGAGCAGATACGTCTTCCCGCAGCGACGGATGCCCGTGACCACCTTGACCATGCCGTTGTGCATGCGGTCGATGAGCCTGTTGAGATATCGGTCCCGCTTGATTTCCATGTGCGCCTCGTTTTGATTCCTGCCTGACTTCTATTGAGAAATTTTGCCGTATGCGGCATTTTTTCTCAATAGCAGAAGACAGGCTTCGTAGAATAACTCGAATCAAGATATGGCCTCATTTCGCGCAGATTGGCAAAAATAAGGCCGTAACAAAGTCAATTTTGGAGAGGAATAGGCGGAATTATACTCCCGCTTGACGGGACAATCCGTATCACTGATAGTCACATGTGCTATCCCATGCAGCCCCATCTCAGACAGGTCCTCTCGTTGACTCATAAAGAATACCTGTTTGGCACCCGCATACATGACGGGTGGCGGCTTTCGACAACAGTTAGCCCTGTCAGCCAGATTAGTACTGGCGTCAATGTGCGTCATTTCCCAATCGGCAAGTCGGTGTCTTTAAGTTGACTTTCCGAACTTCGGCGGCGAGCACAGGAGGTTCGTCGATGCCGTGGGCAGCAGGCCGTCCACAAGCCACACCGTCGATGGCAGCACGGCTTCCATAAGGGTCTGAGCACCAATGGACTGCAATGGTTGGATGTTGCTAGAATCTCTCATCGGGTTCTCCTTAGCTGTCTATGGGGGATTTCCGATCCGGGTTGGCGGTCCTACTTTGGCCGGTAACGCCGCCAGCCCTTCTCATGCACACAATCGCCTCGTCCTCGTGCTCCACGTCGGAGCGCTCCTCGCCAAGGGCGACGAACTCCTCGGCGAGCAACGCGAGGACGTCCTCAAGCACGGGGCTCACGTCGGAGCCGTCGCGGATGCGGCGCAGCTCCAGCCAGACCGACCTCATCTGCTCGCGAAGGGCGCGCTGGACCCGGCTGCTCGGCACGACCGTCACCTCCCTGTTGAGCAGTCGGCTGGTGATGAAATCCTGCTTGGTCAGCGCGCTCATCGCCACCTGCGCGTCAATGAGGGAGGCCTCCTCGGGCGACACCCGAAACGCCACGGTCACGCTCCTTCGCCTTCCTCGCTGGTCCCGGTTTTTCTCGCTCATCCCCATCACCCCCTTCCCGCCGCATCGAGGGCGCGGGCCATGTCGGACTGCACGCTGGGGAACAGATGGGCGTATCTGTAGGTGATGTCCACCGCCTCGTGCCCCATCCGCTCGGCTATTGCCAAGGCGCTGAATCCGAGGTCGATGAGCAGGGAGACGTGGCTGTGGCGCAGGTCGTGGACGCGGATGCGCTTCACGCCAGACGCCTTGCAGCCGCGCTCAATCTCATGGTAGAGGTAGGACTTTGACACCGAAAACATCCTCTCGTCGTCCGCTATCCCGTGCAGCCTGACGTACTCCCCAAGCTCCTCGGCGAGAAAGTCCGGGATTGCCATCGTGCGCGTTGGCTTTGGCGTCTTGGGCGGGGTGATGACGTCTTCGCCTCCGATGCGCTGGTAGCTCCTCGTGATGCGAAGGCGGCGTTTTGCGAGCTCAAAGTCCGAGGGTACGAGAGCGAGAAGCTCCCCCTCACGGATGCCGCACCAGTACAGGACCTCAAATGCCATGTGCGAGCGCGGCTTGTCCATGATTGCGTCTGAAAACCTCAGGTACTCGTCCTTTATCCAGAACCGCATTTCCGGCTCGTGCTCCTTTGGGCTCCTGCCTGCCTTCGCGAAGGGACTCTCCCTGAGGCCGTAGTATCTGACGGCGTGGTTGAACAGGGATGAGAGCACTGGTTCCTCACCGTCCTGAGGTAGCTCGGAGCGTAATGCTCGCCCGTTTTCGGGTTTGCCGCCATGCGGAGCTCGTTCTGCCAGCGCATGATGTCCACGCCCTGGATTTCATCGAGCCGCATGCCACCGAAGAACGGCACGAGCTTTGTGCGCACGATGTGCTCTTTTGTGAGATAGGTGTTCAGCTTGAGCTGCGGCCTCGCATCCGAGAGGTAGATCTGGGCGAAATCTGCGAAGAGCATCGAGGGGACCCCTCCGCCCTCAGCAGAAAGTCGCGCTCCCACCTCCTTGCCTCGGCCTTGGTGCGAAACCCGCGCTTGTGCTTTTTCTTTCGCGAGCCGTCATACGTGCGGTACCACGCCTGCACGTCCCACCTGTCCGTCTTGGGGTTATGGCTGACTGTCATCGTCGTCCACCTCCTTCTCCGGCATCGAAAAGAAGCGACGCTCGAAGAACGCCAAGCTGACCTTTCCCGCCAGCGTGCGAACGCCGGACGCTTCGAGCTCGCGGTTGAGGTCGCGAATGATGCGGTAGGCGCTCGCGCGGGATACCCCGAGCGATTCCATCACATGCTTCGCGCCCACCATTCTTTGCTGTGCCACGATTCCTCCTTTCCGTGGTAGCTGCTTATCTGTAGGGCTTCGTCTCTATTCTGTTTTCAAGGTACATACAACTCTTTTCTTCGTTGCTTGTCTTACTATAACTTATTTCTTCGATTGTATACAACAGATTTCTTCGATATACTTTCGCCACAAACGGTGAAAGCGGATTTGCCGCGATGTGAAGGGGTATCGCAAGGAGGGGTCGCCCTATGTCTTTGACAGTTCCAGTACCGAACCTTCCTGTTGCCCCTCCGAGCCGCCTGTCGGACAAGCTCTCCGATAGACGGTGGCATTCATATCTCATGGCAAGGAAAATCCGTGAGCTTCGCCAAATGCGGAGGCTAACCCAACAGCAGCTTGCGGACCGCATCGGAGTCAATGAGGCCGCGATCAGAAACTACGAGGCGCAGAAGGCGTCGCCCAAAAAGCAGCACATCGACAAGATCGCAGAAGCCCTCGGAGTCAGGCCTGAAGCCCTCAGGCTCTACGACATGGGGGCTGGGGATTCGATCACCGCGAATGCACTGTTTCATATAGCCGAGATATATGGTTTTGAGCCCCATGCTCACCCAGACTACGTATTTCTCATGCCGTTGAGCGACTTCATGAGCGAAGCGTTGAGAGCGTGGACTGTCCAGTATGAGCAGCTAAAATCCGAGAAGATTTCCGACGCAGACTACCGCCTCTGGAAAGACTGCTATTTCGCTGAATATGATGCACACGCATATCCGAAGCGATACGAAGATGACCCGGAGGGGAGCCCGAAGCTTATCGACAATTGGGAGGCTCACTGCCTCTCCGCGAAGCTCAGGCAGCTCAGGGCATCACACGATATGACGCAGGGCGAGTTCGCCGACTTCCTCGGCATCAAGCTCGGAGTGTATCGCAGCTACGAGCAGGGATGGAGATTGCCGAAGGTCTCCGTTGTCGAGCTGATGGCGGAGAAGCTGGGCGTCACCCTGGGATGCCTGACCTTCTTCGACTTCGGCTCCCCGGTTCAGGCCATTCATGCGCTCTTCCAGCTCTCCTCCGAGCACGGCCTACGCCCGGACATTGTGGACGGACAGCCCATCTTGCGGACGCAGACGCCCGGGCTTGAGCAAATCATTGATCAGTGGCACGACGCCTCGAACCTGGCTAAGACGGACAAGGGCAAGTTCGTCGACTGGCGAGACCATTACGAACCGGACGCGCTAGAGAATCGGCTCCACTACGAAACCCGATACACCGAGCCCGGCGCTGATGGGAGCGCACTTATCACGTGCTTCAGCAAACGAGACCCCTACGACCCGAAATACCGACATGGATACTTGCCCGCCTAGCCATATGGCGGCCGTGACGGCCTGACGCCGCCATAGGATGGCCCGTCACAGCCGTCATGCCGTCACGGTTCAGTCCAATCGCCAGAGTTCAAACGTTGATGGAGCAAGACAGGAACATTCATCATGGCACGAAACATGACAGAAGACGAAGTGCGCGACGAAGCTCGGAAACTACTAGATTTCGAGAGCATAGGTGGTGCGAACTGCGGAGTAGGACAGCTCACCACTTTCAATCAACTTGGGTTCCCCGGCGTGAACGACAAGCCCGATGGATGGTGCCTTCCGGGCAACCACATGGACACCGCCTTGATTCTTGAGACAAAGGCAACGCGCGTCACCCTTGGCGAAAAACAGGTCGAGGAATTGAAGAAGAACGTTCGCGTCGCACAACAGCAGTACAGAAATGTAGTCGGGATTCTGTACAACGGTGAGGACGTGCGTGTATTCAAGAACAATGATGAGGTGCCCAGCACGGGGAAGTTGGAGACCGCTTCCTTCTACCTCTCCATGTTCAAAGCGGACTCAATCGACAAGGAGCGCATCTACGAGCTGACGGCAAAAATCAACGACAGTCTCCACTTCGACTTCGGCATCAAAAACCTCTATCATCGGATGATCTTCACGGCCTGTGCCCTTGTCGCGAAGCGCTATAACGCGCTCATGGTTCCGGGAATGGGATACTCTGAGTTTCACAACTCTATCCTAAGCTGCCTCAACAAAGAGCTTATCCGAGCAAAGCAGCAGAACCGAAAGCTTGAACTGCTATCCGAGACCTTCGCGAAGATTGAAATGAACCTCGACACGGACAGCGAGGAGGAAAAAGAGCAGCAACGCATAAAGAACCTTATAGCCTGCTTCATCGAATGGGTGGAGGAAATCTCAGACTGCCTTAACTCAGACGCATGGCGCGGGGAAGACGTCATGGGCATATTCTTCAACGAGTTCAACCGCTACAAGAAGAAATCCGAAGCTGGTCAGGTGTTCACGCCCGAGCACATCACCGACTTCATGTACCGGATAATCGAGGTCAACAAGGACGACAAGGTGCTCGATGCGGCATGTGGTTCCGGCGGGTTCCTCATTAAGTCTATGGCCAACATGATCACCGAGGCAGGCGGCGTGAACACAGAAAAGGCAAGGTCGATCAAGCAGCGGCAGCTCTTTGGTATCGAGCTGGACAAGGAGATATACGCCCTCGCCTGCGCTAACATGCTCATCCACAAGGACGGTAAGACCAACCTTGAGCAGCTAGACTCCCGCTATGCCGAAGCGGGAACATGGATCTCCCATGCGGGAAAGCAGAAACGAACCGATTCCGAAGGCAAGACCATCTGGACCGGTCGGGGCATCACCAAAGTGCTGATGAATCCTCCTTTCGAGAACAAATACGGTTGTATGAATATTGTCGAGAACGTCCTCGACAACGTGCCGTCGCATGCCATGTGCGCATTCATCCTTCCTGAGAAGAAGCTTGAAAAGGCGAGCAAGGCGCAGATGCGGCGCATACTCAAGCATCATCGGCTGCGCAAGATTATCAAACTTCCTGAAGACCTCTTCCTTGGAGCAGGTGTAACCACAAGCGTCTTTGTCTTCGAGACCGGAACGCCTCAGAACGGCAGCGAAATCTTTGCTTGTTACATGGAACGAGATGGCCTCCAGACAGTCAAAAACAAGGGGCGTCATGACGTTCGAGGTGAGTGGCCTGCGATCGAGGACTACTGGGTCGATGTGGTGCTCAAACAGTCAGGAGATGACACCTGCTAGTGGCTCAAACCGAACGAGCATCTGTCCTATCAGATGCCGGAAAAGCCCTTCGAGATATTCGAGGAGGACTTCCGCAAGACGGCGCTGGACTACCTGCTCTTCCAGCGGGGCATCGACGCGAGGGAGTTCGAAGAAAGACTTGCCAAAGCGGCACTCTACACAAGCCGCGTGGATGGTACGGGCGACACTATCACCATCTCACTTCCTAAAAGCGAGGACGCGCGATGAGGGTAGATACGAGCGCTTGGAGTGAGTTCAGAATCGGCGACCTCTTTGAACTGCACAAGGGAACGCGCCTCACGAAAGCGAGCATGATTGAAGGCGATTTCCGTTTCGTAAGCGCCGCCAACATTAACAACGGCGTAACTGCGCATATTGGCAACAACGAGCGCATCCATTCCGAAGGGACGATTTCGGTCTGTTACAACGGAAACGGCGGAACGGGAAAGGCGTTCTACCAAGACAAGCCCTATTGGGCTTCCGATGACGTTCATGTGCTCTACCCAAAGTTCAATCTTCCCGAAAGTCTCGACGGCGTTGAATGGACGGGGCTTAATTCCACAGTTGGGCTGTTCCTCGCCGCTGCAATCGAGAAGGTCGGACGTCAAAAGTACGGCTTCACTGACAAGTGGAAGCTTGAATACATGCGCGAGGACAAGATAAAACTACCCGTCAAGGAGGATGGAGCGCCTGATTGGGAATACATCGAACAGTGTATGGAACAGATCATTCAATTTGAATCTTCTTACCTCGATGAGCTTGAGGGTCTGGATGCTTCTGGCAGTCCTGTTTGCATTGCCAGTTGGAAGCGGTACCGTCTCAAGGACATTTTCGTCATGCGCAATACAAAAAGCATTGTGGGAGGGGCTGTCAATCCTGATAGCGGGGATACTCCATATGTCACCGCAAAAGCTGATAACAACGGAATCGCAACGTGCATCGACTGCCCCGCAGAATGGCTAGAACGCGGCGGATGTATCCTGATCGGCGGAAAGACGATGACCTTTTCGTATCAGGAGCAGAGTTTCTGCTCAAACGACAGCCACAACATAGCCCTCTATCCCAAGGTAAGCGGTCTAGCGAAAGAGGTGTTCCTGTTCCTCATTCCAGCTCTCAAAAATGCGTTAGGGAGTAAGTACACATGGAGTGATTCCATCTCCATGAAGAGCATCGTTGAAGATGTTGTCTCGCTTCCTGCACAGCCCAACGGAGATCCCGATTGGGGTTACATGGAAGAGTTCATGCGACGCATTATGTTAGAAGCTAACTCGGAGCTGGACGCATTGACCATAATCACCAACAATGATGATATATCGGGCTAAGCAGCCGAATGGGTATCGCTGATACCGCGCGGGTACCAAATGGGGACCGACGCGCGGACTATGGGAAGAGCACGCCCACACCGCGTCCTCCCCACGTTTCTCCGCAATAACATCTCAGCAAGCGAGCTTGGAAACGCAAGATTGCTGTGTTGCACAACAGCAACACAGCAATCTATCTGGGAGAACTCTATCCTTTGAAGCAGAAGGCTTGTAGTCATCATCAAGGTACACGTGAAGCAGCGGTGCATCCATAAGAGATGAATGCACCGCTGAGACTCCAACGCTTTTCTTCGTATATTATTCCCACTCGATGGTCGCGGGGGGCTTGCTCGTGATGTCGTAGCAGACGCGGTTGGCACCGGGGACCTCGGCCACGATACGGCCGGAGATCCTCGCCAGCACGTCGTAGGGCAGCTTGGCCCAGTCGGCGGTCATGGCGTCGCTGGACTCGACGGCGCGCAGGATGACGGGGCGCTGGTAGGTGCGCTCGTCGCCCATGACGCCGACGGACTTGATGTCCGGCAGCACTGCGAAGTACTGCCAGCAGCTGTGCTCGGAGTTGCGGTCGCCCGTCTCCTCGAACAGCCTCTGGTTGTAGGCGTCGAGCTCCTCGCGCACGATGGCGTCGGCGTTCTTCAGGATCTCGAGCTTCTCCTTGTCGATCGCGCCGATGATGCGGATGGCCAGGCCCGGGCCCGGGAACGGCTGGCGGTAGACGATGTGCGCCGGCAGGCCAAGCGCGAGGCCCAGCTCGCGCACCTCATCCTTGAAGAAGTGGTCAAGCGGCTCGATGAGGTCGAAGCTCACGCCCTCGGGAAACGGGATCAGGTTGTGGTGGCTCTTGATCGTGCTCGCCTTGCCGCCCGTCTTGCGCGCGCCGGACTCGATGATGTCGGGGTAGATGGTGCCCTGGGCGAGGTACTTCACGGGCTTGCCGTCGGTCTCGAGCTGCTGGGCAACCGCGAAGAACTCCTTCCAGAACTGCGTGCCGATGATGCGGCGCTTCTCCTCCGGCTCGGTCACACCGGCCAGGAGCTCGGCGTAACGGTCCTCGGCGTGGACGTGGATGAAGTCGACGTCGAACTGCTTGGTGAAGACCTCCTCGACCTGCTCGGGCTCGTTCTTGCGAAGCAGGCCGTGGTTGATGAAGACGCAGGTCATCTGCTTGCCGATGGCACGGGCGCCAAGGGCGGCGACCACGGAGGAGTCAACGCCGCCGGAGAGGGCCAGAATGACGCGGTCCTCGCCCACCTTCTCGCGGAAGTCCGCCGTCATGGTCTCGACGAGGTTGTCCATCGACCAGTTCTTCTCGAGCTTGCAGATGTCGAAGAGGAAGTTCGAGAGGATCTGCTGGCCATACTCGGTGTGCTTGACCTCGGGGTGGAACTGCGTGGTGTAGATGCGCTTCTCGACGTTCTCCATCGCGGCCACGGGGCACGTGGCGGTCTTGGCGGTGACGACGAAGCCCTCCGGCACGTCGCAGACGGCGTCGAAGTGGCTCATCCACACGGTCTGCTTCATGGGCGTGCTGTTGAACAGGGCGCTCTTCGCCTCGCGCTCGAGCTCGGCCGGGCCGTACTCGCCCACCTCGGGGTGGAAGACCTTGCCGCCCAGGGTCACGGCCGTGATCTGGTGGCCGTAGCAGAAGCCGAGCACGGGGACGCCCATCTCGTAAATGGCCGGGTCGACGCGCGGGGCGTCCTCGGCGTTCACGCTCGCGGGACCGCCGGAGAGGATGATGGCGCTGGGATTCTCCGCAGCGATCTCGGCCGCCGTGGCGTCGCACGGCATGATCTCCGAGTAGACGTTCAGGTCGCGGACACGGCGCGCGATGAGCTGGCCGTACTGGGCGCCGAAGTCGAGGACGATGACCTTCTGCTGGCTGTTCTGCATGGGCTCCTCCGTGGGACGAGGGTTGCAAGGGTCACGAGCGCGTGGGCTCGAGATTTCCGAGAATCGCGCGACTTGGAAGCGGGGGCCACGCCGAATCGCTGATCCGGCGCGCGCCGCGAGTGCTAGCAAAGTCACGAATTTGTCGCGCTCAATAATACGCCAGCCACGTCACTGCAACTACGTGCGCGCGCGATTCTTGTTTGTGAACATACGCTAACGTTCCTATGGACTTTTCGCAGCGTCATGCCCGCGCTAGTACCATTGTTTCGTTATAGGCACGTCCGTCAAGGGAGCTTGCATGCCCAAACGCAGGAACGAAACCCCCCAGAACCGCACCAGCGACTACTCCCGCGCGGAGGCAATGGAGCGCTACTCCGGAGCCCGTCGCAAGCGCGGCCGCCGCAAGGGTCTCAAGGTGTTCCTCATCGTTCTTGGCGTTGTCGCCGTTCTCGCCTCCACCGCAGCCTGGGCCCTCATGACGCGCATCTCGGGCAGCTTTGGCATGGCAAGTGACTCCGCCCTTCACGGCACCCTCACGGAGGCTAGCTCGGGCGACCCGTTCTACATGGTCCTCATCGGTATCGATAAGGACGAGTACCGCTCCGGAAGCAACGAGTATGGCTCCGCCGAGAGCGCCTATCGCACGGACTCCATCCTCCTCGCCCGCGTCGACCCGACGGAGAAGCAGGTCACGCTCGTTTCGATTCACCGCGACACGCTCGTGGACTTCGGCACCTACGGCAAGCAGAAGATTAACTCCGCCTACTCCATCGGCGCCCAGCGCAAGGAAACAGGCGAGCAGAACGTCTCCGGCGCATCCTACACCGTCGAGACCATCTCCAAGTTCGCGGGCGTTCCCATCTCCCACTATGCGGAGATTGACCTCGACCAGTTCATCTCCGTCGTCGACACCATCGGCGGCATCGAGGTCAACGTCCCGGTCGACGTCTATGACCCGCAGTACACCGGCGCTGACATCAAGGCCGGCCAGCAGACCCTGAACGGCGACCAGGCGCTCAAGCTCTGCCGCGCACGCCATGCCTATGACAAGTACGGCGACGGCGACGTCTACCGTGCCGCCAACCAGCGCATGGTCATCGGCGCCATCCTGAGGAAGATTCTCGCGAGCGACCCGGCAACCATCGCCTCCACGGTCACCACACTCGCGGATTCCGTCTCTACCGACCTCTCCGTGGCAGACATCCTGTCTCTCGCCACGCAGTTCCAGGGCTTCAACATGGACACCGACATGTTCAGCGGCATGGAGCCCACCAACTCCAAGTACGTGAACGACACCTGGTATGAGATCTGCGACACCCAGGCTTGGCAGAAGATGATGACTCGCGTGAACCAGGGCCTCTCCCCCTACGAGAGCGAGGACGAGGACGCTGCGCTGGGCATCGCTGGTGCCGGTACCGCCACGAAGAACTCTGACGGCAGCGCGGCCGCTTCCTCCTCTGACAGCAGCGGTGAATCCGCAGAAACCGAGTACTCCGGTTCCGTCGAGGTGCTGAACGGCGCCGGCGTCGCGGGTCTTGCCGGCCGAGTTGCGTCCACGCTCTCGAATCACGGCTTTGACACGACTGCCGCCACAGCGGACTCCTTCGACTACTCATCAACCCGTATCATCTACGTAGGCGATGGCAACCGCGCCAAGGCCGAGGCGGTTGCCGACACGCTTGGCCTCTCGAACGTCGTCGCCGATGACGGCACGTACGCCGGCGAGGCTGACGTCATCGTGGTACTCGGCGCGGACATGGCCAACAACTAGCAGCTTTGGTTGCCAAAGGAGAGCGCTATGTCGCCCAGGCGCGAGCACAGGCAGATGAGCGAGGAAGAGCAGCGCGCTAGGGGCGCTGCGGCCCAAAGCCGTCATGCCGAGGGCACGTTTCAGTCTGGGTCGCGTTTTTCGCGCGGCAATGTGACGCCCGAGCACCAGCTGGGCTATCAGCCCAGCTCGCAAGCCGGCTACCAGGGCGCAGGCCAACCCTTGCGCACGCCCGGCCCGCAGACCACGCGCCAGCCGTACTCTACCGGTGACCCCCGTGCTCGCGCGCCGCGGGCTGAGCAACCGCACACCGTCACGCGATCACAGGCGGAGGACGTGAACCGGTATCGCCAAATGCGTAAGGAGCGCGACAACGGCGGCGTTCTGCGCAGGCGCCGTCAGGCGGGCGGCCCGGATTGGGCACGCAACTACTACGGCGACTCGCAGGGCGGCTACGGCGAGCAGGCTGGCGGGGCCAATCTCCCCCAGCGACGCGAGTTCAATCCACGCCGTGCGCTCAAGATCACAAAGCGTGTGCTTCTTGGCGCGCTTGCGGCACTTCTCGCCTTTGCCGTTCTCATCACGGTCCGCATGAACCTCGGTGTGTCGCTCGAGACGCGCCTCGCGCTCAGGCCCGTCCTTCCGGGTCAGCCCTTCTACATGCTGCTCGTCGGCACGGACAAGGACGCGTACCGCGAGGAGACCGGGGCAACGGGCGGCGTATATCGCACGGACTCGATCATCCTCGCTCGCGTCGACCCCATCGCGGCGAAGCTCACGCTCGTCTCCATCCAACGCGACACGTGCGTCAATCTCGGCGGAGACTACGGAGAGCAAAAGATCAACGCCGCCTATACCTACGGCGGGCCACCCATGCTCATCAAGGCCGTATCAGATCTTGCGGGTGTTCCCATCTCGCATTATGCCGAGATTGACCTCGACCAGTTCATCTCCGTGGTAGACGCCATCGGCGGCATTACGGTAAACGTACCGGTTGACGTGTATGACCCCGAATACACCGGTGCCGATATCAAGGCCGGCGTCCAGGAGCTCAACGGTGACGACGCGCTCAAGCTCTGCCGCGCGCGCCACGCCTATGACCAGTACGGCGCCGGCGACTACTTCCGCACGGCGAATCAGCGCATGGTGCTTGGCGCGATTCTCAAGAAGTCGCTCTCTGGCAACCCGTTCATGCTGCTGGCGACCCTAAACGCAGGATCTGCAAGCGTCAATACGGATCTTACGGGCTTCGACCTGTTGTTCCTCGGCGCGCGCTTCGCTGGCTTCGATATGGCGGAGAACCTCTATTCCGCACTCGAGCCCACGGTTTCGAGCTACGAGAACGGTGTCTGGTACGAGCGTGTCAACCAGGATGCCTGGACCGAAATGATGGACCGCGTCGGCCGAGGCCTGCCGCCCTACGCCGACGGCGCGCAAGACCCCACCTCCGGCATCGCCGCCGGAATCGTGGAATAAGGGAGCCGCCCGCCGCGAGGCGCGGTCAAGCCATACGGGAAGCCGCCCGGGAGACGCGTCCACGCCATATCGGGAAGCCGTCGGGAGGCGCGGCAATGCCATATCGGGAAGCCGTCGGGAGGCGCGGCCGCGCCATAAAAATGCCGTTGCCGCGCCCTTCAGCCCTCTCGAGGGCGGAAAACTCGCACTGCAGCGCCGCCGGGAGTATCGCCTGACAACAAATTTGAGATTCTGCGGCTCGATTTCGAGTTTTCACCCCAGTTGGCAAACGCTCAACTGGGGTTTTATTTGTGGTGCTCGTAGTCTCATATCTGTTTTTGGGCTTAGAACCGCAATATCCAGCCGCAGAATCTCAAATTTGTTGTACGCCCCACTTGCAAACCCGCACAAACAGGCCCGCAATCAACCCCACAAGCACCCAATTCCCATGACGCAACCCGAATCCATCCAGACAACCACTAAAAAAGAAGCCCGCAACCCGGACCTACGAGTGTCCGAGCCGCGAGCCATGCTGCAACGTAAAGCGAGGCCGGGCCGGGTGGCCCGACGCGAAAGGTAAAAGAAGCCCGCAACCGGAGCTACAAGTGTCCGGCCGCGGACTTCGCCACAACGTATTGCGCAGGTTTTGCCGCCTGGCCTTGAGAGAGGGGCTAAGGGAGATTTGCGAAGCAAATCTGTCCCCTCCGAAAGGCCAGGCGGCAAAACCGTCGTCAGGTCTACACGTTAAAGCGGAAGTGCATCACGTCGCCGTCAGCCACGACGTAGTCCTTGCCCTCCATTCGGAGCCTTCCCGCCGCCTTGCAACCAGCCTCGCCGCCGAGGGTAACGTAGTCCTCATAGCTAGCGACCTCGGCCTTAATGAAGCCGCGCTCGAAATCCGAGTGAATGACGCCAGCGGCCTGCGGAGCCTTGGCGCCGACGGGGATCGTCCACGCCTTGACCTCCATCTCCCCAGCGGTGAAGTAGCTCTGGAGGCCCAGAAGCTTGTAGGCCGCCTGGGCAAGCACGTCAAGACCCGGCTGCTCGAGGCCGAGGCTCTCGAGATACTCCGCAGCCTCCTCGGCATCGAGGTCGCAAAGCTCGGCCTCGACCTTCGCGCAGATGGGGATGGGCGTAACGCCATCGATGGGCGCGAAATCGTCGCCAAGCATATCCTCATCGACGTTCGCAACGTAGAGAATCGGCTTCATCGTAAGCAGAAAGAGACCCTTCGCGGCAACGCGCTCCTCGTCCGACATCTCCATGGTGGAGGCACGGTTGCCCTCGTTCAGCCAATCAACGAGACGCTTGGCCACATTGAACTTGGGCATGAGCTCCTTGTCGCGCTTCGACTCCTTCTCGAGCTTGGGGAGCTGCTTCTCGAGCGTGCCGAGGTCTGCCAGGATGAGCTCGGTCATGATGGTGTCCGCGTCGCCCGCCGGATCGACGAAATCAGCCGTGCGGCCAACCTCACGCATGACGTTGGGATCCTTGAAATAGCGAACAACCTCGCAGATGGCATCGGTCTCGCGGATGTTTGCGAGGAACTGGTTGCCGAGGCCCTCTCCCTCACTCGCGCCCTTCACGAGACCGGCGATGTCAACGAACTCGACCGCCGCAGGCACGATGCGGCCCGGGTGCACGATGTCCGCGAGCTTCTGGAGACGCGAATCCGGCACGTCGACGATGCCGACGTTGGGGTCAATCGTGGCGAAGGGGTAGTTCGCCGCCAGGCCACCCTTCTTGGTGAGTGCGGTGAAGAGAGTCGACTTGCCGACGTTGGGGAGTCCCACGATGCCGATTGAGAGTGCCACGTTTGATCCTTCCGTGCTTTCCGAGGCGAGGCCTCGAGGTTTGGTGTCGCTCGGCGCAGGCGCAGGGCCACGCGCCGGAGTGTACTAGTTATCCGTGTCGAGCTTCTCGAGGATGTCGAGGCCGCGCCTGAGCTGGGCCATACCCTGTTTCTTGAGCTTCTCCATCTCGGCCTTTTGCTCGGCTTGGCGCTTCTTACGCTCGACCTCTTCCTTATCGGGAACGACGAGCTCCGCGCCTTCGTATTTCTCCCAGGAAAGGGCATGTTCGCCGCAAGCCTTGAGACAAGCGCCACACTCGATGCAGTAGGCGCTCTCGACCTTGAAGATGCCATTCTCGGCAAGCTCGCACGCACGCGTGGGGCAAACGTCGACGCAGTCGCCGCAGAGGTTGCAGCGCTCAGGGTCGCAGGTAGGACGCTGCGGGGTAAGGCGGACGGCGAGCTTGGGGTGGCGCTGAAGCGTCGTCATAACAAGCTGGCGGCGCTGGGTGAGCACGCGACGGCGCTGGGTGGGCGCCGGGGCGGCGCCGCCCTCGACCGCGTGGGTGATGGCGTTGATGCGGCGGGTGTTCTCGTCAAGCTTCTGCTTGATGGTGCGAGCGGCGGCAAGCGCAGGGTTGGCGGCGCCAAGGGCGGCCATGCCCTGCTTGCTCATGCTCTCGAGGAACTCCTTGCGCTCGAAATCGTGGTTCTTGGTGTAGTCAAGGTCCTTCTCGTCCACCTCGAGACCGATGCCCTTGCCGGAGAGCTGCTCGGCGAGCTCGATCTGGGAGCCGAGCATCTCCTCGCCCGTGGTGTTGCGACAACGGTCGCAGATGCCGAGGGGCAGGTAGACGCTCACGTTCTTGTAGTCCGCGAGGATGGCGAACCAGACCTCGGCGGGTACGTCGCCGATGCACGGCAGAACGACCTCGTTCTCCTGCGGCATGCGACCGATAGCGCGCGTGCAGGTGACATACGCGTGCTCGTAGGCGCTCGCCGCGCGGACGATGCGCTCGTAGAGGCGGCGCGGGTTGATCTGGGGCGAAGTGAAGGAGCCGGCAGGGCAGGCCGTCACGCACAGGCCGCACTTACGGCAGCTGTCGAGGACCTCGATCGAGCCCTCGGAGAAATCAATCGCCTTGACCGGACAGACGTCCGCGCAGGCATGGCAGAGCTTGGTGCTCTTGCCCTGGCAAGCGATGCAGCTGTTCACGTTAGCGCGGGGGCGGTCCTTGTAGTCAGACGGGTTCCACGTCTCGACTTCCTCGGGATTCGCCGCGAGGGCGTTCGTGATGTCCTCGACTGGATTGGAAAGCGACTGCCAGTCATTCTTGATGTCGATGAGCTCATCGAGCAGGTCGCGCTTCTCGGCCATGTCTCTCCCCTCGCAACCGCACCGCTCCCCAGCGGCACAACTGTTTAATCATACCCAAGAACAGCTGAGGATGCCCCCTCCGTAAAGGACATCCTCAGCGTCAACAGCTCAATCTATGCGCATCGCCGAACAGCAGAGGCCCCGAGCCTTGCCGTAGCAAACAACCAAGTGCAGCCAGCTCAAGCCGTACGCATCGGCGGCGTAAACAGCAGAAGCCCCGGCGCCGGTGTTGCTAAACAAACATTCCGCAGCGCCAAAGGCGCGAGGACGTTTGCGTGCAACGCCGGGCCGGGGCTTCGTCAGGTGACTACAAGCCGCCGATCGGGCTTAGTACATGCCCGGGCCGCCAGCCTGGGAGGCGGCAGCGGTGATGGCCTCCTCGATGGTCTTGTCCTTGTGCTCGTCGGAAACCGTGGCCTCGGTGATGAGGATCAGGCCAGCGACGGAGGCGGCGTTCTGGAGGGTCACGCGGGAAACCTTGACCGGGTCAAGGACGCCCATCTCGATCATGTTGCCCCACTCGCCGTTGGCGGAGTTGAGGCCCTCGCCAGCAGCCAGACCCTTGATCTTCTCGACCACGACGGAGCCCTCGTAACCAGCGTTCTCGGCGATCTTCTTGACCGGGGCGGTCAGAGCCTTGCGGACGATCTCGACACCGATCTTCTCCTCGTCGGTGGCATCAATCTGGTCGAGAGCCGGCAGAGCCTCGAGGAACGCAACGCCGCCGCCGGCGACGATGCCCTCCTCAACAGCAGCGCGGGTAGCCTGAAGGGCGTCCTCGATGCGGTGCTTGATCTCCTTGAGCTCGACCTCGGTGGCAGCGCCAACCTTGATCACGGCAACGCCGCCGGAGAGCTTGGCGAGACGCTCCTGGAGCTTCTCACGGTCAAACTCGGAATCGGTGTGCTCGATCTCACCCTTGATCTGGGCGACGCGCTCGTCGATGGCCTCCCTGGAGCCAGCGCCAGAGACGATGGTGGTGGTGTCCTTGGTGATCTTGACGGCCTTGGCGCGACCGAGCATCTCAGCGGTGGTGTCGGAGATCTTGATGCCAAGCTCCTCCATGGCGACCTGGCCGCCAGTGAGGACGGCGATGTCCTCGAGCATGCGCTTACGACGATCGCCATAGCCCGGGGCCTTCACGGCGGCGACCTTCAGGGTGCCACGGAGCTTGTTGAGGATCAGGGTGGCGAGAGCCTCACCGTCGACGTCCTCACACACGATGAGGAGGGAGGAGCCGGACTTCTGCACGGCCTCAAGGACCGGGAGGATGTCCTGGATGTTGGAGATCTTCTGATCAGACATCAGGATGTAGGGGTTCTCGAGCTCGGCAACCATGGCGGAGTTGTCAGTCGCGAAGTACGGGGAGATGTAGCCCTTGTCGAACTGCATGCCCTCGACGGTGTCGACGGAGATGCCGAAGTTGGTCTTGTCCTCGTCAACGGTGATGACGCCGTCCTTGCCCACGACCTCCATGGCATCGGCGATCTTCTGGCCAACCTGCGGGTCAGAGGCGGAGATGGTGCCAACGGAGGCAATCTGCTCCTTGGTGTCGACGTTCTTGGCGGAG
>ERZ1034980.978-NODE-978-length-18046-cov-17.905619_pt1 | contig 18046 bp, 12 predicted proteins | sample MGYA00520622_ERZ1034980 | MGnify/ENA primary metagenome ERZ1034980 (study PRJEB33766, sample SAMN09781791) | gut metagenome | biome: gut microbiome | host: Homo sapiens | place: Madagascar | study: EMG produced TPA metagenomics assembly of the PRJNA485056 data...
ATCATCGTCCCATGGACGGGCACGACCCTAAGTGCGCAAACCTTCGGGCACTACCGTCTAGGTCATTGATCTGACAGGCTTCTGAAACTCCAACCTCTCACTTTCGTGACCGAGGTCAGTGGTCTAGGTCATTGATCTGACAGGCTTCTGAAACCATGTTCGGCGAGCTTCTTGGCTTTGGCGAGTGGTCTAGGTCATTGATCTGACAGGCTTCTGAAACATGGATTCGGAGAGCGTCACGTCCACCGTGGTGGTCTAGGTCATTGATCTGACAGGCTTCTGAAACGAGGAGATGGCAGATGGCATCGAAGACGAAGTGGTCTAGGTCATTGATCTGACAGGCTTCTGAAACAGGGTAAACGGCTTACCATCGGCTTTCCCTGTGGTCTAGGTCATTGATCTGACAGGCTTCTGAAACGACATGCTGCGCCGTCAGCTCGCGAACGTGGTGGTCTAGGTCATTGATCTGACAGGCTTCTGAAACTTCCGAACGGTCCAAGCACCGGCCGCAGCAGAGGTCTAGGTCATTGATCTGACAGGCTTCTGAAACCCTGCAAGACCTTCTTCTGCGCGTCGGTCAGAGGTCTAGGTCATTGATCTGACAGGCTTCTGAAACTACCGTCCCTCATGGTTGACCATAAATCCGGAGGTCTAGGTCATTGATCTGACAGGCTTCTGAAACATTATCGGCGTGGTGTCCACGCACAATATCGAGGTCTAGGTCATTGATCTGACAGGCTTCTGAAACGTGTACGAGATAGACACCCCCAGTGTACGAGAGGTCTAGGTCATTGATCTGACAGGCTTCTGAAACTTCGAGTGGGAGGAGATTCACGACATCCTCGAGGTCTAGGTCATTGATCTGACAGGCTTCTGAAACCGTGGCCCAGGTGCACAGGAGGATCGTGCCAGGTCTAGGTCATTGATCTGACAGGCTTCTGAAACGGTCGATAGCTTTGGTGCGGCATATGCTGCCAGGTCTAGGTCATTGATCTGACAGGCTTCTGAAACCCTCATGCCGCACAGGCCCAAGGTCAGCACCAGGTCTAGGTCATTGATCTGACAGGCTTCTGAAACTGAAGTTCCTTGTGGTCGGTGCCGCGCAGACAGGTCTAGGTCATTGATCTGACAGGCTTCTGAAACACATTGTGGAATTCGACACGGGCATGTGGGCAGGTCTAGGTCATTGATCTGACAGGCTTCTGAAACAGTACCGACTTGTGGTTTGATATGTGGTGGGTGGTCTAGGTCATTGATCTGACAGGCTTCTGAAACTTTATGAGATTGTTCAATGTCTGCGCCACTGTGGTCTAGGTCATTGATCTGACAGGCTTCTGAAACCAGTGCGGAGTCATGCACGACCGGGACGTGGTGGTCTAGGTCATTGATCTGACAGGCTTCTGAAACCTTCGCATCGAACCAGTCCAGCAGATCGCCGTGGTCTAGGTCATTGATCTGACAGGCTTCTGAAACGGTACAAGCTGGGCAAAGTGTCATGCACCAGTGGTCTAGGTCATTGATCTGACAGGCTTCTGAAACATGCTGGCGAGCGTGAAGAGGATGCGGCGGGTGGTCTAGGTCATTGATCTGACAGGCTTCTGAAACATGTATACGGTTTTCTTGCCGATTAGACTGGTGGTCTAGGTCATTGATCTGACAGGCTTCTGAAACGATGATGAAGCGGCGGCCGCACCAGAGGGCGGTGGTCTAGGTCATTGATCTGACAGGCTTCTGAAACTTTATTGCGCACGTCGTACACTCACTCTCCGTGGTCTAGGTCATTGATCTGACAGGCTTCTGAAACCCACATGATATAATTTTAATGGAAACACTAGTGGTCTAGGTCATTGATCTGACAGGCTTCTGAAACTAATGCCAGTGCTTTTCACCAGCCATCATGGTGGTCTAGGTCATTGATCTGACAGGCTTCTGAAACCGATAGCCTTGGAGCTTCCTGAACAGTTCATGAGAACTGAACATAATCTCCATCAACATAATGGCTTCTTCCTTCTGTCAGGGTAACCCTTTTGTTGCAGCATTCCAGGTCAAGAAGCTGCATACCATTTTTTAATAGGTCTCTATGTAAATAAATCAATTGGTCGTTATTACAATATTGAGTTGTATGAAGCGTCACAAGCATCCTGTTCTCAGCAAGAGCACCGGCAGTATCAACCACCATCTGAATTTTATCAAATAGGGAACCCACAGAGCTCACATCAACACGTAATTTTGCCATTGAAATCGCAGTTTTCAAATCCAGCGAAGAAGAAATTTCCAGAGGCAAATCATCATCCCATATTTCATCTTGAATAAGCGTTTTTAACTCTGCCTGCAACTCAAGCACTCTAGTTAATTTATCAACATCAAATTCATCTATTATTTTCTTAATTGCCGCTTTTTGGAATAGTGCATTGTAGTCAACAATATCAGCGCAATCCCCAACATACAATATTGATTTTGTTAAGACCGCGGTCTTACTCCCATCTCCCAGAACCACGTCATCACCAAACCCCTGTAGGCCCTCCACAAATTTAAACAAAAGTTCTGGCGACGATAATCCCAATACATTCAGCCCTAATTCAAGAGGCATCACATCGAGCGGATACATGACAATGCTATCAATCATATAATCACTGTCCGTTCATCCGAATTTCTTACATCCTCAATTCGATTTCCTAAAAGAAATTTGATTGAAGCATATTGCTTTTCCGTAATAATCAGTGACTGCACCAAACCTTCTTCAGGAACAAAACTCGCCACACGGCCTTCAAGAAAACCAGCCGATTCACGAGTGGTAGCGATTCTAGAATATACTGATTCTTGAACCATAATGAAACCTTCTCGCAACAGATTCTTTCGAAAAGTTGCGTATGCCTTACGCTCTGCTACTGTTTTCACAGGCAAATCAAAGAATATCAAAACCCTCATAACCCTATACCTCATCAATAAACCCCAATTCTGGCAATCTGCCATCTCCTGATAGGTAATGGAATGCATCGCGAACAAAAATATTGATCAATTGCGTCAAACAAGTTCCAAATTCAGGCAAATCAGTGCGCAACAGCCGTATAAGCTCATTCTTCACTTCTGAGTTCAGAGTTTGTTCCCTTAGCTCAAATACTTTTGCATCAACAAATGGCCGAAAAGGCTCCATAAGGTCACAAGCAAGATTAAAAGGATTCTTCTCGCTATCATGATGGATGCCGAATTCAGTTAAATAGCCAAATTCTGCTATCTTTCGAGCGACTTCAGACATCACTAACGAATAGCCGTAATTTAACAATCCATTCGTTTCATTACTATCATCTGAGCGAACAAATTCATAGGTAAACAGTCTTGGAAAATACATATGAGCCGCGACCGCTTCACGGTTATCCGAATCTCCCGGCTGAACAGACGTGATTAATGTTTTCATCTTTTCTATATCAGGGAAAGCGCACTTTTCCTTTAATACGAAAATCTGATGAGCTATCTTTTCTTGCACGATTCGTTGCCATAATATGTTCTTTCGTTCTTCCGCCCAACCCATTTGTTGCACAATGCATACTCGTCTAGAGGATTCAGTTTCGTATGGGTTTGTTTCACCAATTGGGAGATGTTTATCATTGCAAAACACCACTTTGATATCCCGCTCAAGAAGAGATGCCATAGCGCTTGTGGCGATTACAGCTTGCGTTGTAGCAAACAGCACCATTCCAATATCATCGATTGGAATCTGAACAGTATCATCATCCGTTTGCACAACAAGCAAGTTCATCTTCATCGAAACTTTGCAATGTTGCGTCACTACAATATTCCGCCACGCCATACTCACTCCATCGTGGTTGTGGTATTCTGTTAAAGGATTGTTTGGTCGCAATCCGATTGTCTAGGTCGTTGACCTGACAGGCATATATTGAAATAAAGCAAGGTTTTTATAACCGAGCTTCAGAAGGATTAATGCCTTGCCTTATGGCTTTGGGCTTCCGGCAATGCCGGAAGCCCTTTTCATTTATTCAGCCTTTTTCAGTTCTGCAATAGTAATTTTCGTTTCAAATAGTCCAGACGGAGATTGAAAAACAAATTCGTCATCATCGGAGAAAGATACACTTCTAACACGTTTCCACTCGCTGGGGAGGCCAACCAACGAAAGGTTTGCACGACCAGGATCAGCATGAAGCGCGACAACAATCATCCCTAAAACATCCAACTGCTTGTCCAAATCAAGCTTCTCAAATTTAGTCCGCGCCTTAGCTAGCGTACTTTCTTCAACCCTGTGAAGCGGATAATGTTTATTTACCGCGTCGAATAATGCATCCCAAATTTGCATTATGTCTATTGAGCTTTTAGAAGTCCCACACTTCAGATAATCATCCAAGGCATTATATACATCACAATCCAGCCACAACTGTCGAGCATTATTCAATTCAGTAGCAGACTTTATTGTCATGCATGCCCCTTTATAGTGAATAAGCTGCATTGACGGAATATGTCGAAGCAAAATTTTCGCTTTTGCATATTCAGGCTTTTTTGCCACCAGTACTTTCTTCAATGCTTCATCCGAAGGGCAATCTCCCAACATCGAGTACTCCTGCATCGTGATGTTCACAAGACGTACTTTTCCCTTTAATTCGACAAGAATCGAATAAACCACCTTTGCGCTGGAGAAACCACCATACAAAGACGTATCGGCTTTATTTTTATCGAAAGCAATACCGTCATGCCCTTCTTTAACCGCAGCTCCATATCGCGTTTCGTTATATAGAGCGCCAAAACTATCCCCCACCTTCTGAGTGACAAGCATCTTACGATAATTCATCACTCTTCGGAGATAATCTTTATCAGCCTCACTCCACGCAATCTCACCAGTCTTAGGATTGATACGCTTATTTTCATCCGCCGAAGCCATAGAGCCGACAATAAAACCGAAGGCTTTACCGTGTTTACGGTCCCCCGCCTTCAATTTCTCACGATATCCTCTCAGGTAGTCCTGAAGATAGATATTATATGCATTCGCCGCTCCATCAGAAACTGCACCATTATCAAAGAAACCTCTGTTAACAGCAAACTGCCCAGCTACACCAAGACATAATGCATCCTGAGCATGGTGATAATCATTAATATCACGATTCTTATGTTCAAACCCGAGATATTGGCGCATCTCCTTGGTCAATTCGGAATTAAGTCCAATCACAGCAGAGCTATTTCCATACCTCCGCCGCATCAAAGTCGCCACATTCTTCATAATCTGACGAGTCTCTACCAGCGATCGCTCGACAAAACGCTCTTTCTCATGTCTACCGAAATCATTTTGTCGTACCAAACGTTCAAATTTAGTCTGGGAAATCAACCTATTATCCAACAGTTCCTGCCAAAAGCCTCTTCTTGCTTCTACTAGTTCCGGCAAATATGCAAAAGAGTCTGTTTTACGCGCATTGGCCGCACGGGACACAAGTACTCGATTGTCCAGGGAATCATTCTGCGTTACAGCTTGGGGAATAATATGATCGATATCGTAATCAGACGATAGCCTGTCGATATCCAGCTCTTCGCCCGTATACATATCCTTACCAAGCTGTGTGTAGTACAAGAACCAACGATCATCCTGAAGTCCTTTATCGTCGCTTGCCTCCAAGCGATCATAAATGTCACTGAATTCCTTTCTCAATCCAGCATTCTTGTACAACTCCAGCAAGCGATTCTTTCGAGAAGTGGTTCGCACGCTTGCCTGAATATCTCCGGCCAATTCTAGGAATATTCTCGATGGCTTCTTTCCAACGGCCTTAGAGATATCATCAATGAGTCGAACGGATTGGATGATTCCTCGTTTCACTTTCGGAGATACGTGAAGCTCGTCAACCATTGACTCCAACGATTGCTTTTTATCCGCTCCAAGATTCTGCTCATCAATCCATTCAGGAAAACCATAATTTTTATCAGTAATAATTTCCATAAAATTACGATCTTCAAAACGCATAATCTCAATGATGCTATGCTTCTGAGGGGCAAAATCATCACCAATCTTGCATTCGCCGACCTTGGTCGTAAGCAACTTCCTTGAAAGCTTGCCCCATCCCGTGTAGTGAGTCCTTGCCAACAATTCGCAATCACTATCGGACAGTCCATCAAGCATGCGCAACTGATGCAGTAAAGTCTCTTTATCCTCAAACACAGTCTGGAGCTCGATTATCTGCTCCATAAGCTCTGAATCTTTATTCACCCGTTCTGCGCCGAAAATACGGCACAGTTTTCCATATGATGACATAGAGCTCATAAACTTTGACTCGCTCGCCAAACCAGACAGCTCATAGGTACGGCCATACTCTTTGCGGAGCAGATTTTCCGCAGCCTTTTTGGTGACTACACCGCCTTTCATAAACAAGTTACGAATCAGCAGCGTCTTTTCTTCTCGACCAAGTCGTTGACGACGACGGTTTTCCCATCGGTTGCCCGAACGAACCGATAAACGGACATTATTTAGTTCGTTAAGAACTTCATACTCCTGATACAACATGGAGTTCTTCGGCAAGGTCGCCTCACCTAGCAGATAGCTATCTGTATCCACGAGCCGTTCAATGAAACGCCTACCCGACTCATCCTTGTCAACCATCTTATCGAAATTCCAAGGAGTGATTTCTCCAGATTTTTTACGCTTCATCCAATGGTTTTCGCCATTATCTGAAGGCTGCATTCCTTCCCGTTCCACCAATGGACCCACAAAATAAGGCACACGGAAAGTCAGCAAGCCTTCTATTTTATTGACTTGTTCACCGTTCTTTTCAAACGTATCCAAAAGGAACGGATAATATTTTCCTTGCTTTTCAAGAATTCTCCTAAGCTCATTTCGATGAAGCTGATACGGAATCACACCATTATCAGAGTCTCTTTGAACTGGGAAAAGCCGATCTTCATCAATTGCGTGCTTTAAATCCAATTTTTTGGATTCAGACAAATTAGAAGCCTCAATTAACTTCGAAAAATATTTATTTGCGTTCTGTCTTGTTTTTTCATACGTAGAAGTACCCCTGATGCTCCGACGTCGACCGTCAACCATTGTCCAGCCAACCAACTCACCATAATGCTTGTTGATTTCATCGGCATTGTCTTCCGTACGGAGCTCTTTTTTAATAAGATCCCAATTTCTTTGGTGTCGTGTGTAACTCGCACACATCGATTCAGAAACACTTTTTGCGTTACCAAGCAGTTGTTTCAGAGCGATAGCGCTATATTGTTTCTGCATTTTATCGAGTAACTCGCATTGTTCATCATCAAGCAAGCCCGAATCTACGACCTGAGCACGAACTTCCTCGTAATCAGATTTATTGAAATAAATACCAAGCGCTTTCTTTTCATCGCTGGTACGTTCTTCAGATGGGAAAATCTTCGCTAAATCAAGTTTATTTCCCTCTAGACCAGCAAAAATAGCCTTAATGACATTGATTTGTTCTTTTGGCAGTTCACACGACTCACAAATAACAGCAAGCGCATTTTCAACACGCATACTGCGAGAACCCTTTGTCGTGCACAACGTATCAGCAAGACGCTTTTTGTCGATTCCTGCCGTCCATGATCCATCCAGCTGCTCATCAAATACACACAGAATGATTTCACCGATAAGATTTAAAAGATTCTTTGAGTCGAATACACTCGAAGAATCCAAATCACCTTCAACAAGGAAATTACCTCGGTACTTCAACAGGTGATGGACAGCGAAATACACTTCTCGAATATCATGTTGCTTGTCATCTTCCATCAAAGTTTTGCGCAGATGATAAATTGTCGGATATTGTTTATAGAAACGTTTATCCTGATTCTTCGAATCGAATAAGACACCGCCATACCAATAATCCGCATTGTTCTCATCAGCAGGATGAACCCAGGAGTACTTCCTCCGCGCAAGGAATGACGGATCCACCTCTGCCAGGGGAGCATCAAAAATAGCATCAAGCATATGCAAACGCCAACGTCTACGAGAGTAGCGCCTACGAGTAGTACGAGCCATACGACGAGCTTCAGCAGTCTGCGCAGGCTCGAATAGCCTTACACCAATTAACTCACGCCCTTTAGCTCTCATCAACCGATAATCAGGAGTAAACGCGGCCCATCCAACGGAAGCATTACCGATATCCAAAGAAATTGCATAATTCGGAACTATTTTTTTGCGGCCCATAAGACCCCCGTTGGCTTAAAAACAATTAGCTATAGATTACACCTGATAACCCCTTTATCCGCATGGGACACGCTCGGCAATAACCCAAAATCTTTTTTTAAATTCAGACTAACCAAGATGAAAAAGCCGGGAACGGATGCGACGTTTAAATTACGACGAACCCAACTCCCGGCATCGCGACTGCTTCTCAAAGATGTGTGCTTGACTCACATGGATGGTACTGAGAACCATTCGCTTGCGATCTGTTTCCGCCGCGCATCCAACGCAACTCGACGCAGGCATGCGGCAGACACAAATCAAGTCTGTATCAATCTTCCAGCCGGCACAGAAGCCAGCCGAAAAGCCACAAACTACTTTAGTCACACGATTGAATAATCACAAATCGGTCACAAAAACCATGAAGCGGTATACACATCCGCATTATGTCATCCAAAGCTGCCATAATCACATACTCCTTACTTATAGGCGATGAATCGACTCTGATAATTACAAAAGTCAGTTGTTGCTATTATTTTTTTGAGAAATCTCTTGCGCTTTATGCTTAGATGATATGGCCTGATTTTTGTTCCGTCCTTATAGTGGGGCGGCTTGCGCCGCTTGGTTTGCATAATACTCGGTTTCGGTCCGTCCCGGTGTCCCGTAGCCCAAGGACTGGCGCAGACGCTTCGAGTTCCACCACGAGACCCACCGGAACGTCGCCAATTCCAGGTCCCTCAAATCCCGGAAGGGCTTGCGTCGCCAGACGAGCCCGGTCTTGTACGCGCCGTCGGCGCTCTCGGCCATGGCGTTGTCGTACGAGTCGCCGACCGTGCCGGCCGAGGGAAGCATGCCGAACTCCCCGACCCTGGTGGTGCACACGAGGCCGATGTACCGCGCGCCATGGTCGGAATGGTGCACGAGACCGTCCATGCCGCCATGCGAGGCGGCCCATGACATCGCCTGTTCCAGCGCCTGCAGCGGCAGCTCCCTGGTGTCCATGGTGGTGGCGCACGCCCATCCGACGATCCTGCGGGCGAACACGTCGGCGGCGAACGCCGTGTGGCCGAACGAGCCGTTGGCCATGCGCACGTAGGTGATGTCGGCCACGTGCGGCCGGTTCGGCGCCTCCGCCTCGAACCTGCGTTCCACGAGGTCGGGCCCGCCGCCCGCGCCCTTCGCCGGTTTGGTGGTGACGGGCGTCCTGCCGCGGCGCACGCCGCGGATTCCCGATTCCCGCATGACGTTCATCACCTGGTCGCGGCCGATCTCGGCCGGATCCCGGCCCCGCGCCAACAACTGGGCGTGCGTCTTGCGGTACCCGTACACGGCCATGAAGGAATCGGCATGGATCTCGAGGATGTCGCGGGCCGGCGCCTCGTGCCTGGCGGCCATGCGGCTGACGGGCCTGGATTTGAGCATGCGGTAGCCGCGCGGCGTGATGAACCCGCAGTCCAGCGAAGCGGCCAGCACCCTGCAGATCGGCCCGCCCCTGAAACGGTCCTTGAATTCGTCGATGTAAGCGACCATCAACGCCGTGTCGGGTCGAGCCGTGCCGCGAAAAAAGCCGACGCCGTCGTCAATATCTCGTTCGCCCGCCTCAATCGCGCGACCTCGGCCCGCAAACTCCTCAACTCCGCCATCGCGTCTTCGGCCGACTGCTTGGTCTCCGCCGCGACCGTGGCGTCCGTCTTGTTGCGCCAACGGCGCAGCGTCTCCGGCGCGGCCCCCAGATCCTTGGCGACCTGTTCGATCGCCTTGGTCTCCGACGAATACGAGCCGCGCGACTCGGTCAACAGCCTGACGGCCTTCGCCTTGAACTCCGGCGTGTATCTCGTTCCTTTTGCCATGGTTCCATCATCTCCCATCGAGTTAGGGGAAATGCGGAACAAAAATCAGTTCATATCAAGATGCTCTCCGCTGACATGAATATCCCAGAAGAAACATTGGCGAAAGCGCCTTATTATCTTCAAAATCCCCTTCCTTAAACAAAGCCATAACATCGTCGACTTCATTACAGAACCAGGAACCACCGTTTGCCGATTTAAGGTATGGCGTAAGCTGCTTCCACAATGTGCCCCACGTCGTATAGGGCTTCGCCGTGAAATTGCTCATCAATTTGATTGCATTGGTTGGACGGTCCTTGACTCCCTGCTTACGCAAGACGCTTTCCTCGAAATTGTCGGCAAGCGCCAACAACCTTCCATACAGGTAATCACGATCATCTCGATTCGGTTCAAGATACATGGTTATTACATCCTCCTGTCTATGCTGTTTTCTTGTTTCATCGATATAGTGTTTTTTCCATAGGCTGCAAGCGATTTCAAAATCACGACGCCAGACCCTGATATTGTCGTATCCCATAGGCCTGGTGACCTTATGGCATGCGGCATTCAAAATCGACATGGGAAATTGCGCTCCGCCAGAAAACTCCAAAATCCTCATTTGCTAACGAGATTGCATGCTTCCTGGCCAAACTTGGACGTCCTACACCGGCTTATGGAGCAGCATCATGGGACCGGTCGGTGACGCCGAATTCGTCACCAACTATGAAACCTACATGCGCTACGACGGACGAAGCAAGGCCAAGACGGTTCAACAGCTGATAGACAAGAGCAAAGACCTGGCTGACACGAATACTCCTGTCAATCCTGCTCGAATCAAAGGCTACGAGACGAACGTGAAGAGCGCCGGCAAGTTTAAGAGCGACGAAGTCCAATCGATTATCTACGAGAAGATGCCGGCACTCACCAACACTGTCGAACAAACCATGATCAAGAACGGCGTCGATGCTCTCATCTACCCGACCATGAGCTGTGTCGCCAGCGTCCGCCATGACGCCAAGGACAGCACCTACAAGTGCGACAGCGACGACCCATACGCCGCCTCCTATCTGGCTAGCAGCGCGCACCTGCCGGAAATCAGCGTCCCCGCCGGTCGTGACAGTCAGAACATGCCAATCGGACTCTCCTTCGCCGGCGCACAAGACAGCGAGCGAATACTACTAGGCCTCGCTGCCGCCTATGAGAAGATAAGTCCGTACAAGAACGGCGACGGTCTGGAGCTCGACTGATTTGAAAGAACAAAGTGGGTTTGCCTCACCATTGGAGCAAGCCCACTTTCGTTATTCACATTAATGGGATGAATCAATCAGTTTGACTTCTTCGGCGCGCTCTCCGTAGGTGAGCATCGTTGTCGAGCAACCATTGTCGGTCACGGCAATCGAATTGCCGATGCAGGTCCAACCAGCCCATGCTCCATCAACAACTGGACCGATATTGCTAACTGAGAATACATCCACCCCGAATTTTGATGAGAGATGGCGGAAAGGCATCTTCCACTCCTCTCCATATGCTTCTCCTAATCGTTCAGGAGGTACAGCCCATGACGATGGTGCGAGAATCATCTTGGCGCCCATTTTCGCCATGGCTTCGCCAATCATGATCGATTCCATGTGGTTGTCGGCGCATATGTCGATGCCGATTCGACCATACTTAGTGTCGAACACGTTGACCGAGGTTCCGGAAGTATACATGTCTTCGACATCGGGAACGAGGTTGATTTTCCTATGCTTGCCTAACAGTTCCCCGGTATTTGAGATGAATACCGCGGAGTTATATACATGGTCGCCTTCACGTTCCGTGATTCCGGCGATGATACCGATATCGAAGTCGACCGACATATCTCTTATTCTCTGATATGTACTCCCCTCTGGGATAGGTTCCGCCTGCTCGGGGGCCGAGTCAGCTGCCCATCCGAGGTCGCAGCATTCTGGGAACAGGGCGACATCGGCGTCCCCGACTAGGGACAGCAGCTCCCTCATATGCCACAGATTCCGGTTGAGCTCGTTGGGTTGCACACGCATTTGCATCATTGCGATGGTGGTCACAGTTAACTCCTCGTTGATCCTAAAAAATTGAGAAGGGTGGCCCGATGCAGTCGAAACATCAGGCCACGCCAACTCCTGAACGATTCCAAGCCGAAAGAGAAAGGGGATGGGAGCCTGGAACCCTTCAGAAGGCCTATCAGTGGGTGCCCTCGTATTCGCTGGCCCAACCGTCAACGTATGCGGTCTTCACCGCATCCCATTTTCCGGTGCCCTGCGCGTATTCGAGCATCGCACTGCCGACGCCGTCTTTCCACTGTTGGGAGGGCATGAACATAATGCCGGCCCAAGACACATCCTGCTTACCGGCGTCAGCCATCTCCTGATCGGCTTGGACAATCGGGTTCGACGACTTCATGTCACTGAACGACTTGAATGGCGTGACGAAGCCCATGTCATCGGTCATGGCCTTCTTACCCTTGTCACTGGTGATGACCCATTTGAGGAAGTCCTTGGTGGCTTGCTGGTCGGCTTCGGACACCTTGTTGTTGATGGCCCAGTAGTTGTCGCCAGAACCGGTCGCCAGACCCTTTTCCTCTTCGCCGGGCAGACCCATGTAGATTGGGATGGCGCCAACCATGTCGGCCTTGACGCCTTCCTTCTGCAGGTCACTCCACGCCCAGGTTCCGTTCTGGTAGAAAACACCCTCACCGAGAGCGAACTCAGAGGTCGCATCATTACCGGTCTTGGCGCTCAGTTCAGTCGGAGAGACGGTGGAATCCTTCAAATACAGGTCGAACGTCTGCTTGAACTCCGGAAGATAAGTGCCCTTGATGGTCGCAGGCTGTTCAGTCACACCGTCCAGCTCGTACGACAATGGGATGGCGGCCAACTGTTCCTTGAAACGCCAGTCGGAACTGGAGTCGAATCCGGCTGAGGTGAACGCGCCTTTGACGCCAAGATCATCCTTATGCTCTTGAATCTCATCAGCGACGGTCTTCAACGCTTTGAACCCGACCAAATCGTCGATGCTCTTGATGGTCGACCAGTCCGCCTGGAAATACTTATTGAGCAGATCCTTGTTGTAGATCAACCCGTAGGATTCGATGACGAACGGGACGCCAAGGATTTCACCGTTATCGCCTTTCAGTGCAGTGCTCTGGTCTCGCAGCTGCTTATAGGGTTCGCTGTCTGACATGTCGGCTGTGTACTTCTTCCAGCGGGCCAAGCCCACATTGCCGGACACCTGGAACAATGTCGGTGCATTGTCTTTCGCGATTTCGGATTTCAACGTCTGCTCATACGTGCCGGAGGCCGCGGTCTGCACGGTGGTTTTGATTCCGGTCTCCTTCTGATATTCTTCGGCCAACGCCTTCCACTTGTCGGAGGCTTCCGGCTTCAGATTCAGGTAATAGACACGACCCTTGTCGCTGTCACCACCTGTATCGGAGCCGCAGGCGGACACGCCGGCAATCATCATCAAGGCAGCCGTTGCTGTGGCGATTATCTTGATTGTCTTGTTCATCATTGAACCTTCCTTTTGTTTTCCTTTTCATTGAGACAAAAAGCTCTTACATGACCTCATACGTGAAGGTCTTCAATCGGTCGAGCACGTATTCGCTTTCCTCCAGCCACGGCAAACCGACCGGGAATATGTGTCCCAGTGCTTCGCCTTTTGCTGGTCGGATATCATGTAGCTCAAAATCGACATGGTTACGCGCCAATGCGTCAGCCAGTGCAAGTGACTCATATTGGATAAAGTCATCGCTACTGGTTGTCAGGAACAATGGCGGCAGCTTGCCGGTCAGATTCCTGAGCGAATAGATTTTCGAACACTCGGCTGCATCGATGAACCGGCCGAACAACGGTTTGGCGAGGATGCGAAGCAGATCCGGCTCATTATCGTCAGTGATCGGAGTATCATCCACATACTCACTGAGATCGAATTTGCCGGACACCAAGGCACCGAACCTAAGATTTGTCTGCTTGAATCCCAGTTTTTCCCGATCCAGCAATTCTGGGTCGGATTGGATTGCAAGCGTGTACAGGGATAGACAGCCTCCGGCGGAATCCCCGGTGATACCCATACGATTCGGGTCGATCGGGTACTCATCCGCATGATTCTGCAACCAGCCAATGGCCGCATTCACGTCCTGCAATTGTCCGAGGAAATCGGCTTGTGGGTAAACGCGATAGCTGATGGAGATAACCGCGAATCCGCGTCGGGCCAATGCGATGCAGAAGTTGCGGTTGAGCTCCTTGTAGCCGTAGACAAATCCGCCTCCGTGCACGTCGATGTAGACAGGCAAATTGCGAGCGGCGCACATTATCGCGTCGTGTGGAATGTAGATGTCGAGTTGGTGGGCTCGGGTCCCATCGTCGATGTACGGGATGTCGGTAAATTCGTCGATATCATCGACTGCACCGTAGTAAGGCATGCGGTTGCGGTCAGTTGTGCTGCAGTCGACGCGCATTTGCAGGATGACGTCGTAAATGTTCTTGGGAAGACCTTCCAAGTCTTCCTCAACCGGCGTCCATGCCTGATATTCCTGCCGATTTTCGGCAGAGATTTCGACACTCATTGTCGTCCTCCTTGTTGCGTTTGCTTCGTTGCTTGCGCTTTGAATTGCTGACAGTTTATATCCAGCGGAGTTTCTTTGCAAACGAAAGCAATGTTCGGGCGTGGCGCATTTTCGTTGTAATTTAAGGGGGTTTGCTCAGTTTCGTTGCTGTTCTATCGATTTATTCATGTCTTATTTTGCAATCGTTTGTTTTCTGATGCCGACGACTCTTTCCAAAATGAATAGTTCTCCATAATCTGTAAAGTGAGCTGCTTACCCATTGCGATATCCGGCAGATACCTTTCCATGCTGTCTTCATCTTTCAATGGATAGACATACACATTCTTTGGTTCTACCGATTCACCATTCCTATTACAGCGCCCAGCGGCCTGCATAATACTGTCCAGACCAGCCATCGCCCTGACCACGCAAGCAAACGAAATGTCAACACCTGCCTCAATAAGCTGTGTGCTCACACAAATCACAGGTTTCGGATTACCTGGATCAAGTAGCGCACCGATTCTGTTCAGACAATCCGTTCTATGCCTTCCACACATGGCAGTACTGAGACGAATCAGCTCAAACTCATGATTCACATCAAGTCGTTCCAAGCATTGGAAAATCTCACGCGCTTCCTTTTTCAGGTTGACGATTGCCAAGCAATTGCCGTTCTTCCGCGCCTGCTGATAAATAATCTGCCCTAGTTCATCGCAGCTTTTATTTTCAGTTGAAGCAACAATTCTTGTACGTCGAAGCTTGTCTTCATAGCTTTCCGTTTCAGCAATAAGATCAGGCTTTTCCGAAAGAAGCAGATTCTCTCGTTTGGTTTTTTCAAGTAACGGCTGCGTCGCAGAGCACAAAAGAATCGTTGAATTGGTAATCTTCGATAGGAAGCTGACGATCTCATTGAATAGATTGATTGTGTTCATCGGCAACGACTGTATTTCATCAAAAATGATGACACTGTCGGCCATATTATGGAATTTCCGGAGTTTGGTTCCGCGAGCAGACATGACAGTCTCAAGGAATTCCACCATAGTGGTAACAATTATCGGATTGTCCCAACGCTCTGCCGCCAACTTGCGCTGATGCTCCCCGGCATCCTCAAACTCACTCGACGCATTATCCGCTACATCAGCGGAGCGTTGCATACCTGCAGTGGAGTAATGCTCCAATAGAACATCGCTATCGGCGTTCAGACCAAGTACATCTCGGAAAGTCTTTGCCGTCTGAGTTGTGATAGACAAATATGGAATCACGTAAATGATCCGGTGCTTTCCTGTCTTCAGCGCATGATGCAACGCAAAATTTAGCGACGCCAACGTTTTACCGCCGCCAGTCGGAATCGACAAACGATAAATCCCGGTTTCCCGCGCCCCCGCCAAACAACACTGTTCATTAATCTGATGTCTTATCCTGTTTATTTCCGAACTCGAATCAAAAGATCTCATGCTTTTATCGAGTCGACTAATCAGATTCTGCCAATCAACCGTATTAGGCCGATACTGTTTTCGGGTCTCGAAACAAGCAGCATCCGTCCTATCCGCATCCACCAGTCGCGAATAAATCAGTTTAACGAGCAAACCTAGATAGAAGTATATGCTATCTTTCGACATCCCCAGCGATTTAATTTTCTTCAGGAAACAAGCGATATCTTCCGCTGAACCTCGGAAATTCGATTGCAGATCGAGCGCCAAACCGTTAAGCCCCCGCTTGATTTCTTGATACGCATACTTCTCGTTGCTTTTGTCCGACTCCGTGAACCCAAGAAGAAAAGCTCTATTCCCGGACTCGTCAATGCAATCAGGAAGACCTCCGTGATGTTTAGAAATGGCAAGCTCAAGAATTTCCTTTGCTATCTCTTCAATTTCCCCTTTCGACTCGAAAAAATCATTGACGACAAACGCCCCTTGACGGGCATGCTGCACATCTCCCCTATGCCCATCATCCGATAACAGATATGTTTGAAACTGCTGAGCAACCTTCCCGACATCATGCAAGACGGCTGCCGTACGTGAAATATCAGCGAATTCATCCTCGAAACCACTAGCCAATCTTCCTGCACCATGAAGATGGTCATACAAAGTCTGAGTATTGCCTTCCTCATCTTTACGAGCTAATAGAACCATAACCCGCTCCTTTACAGATACCCCCTGAATAGTCTTTACTCTACCGCATTCCAGCAAAAGATAAAACCGAAATGATTGATTCGAAGATTATCGTCGCCAAATACCTGTGCATACGTAGTACACCCCAACACAAATAGCAGTGGGGGTGTGTTTCTCCTGCCAAACTCGACAGGAGAAACACACCCCCGTACTATCGTCAGTCAGCCACCCAGCCAACTACCTCAGGCCTTCGCAACCTCCACGCCCAGCTCGGCGCCGGCTTCGACGCTTACACTGTCGGACGAAGTGTCGTGTGCCACGAGGTCCTTGAATCGTTCGACCTTGGCCACATCGTCCGCGGGCACGGTCACCTTCAGCGTGATGCGGTCGGAGATTTCCAGGCCGGCGGCCTTACGAGCTTCCTGCACGGCGCGGATCACGTCGCGGGCGTAGCCTTCGGCCAGCAGATCATCGTTGAGCTCGGTGTCAAGGATCACGAAGCCACCGGTCGGCAGCGCGGCGGACACGGAGTTCGCGGCCTCATGCGCGTTCTCTTCCTCCACGCGGTTGATCAGCTCGTATTCGCCTTCCTCAAGCGCGATCTCACCGTTCGGCGTCTCGCACACCGGTGCACCGTCCGCATTAACATGCCACGCACCGCTCTTGGACGCCTTAATCGCGAACTGCACGTCCTTACGCAGACGCTTGCCGGCCACACGCGCGTTCACGCGCAGCTCGTTCACGATCTTCAAGCCCTGGGAACCGGCATCCTCCAGCGTGCAGAATTCAACGTCCTTCACATTCAGTTCGGACTTCAGAATATCGGCGTACGCGGCCACGGCCTGCGGATCCTCAACCACCACGGTCAGCTTGGCGAGCGGCTGGCGCACGCGAATCTGCTTGGCCTTACGCATGGAAAGCGTGCCGGAGACAACCTCACGCACCTTCTCCATCGCAGCCACCAGCGCGGCGTCATCCTGCAGCACAGCACCCAATTCGGTGGTTTCGCCGGTCAGCTTATCCTTCAGGAACGGCCAGTCGGCCAGATGCACGGATTCGCCACCGGTCAGACCACGCCACACGGCTTCGGCTTCCATCGGAGCCAGCGGGGCCAGCACGCGCATGAAGGTTTCGAGCACGGTGTACAGCGTGTTGAACGCGTTCTCATCGCCCGCACCGAAACGTTCACGGGTGTTGCGGATATACCAGTTGGTCAGCACGTCGATGAAGCCGGACACCACATCGCACGCGTCGGAAATATAGAAATTATCCAGCGAGTGCTGGGTCTGTTCGACCAGGCGGCGCAGACGGGCCAGCAGGTAGCGGTCCATTTCCGGCAGCTTCACCACTTCGTCGGCACGCAGCATACGGGCGTCGTACCCGGCCGCGTTCGCGTACAGCGTGAAGAAGTAGTAGGAGCTCCACA
>ERZ1034980.982-NODE-982-length-18006-cov-23.058548_pt1 | contig 18006 bp, 14 predicted proteins | sample MGYA00520622_ERZ1034980 | MGnify/ENA primary metagenome ERZ1034980 (study PRJEB33766, sample SAMN09781791) | gut metagenome | biome: gut microbiome | host: Homo sapiens | place: Madagascar | study: EMG produced TPA metagenomics assembly of the PRJNA485056 data...
ACGACCGCTACCTGCCGGCGACGGAGAAGCTCGCGTCCGGCGGCATCTACTGCGACCTCCTCGACCCGGATGCGACGAGCCAGTACCACTCGACGGTGGAATATACCGAGGGCTGGTATGGCGTAAACTTTGACGCGATGCCGTCCTCGACGCTGGCGGATGAGATGCAGATCTCGGACGATCAGGGGCTCGAACTCCTCCATACGATCGCAGCGCAGGGTGTGCACGACGCGGCACAGGCCCGGGACCGCTTCCTGCAGGGTGGCGCGCGTTCCTATGAGGGCGAGGAGGACGATGCGGCGTTTCGTAACGTCACGATCGCATGGCACCTCCGGAACGGTCGGACCGTCTACCGCCGCTATCTGGTCAATGTCTCCGGCGTGAGAGCAGCGCTCGAAGCGGTCTATGATCTCGACGCCTACAAGACGGCGATGTATCCGGTACTGTCGCTGACAGCGGACGACGTCGCCGGTATCAACTATAAGGAAGAGGACGAGTGCAGCCACGTGAAGCTCTCCGGTGCCGATGTAAAGGCGGCGATCGCGGCGGGCGACAGCACGGGTCTGGAGAAGAAAGACGGTAGCAGCGTGACAGACGCAGCGGACGACAGCATTGGCCTAAGCGGAAGTGCGGACAGCATGAAGGCGGCGCTGCTCGCGGCGTACCAGGCGGAGCTGAAGGCGCTGACGAGCGAGACCAGAGCGCACGAGATGCCGATCGCAGAGATTCAGTTTAAGACGAACGAGAATCAGGCGCTCATCCAGAAGCTGCGCGACGAAGGCGGCAACTACACGCTTTTCAACCACTATTACTACTACCCGATCTACCCGTCCTTCACGAAGACCATCGCGCTTCTTCGGGCGTGCGGTGTCGAGGTCGGCGGGATGGTGACCCCGGAAAAGACCGCGAGCATCACGCTCTCGTACGAGGGCGTCGCGGTGTCGGAAGATGCGCTGGCACCGGCGGATACGGAGCTCGGCCAGCGCCAGCGGAAGTACCTGAGTGACGACCGCCGTGCGATGCTGACCGTGACGGACCCGGAGCAGATTCGGGAAATCCTAGCGGCCTCCGCTTCCCGCTCCATTGTTTCCCTGAACCCGCTCATGAACACGGACGATGGAATGGAAATCTGCGTGGATATGAAGCGGTCGGATACGAAGTATGCGGTGAACGTGGATCAGCTGAAGAGCAGTGATGCGGCGATGGGCACGGATGCAGATCAGCTGAAGAGTAGTGATGCGGCGGCGAACACGGATGCAGATGCGGTCGAGGCTGGAGACAATGACGACCCGGATATGTTCGATGATGGTGCGGTGCCGACGGTCAGCGAGGATGCGGATGATAACGCGTTCGATGACGAGGATATGTTTGATGATGACCTGTACGACCTGAAAGAAGATGAGGAAATCGAGGCCGATGACCGCGGCTCCTTCTCGAGAAGCTTCTACTACGGACAGATTCCACAGTTCGTTATAGACGAATTCGGACTCACGCCGGACATCATGGAGAAGAATAAAGTATAAACGTTAGAGAAGGGAAGCCCGGCGGGACTTCCCTTCTTTTCTATTCCGTAGCGTAGGGGTTCACAGAAATTCTGCTTACTGGAAATGCATGGTGATGGTTCCAACGTCCTTATTATAGTGGCAGATGCTGCTTCAGGTACTCTGATGGGGTGACGCCGGTGGTTTTCATAAAGAGCTTCGTGAAGTAACGGGTGCTGAAATAGCCGACGCTTTCGGCGAGTTCTCGTACAGTCCGGCACTTGCCGGAGGCGACCATCTCGATGGCCTTCTGCATACGCACGTTCGTGAGATAGTCCGTGAAGTTTTCGCCGGTTTTCATCTTATAGGTTTTACTCAGATAATTCGGAGAGATGCCGAGGAGATCGGAAATCGTGTTGATGCCGATCTGATTCATATAGTTTTCGTCGACGTACCGATTGATCTTCTCGATGATGTCGGGCGCATTATCACTGTTGTGGAGTTGCTGGATACTGTCGGCAAGCTGAGCGATCGAGCTGGTTTCGACAGGGTGATGGAAGGTGAGCTCGAAGACCCGTGCGAGGGATATATCGCACTGTGAGAGCAGTGCATCGCCATGCTTCAGGTTCCGTAGGTCCGCAAGTGCCTTATGCAGGTTCACGGAATCCTGCAGCTGAAGGGCGAGGATCGCCTTATCGAGCAGTGTCGAGAGCGGCAGGAAGGCTTCCTTCGCCGTCAGCTCGTCGAGGAAGATGCATTTTCCGAGTGATGTGCAGAGGTGAATGCTTTCGAGCTTCTGCACATAACTGATGCGACGTAGTAAATCTTCGATGGAGTCTGCGTAGTAGACGAAGCCGGTCGCGAGGCAGGAGGAGAGCTTCTGAAAGTCCTCCGGGATGTGGTTGATGAGAGTGCGCGGCAGCTGGCCCGTCGTGATATAGATGAGCTCGCCACTCGGCAGGAAACCACAGCCGCACGGGAAGGAATACTTCTCCGAAAGGGCAGTGAGAGAGGTAGACAGCAGATCGAAATTATTTTTTTTCGAGGACTTCGGATCATGATCGAAGTAGAAGATCATGACGGTGTAGGGTGGCTGCACATATTTCGGCTGCTGAATAAACTGGATGGAGAAGTAGAGATCGAGGATTTTTTTACATTCGAGCTCGTAATCCTTCTGGTACGTCGAAAGCTCCTTCTGCTTGAGCTGCATGATTTTTTCCATGACCTTCTGTATATCTTCGAGCGCTGCCGGCTTCAGAATATAGTCGATGGCACCATAGGTCAGGGCCTTCTGTGCATAGGCGAACTCCGCATAGCCGGTCAGCATCACGACCGGAATATCCTTCGTATGAAACTGTGCGAAGGCGTCGAGTCCGGACAGCTTCGGCATGTGGATGTCGAGGAAAATGACATCCGGTGTATGGTCTTCGACATAGAGTAGCAGCTCTTCGCCGTTCGTAAGCTCGATGAAGCTGTGCTGTTCCGGATACAGCTCCTCGATCATGCTTTTTAATCCCAAACGTGGTAGACGCTCGTCATCTGCCAGTACGATATTCATAGTCTATCCTTTCTGTTTCCGCGAACAAGTTTCCGCAGCTTTCGATCGTCCGGTGTCTACGCTTCACCATGAAATGAAAGTCCTGCGTCATTACTCTGCGCTTATATCCGTGGTACCGCCGCCCTTCATCGGAATATACACCGTAAAGCTCGTGATACCATCCTCGAGCGTGATATCCAGTCGTGCGTCCGGATCGAAAATCTTCAGTCGATTTTCGACATTCATGATGCCGACAAGCTCCGAAGAGCGTAGCGTATCGAGGTCGATCGGAATACCGTTATTTTTTATCGAAAGCACCAGTGTGCCATGGTCAATGCAGGCAGCCGTCCAGATGGTGATCGACCGTCCATCCGGATCCATGCCGTGCTTCATCGCATTTTCGACGAAGGGCTGAATCAGCAGACGTGGAATCTCAATCTCGCGGGTAGCCTCCGCACATTCGCAGACATAGGTGATACGCTCATCGAAACGAAGCTTCATGAGCTCGCAGTACTGAGTACAGAACTGAAGCTCCTGCGCGACAGTGGTCGTTTTTGAGTTGCTGCAGGTATAGCGGAAGATATGCGTTAACTGCAGAATGCCGGCCTCCAGCTCCTTTTTCATCCCGAGACGATTCAGAGAGACGAAGCAGTTCAGCGTGTTATAGAGGAAGTGCGGATTGATCTGACTCTGTAGTGCCCGGTATTCCGCTTCCTGCCGCTGAATCTCGTTTTTATAGGAACGCTGAATATAGAGATCCAGCTGATGAATCATTTCATTCAGATGCTCTCCGATCATCGTAAACTCGTCCGCGACATAGAAATCGTTTCGCGCCATGAGTTCCTCCGGGATATGAATATCGAGATTACCATTCGATGCAGATTCCATCGCGCTCAGAATTGAGTTCAGCACGATGGTTGTCTTCTGAGAGTTCTTCCGGAAGAAGAGACAGCCGGCGATGATGGTCAGTACACCGAGAATCGCCGCGAGAATCCAGATAAGGAGAATCGACTTCATGTTGTCATGGTAAGAGGACAGAAACACAAGCGTCCATGGCATCCCCTTGATGCTGCGCTGATAGCGGAGATAGGTATCACCGGAGGTCCGGATCTTTGCGTCCTCGCGCAGAAGATAAGGCACCGCTTCGTCATCCAGATAACCTTCGTGATAAATCGGTTTTCCATTCTGATCTACGATGATGAATCCGGAGTGCGGGGTCAGCTCGACACTGTCAAACATGCCCCGGATTGGTGCGAGCGACGAGTCGATGCGCAGGACACCAAGCTTTCGCTTCGTATAAATATTCTTCACCGTATGAAACGTTGCGATGACCTCGGACTGTGTATTCATAAATGGCAGTGGTTCCGTGATGGAGTAGCGAAAAGGCTCATCGAGCAAAAATCCATCTGCAAACCAGTACTGATCATTATAGCGATAGTCCGCCGTCTCCAGCAGATCCCGGTTCCGACTCGTCGTCAGAATCATCTGGTTCTTCGGATTTTTCGGCATGAACGAAATCGAGAGGATATCATCGCGCGAAGTGATCATCAGACGCTGCATACAGAAGATATAGTTCTGCCGGTAGGACTCGATGCGATAGTTTGCCGGCCCCTCCTCCGTGTACTGCGCGTTATCGACAGCGGTATAAAAATTAATGATGTCATCATAAATATACGGCGTCAGTGCCATATGCTGCAGATCGGAAAAGTAGGTGCTCATATTACTGGAAATCTCGTACAGCGTCGTCGAGAAGTAGGTCTCGTTTTCCTTCTGAATCCGGTTTTGCAGGTAAAAGGCGAGGCAGGACGAGAGGATCGAAATCGGCAGGATGATACTGAAAAGAAAAAGCAGGATGAGTTTGTTCTGAAAGCTCTGTGATCGGCGCATTTTTCTCCTCTGTCAAAATCCACAAAAAATTCGAGTGCTTATAATCCCTATTTATAATATTTGAATCAATCCGCCGCGTCAACTGTCTCCCGGGCGTAGACATGGTCCGAATCCAAGAAGAGGTAACCGTTCAGACAGAGTGAAGTCAAGGCGTGGCTCGGCGGGCAGTAACAGAAAAGGGTACCAAAGTGTAGAATTGAGTCACTTCAAGATGAATCTGTGTCCTGTTACTATGGATGTACATGAAAAAGCGCGCTTACCACACGAAGAAACGAAAGAAAAGGAAGGAAATGATTATGAAGAAATTCGCTACCTCCATGCTGATCGCAGCGATGGCAGTTACATCTGTAGCATGTTCGAAGGCTCCGGAAGAGCCGAAGACCACCGAGGCCGCTGAGACGACCGCAAAGGCAGAGCAGGCAGACAAGGAAGAGAAGGATGCGCCGAAGAGTGACGTTACCCTCGAGTTCTTATACAACCTGAATGGTGAGGCTATCAGTGATGAGGTGCAGGCAGTCTGCAAGCAGTTCACAGAGGAGACCGGTATCGGCGTTGAGGCGATCATGCCAGGAAGTAACTTCTCTGACATCATGAAGACCAGAATGGCTTCTCAGCAGCTTCCGGACGTATGGACGACCCATGGCTGGGCAGTCGCACGTTACGCTGAGTACCTTGCACCGCTGAACGATTTCGAGTTCGCAAACCATATTTCACCCTCCATCGCAGAGCAGATTACCGATGCAGAGGGTAACCTCTATACCCTTCCGATCGACATGGATCTGACCGGTATTGTATACAATGTAAACGTACTGAATGAGGCTGGTGTCAATGTAGACGACCTTAAGACATGGGATGACTTCGATGCAGCCTGCGAGAAGGTAAAAGCCATCGGCAAGACTCCGATCCAGATCGGTGGTAAGGATAGCTATACCGTCGGTAATCTGATGGATTTCATCGCTCCGACCTTCATCTCCAACGAGGATGAAGCAAATCAGCAGGCACTGCTTGACGGTTCCTTCGACTGGTCGAAGTGGAACGTAGTCGTTGATAAGGTTGCCGGCTGGAATGAGGCTGGTTACTTCAACAAGGATGCCGTAACTTCTGACTTCATGACCGGCGTGAAGGCGATGGCAGCAGAGAAGTCTGCATTTATGTTCCATTCCGCTTCTGCCATTACTGAGATGTATGTACAGAATCCGGATACCGAGCTCGGATTCATGCCACTGCCTGCACGTGAGACTGGTTTAAAGACCTCCCTTATGACGGGTGAGCATTTCGCAATCGGTATGTCGAAGACGACGGAGCACCCAGAGGAAGTAAAGCAGTTCATGGAGTTCATGGCGAGAGAGGACATCTGTGGAAGACTTGCAACCAAGTGCGGTATGCCTTCCGGTCTTGATAACGTAGAGAGTGATACCGGCCGTCTCGAGGCATTCTACGGCAAGTATGCAAACAACCCTGAGATCCTGAACATTCCTTACTTCGATCGTAAGTACCTTCCAAGCGGTATGTGGAATGACCTTTGTGTAACTGGTGGCACCATTCTTTCCGGACAGAAGAACGCAACAGAAGATGCTGTCGCTCAGATGAAGAACAGCTACGAAGAGAAGAAGGCACAGGAGTAATGAAATGAAGGTACAAAAAAAGGGAGTAATTAATCTTTTTTACATTCCTGCTATTGTACTGTTCCTGGTTTTCGTAATCTATCCGTTCCTGCATGGTATAAGAATATCCTTTACCAACTGGAACGGATATTCGCAGACCATGAAGTTTGTGGGAATGAATAACTACGTTCGCCTCCTGAAGGATCCGAACGTAAAGACCGCACTGGTCAATACACTGATTTATGGTATCGTGAGTACGATCATCCAGAATATCCTGGGACTCGCGTATGCCCTGTTCCTGAATACGCAGTTCCGGGGACGTGCCATCGTTCGAACCGTCATTTACATGCCGGTCATGATCGCCTCCCTCATCATGGGTTACATCATGTACTTCGTATTCCAGTATGATGGTGGTGCACTGAACGACATCCTCATCTGGCTCGGACGTGAGCCGGTAGATCTTCTGTCGAGCTCGAACGCGGCCATCGCTATCATCGTCATCATTAACTCCATCCAGTTCGTGGGTGTCTCCATGGTTATCTACCTCGCCGGCTTACAGAACGTGCCGAGCATGTACTATGAGGCTGCGAAGCTGGACGGTGCCAATGCTGTCGAGATCTTCAAGAATATCTCTCTGCCGCTTCTGATGCCGGCCATTTCGTCGTCGACCATCCTGAACCTTATCGGTGGACTGAAGCTCTTCGATCTCGTTATGGCGCTCACCAGTGGTGGACCTGGATTCTCTACCCACTCACTGTCAACACTCGTAACCAACCAGTACTTCTCGGCCCAGTCCGCAGGCTATGCATCCGCCATCGGTATCGCATCCTTCCTGCTGATCATGGTCATCAGTAACGTGGTTATCAAATTCTTCGACAAGCGGGAGGTGGATGTATAATGCAGAAGAAATCAAATCTGTGGAAATATCTACTGGCGATTTTTATCGTTTTTGTCCACATCATCCCGATCTACATGGTGATCGGTCTTGCATTCAAGTCACCGTATGACCACTCCTCGAGATGGGTACTTCCGGGCTACATCTATACGAAGAACCTCTATACTGCGCTCGAAAAGAGCGGCATGATGCTGGCCCTGAAGAATACCATCCTGATCACCGGTGTATCGATCATCCTGATCACCGTCATCGGTGCGATGGCCGCTTACCCGATTTCGAGAAATAAGAGTAAGCTGAATGTCATCGTAAAGGGTTTCATCATGGGTGTCATGATGATTCCACCACTCAGCATCTTGGTACCGCTCTACTCCTTCATGGCGAACATCGGCGGTATCAATACCTACTGGGGCATCATCGTGGCTCTCGTTACCTTCCAGTTACCGACCAGTATCTTCCTGTATAGTAACTTTATCCAGTCGATTCCGGTAGCGCTGGAAGAAGCAGCAGCCATCGACGGTTGCGGACCGATTCAGATCTTCTTTAAGATCATCCTTCCGCAGTTAAAGCCGGTGACCGCATCGGTTATCATCATCACCGGTGTGTACTGCTGGAATAACTATCAGTTTGCACTGTACCTTCTTCAGTCACCGAAGATGAAGACCGTTACACTGGCGATCGCCGGATTCTTCTCCGCCGATGCAGCGAACATGAACGGTGCCGCTGCGGCCGCGTTCATCGGTATCCTGCCGGTTATCGTACTCTTCCTCTTCCTGCAGAAGTATTTCATCCAGGGTATGGTAGATAGCGCAATTAAATAAAATATGTTTATGGCCAGGCCAATCACGCAATGAAATAGAAGTAATTGTCGAGGCCTGGCTATCGTTGTAGAAATAGATGGAGGCCGTTATGGGCATCACTTTTAATGAAGAAAAAAAGGTGTTTCTGTTAAAAACAAAGAACACCAGCTACCAGTTCCGCGTGGCGGAATTCGGATTTCTGGAGCATTTATATTACGGAAGGAGAGTGGAGGAGGCCGTGGATTACATCCCGGTCCGCCTTCGCCATGGTTTCGAGGCGAATCCGCATGAGATGAAGCAGGACCGTACCCTGTGTCTCGACGTACTCGAGCAGGAGTATCCGGGCTTCGGCGTATCGGATTTCAAGACCTCAGCCTGCAGTGTGATCCACGCAGATGGATCGAACTGTATCGATTTTCGTTACGTTTCGCATCGCATCTATAACGGGAAGTATACGATCGAAGGCATGCCATCTCTTCGGAACAAGGGGGATGACTGGATGACGCTCGAGGTCGTACTGCAGGATGTTGCAACGAAGGTAGAAGTGACCCTGTTCTACGGTGTACTGGAGAGCTGTGATGTCATCACGAGACATGCGGTGATCCGAAATCTCGAAGATACCGAAATTACACTGCATGCAGCCCACTCCACCTGCCTCAGCTTCCCGACCGATGAGATGGACCAGATCGATTTTTACGGCAGCTGGGGACATGAGCGAAATGCACAGCGAACACCGGTCCGTCATGGCAAGACCGTCGTGGACAGTATCCGTGGCATTTCGAGTCACTACTATAATCCGACCATCGTGTTATGTGATCACGAGACGACGGAGACGGCTGGTGACTGCTATGGCGTCGCCCTCGTCTACAGTGGAAACTTCCAGATTACGGTTGAGGTCAATGACTTCAAGCAGACACGTGTGGTGGCCGGCATCCATCCGGACACCTTCTACTGGAAGCTGAATCCGGGTGAAACCTTTGCGACCCCGGAGGCAGTGATGTCCTTCAGCGCAGCAGGTCTCACCGGATTAAGCCATCATTATCATGATGTCGTACGGCACTTCCTGATTCCGAGACAGTTCGAGGATCAGCGCTGCCCGGTACTCCTCAACAACTGGGAAGCGACGATGATCGACTTCGATGAAGAGCAGCTTATGCAGATCGCAAGTGCAGGTAAGGAGCTTGGCATCGAGATGTTCGTCATGGACGACGGCTGGTTTGGACGAAGAACGAATGAGTTCCGTGGACTCGGGGACTGGCAGTGCAATCTGGAAAAGCTTCCGAGCGGCATCGCCGGCTTCTCGAAGCGGATTCATGGTCTCGGACTCAAGTTCGGCATCTGGATCGAACCGGAGATGATAAGTGAAGACTCCCGGCTTTATGAAGAGCATCCAGACTGGTGCATCGCTATCCCAGGCAGAAAGCCGACCAGGCAGCGGTATCAGCTGATTCTCGATTACAGTCGCGATGAAGTCGTCGAGTACATATTTGATCAGATTTATAATGAGTTCAAGGACGCGGAAATCGACTACATCAAGTGGGATATGAACCGCAGCATGACCGATCGTTTTTCACAGGCACTGCCGGCAGAGCGACAGGGTGAGCTCTGCCACCGTTATGTGCTCGGCTTCTATAAGCTGATGGAGAAGCTCACCACGACCTTCCCGCAGATTCGCTTCGAGGGCTGCTGTGGTGGCGGCGGACGTTTCGATATGGGTGTTCTGTACTACGCGCCGCAGATCTGGTGCTCCGATGATACAGATGCCATCGAACGGATCAGTATCCAGCATGGTACCTCCTTCTTCTATCCGCCATCTGTGATGGGGGCACATGTTTCTGTCTGCCCGAACCAGCAGACCGGCCGCAGCGTATCGATCGATACGAGAGCCGCGCTTGCCTACTACGGCACCTTCGGCTATGAGCTCGATCCGAATGAGCTGAATGATGAAGAGAAGGAAGCTGTGAAGCGCCAGATTCAGTACTATCAGGACCATGCGCTGACAAGCGCCTTCGGTAAGTACTACCGTCTGACCGGCGTGGGGCATGAATTCGTCGCCTTCATGTCGGTGGCGGATGATCAGAAGAGCGCCGTCTTCAGCTTCGTACAGCGCCGTACCAGCGCGAACAAGGGCATCATTTACATCAAGCTGCGTGGTCTCAACGAAGCTGCGGTTTACACGATCCCGGAGCTCGGCCTAGAGTTAAGTGGTGCGAGCCTTATGTATGCTGGTCTTCCGATGCCGGTGATCAAGGCAGACAACACAGCGAAGACCTTTACGCTGATTCAGAAATAAAAGCAAATGGGCAGCATCACAGAAGTGGTGCTGCCCATTTGCTTAAAGAAATTCTGTCAGTTTCGTATGTTGCGAACTGTGTCGCCAGGTACGACCTCAACTGGAGTGAGGACCTTCACCGAAAGACAGTTTCCGCTGTTTAACTGCCACAGCATGTGCATCACGGTGGCTTCGGCGATCGCTTCGATGTGGGTTTCGATGGAGGTGATGCGCGGACTTACGAGGTTGTAGTATCCGAGATTATCGTAGCCGATCACGCTGACATCATCCGGGACAGAAAGGCCAACCTTTTTGATGGCGTTGATGGCACCGGTCGCCAGGCGATCGTTGAAAGCGAAGAGCGCTGTCGGATGATCGTCCCTGTGCGCGCTGAAATAATCATAGCAGATGCTTTCCGCTGCGCCGTACAGCCAGGAGTCGCTTTCCAGAATCCGGTTTGATGGAATCTCGATGCCTTCTTCGCGGAATGCCTGGAGGACACCGGCCATACGTGCCTGGTTACTGAAGTAACTTCGTACACCGGCGAGAAGTGCGACGTCGGTGTGGCCCTGCTCGATGAGATAGCGACCGGCGAGATAGGCTCCTCGACGGTTGTCGGATAGAATCGAAGGGAGCTGGTCGGAAACACTGTTCACTAAAACAGAAGGAATCTTATGGCTGACCGCATACTCCATGTGTTTCTGTGCGACATTACTCACGAACACGATGCCGGAGATGCCCAGCGCGACGATTTTATCAGCGATACTGTCGGCTTCATCCAGTGTAGTGTAGATGAGGGAACAGCCGTTGTTCTGAAAAGCGCGCTCCATCAGATTAAACAGAGAGGCGTAAAAAGGCTCCGTGATGATGTTCCCCTTCGGAAGGAAAAAGCCGATGTTTTTGTTGGTTGTGATTTTTTCGGGCTCATGGACGGCAGCGGAACTGCTGAGGACCACGGTGCCTCTGCCTGGACACTTTTCGATCAGGCCTTCATCGGCCAGCAGTTGCATGGCTTTTCGCAGGGTACTGCGGTTGACATCGTACTGTGAAGCCAGCAACTGCTCTGTCGGGAGCAGACTGTCGACCGGATAAGTGCCGGACTGAATCGCTTCTTTGATGTCGTCATATATCATAGAATATCGGAATTTCTCTTTACTCATCTCTGCCCTGTATTTCTGTAGATTCTTTCTTTATAAAGTATAAATCAAACATGCCAGTATAACCATTCTGACATGTTTACGTGATTTATGTCAATGTTTTCGGCACCACAACATCGCTTCGAGTTGTCGGCACAGGAGCGAAAGGGGATGACCCTGTGCCGGCATGCTGCCATGCATCGATGACAGGAACTCGGAGTGAACGCGGATTGCTTCGGAACGAATTACTCCTTCATAGCGAGCGCATACGCTACCTTCATGAGGTCCTCATCGAGTGGGCGTGGGTTGCAGGTGATGTGACCGGTGGTTCTCTTGATGACATCGATGAGGTAATCCATATCCGGCTCTTCCTTCAGATAGCCCTTTAAGCAGCGTGGTGCATCGATCGCCTTCTGAAGCGCGGTGATCTTCTCGAGGAGTGCGTCTACATTCTCTTGATCCGAAGCCTCTGCGTTATAGACGCCGAAGGCCTTCGCGACATCTACATACTTCTTCTCGGCATATGCCTGGTTCAGCTTGATGGAGCCCGGGAGAAAGATGGAGCATGCATCGCCGTGCGGGATGCCATACTCGCCGCCGAGTGGCTGTGCCATGATGTGCGCGATACCGATGCCGGCCGTGATCGCACATCCACCGAAGTAGCTTGCGAGCATCATACCGCCTCTCGCTTCGAGATTCTCCGGATGACGATATGCCTCCTCGAGGTACTTATTTACGAGCTCGATCGCCTTGAGACCATACATCTCGGTGATCGGTGTGGCGTTGAGCGATACATAGGACTCGATGGCGTGGCTCAGTGCATCCATACCGGTTGCTGCGGTGATGCGTGCCGGAAGTGCCAGGGTCAGTGTCGGATCCAGGATGACGATATCGGCGATCATCGTGTTGTGGTAGAGACTTTTCTTTAAGTGGTTGTTGTTATTGATGACGACGCTGGTTTTCGTTGCTTCTGCGCCCGTTCCGGAAGTGGTCGGAATCGCGATGAACAGAGGCGGCTCGACCGTGACGGTCTTTCCTCTCATCTGATAATCCTCAGTGTCACCACCGTTGACCGCAAGCATGCCGATCACCTTCGCGGCATCGACGACGCTTCCGCCACCGAGTGCGATGGTGCAGTCACAGCCCTCTGCGAGATAGAGATCACGTCCCTGATCGATCACCTGGAGCGTCGGCTCTGTCTTTACTTCATAAGAAACAGAAGCGATACCAGCCTCTGCTAAAAGAGAAGCAATCTTTTTAGATGCATCGAAATCTGCACCGAAGGTAACGAAAAGAACCTTCTTCTTACCGTACCAGTTCAGGATACCTGGGATTTCTGTGATTTTATTCTCACCGAAGATAAGACGTCTGTTAAATACCATTTCAAAACCCTTTGTCATAGCCATGATATGACCTCCTTTTAAATGTTTACTTGTTTGTTGGTTGACGGTGAACCTTTCATTGACTGAAGTATACATTTGGTGACTGAATAAGTCAACAATAAATCAACAAAAAGATCGTAACGACCAACAAATGGAAATACTTCTTATAAAGGAGAAATAGACAAATTATAAGTGGTTTCGAATCGAATTTAGACACATGTTATAAAATATGACATATAATTTATGAATTTGTGCCATATTTTAGAAACTTTCGACGGAAACATTGACAACTTGTTAACTGAAATGTATGCTTTTGAATACAAACAAATGTTGGTACAAAAGTTGATGTCAAATGTTGAACACGAGTGTAGACATTGGCGTCGAAAAACAACCAGGACGATAGAAAAGGAGTTTTGTTATGAGCGAGTGTTTCTACTGCGAAGATGGTGAGAAGAGAAAGAGTCTGATGATTGAGATCTGTAAGCTGGATTATTCTACCGTTTATTTAAACCGGAATCAGAAGTATCCGGGCAGATGTGTCGTAAAGCTGAACGAGCATAAGACAGAGTACTTTCAGATGAGTAAGGATCAGCGTTACGGCTACTTCGAGGAGCTGGCAGCGACCGCGAAGGCGATCTTCGACCTTTATCATCCGGATAAGATCAACTACGCGACGTTCGGTGATCTGGTACCGCATGTACATGTGCATGTCGTTCCGAAGTATCAGGGTGGTCCGGACTGGGGACTTCCGTTCGATGATACGCAGGGCAGAGTTGAGCTGAGTAATGCGGAGTATCAGAAGATGGTCGACGAGCTGAGAGAAGCCATCACGAATAATCTGTATCAGTAAGATTTGTAAAATGTTTTATAAACAAATGATGTTCAGGAGGAAGTTGAGATGAGAAAGATTTTAGCAGCTGCGCTTGCAGCATGTATGGCGATGGGACTGACAGCCTGCGGTGGTGCGGACGCGAAGGTGACGACAGCAGCTGGCGAGAATACGGCAGCCGCTGGTGAGAACACAGCCGATGCTGGAGAAAAGAAGACCGGCTCTGAGATGACCTGGAAGATGGCGACGGATGCATCGAAGGATTATCCAACTACGAAGGCATTCATGAAGTTCGCGGATGAAGTATATGAGAAGAGCGGCGGGCGCATCGCCATCGATGTATATGAGTCCTCCATCCTGGGTGATGAGGTTTCTTATATGGAACAGCTTCAGGCCGGTACGGTCGATGTTGCGAAGCTCTCTCTCGGAACGCTGAGCGGCCTCTATGAGGACACACAGGTATTCCTGCTTCCGTTCCTTTTCAAGAACAACACGGAGATGTGGAAGGTGCTCGAAGGAGAGGTCGGCACGATGGTAAAGGATGGCCTTAACGATTACAGCATTCAGGGCATCGGTTTCACGGATAACGGTAGCCGCTGCTTCTACACTACGACGGAGGTCGACAGCCTCGAGGATTTCAAGGGACTTCCGATTCGTGTTCAGAATAACCAGCTGATGAACTCTATGGTGAGCTGCCTCGGCGGTAATCCGGTCAATGTCTCTGCCAATGAGGTGTACAGTGCACTCCAGACTGGCGTATGCAAGGGCGGTGAGAATAACCCGAACATCATCCTCTCCGACAGCTTATATGAGGTAGCACCATATGTCCTCCTCGATAACCATACGACCGTTATGGATGTCATCTGTATGAATCTGGATCTCTGGAATTCGCTCAGTGATGAGGATAAGCAGATCGTGAGCGATGCTATGGCAGAGGCGACGAAGTATGATCGAGAGATCTGGGATGATTCTGTAGAGGAGTCGATCCAGAAGCTGAAGGATGGCGGTGCAACCATCGTCGAGCCGGATGATGCAACCCTCGATTCCTTCCGTGCAGCGATGGACCCGGTATATGCAGAGTACACCGAAAAGTATGGCGAGTATATGAGCGCCATCAATGCAGCACTGGGAAAGTAAGGACTGTGAAAGCTTACAGACGTATAGGATGAGTCTTCAGAAAATGGCCGCAGAAAATGCGGCCATCGAAAAAGCAGTCAACAGATAAAAAGAAGGTATAGGCGATGAAAGAAAAAGTAGAAAAATCGATAGGTCTCGTATATACCGCGGTGGAAAGCTTCTGCCGACTGGTTCTGATCTTCATGGTGTGTACTGTGACAGCGCAGGTGATCAGCCGAGCAGTGGGCAGCAACATCAAGTGGTGTGAGGAGGTTATGCTGATTCTCCTGGACATCATGATGTTCCTGCTCCTTCCGGTCGGTGTAAAGGATGATCTGCATATTCGTATCGAGGTATTTGCGAAGCATTTTCCTCAGAAGGTAAAGGTGTTCCTGATTCACTTCAGTAATGTGGTCGTGCTTCTGGTATCACTCTGCATGATTCGTTATGGATACTTCCTGATGGAGAAGACGAATTCCAAGTTCACCATCACGGGCTTCCCGAGAAGATATTTGTATTTCGTAACGGTCATCAGCGGAAGCTTATGTCTCATCGTGGTCGTTGCAAAGTTCTTCGGAATGTTCCATACGAAGTCTACCGACGAATTTCTGGCATCTGGGAAGGATGCATAAAATCAGTACAGTAAACGTGCTGGAAAAGAGGTTAAATTATGGATGTAAATACAGTAGCCATGATCATACTGTTTGCCACATTTATGATCTTTATGGTTATGCGTGTACCGGTCACCTTCAGCATGCTGGGTGCCTGTGTACTGTCTGCACTTTATCTGGGACCGAAGTACGTGTCATCCGTCTTCCTGCGTCTCGGTGATGGCGTACAGTCATTCTCGTTTCTTGCGATTCCGTTCTTCATCTTCGCCGGTGACATCATGGCAGAAGGCGGTATCTCTGATCGTCTCGTAGAAGTGGCGAACGTTATGGTCGGTCGCTTCCGTGGTGGTCTTGCTTATGTCAATGTTATCGCATCGACCTTCTTCGGCGGTATCTCCGGATCACCGACCGCAGATGTATCCTCCCTCGGTCCGATCGAGATCGGCATGATGGAGAAGAGTGGCTATGATAAGGATTTCGCAGTTGCGACCACCGTGGCCACTGCAACACAGGCACTGATCATCCCGCCTAGCCACAACATGATCATCTATGGTATGGCAGCCGGTGGTCTCTCCACTGGAAAGCTTTTCCTGGCGGGCATCGGACCTGGATTTATCCTCTGTGCAGCGATGTGTCTTCTGGTTGCACGCATCACGAAGAAGAGAGGCTATCCGAGAGGACCTCGCTATACTGCCCGTGAGGCCTTTAAGATCGTATGTGATGGCGCACTCGGCGTCATGACCATCGTCATCATCCTGCTCGGTGTATGTACTGGTATCTTCACCACGACCGAGAGTGCAGCGATCGCCTGTGTATATGCACTGGTGATTACCCTCTTCGTATATAAGACCATCAAGGTGAAGGACATCTGGAGAATCGCGAAGCGTTCCCTCTGCACACTGGCGATGATTCTCAGCATCATCGCAGCAGCGAATGCGTTCTGCTATCTGATGAGTCTCATGCAGGTGCCGGCGAAGATCACCCAGGCACTTCTGACCGTATCCGATAATAAGTATGTCGTACTGATTCTCATCAACATCCTTCTTCTGGTACTCGGTTGCTTCATGGATGTGGCACCGCTGATCCTGATCGTGACGCCGATTCTTCTTCCGGTTATCAAGGCCCTCGGCATGGATCCGATCCAGTTCGGTATCGTCATCATGATGAACCTCGCGGTCGGCTCTCTGACACCTCCGGTTGGTACGACGCTCTTCGCTGGCTGCGCCGTCGGCGGCATCTCGGTAGAACGCGTTACGAAGGCACTGCTTCCGTTCTATGTGGTTATGTTTATCGCACTGCTTCTGGTAACCTACGTGCCGGGATTTGCGATGACGCTCCCGAATCTTCTGATGCACTGATGCTATCGAAGTCGGCATCTCGATGCACCCTCCTCAGTGAATGACCGTTCAGGCGGGTTTACACTACCTGGATGATCACCTCGGTGATACGACCGTCCTCTATGAAAAGAATCTTCTGATGCGCGGACTTAGCAAATGGCTTATACTTAAAACATAGGTGGAGGCGGGATATGATCAACGTAACGCGATGTAAAGTACGATTCGTCGCTGCCTCGACCGGTAAAGGAAAGGTGATTCGTATGAGTGAATTTTCCCATTTGAAGGATAAGCTGCTGGTAGAACAGGTGGAGGATCAGCTCTACCACTATATCCTGGATACGCCACTGGAGCCTGGTTCGAAGCTTCCGAATGAGTTTAAGCTCGGGGAACGCTTCGGCGTCGGACGGAGTACGATCCGCGAGGCAGTGAAGCTCCTCGTCAGCAAGGGGATCCTCGAGGTTCGCCGGGGCTCCGGCACCTATGTCGTCACGATGACGAAGGGCCTGTCGGATCCACTCGGATTGCGGGCCGTCAAGGATAAGACGAGACTTGCGCTGGATCTGGTCAATGTTCGTCTTATGCTCGAACCTGGCATCGCAGAGATGGCCGCACAGAACGCCACAGAGGAAGATATCGAACGGATGCGCCGTCTGTGCGAACGCGTAGAAGAAAAGATTCATGATGGACGTCCCTACATCGAGGATGATATCGCCTTGCATACCTGTATCGCAGAGAGCAGTAAAAATGCCGTGGTGGGACAGCTGATTCCGATCATCGATACAGCGGTGATGATGTTTGTGAATGTCACCCACCAGAAACTGATCGAAGAAACGATACAGACCCATCGGATGATTGTCGACGCGATCGCGAATCATGATCCGATCGGCGCGAAAGCATCGATGGTGATGCATATGAACTATAATCGAAGTGTGATCAAGCGGCTCTATGATCAGGATAGAGCAGAAACAGAAAACGGATAACCCCCTGATTCGAACGTACAAATATGCAGATTGTTTACATGTGAAGACGTTTGAAAAGCCCCCCCTATAGAATCCCCGTGCAGCAGCTGTGATATGCTACCCCTAAGTAGGACATTGAAAAATGAAACCTACTTGGGGGTAT
>ERZ1034980.986-NODE-986-length-17958-cov-76.271966_pt1 | contig 17958 bp, 19 predicted proteins | sample MGYA00520622_ERZ1034980 | MGnify/ENA primary metagenome ERZ1034980 (study PRJEB33766, sample SAMN09781791) | gut metagenome | biome: gut microbiome | host: Homo sapiens | place: Madagascar | study: EMG produced TPA metagenomics assembly of the PRJNA485056 data...
CCCGTCACGTGGCCGCCGGCATCGAGCACGCTATCGGCGAGCGCACCCATCAGGCCCGACTTGGACCCGCCGTATACCAGTGCGTGGCCGTTGGCGCCAATCCACGTGCCGAGCTGCTGCACCGCGGGCAAAAACGCCGGATCCTTGCCGACGCTCGCACCCAGGTACACCGTGATGTTCATATGCAATCCCCCTTGTTGCGCGATGCGCTTGCCCTAGCGCTGCCGGCGACGGTACTCGCGCACGCGACGCGATAGGTCGGCGAGCTCATCGCGGTCGAGCTCTTCCAAATGCTCCAAGTCGTCCATAAAGCGCGCCATGGTGTCCTTTTGGCGCATCTTGATGAGCGTGTTGCAGTAGTTCACCGCAACACCCGTGAGCATAGCGATGTAGAAGATGCTGATGACGCTCAAGATGACGGTGATGGCGCGGGCAACCGGCGTCTCGGCCGGAATGTCGCCAAAGCCGATGGTCGACACGGTCTCAAAGCTAAACCAGAGCCCGTCACCAAAGGTGAGGGTCGTGGGCTCGGACAGCCAGACGGCCGTTGAGCAGAGCAGATAGAAGAGAAGGAACAGGCCCGTGATGCGCACGAAGCCGGCCTGACGCAACACATCGGCAAGTGTCCTCAGCTTTTTCATCGCGACCCCTTCCGCGGACAATCAATCGCATTCGCTCGGTATTGTCCCACGCCTCCCTCGCAAACGGAACTAGTCAATGGACGTTCTTAAACGACTAGTCATTCAAGAACGTCCCCGATGACCAGTCGTTTAAGAACGTCCCCAACGACTACATCTGCTGGGTGACCGTTTAACGGCAGGTGGGTCAAACGGGGCACCTGAGCTGGTATCCTTACGTGGTACTGCCTCGATTCGTTAGGATTGCATGTGAGAGCTGCCGCTGTCCTTCGCTCAACTATATATCGCGCCCTCGCCATCGTGCTCACCGCACTTACCGCGCTGAGTGCCGCCGCACCCGTGCCGGCCCTTGCCGACCAGTCCGATCAGCAGGTCAAGACGGTCCGCGTTGGCTGGCTCGTCAACAACAAAGGCTTCCAAGAAGGCACGCCGGGTGAGCGCCTCTCGGGATGGGGCTACGAGTACCTCCAGACCCTCTCGTATTACACAAAGGGCTGGCAATACGAATACGTTAGCGGCACCTTCTCCGAGCTTATGGACATGCTCGAGGCAGGCGAAATCGACCTCATGCCCAACATCTCGTATTCGGCAGAACGCGAGCAGAAGCTGCTCTTTTCCTCGAACCCCGAGGGCACCGAGCGCTACTACATCTACGCCAGGCCCGACCGCGACGACCTGGCCAAGGGTGACCCCCAGGCGCTCCAAGGCCTCACCATCGGCTGCAACTCTGGCGTTATGCAAACTATCGTCGGCCAGCAGTGGCTCGCCGACGAAGGCGTTACCTGCACCTATAAAGAAATCGACACCGGCAGTGCCCTCTTTGAGGCGCTTGCAGACGGCGAGGTCGACGCCGTCATCATGAACGACACCATTTCGTCGCCCGATGCGTCGCCCATGTTCTACGTAGGCTCGAGCGACTACTATTTTGCCGTCCCCAAAAGCCGCCCCGATTTGATGGACGATATCAACGCCGCCATGACGGCAATCGCCCGCGATAACCCGCGCTATAACGAGGAAGTCAAATCGAGTTACTCGACCCAAAACAGTGGCTCGTCATCGCTCACCGGTACCGAGACCACCTGGCTCAAAGAAAACGGCAATACCATCACGCTCGGCTATCTTAAAAACCAACTTCCCTACTGTACGCAAAATGACGACGGCGAGATGGAAGGGTCGCTCGCCACGCTTGCAACGACGTTGCACGACAAGTTTGGCATTACGGTCAAAACAATCGCACTCTCGAACAACAAGCAAATGATCAAAGCCCTTTCCAACGGAACCATCGATGTCGCCCTGCCGTTGTTTCGCGACTACTGGCTCGCCGAGCAGACAGGGGTCATCCAGTCAAACTCGATGGGAACGGTTTCGCTGACCGCCATTCACAGTGGCAAAAACCTGAACAGAGACCTTAAGAACATCGCTTGTACAAAGAGCACAATCGTTAACCGTTTTGAGCTCGAAAGTCTCTTTCCGAACGCAACGGTAACCGAGTATTCGAATGACGGCGAGGTGCTCAAAGCCCTCAATGAGGGGAAGGCACGTTGCATCATTGTCCCCAGCACGCGCCTGGAAACTCTCCGCGACATCTACGACATCGAGGATTTCGAAACACAGGAACTCACCAACACGGCGCAACTATCGTGTTTAATTTCGCGCGGCAAGCCCGAGCTGCTGGGAATCATCAATAAGGGCATCGTCAATGCAGGTGAATCGCTCTCTGCAAACAGCTATTTCCCCACATCGTACTCGGCGCAAGAATCGGATGCTCTCCGACTTCTCTACCGCAACCGCATCGTCATTGCGGCAGTCGTCATCTGCATTTTGCTCACCGGCATCGTCATCCTTGTCTGGTCGCTTTACCGCGCACAGGAGGAACGGCAGAAAGCCGATGCCGCCAACGCCGCCAAAACCGCTTTCCTCACGCGCATGAGCCACGACATCCGCACGCCGCTCAACGGCATCCTGGGCCTTATCGAAATTGAGGAATTGAAAGACGGCGATATGCAAGTCGCCCGCGAAAGCCGCGCCAAGGCGCGTGTTGCCGCCAATCACCTGCTCTCGCTAATCAACGATATCCTCGAGATGGGCAAAATCGAAGACCGCAAGCTAACACTGGAACATGCTCCTTTTAACCTCAAAGAGCTCTGTGACGATGCGCTGGTGCTGTGCAAGCTCCGCGCGTCCGGTAACGGCATCACAATGCAGGACAATAGCCTGCCGTACGCCACAGGGCCATACATGATCGGCAGTCCCACCTATATCCGACGGATCATAATCAACCTGCTAGACAACAGCATTAAGTACAACAAGCGCGGCGGCTCCGTCACCTTTAGCTCACAGACCAAGCCACTCGATGATGGGCGCGCGCTCTTTTGCTTTAGCGTTTCGGATACCGGCATTGGCATGGCTCCCGAGTTTTTAAAGCATATCTATGAGCCGTTTGCCCAAGAAGGTGACGATGCGCGCAGCAAGTTCCAAGGAACCGGCATGGGCATGCCAATCGTCAAATCGCTCATCGACATGATGGGCGGCACGATTGAGATTTCGAGTGAAGTTGGCGTGGGAAGTACGTTTAACGTCCAGATTCCGCTCGAGATCGACAAGAACCCTCAGGCGCGGGCAGATGCGGTCGAGAGGGCGCTCGATTGCTCGCTCGCCGACATGAACATACTGCTCGTCGAAGACAACGAATTGAATGCCGAGATTGCCCAGGCGCTGCTCGAAAGCGAGGGCATCGTCGTAACTCGCGCCGCCGACGGCAACGAAGCGGTCGACCTATACGTTGGCCGTCCCGCGGGTAGCTTCGATGCGATTCTAATGGACATCATGATGCCGGGCATGGACGGCTACGAGGCAACCCGCGCGATCCGCCTGAGCGAAAAGGCCGATGCGGCCGACATCCCCATCATCGCGCTCACCGCCAACGCCTTTGCCGAAGACGCCAAGGCGGCACACGACGCCGGCATGAACGCCCATCTGCCCAAGCCGCTCGACTTTAACAAGCTCAAAAACATACTCGCCTGTATCAAGAAAAACGGGGCTGTTTCGCTATAGTTTGTGCTCAACCACCATGCGCAGCAGAAAGGAAGCCAACGATGTTTAGGCCCTTACGTCGAAAGAAACGCGCCATCACCGACGAGGAAGCGCGCGAACTGCTCGCTACCTGCAAGCGCGGCGTCTTTGCCGTCAACGGCGATGATGGCTACCCCTATGCCATTCCCGTCAACTACTTCTTTGACGCCGAGCACGACAAGATTTATTTCCATGGCGCCAAGGCTGGCCACAAGGTCGACGCTCTCAAGCGTGACGACAAGGTCTGTTTTACCGTCTACGGCAACGACTGGTACAAGGACGACGATTGGGCGCCCTACGTGCAGAGCACCGTTGTCTTTGGCCGTTGCCGCCTGGCGAACGACACCCCCGCATTTATCGAGGATAAGGTCCGTGAGCTCGCGCTCAAGTACTACCCCTCCGCCGAGGAAGTCGAGGAGGAAATCGCCAAGGACATCAAGGGCGTTCAGCTGTACGAGATTACGATTGAGCACCTTTGCGGCAAGCAGATTCACGAAAAGTAGGGGCCTGGGATCAGACCCCCGCATAACAATCAAGCCAGAAGACCCCGCGCATGTCGTTCGTTCGTTACGGCTTGCTATGCATTAAAAACGTAGCGATTCAGGCGTTCGCACGCCTCCCTCACGCGCGAAAGCGGCAGCGCCAGATTCACGCGGATGTGACAGGGCCCGTGGAACGGACGGCCGTCCTGATACCCCACGCCCACGCGCGCCCCCTCGTCGAGCAACCACTGAATATCGCGGCCACGCTCGCGACACCACTCGGTGCAGTCCAGAAACACCATGTAGGTGCCCTGCGGACGCGAATAGGACACGCCCTCAAAATGCTCGTCCACGCAATCGCAGAAGTAGTCAATGTTGCCCTGGATGACCTGATTGAGCTCATCGACCCACTCGTAGCCCTGCGGCTGGTAGGCGCCGATAAGCGCGTGCATCGAGAGGACGTTCATCTCGTTGTAGTGGGTCTTGTTGGACACGGCGCACACGCGGTCGCGCAGCGTCTCGTTGTAGATGATGTGGTAGCTGCCGACCAGGCCCGCCAGGTTGAACGTCTTACTGGGCGCATAGAGGGCAACCGTGCGCATGCGGGCATCCTCGCTCACCGACTGCGTCGGGATATGCTTGTGACCCGGCAGGATGATATCGGACCAAATCTCATCCGAGATCACCACGCAATCGTGCTGGCGATAGATGTCCATGGCACGTTCGATCTCGTCGCGCTCCCATACGCGGCCGCAGGGATTGTGCGGCGAGCAGAACACCGCGGCATGGATGTGGATTTGGGCGAGCTTGCGCTCCATGTCCTCAAAGTCCATGCGCCATATGCCCTGGTCGTCGAGCTTAAGCGGGCTGTGCACAATGCGGTAGCCCGCAGCCTCAATGGACTTGGTAAAACCGATGTAGGTGGGACTATGGACCAGCACCGCGTCGCCCGGCTGGACGTACGCGCGCAGCGTCGATACCACACCACCCAGCACGCCGTTTTCATAGCCGATATGCTCGGGAAGCAAGCCCTCAACGCCGTTGCGACGGCTCTGCCATTCGATGATGCGGTCGAAGTACTCGGCGCGCGGATCAAAGTAGCCAAACATAGGGTGCTGGGCACGCTGAATGATGTGCTCCTGAACCGTCGGCACCGTAGCAAAGTTCATATCCGCCACCCACATCGGGATGCGGTCGAAGCCCTCATTTGGTACGTTTGGCGCCATGCCGGGAATCTCGCCCCAGGAGTCAACGGCGATAGCATCCATGTCGTGACGGTCGATGATTGAGGTGAAGTCGTATTTCATGCTGGGCTCCCGTGCAAAGTGGATTGGTTCGGTAGGCGTTATTGTCCACCAGCGCGGGCGATTTTGGCATGGGGCTTGGCGCTTAATTTGACGGGTGCGGACGAATGGCTGGTTAGTCCTGCGCCTCGGTGACGGCGACCACCGTCAGCCTGGTTCCGTCAACGGTAAAAGACACGTCGAGCCCGGCGTATGCCAAGTGATAAACACGGTTTGGCTCGTGCTTGCTACCCGCGCGGCGCGGATCTTGGTGAAGAACCTCAACCAAGCCAGAAAGCTTTGTAGGCGGGACCATATCCTGCAGCGCTTGCGGAAACTCGACGTCGAGCTCTTGCCACGGAGCATCCTCAATCCAGCCGCCGGTCGCATCCGGGTGGCAGTCCGCAAACGGAATGTAGGGCTTAATGTCGTAGATGGGCGTGCCGTCGCGCAGATCGGCCCCCAGCACATGAATGATGGGACCATCGTCAGTGAGCTCGACACGATCGAGTTTGACGCAGGTGAGCCCGATGGGATTAGGGCGAAACGGACTGCGCGTGGCAAACACGCCCACACGCTCGGCTCCACCCAGACGCGGCGGACGCACGGTCTTTGACCACCTAGCATTGGTACCGGCCTTGTCCCGCATCTTGACATCGGCAGCAATATCCTCTGCCGTGCCGCCGGGCGTTCCATTTTCAAAACGCCAAAGCAGCCATAAGTGCGAGAAAGACTCGAGTCCCGCAACCGCGGCGTTAGAGGCAAACTCCGGCTCAAAGACAATGCGCCCCTGTAGATGAGGCGCCAAAAAGCTGTTGCGCGGAATGCCGAACTTCTGCGGCAGATCGGTATGTATGTGTGCAATAGGTTCCATGCCGGTCATTGTACGGCATGGAGGCGTGGGGCGTTGCGCGCAATTCTTTGTCACGGTCCCCCGTCGTGCAACCAACGGTTGCTTGGAAGGGCGCCTGCCGCCGCGTATGCTTAAGCCATCAACCAGCAGAAAGGAGCCGTTATGGCCTTCGCAGAAAAGCTCATTGCTGTCCGTCGCGCCCATCACCTTACCCAAGAGCAACTCGCCGCCAAGCTCTTCGTCACACGCCAAGCCATCAGCCGTTGGGAACGCGGCGAGGTCACACCGGGCATCGACATGATGAAGCTCATTGCCGCCGTGACCGGCGAGCCCCTGTCTCACCTGCTCGAAATGCCCGGGCACTACTGCCAGAGCTGCGGCATGATACTCACGCCCGATGACTGCGGTACCGATGCCCACGGCGCCACGACCGACCATTACTGCAAGTGGTGCTACGACCACGGCAAGTACACCTACGAGACCACGATGGAGGCCATGATTGAGGATTGCGCCCCGCGGCTGGCACAAAACACCGGCATGTCGCTCGACGAAGCCGTCTCGCTCATGGGCGCCGTGCTGCCGCAGCTGGAGCGCTGGCGTACCGTGCAGGAAAACGAGGAGCGCTACGGTGCCGAAGCTCGAGCTCGCTATGGCGATGAAGCCGTCGATGCGGCAAACGACGCGCTGCTGGACATGGACCCTCAGACATGGAACGACATGAAGGAGCTTGAACGTGCCATTTTGGGTCAGCTCTCGATCGCCATGGGCGATGGCGACCCAAAGAGCGATGAGGCCTGCAAGCTTGTCGCAATGCACCGTCGATGGATTGGTCTTAACTGGGGCAGCGAACCCCAAGACGAGGCATACCTGGGACTCGCACGCGGCTATCTTGCCGACCAACGCTTTGTAGACTACTACGACAAGCCTTGCGGAGATGGAGCTACAGCATTCCTGGTCCATGCCATCGAGTCGTCGTTGACGCGCGCATAGACCGCGGCGGCTTTGGGTATTTCAATCGAAACCCCAACCGATTGGAGACCTATGGCTACTGATCACAAGCTCGAGCTGTACGTTATGACCGGCTGCCCGTATTGCATTAAGGTCAAGCGCTTCCTGGCCGATAACGGCGTCACCATCCCCGAGCGCAACATCTCGACCGATTCTGATGCCGAGCAAACGCTCATCGCCGTCGGCGGAAAGCGCCAGGTTCCCTGCCTGTTCATCGACGGCAAGCCGCTCTACGAGTCGAGCGACATCATCGCATGGGTGCAGGAGAACCTGCTCTAACACGTCCAACGCCAAAGCTAACGACCCAAACATGTACACCAGCATCCAAAGTCGACATATTTCGACATCTTTGGATGCTGGTGTACAGCTTTTTGCAGCCTAGTCATTGGGGACGTCCTAAAATGACTAGCCGCTTGAGACAGTCTGACGCCTCTGGAAAAAGTAGCTGAGAGGGCTGTGTTCAAAAAATGGCAAATATGAGTACTGCTACCTGTTTAGTAGCAGCGATTTTGATCAATTCAAGGACTATTCAACGGTTCACTCGTCCACAGAGGGCGGTATTTCTCCCCATATGTTCAATAAAAGATACTCCTAATAGGACTAAATCTCATCAGTGACCTCTTTTTTGAGCAATATAAATGTAACCATAATGGCAACAGTACTCATATTTGCCCTTTTTTGAACACGGCCCTCCAAAATAGTCGTTGGAGAATGGCTCTAAATGACAAATCCAGCATTTTGACGTTCTTAAATGACTGGCCGTTAATACGTCCCCAATGGCTACTTCAATTCACGACACACTGTGTCGCGAATTGGAGTTGGACGCACTACCGAAGACCGTCGAGGGTTCCTGATCAGAATCTCGATAGTTTATAAAAACGCTCTCCCCTCAGGAAGTTCAATGAGCGTTCAAATCGCACGCTGAAAAGCAAGGAAATATCGAGGCCATCAATGCCCATTTCTTATCGAAAAACCGGGTCAGAACTAGCTGATTATCCCGATTACCTGCTTGCATTTTTGTCTACAAAAACGTATACAAAAAGAATATCCGAGAACCAGCGCTCGACATTATGTCGATCGATAGGAGGCACAATGGATGCTAAGCAGCTCGAAAAGATGATGGGATTTGCCCCTGGAGAGCTTGAGAAAGCCGCAGAGGCGTACGAGAAAGATGAATGGCCGAAAGGCCATACCATCAAGCTGGGAAGGCCGCCGATCTCTGGCGAGCCTAGCGTTGTTATATCGGCGCGTGTGGGTGAATCGGTTCTTGAAGCGTTTGACGAAAAGGCCAAACGTCATGGGCAAACGCGCACGGAGCGACTCAGAGAGCTCATTACGCTCGACGCGATGATTGCTTAGGCCCTACTCCCCTGCCGGAGCCAAACGTGTACGCCAGCATCCAAAATCGTCGTTTTTTGACATCTTTGGATGCTGACGTACAGCTTTAAGTAGTCATCGGGGACGCTCTTAAATGACTAGTCGTTAAAGAACGTCCCCGATGACTAGGTGTTCGGCTCAGCTACTCGACGATGAGGGTTCTACCGTCGCGGCGGGGCTTTGCGGCGGGATAGGAACCGTCGCAGTAACCGAGCGTTACGAATGCTCGGCAGATGTAGCCTTCTGGCACACCCCAGGCCCTGAGCAGCTCTTGGCCCTCGTCGGATGCAAATGTCTTCTCGGCTCGGCTGACGATACAGCTTCCAAGCCCTAACGCATGCGCCTCGAGCGCCATGTTCTGCGCAATAGCGAAAGCGTCGGCGACGCTAAACAAAAATCGCTCCTGACAAAAGATGCAGAACACCGTCGGCGCATCATAGAAACCATTCTTGATGGATGCGTCGTCGATAACACTCGGCTGATCGCGACTCACGTAATTGCCCACCAGGCCCGCCCGGCTAAAGCCGGCCATGTTCATGCGACCGATGCGCGCGGCAAGCTCAGCGTCACGCACGGCAACCACCATGCTGCGCTGGCCGCCGCCAGCATTGGCTGCATAAGTCCCCGCTTCAAGCACCTTCTCGACATCTTTGCGCGACACCTGCCGGTCCACGTACTTGCGAATCGATCGTCGAGTCTTAATTAACTCAAGCGTATCCATTATTCGATCTCCTTCCAGCACTGGGGATCGGCTTCGTACATATCGCCTGCGTAGCCATACGTCACAGCGGGGCAGCCGCGGCACCAGCCAAAAAGTTCGCATTTGGAGCATTTCTTGAACTTCTTAAAATCGCGCTTGGCTTCCATTTGCGAAGAGAAGAAGAGCTCTTCCAGCGAGTTTTCGACAACGTTGCCCACCTTGCTCTCCATACGACGGCATGCATAGACATCGCCCGTGGGCAGCACCGTCATATGCCCCGTGCCGCAATGGCAGCCGTCATAGATCATGCCGGGCTTAGCATCCTCAGGAATGGTGAACTTACCCTGCTCCCACAAAAGCAGTGTCCACAGGTGGTCCTTGAGCTGGAAGAACGTCTTGCAGCCCGCCGCCTGATGGAACTCCATACGCTCCTGTGCGGCCAGCAGCACATCGCGATACTCCAGCGGTTCCAAATGGAACTCGTCACGCTTTTGGCCCGACGTGGGGCAGTACCGACCAAAGGCGAACACGTCGACCTCGAGGCTTGCCACCAGATCGATGAGCTGCGGCAACTCGGCAGCATTCATGCTCGATACCGTGTTCATGACGGCAACCCAGATACCCGCGCGCTTAAGACAACCGATAGCACGCATGGTCTCGGCAAACGAGCCGGGTTTACGGAAGTAATCGTGCGTTGCCTCGAGTCCATCAAGCGAGAGCTGGTATTTGCGACAACCCAGCTCTTTCATGCGAGCGCAGACCTCGTCGGTAAGATGGAACGGATTGCCCATCACGCACCACATAAAACCGCGCTGGTGCAAGAGCTCGGCAAGGCGCCAAAAATCGGGATGAAGAATGGGGTCGCCACCTGTAACGTAAAAGTACGGCTGACGACCGATACGCTCGCAAAGCGCCTGGGCCTGGTCGACGACCTGGACCATTTGCTCCCACGGCATGCGCTTAAAACCGGCGCAGGCACCGTTGGCAAAGATATAGCAATGTTTGCAGCGCTGATCGCATTCATCCGTAATATGCCATTGGAAGGCAAACGCAGGCTTTTGCATCGTGGGACTCCCTTGGTCGATGTTGAAACTGATGACGGTATTTGGGCTACAGGCGCGCAACGGCGCCGACGGGGCAATTCTCGACACAGGCACCGCAATGCAGGCAGTGCTCGGGCTCTATGCGATATGAGTCTCCCGGCTCGATGCACTTCTGCGGGCAGTGCTCAAGGCAGGTGCCGCAACCGATACACGCATCGGCATCGATGCAGAAGCCCTTGGCGGGCACAGGTGCCATGCTCTCGTCCAAGGTAAAGACCGCGCGCTCGATGGGATGAACTCCCAGGTTAAAGTAGTCGAGCACTATGTTCTCAACCTTAAAGATGATGTTGATCTCGCGCGTATCACCGGGATACACGTTGGCAAGATACGGTTGCTCGGCATAAATGACATCGCACCAGTGAACTTGCTCGGACTCCGAGACGGGAGCGGCAACGCCGGACATGCGGATCATCTCGTTAAACCGCGTATGGACGAGCGTTTGGACACGCCCATCGGCCATAAGCTGACGAGCCATCTCCTTGCCACGTGCCGTGAGAAAGTAGATAGCACGGGGCTCGTAATGGACGGCGCTCACGCAGCGAATTTGCGGTGCGCCACTTTCGTCCACGGTTGCCAGAGAGAGCGTCCCGGCAAGCTGCATCTTTTTGAGGCAAGTCTGAGCATCCATTACGAGTCCCTTCCTAGCGATTGCTTACTGAGCGTCGGCAGCGCCGCAAGCGGTGCCGCAGGCAGGAGCAGCAGCCGGATCAGCGGAGCCACAGGCAGGGGCAGCAGCCGGGTCAGCAGAGCCGCAGGCAGGAGCAGCAGCCGGATCGGCAGAACCGCAAGCGGGAGCGGCCTTGGGGTCGGCGGAGCCGCAAGCGGGCGCAGGATCGGCAGTACCGCAGGAGGCGAAAGCGGCGACGTTCTCAAGATTCTCGGACATGGCAATTCCTTTCGGTCGAGGATGGCCGGGCGAAGCCATCCAGTTTTTGACGCTCTTTGCGTCTATATGCATCATGCAAAAAGCGCGCAACGACCAAAAGAAGGCACCAATCTATTAGCCAGTTACCAAAAGGTAAGTAGTAGCCGCAAACGACAGCGGCTGCGATAATGAAAGCTGTCCACACGATTGAGGAGTCTCCATGCTTACCAAAGAAGAACTGCCTCCCTGCCCTGTTGCCACGTGTTTTCAACTCTTTGGCAACAAGTGGAAGATCTATATCATCCAACAGCTCATAGACCATCCCATGGGCTTCAACGCGCTGCATCGCGCTATCCCCGGCATTAGCCAAAAGGTGCTTTCGTCCAACCTTAAGGAAATGGATACCGCGGGCCTCATCACGCGCACCGTCATCCCCGAGACACCCATCCGCACCGAATACGCACTCAGCGAGCTGGGCCACAGCCTTATGCCCATCATCGATTCCCTTGTGGAATGGGGTACCGACTATCAGCAGCTCGTGCGAAACTCCTAACAGCGGCGGGCTTCTGCAAATTGAACGCCGTGGGGCATATCGCTCCACGGCGCTTACCTTTTTGTGCCTTCTTTTGAAGAAACGAGTTAGGCCGCACACTACTGTCGAATGAAACCATCTCAATCGAACAGGAGGTCGGCCATGAATCAGGCCGAGCGCCGTGTTTGGCTTATCAAGGCATTGCTCGATGAGCGACCAGACGGGCGCAGCATTGCTGTACCTGCCGGAGCCAACGAACAACGCGATTTGCTCAGAGCCCTTATGAACGTACGCCCGCCCGAGGCGTTTGCGGCCGAGACGCTCGACATTCAAGACGCCTACTTGCAGCAGCGCCTTCTTGAGCGCGGCGGAGCGACCGATGCCGGCACGCTCCCCTACCGCGGTCGCGTTGCCATCTGGCGCGGCGACATTACACTGCTTAAGGCCGACGCCATCGTCAATGCCGCCAACAGCCAAATGCTCGGCTGCTTTGCGCCGGGACATCGCTGCATCGACAACGCCATCCACACCTACGCCGGCATGCAGCTACGTCTGGCGTGCGCCAATCTCATGGACGAGCAGGGGCACGAGGAACCAACGGCGCGTGTCAAGGTCACACCGGCGTTCAACCTGCCCAGCAGCTACGTTTTCCACACCGTCGGCCCCATCGTGCCCAGCCATAAGCCTGGCCCGCGCGAGGAATTGCTGCTACGCCGCTGCTACACCAGCTGCCTGGAAGAAGCGACGTGCCAAGGACTCGACACCCTCGCGTTCTGTTGCATCTCTACCGGCGTGTTTGGCTATCCCCAGGAAGCTGCCGCGCGTGTAGCCATCGATACCGTTCGTCATCATCTAGACCATAACGACCCCGACCTTAAGGTGATCTTCAATGTTTTTCTCGCGTCTGACGAGGCAATCTACCGCAGCCTTCTCCAAACAAATCGATAAGCTCCAAGCTGCACTCGATGCATCTGATGCCGTGGTAATCGGCGCCGGCGCGGGTCTTTCCACCGCGGCTGGCTACGCCTACGCGGGAGAGCGCTTCGAGAAACTCTTTGGCGACTTCGCCGCACGCTACGGCTTTACCGACATGTACTCCGGCGGTTTCTACCCCTATGACTCCCTCGAGGAATACTGGGCATTTTGGAGCCGCTATATCATGTGCAACCGATATGACCCCATACCCAAGCCCATCTACGAACAGCTTTTGGGCCTGCTGCGCGACCGAGATTACTTTGTGCTGACCACAAACGTAGACCATTGCTTCCAACGCGCCGGTTTCGATAAACAGCGACTCTTTTACACGCAGGGCGATTATGGTCTATTCCAGTGCAGCAAGCCCTGCTGTCAGGAAACTTGGGACAACGAAGAGCTCGTACATTACATGGTCGCCGCCCAAGAAGACCTGCGCATTCCTTCTGCGCTAGTGCCCCGTTGCCCCCATTGCGGCTCCCCGCTCACGATGAACCTGCGCGCCGACGATACGTTTGTGCAGGATAAGGGCTGGTATGCCGCGGCCGACCGTTACCAGGATTTTCTGCGCCGCCACAACAACATGCGCGTTCTGTTCTTGGAACTCGGCGTAGGCGGCAACACGCCCGTCATCATCAAGTACCCGTTTTGGCAGATGACAGCCAAAAACGAGCTTGCCACGTATGCATGCGTCAACCTTGGCGAGGCAGTCGCTCCGGCAGAAATCGCCAATCGCAGCATTCTGATCGACGCTGGTGCCGAGCGCGTAATAGAAGCACTTGCCGTCCATGCCGTCAGATAGCGATGGCAATACCATCCTCAAACATGTACGTCAGCATCCAAAGTCGACAATTTTCGACATCTTTGGATGCTGACGTACAACTTTTTGCAGGTAGTCATTGGGGACGTTCTTAAATGACTAGTCGTTAAAGAACGTCCCCAACGACTAGTTAGCCGTGGAAGCGGGCTGTGGGCGCGAGCGGTTGTTCGCGGAAGACGCGGTCGACGGCGGCGCGGTATTCGTCGACCTTTTTGGTTTTGCGCACGAGCTTGTGGACGGTGGCGGGATCGGCGAAAGCGCACTTGGCGTAGAACCACCACTCCTTCATGCGAAAGACCGCATTGCCGCCAATCTCTTCTGCATATGCCGCGAACAGCATGTCGTGGAAGCGCTGCAGCTCGGCGGCCGTGGCAGCAGGGCCGCCCTTGACCATGCGGGCCAGTGCAGGATTCGCAAGCAAGCCGCGCCCCAGCATCACATGGCGCGTGCCGGGATAGGCATTCACCAGTGCATCCATGTCCTCTAGATCAAAGATGTCGCCGTTATAGGCCACCGGGAACGGCGCGCGTTCCAGCGTCTCGCCGTAAAACGCTTTGCGCGGCGAACCCGTGTAACGATCCTTTTGCACACGCGGATGCACGATCAGCTCTGCCAACGGCATGCGACAGTACAGATCGAGCACGCGCTCGTACTCATCATCGCTCTCGAGCCCCAATCTGGTCTTTACCGACACCGGCAACGGCGAGCGCTCGCACACGTCGCTCAAAAACACCTCGAGCTCATCCAAGTTACGCAGGAAACCCGAGCCTTTGCCCTTTGCGACAACCGTTCCCGAGGGGCACCCCAAGTTGAGGTTAACCTCGCGATAGCCCATGTCGGCCAGCACCTGCGCCGCCCACACAAACTCGTCCGCGTTTTTGGACATCAGCTGAGGCACCACGTTAAGCCCCTGGTTATTGGCGGGATTGACCTCTTTGAACGCCTTGCCGCCAAAGCGGTTGCCCACCCGTGGCGGAGACAAAAACGGCGTGTAATAACAATCGAGCGCACCGAAGCACTCCGCATGCACACGACGGAACACATGCCCGGTAATCCCCTCCATGGGAGCCAGCGATAGAATCATCAACATCAACTTTCAAATCTATGTGACAAAGGGACAGTCCCTTTGTCACATGCATTATGCCTTGCGCTTTAAGCGATTCAGAAACTCTTCGCAGGCACGCGAACGCAGGCGGTACTTTTTCCATACCAGGAATGACGCGATCTCGATAGCCGGCTCGAGCGGTACAAATCGTATATCAGAACTCGCATCAACTTGCAGCAGATGATCGATACCCATGGCGCACGCCGCCCCCGAGCGGATGAGATGCGACGCGTTACCAATCAGGTCGAAATGCCCCACCACGTTGAGCGCCTCGGGGTCGAGCGTCCCATCCGACCACGCCACCAGATCGATTGCCTTGTTCGATGTGCGAGAACTCAGCAACAACGGCATCACAGCCATATCTGCAGGAGTCAGCACATCGAGCGACCCCCACGGCCCATCGCTCGCCACGGCAACGCCCACGCGGTCAACCTGCGGCATGCGAATCCACTCGTATTTGTCTAGGTTGACCGGCTCCAGCAGCAGGGCAAAGTCCAGCAGGCCTCGCTCCAAGCGCTCCTCGGCAGCGTCGGCATTACCCGTATAGAGTTCAATCGTCACGGCGGGATAATCGCGGTGCAGCGCAGCAAACGTATCCAGCACATAGCGCATGGCCTGCGTTTCTCCCGCGCCGATGCGTATGTTGCCGGCAATGCCAAGCTCCTGGTCACTCATCTCAGATTCGGTCTGCTCCACCAGCGCCAGAATTTCCTCGGCGCGCTGACGCAGGCGCATGCCGTCCCCCGTGAGCACGCATGATCGATTGGTCCGCTCAAACAACTCGACACCCAGCTCGCGCTCCAAGTCGGCAATCTGGCGCGACAACGTGGGCTGCGTCACGTGCAGCACATTCGCCGCCTCGGTCATGTTCTCCTCGCGCGCCACCGCCAAAAAATAGCGTAGAGTTCGCAGCTCCATTACAGCCTCCAGATTCGCTTCTATCATCTCACAGTCTATCATTCGGATTTCGTATATCCAGCTAGTCTTTATAGGCAATATACATTCCCAGCGCACCGCAATACGCTATAACCATCCCCTAGAGAAGATGGAGAGCGTTATGCAATACACCACCCTCGGACATTCCAATATCAAGATCTCCAAGCTCTGCCTGGGCGGTATGAGCTTTGGCGAGCCCAGCCCCGACTTCCATCAGTGGACCATCGGCCCCGATGAGACCCGCGCCGTCATCAAGCGCGCAATCGACGCCGGCGTGAACTTCATCGACACCGCCAACTGCTACAGCTTTGGCACGAGCGAGGAGTACATCGGCGCCGCACTACGCGACCTGGGCATCGCTCGCGAAGATGTCGTCCTTGCCAGCAAGGTCCACTTTAATGAAGGTGGCCTTTCCGCCGCAGCTATCAAGCGCGAGATCGAAGGTTCGCTCAAGCGCCTGGGCACCGACTACCTGGATCTCTACATCATTCACCGCTTCGATTACGACGTGCCCATGGAGGAGACCATGGAAGCGCTCGACGATCTGGTGCGCGAGGGCAAGGTCCGCGCGCTCGGCGCCAGCGCCATGTATGCCTACCAGCTGCACAACCTGCAGATTATCGCGTGCGACCACGGATGGACGCCCTTTACGAGCATGCAGTGCCACTACAACCTGCTGTACCGAGAGGACGAGCGCGAGATGATCCCGGTGTGCCGCCAGTTTGACATGGCCCTTACGCCATACAGCCCCATGGCTTCGGGACACCTCTGCCGCCCCACGTGGGAAAGCTCGAGCACACGTGGCACCACCGACACGACCATGGCCAACAAGTACGACCATGATCGCGCCATCGACATGCCCGTCATTGAGCGCGTGGCCAAGATTGCCGCCGATCATGACGTGCCGATGGCGCAGATTGCGCTGGCATGGCACTGGGCACGTGGCGTCGAGGCCCCCATCGTGGGCTGCTCCAAGCCCGAGCGCGTCGACGACGCCGTGGCCGCGCTCGACATAACGCTCTCCCCCGCCGAGATCGAGTTCCTCGAAGAGCTCTATCAACCGCACGCGCTCGTTGGTCCCAAGGCCCGTCCCGGCGAAAAGCCGCTTGCCGGCACCACCAAGGTCAAAACCACAAAGTGATGCCATGGACGACGACATCATCGACGGCCTACGCGACGCCGGCTGCAGCGAAGAGTTTATCGAGCTGTACGGTACTGCCGCTAGCGACTGCGCGCGCATTTGCCTACTAAAACGGCATCGCCGCGAATTGCTCAATGATATACACGCAGGGCAGCAGAAGCTCGAATGCCTTGACTATCTCATTTATCGGCTACGCAGCGCCTCAACCGGATGCTGTTCAAGCCGCTCGGTATCGCGGCCATGAGGCGGCACTTAATAGCACCTCACCATGGCACCAAATACTGCCTCACCATAAAGCCTAAACCGCAGCAACGAAAGGAACTCCAATGACTAAGGCACTTGTGGCATATTTCAGCGCATCGGGAACCACGATGGACGTTGCGAGCCGCTTGGCTCGCGTGACGAACAGTGACCTGTTCGCCATTGTGCCCGCCAATCCATACACAAGCGCCGACCTTAACTGGCGCGACAAGCAGAGCCGCAGCACACTCGAGGCTGCCGACCCCTCCTGCCGCCCTGCCATAACCTCTAGAGTGGAGCACATCGAAGGCTACGACACCATCTTTTTTGGTTTCCCCATCTGGTGGTACGTGGCACCGGCGATTATCAACACATTCCTTGAGTCTTACGACCTGACAGGCAAGACGATCGTCCTGTTTGCCACCTCGGGCGGAAGCGGAATGGGCAAAACGGCGTCGGTCCTTAGGGCAAGCGCTCCGGGCGCAAAGATCGTTGACGGCGGCATTCTCAACAACGCAAGCAACGCCAGCCTCGAAAAGTTCGCGGCAAGGTACCTCTAACGCGACAAAGGCGCAAATGACGAATCCATCGAGTTGTCGTGGCACTTTTGCCGTATGACCTGCGCTCACCGATGGCGAGATTCCTTATACTGAGTCCCATATGACGGCATCGTGCCGCAACGACCGTTACGACACCAAGGATTAGCTATGGCAACACTTTCCGAACAAGAACGCAAACGTATCCAGCGATACTGCATCTGCCCCAAGGTTGCCGGAGCGGCGCTCGCCATGGCGTTCGTACTGCCCTTATCGATCATTCCTTTCGAGATGA
>ERZ1034980.987-NODE-987-length-17941-cov-43.362518_pt1 | contig 17941 bp, 14 predicted proteins | sample MGYA00520622_ERZ1034980 | MGnify/ENA primary metagenome ERZ1034980 (study PRJEB33766, sample SAMN09781791) | gut metagenome | biome: gut microbiome | host: Homo sapiens | place: Madagascar | study: EMG produced TPA metagenomics assembly of the PRJNA485056 data...
CGCATGATATTCATATCACGAAGGAAGCACCGAACTACTCGGTAGAGAATAACGATTAAAAAACAGTTCGTATGACCGGAGTGCCGCCAACAGAAGCACAGTACTCCGAGCTCGGAAGAATCTAAGCCGGGGACCCTAAGCGGCACTAGGCCCTCTGCAATCACTGAGTTTTCTTTATGAAAACTCAGCGTTGCAGAGGGTTCCAAGGAGAGATAGCACCAAGTGCCGCTAAGGGGACCCGACTTGATTCTTCACGAGCTTTCCGTATGGCTTCTGTTGTCGGCACTCCGGTACCAGACGAAACAGTTTTATCTATTAATTATTTGAATTACCCGAAAGGTCAGGCTGCTATGGCCTGGCCTTTTCACTTTATGACGAAAGAGTGTGTTATGATCGAAGGATTCCTGCGGGTGGCGGTGGCCACGCCGAAAATCAAAGTTGCTGATGTGCGTTTTAATACCGATGCGGTGCTCCGCGAGATTACGGAGGCGGATCGTCAGGGCGTCTCGCTGCTGGTGTTTCCGGAGCTGGTGCTGACGGCCTATACCTGTGCGGATCTGTTTCATCAGACGATCCTCATCGAGCGGGCAGCGACGGCGCTCGATGAGGTGGCAGAGGCGACGCGTCGCACGCAGCTCGTGGCGGTGGTCGGTGTGCCGTATATGGTCGACCACAAGCTCTATAACTGTGCGGCAGTGCTGCACGCCGGCCGTATCCTCGCGCTGGTACCGAAGAAGAATCTGCCGAACTACAGCGAGTTCTATGAGCGTCGCTGGTTCACGCCGGGACAGGCGCGTGTCGTGACGCTGACGCATCGCTCGGCGGTGACGGGTGAGGAGTACGCGATTCCGTTCGGCATGAACATCCTCGTGGAGGCGATGGATCGTCCGGATTTTCGCCTCGCGTGTGAGATCTGTGAGGACGTCTGGGTGCTGGATCCACCATCGACCCGCCATGTGCTCGCCGGTGCGACGGTGATCGCGAATACCTCGGCCTCCGATGAGACCGTCGGCAAGGACAGCTACCGTCGGGAGCTGATCCGCTCGACCAGTGCGCGGCTCGTGTCCGTCTACTGTTATGCCAATGCTGGCGACGGGGAGTCTACCACGGACCTGGTCTTCGGTGGCCAGGATATCATCGCGGAGAACGGCTCCGTCGTGACGGAAGGAAGGCGCTTCGACACCGGTCTCTACATCGCGGATGTCGACCTCCAGCGCATCACGCAGGAGCGCGCCCGCATGACGACCTTCCCGGACATCGATGATACGCTCCGTGACGCGTACAGCATCGTGAAGTTCCGCTTCACGCCGGCGAAGAAAAGCGCCGGAGGCGAGACACAGGCATCGGCGGATACGGAGAAGGCTTCAGCTGCGGAAGCCCAGCCGCGCAAGAAGTCCTTCGAGGAGGTCTTCGCAGCGTATGTTGATCCGCAGGCATCGACCGGCGCGTCAGCGTTCGGCGGGGCGTCCCGGGCGGCCACCCGCGTGGTGCCGGAGACATTGGCCGGACAGCTCGCGGCGGACGCAGCCGACCTCCGGCGCTATGTCGACCCGAAGCCGTTCGTACCGAGTGGCGCGGCGGAGCGCAATGCCCGCTGCGATGAGATCTTCACGATCCAGGCACTCGGCCTTAAGAAGCGACTCGAGCACACCGGCTGTCAGTCGGCCGTGATCGGCATCTCCGGCGGCCTCGACTCGACCCTGGCGCTGCTCGTCATCGCGCGCGCCTTCGACATGCTGGGGCTCCCGCGCGAGAATATCATCTCCGTGACCATGCCGGCGTTCGGCACCACAGACCGCACATACAATAACGCGGTGACGCTGACGCGTCTTCTGCACGCGACGCTGCGGGAGATCAACATCAAGGCCGCGGTGCTGCAGCATTTCCAGGACATCGGGCACGACCCGGAGGATCACTCCGTGGTTTATGAGAATGCGCAGGCCCGTGAGCGGACGCAGATCCTCATGGACATCGCGAATCAGTCGAACGGCATCGTCATCGGCACCGGCGACCTCAGTGAGCTCGCGCTTGGCTGGGCGACCTACAACGCCGACCATATGTCGATGTACGGGGTCAATGCCGGCGTCCCGAAGACGCTGGTGCGCTACCTCGTCAAGTTCGTCGCCGATACTTCGGAGGATGCGGACCTCGCGCGCTGCCTGAACGACATCTTCGATACGCCGGTGAGCCCGGAGCTGCTGCCGCCGACCGGCGACGGCCAGATCAGCCAGAAGACCGAGGACCTCGTCGGCCCGTATGAGCTTCACGACTTCTTCCTGTACCAGATTCTGCGCTACGGCTTCAGCCCGCGGAAGGTGTACGCGCTCGCGCTCCACGCCTTCTCGGCAGAGAATCAGGCGGAGGCCTACGACGCAGCGACGATCCTCAAGTGGCTCCGGAAGTTCTACTGGCGCTTCTTCTCACAGCAGTTCAAGCGCAGCTGCCTCCCGGACGGCCCGAAGGTCGGCTCCATCGCGGTCTCCCCGCGCGGCGACCTCCGCATGCCGAGCGACGCCGTCGTGCAGATCTGGATCGACGAGCTGAAGGAGCTGGATTGAGGCTGGGTGGACCGTCTTTATAAAGCATGAGCGAGTTGGCTCATGGAAGCATCGATATATAAAATAGAAACTGTGGCCATCGTGCAGCCGGATGAAGATTCGGAAGCACGGTGGCTTTTTGTTGCCGGAGAGTTAAAGTGGATTCAGCCGGGCCGAGGATGAATAGTGGGGTGTTGGCGTGATGACTTATCCGGTTTTTCTGAAATTATCCAGAATCAGGTATAACGTCAGGTTTGAGCTGTGATCCTTCAATTCGTTTAACGACCGACTTGAAAAATGTGGATAAACGAGCACTATTAATAATGCACACCTTGAATTATTTTGCTGTGAAGTGGCAAAATCAAACGACCATGCCCGCGTTGAAGGCGCATTGAAGACATCGTCTCCTGCATATCCATGAGGAGCTGCGCGGAGCGTGGAGAGGGACGCAAGGTGCGATAAATTCTGAGTTTTAGGAGGCAGCGTGGAGCGAATTACATCCACTGGAAATAAACTGATCAGAGAGGTGCGGGATCTCGAGAAGAAGGCGCGGGCGCGTCGCGAGAGCGGGCTTTTCATCGCGGAGGGCGAGCGGCTGTGCAGCGAGATTCCGGCGGCGTACATCGAGCGGATCTTCGTGGCGGACGATTATGACGGTAGTCTGCCGGAGTTTACTGATGGAGCGGCGCAGACACGGAGCGAGCGGAGATCATCAGAACAGAACTACACGAGTGTGCCGCATGATGTGCAGAGCGTGCAGACGAGCGCGGAAGCGGGCGCGAATGCAGCACAGACTTCCGGCCATCCGCTGCAATCACCGGACACCGGCGGGCAGCGAAATCGTGCCTCGCAGCGGACACCGAAAATTTTTCAGGTGCCGCGCGAGCTGATGGAGCATATGTCCGACACGAAAAACAGTCAGGGTATCCTGGCGGTGGTGCGGCAGAAGAAGTACACGGAGCTTCCGGGCGATTTCTTCCTGATCCTCGACAAGCTCCAGGATCCGGGCAACATGGGCACGATTTTCCGTACTGCAGAGGCGGCGGGGGTCGATGGCATCCTCATGAACCGCGACTGTGTGGATGTGTACTCGCCGAAGGTGGTGCGTGCGACGATGGGCGCGATGTTCCGTATGCCGTTTACGGTCAGCGATGACCTGCCGGCGGAGATCCGGCGCATGAAGTCCGAGGGGGTGCAGGTCTACGCCGCGCATCTCCGGGGTACGAAGAATCACTGGGACTTCGACTATCGGCAGCCGACTGCGTTTATGATCGGCAATGAGGGCAACGGTCTTCAGGATGAAATCGCTGCGCTGGCCGACACCTACCTCCGCATCCCGATGATGGGACACACGGAGTCGCTCAATGCAGGCGTCGCTGCGTCTGTGCTGATGTATGAAGTTTTACGTCAGCGAAGTTAACATGACTATAAGAAGAAAGGAAGAGGAATCAGATGATTGATTTAACTGGACGCGACTTTTTGAAATTACTTGACTATACACCGGAGGAAATCAATTATCTCCTCGATGTCGCTGCCCGTCTGAAGGCGGAAAAGAAGGCCGGTGCGCAGCCGGGACAGACCCTGCACAAGACGAGCTTTCCGGGCAAGAACATCGCCCTGATCTTTGAGAAGAACTCGACGAGAACGCGCTGCTCCTTCGAGGTGGCGGCGGCCGACCTCGGCATGGGCTCGACCTACCTCGGACCGACCGGTTCGCAGATCGGCAGCAAGGAGTCGATCGCGGATACCGCACGCGTGCTGAGCCGCATGTATGACGGCATCGAGTACCGCGGCTTCGGCCAGGATCTCGTGGAGGAGCTCGCGAAGTACAGCGATGTGCCGGTCTGGAATGGCCTCACGAACGAGTTCCACCCGACGCAGATGCTCGCTGACATGCTGACGATTCGTGAGCATCGTGGTGACCTGAAGGGCCAGAAGCTGGTGTATATGGGTGACGCCCGTTACAACATGGCGGATTCCTACATGGTCGTATGCGCGAAGCTCGGCATGCATTTCGTGGCCTGCGCTCCGAAGGCGTACTGGCCGAACGCAGAGCTGATCGCGACCTGCCAGGCAGTGGCAGCGGAGACCGGCGCGACGCTCAGCTTCACAGAGAGCGTACCGGAGGCCTGCCAGGATGCAGACGTGATCTGCACCGATGTATGGGTATCCATGGGTGAGCCGGACGAGGTCTGGGCGCAGCGTATTCACGACCTCAAGCCGTATCAGGTCAATGCTGACGCTTTCCGCTACGCGAAAGATGACGCCATCTTCCTGCACTGTCTGCCGGCCTTCCACGACACAAACACGAAGATCGGTAAGCAGATCTACGAGAAGTATGGTCTCACCGAGATGGAAGTGTCTGATGAAATCTTCGAAGGCCCGCACAGCGTCGTCTTCGACGAAGCAGAGAACCGTATGCACACCATCAAGGCAGTGGTGTATACCACTCTCGGTGGTAAATAACGTAGGAGTTTGCATCAGGCAAACGCCGGAGTGATATCCAGCAGAGCTGTGCTCTGCTCCCGAGTGTAAGAGTTTGTATCAAACAAACTCTGGAACGATAACGTAGGAGTTTTATGGCAAGAATCAATGTAGCAGGGCGGCAGCCGTCCCGCATGCTCGACATGGTGCATATCATCATCGGCATCGTGATCGTGGTGATGGCGGTGATGGCGTTTATCAACCCGACCGAAAATATGGTACTGTTTCCGCTGATCTTTTTCGCGGCCGCGATCCTGAAGATCGTGAGCGGAGCAAATACGATCCTGAACGCGAAGCGGGCACATGAGCACACGAGCCCACAGGGCACGATCGAACTCGCCGTCGGCATCCTCATCGCCGTACTCGGCGTGGTGTCGGCCGTGAGCGTCTGGGCAGTGTAGGAGTGTAAGAGTTTGTATCAAACAAACTCTGAAACGACTTCCCACAGAACTTGTTCTGTGCCCGAAGGGCTGAACTCGAGCCATACAAGCTCGAGTTCAGGGTATTGCATCAGCAAACTCCGGAACGATATCCAGCAGAGCTGTGCTCTGCTCCCCGAAGGGGCTAAGTTCAGGCATCCCTGGCCTGAACTTAGGGCTGTGTAAGAGTTTGTATCCATGCCTGCTTCTTCATATTCACGCGTGCATGAGAGGTCCGCAGTTTGTGGGACGTTGCGTAGATGGAAACGCAGAACAGCGGAGTATGCTGGATGTAGGCATTGGACAAATATAGAGTAACCCGGTTATGATGCGTGTCGTCATCGCCACGGAATGTAGGACAGGAGGGTAGTATGGCCAGAAAGAAAGCATCTGATGAGAAGACCACCAAAAAGAAGGTGAATGAAAAGCCGGAAATCAGCAAGGAGGAGCTCGTCAAGAAGATCGAAGCGCTCTGCAAGCAGGCGGAGCAGAACAAGAACACTATCAGCCAGGCCGATATCAATGACGCATTCCGTGATTATGCGATCACCGATGATCAGATGGACAGCATTGACCGCCTCATCGAGAACCGTGGTTTCGACATCGAGCCGCTCGAGGAGGAGCTTGACAGCTTCGAGGACGGTGATCTGCCGGATCTCGACGATGACGATGTCGTCGATGATGTCGTGGGTGAGGATGGTGTCGGTGTCGACGTCGAGGGTGTTGCATCCGATGACGAGGGCCCAAGCGAGGCAGAGTACAAGCAGGTCGAGGAAGAGAATGTCGACCTCGATGCGGTCGATCTCCTCGAGGGTATCGGCACAGAGGATCCGGTGCGTATGTACCTGAAGGAGATCGGTACGGTACCGCTACTGTCGGCAGAGGAGGAGTATCGACTCGCCGTGCGGAAGTCTCAGGGCGATGAGGTCGCGAAGCAGCGGCTCATCGAGGCGAATCTGCGTCTCGTGGTGTCGATCGCGAAGCGCTATACCGGTCGAGGCATGAGCTTTCTGGATCTCGTGCAGGAGGGAAACCTCGGTCTCATCAAGGGTGTCGAGAAGTTCGACCCGGAGAAGGGCTTCAAGCTCTCGACCTACGCAACCTGGTGGATCCGTCAGTCCGTGACGCGTGCACTGGCCGATCAGGCGCGTACCATCCGTGTGCCGGTGCACATGGTCGAGACCATCAACAAGATGTCGAAGATGCAGCGTAAGCTGACGCTCGAGCTCGGCTATGAGCCGTCCGTCAAGGAGCTCGCCGAACATCTCGACATGAGCGAGGAGAAGGTGCAGGAGATCATGCAGATCGCGCGTGAGCCGGCTTCCCTCGAGACCCCGATCGGTGAGGAGGATGACTCGAATCTCGGCGATTTCGTCGCGGATTCAAACGTCGTTTCACCAGAGGGCAATGTTGAGTCCGTGATGCTTCGCGAGCATATCGACACCCTGCTCGGCGATCTGAAGGAGCGTGAGCGTCAGGTCATCGTGCTCCGTTTCGGCCTCGAGGACGGCCATCCGAGAACCCTCGAGGAGGTCGGCAAGGAGTTTAACGTCACCCGTGAGCGTATCCGTCAGATCGAGGCGAAGGCGCTTCGCAAGCTGCGGAACCCGGTCAGATCGAAGAGAATCAGGGATTTCTTACAGTAAAGTAAATCCATGAGAGGGCCGCGCGCAGCGCGGAGAGGCGCATGGATGCCCCCGGGCGGCGAGGCCGTTTTTCTGCCGAAGGCAGAAAAATCAAGCGACGATGCCCGCGCCGAAGGCGCATCTGATGGCATCGTCTCTTTGTACCATGAGAGGGAATTTATAGAGTGAATCAGGAAACCGAAGTGCCGGTGTATATCAAACCGGAACCGAATACGAAGAACTACCAGCGCCTGATGGAGCAGGAGATCAGCCGGTGGCAGGAGAAGCTGGAGCGTCGTCCCCGGCTCCTTCTTCACAGCTGCTGCGCGCCGTGCTCCAGTGCGGTGCTGGATGAGCTCTGTGCGGACTTCGACATCACGCTGTTCTACTACAATCCGAATATTTCCACGGAGGCCGAGTTTACGCATCGCGTGGATGAGCTCCGGCGCTTCTGCCACGAAACGGGCATCGATGTGGAGCGGCAGGATAGCGCAGGGCATCTGCTCGGCGCCGTTGAGGTCGTCGTGCCACCGTATGATCACCGGGAGTTTCTCGCCATCGCGCGCGGCCACGAGCGGGATCCGGAGCGCGGCGAGCGTTGCCACCGCTGCTACCGCCAGCGCCTCGAGCGCACCGCGGAGTACATGGGCGAAGTGAACCAGGCATGGGCTGCGGCGCAGCACAGCGGGGATTCGGCGACGGAAGCGCCGGCGACATCTGTGAACGTGCAGCACGTGAAAGGCCCGGCAGATGAAACGCAGAGCTGTGGCGGAGCGCAGTGCACGCAGGCCGGAGTGACTCGACCGTATGACTACTTCTGCACGACCCTTACGCTGTCGCCGCTGAAGTCCTCGGAGGTGCTCAATGCCATCGGCGAGGACATCGCGAAGGCGCATGGACTCTCGTTTCTGCCGTCCGACTTCAAAAAGCGAGGTGGCTACCAGAAGTCGATCGAACTCTCGAAGCAGTATGAGCTGTATCGGCAGAACTTCTGTGGCTGCGAGTTCAGCCGTTAGCAGCAACGCGAGTTTAGATGGGGTGACATCCGGCAAACTCCGGAACGATATCCCACAGAACTTGTTCTGTGCCCGAAGGGCTAAAGTCGGGGCATTGATTTCGACATTCCAAAATCGTATTATGTATATATGAAAAGCAAAGGAAGGGGAGCGATATGGTAACAGGAGAAGTAGATGTTATTAACGAGTCGGGTCTCCATTTAAGACCGGCCGGTGTGCTGACGCAGACATGCATCAAGTTTAAAAGCAATATCTATCTCTATAACGGAGATCGGAAGATCGTCGCGAAGTCCGTCCTCAACGTGATGGCCGCCGGCGTAAAGCAGGGCGCACATCTCCGCGTGGAGTGCGATGGACCAGATGAAGAGGAGGCTCTGCAGGCCGTGATCGAGGCCATCTCCACCGGTCTCGGTGAAGGTATCAAATACAGCAGTAAAGACCGATTATTTTGAGTGTAGGAGTTTGCATCAGGCAAACTCCGGAACGATATCCCACAGAACTTGTTCTGTGCCCGAGTGGAAGAGTTTGTATCAAACAAACTCTGGAACGACCTACCACAGAGCTGTGCTCTGTGCCCGAAGGGCTGAACTTGAGCCTTACAAGCTCAAGTTCAGGGCAGGGCTAAAGTCGGGCCTCGATAGCCCGACTTTAGGGCGAGTAGGAGTTTGCATCAGGCAAACTCCGGAACGATAGTGCAGCCGGGTGAAATTACCCGGCTGTTTTTATAATGGATGAACATCAAAATATAATCCTGCACGGATGAATGGACGAAGTCCTATTTCTGTGCTATGGTTATAAGGTTGAGTGTGACCAGCCGTCTGAGCGCGGTTTGAGCACAAGCCTCTCTCTTCCGGTGCAGCACACTCGTGGTGATCCATGTACACGATCCAAATCGGATTCATGGAGCGTATATTCACATCCTGAAAGGAGTTTACTTATATGGCAGAATTAGAAAATCAGAAGCCTTCCAGCTGCAACGGCAACTGCGGTTCCTGTGGTTCCGACTGTGCTTCCCGCCACGGAAATCCAGAGGATTTTCGCGCGAAGCTGGCAGACGGCTGCAGCGTAAAGAAGGTCATCGGCGTCGTTTCCGGTAAGGGCGGTGTCGGCAAGTCCACCATCACCTCCCTCCTCGCCTGTGGCACCCACAAGGCCGGCTTCAAGACCGCGATTCTCGATGCGGATATCACCGGTCCGTCCATCCCGAAGGCCTTCGGTCTCTCGAACGACGGCGTCGGTGTCACCCCGGACGGCAAGCTCATGATCCCGGACAGAAGTGCCGACGGTATCGAAATCATGTCCTCGAACCTCCTGCTCGAGAACGAAACCGACCCGATCATCTGGCGTGGTTCCCTCATCGCGCAGGCCGTCAAGCAGTTCTGGTCTGAGGTTCAGTGGAAGGACGTCGACTACATGTTCGTCGACATGCCACCAGGAACCGGCGATGTTCCGCTGACTGTCTTCCAGTCCCTCCCGATCGACGGTATCGTCATCGTCACCTCTCCGCAGGACCTCGTTTCCATGATCGTGACGAAGGCTGTAAACATGGCGGATAAGATGGGTGTGCCGGTCATCGGTCTCGTAGAGAACATGTCCTACCTCATCTGCCCGCACTGCGGCGAGAAGGTCAATGTCTTCGGCGAGAGTCATGTGGATGAAGTCGCAGCACAGCACGGCCTCAAGGTACTGGCGAAGCTGCCGATGGATCCGAAGAACGCAGCCTACATGGACGCCGGTGCGGTCGAGGGCATCGAGCTTCCGGAGATCCAGGATGCCGTACAGGCAGTCATCGATTTCAGCAGATAATATAGAGAAAAGCTCAGCCGGGTGATTTTTCACCCGGCTGTTTTAACAGAGCCTGGAAGAGGCGTGCAAAAAATCCGAATGAGAAAGCCACCCGGCTGTTTTAGCAGAGACGCCCGACACCGGAAGCAGCAAAAAGCAGTGGATGGCGCACTACATTTATGTGCGACATCCACTGCTTTTATAGAGAGCAGCTGTGCTCCTGCTTTTTATAAAACAATCAGTCAAGAATGCTCAGGAACGCGTCGAGTGACTTTCCGGTGTTGCCGGCGTTGTATACATAGCCGATGCTGCGGGATGGTACCGGGAACTGAGTCGGGATCTCGATGAGGCTGCCTTCGTCGAGTTCCTTCTGTACGAGCTCGCGGATCACGCAGCCGATGCCGATGCCGATCTTCGCGAAGTCCACGAGCAGATCCATCGTGGTGACCTCGAGGACCTGTGCCGGCTCGATGCCCATGGTCTTGAAGTAGTCATCGATGTGACGACGGGTCATGTTGTTCTGGTCGAGGAGCATGATGTTGCCCTCCTGGAACGGATCACAGTCCTCGCCGTACATCGCCTTCAGATTTTCGAGATACTGTGGGGTCGCGACGAAGGTGTCGTGAATCTGCTTCGGGTGAACGAAGCGGAGCTCCGGACGACGTGTGCGCGGCTCGGCGGTGAGACCGATGTCGATTTTTTTCTGCTCGAGCAGAGCGAGCGTCTGTGCGGTCGACTGTGTGATGATCGACACGCGGATATTCGGATACTTCTGCATGAAGGTCTGAAGATATGGCAGCAGGATGTAGCGGCAGAGTGTCGTCGATACACCGATCTGCAGGTGGCCGATATTGAAGTCCTTCATACGCTTCAGCTCGGTCTCCGCGTTATTGATATTATCAAACGCATCCTTAATATAGCGGTAGAGTACGGTGCCTTCCTCTGTCAACGTAACACCGCGGGAATTCCGGTGAAAGAGCTTCGTATCGAGTCCGTCCTCGAGCTTTACGATGGACTTGGAGATAGCCGGCTGTGAAATGTACAGCTTCTTCGCGGCCTTCGAAATGTTGCCGCAGCTTGCAACCTCGTAGAAAATTTTGTAACCTGACAGATTCTGATCCATGATAATTCCCCCCCTAAGATAAGGTCGTCTGACCGTAACTGAACATATCGCCATGCGGCTGAGTGAATGCTTCCGATGACGCTCCTGCCCTTATCCGAATTTCTTCAACGCTTTAAAGCGAAACGATGAATAAGAGGCATTTTTAATATAACATATTTTCTCGACATAACACAAGATTATTTGTAACATGTTTTGACATAACCTTGCAAGAAAATTGGTGCAAAGTGCGAAAATCAGTATAGGCAAGATAACGCGCGGTAATAATGATTATCAAAAACATATATTATGATTATACCTGGAGGGGTGCTATAGTGTGTGAAAGAGTTTGCATAGAGCAACTAAATAAGAAGGAAAGCGCAACGTAGCGTCCTTGTCAGGATATAGAATAGGAGTTAAGTATGGGAATGACGATGAGCCAGAAGATTCTGGCGAAGCATGCAGGACTGGAGTCGGTGAGTGCGGGGCAGCTGATCATGGCGGAGCTCGACCTCGTTCATGGTAACGATATCACGTCGCCGGTGGCGATCCGTGAGATGAAGAAGCTGGATCAGAAGGACGTGTTCGACCAGGAGAAGGTTGTACTGGTCATGGACCACTTCGTTCCGAATAAGGATATCACGAGTGCGAAGTGCACACAGATGTGCCGGAACTTCGCGCATGAGCAGGGGCTTACGAACTACTTCGATGTCGGACAGATGGGCATCGAGCACGCGCTGATCCCGGAGAAGGGACTGATCGTCGCGGGTGAGCTTTCCGTCGGTGCGGACTCACATACCTGCACCTACGGCGCGCTCGGAGCATTCTCGACCGGTATCGGCTCCACCGATATGGCGGCGGCGATGGCGACCGGCAAGCTATGGTTCAAGGTACCGACCGCAATCCGGGTAAACCTCATCGGCAAGAAGCAGAAGTGGGTGTCCGGTAAGGACGTCATCCTGCACCTGATCGGCGAGATCGGCGTGGATGGTGCGCGCTACCAGTCCATCGAGTTCACCGGCCCGGGCGTCGCAGAGCTCAGCATGGATGACCGTTTCACGATCTGCAACATGGCGATCGAGGCAGGCGGAAAGAATGGTATCTTCCCGGTCGACGAGAAGACCATCGAGTATATGAAGGCACATTCTACGAAGCCGTACACCGTTTATGAGGCGGATGCGGATGCGGAGTACACACGTGAGGTGACGATCGACCTCTCGACCCTGAAGTCAACGATTTCCTTCCCGCATCTTCCGGAGAACACCCACGAGCTCGGCAGCTTCGAGGACATCAAGATCGACCAGAGCGTCATCGGCTCCTGCACGAACGGACGTATCCAGGATATGCGCGAGGCGGCAGAGATCCTGCGTGGTCGCAAGGTGGCACCGGATGTACGCTGCATCGTCATCCCGGGCACCCAGGACATCTACATGCAGATGCTGAAGGAAGGCCTCGTCATGGACTTCATCGAAGCCGGCGCGGTCGTATCGACCCCGACCTGCGGACCATGCCTCGGCGGTTACATGGGCATCCTCGCACCGCATGAGCGCTGCGTCTCGACCACCAACCGTAACTTCGTCGGCCGTATGGGTGACACCACCTCCGAGATCTATCTCGCTTCCCCGGCCGTCGCAGCCGCCTCGGCCGTCACCGGTAAAATCTCAGGACCAGAAGAACTTGGAATGTAGGAGTTTGCATCCGGCAAACTCCGGAATGATATCCCACAGAGCTATGCTCTGTGCCCGAAGGGCTGAACTCGGGCCTCGATAGCCCGAGTTCAGGGCAGACTCCGGAATGAAAGGAATATATATATGAACGCAGAGGGTAAGGTTTTAAAATATGGCGACAATATCGATACGGATGTCATCATCCCGGCTCGATATCTCGCGATTCAGGATAAGCAGGAGCTGGCGTCCCACGCGATGGAGGACATCGACCAGGACTTCCTGAAGAAGCTTCGTGTCGGCGACATCGTGGTCGGCGGCAAGAATTTCGGTTGCGGCTCCTCCCGTGAGCACGCACCACAGGTACTCCAGACCAGCGGCGTCGGCTGTGTCATCGCCGAGAGCTTCGCACGCATCTTCTATCGGAACGCGCTGAATATCGGCTTCCCGATCATCGAGGCGCCGGAGGCCGCACAGGCCATCGCCGAGGGCGACCGGGTAAAGGTAGACTTCGATACCGGACTCATCACCGACGAGACGACCGGAAAGACATTCCAGGGACAGCCGTTCCCGGAGTTTCTGCAGAAGATGATCGCTGCCGGCGGACTGATGGCGTACGTCAACCAGAATGGCGGAAAGATCTGATTAAATAGATGATCGTAGGCATGATCGAGCCGAAATTTGATGATCATGCCTACTATTTCAATCGATTTTATAGGCACGGTGTCTTCAAATCTGGGTCATCGTGCCTACGGTTTACCCTGGATTGTGCCTGTTTCCGCAGGCACGATGCCATTTTAAAGCGCTTATCATGCCTACAGTTGGGATTTCAGAGCTCCCTCGCTGTAGGCATGGTGGCGTTTTTTTAAGCTAAACATGCCTGCACTCGTAAATCCTATGTGGCGTCGGATCGTCATGACGATGGTTTTAAGCCCCCGGCATGCCGATGCTGTATCTATTTGAAGCTTTCTCATGATGATGACTGGGCAGTCTGGGAGTTTATGGGGTCAGACCCCATAAACCAGGAAGGATTTCAGGTACGCGATGGCCTTTGCTTCGTCGTCGAAGAGCGTATCCGAATACTGTGCATACCGAAGCTTATCGCGGTATTCGGCCCGGAGCGCCGGCGTATAGACCTCACTCAACTCCGGGAGGAAGCAGCCGGACACGCGCTGGTAGCAGTTCCGTGCGCAGGCCTTCTTCCGCGCACTGCGGTCCACGAACTCCGCCAGCGACTGGTGGATCACCTGGTCCTCTGCCGGAAGATAGTAGTAGTGCTCGAAATCCGCGAAGAAGAGCTTTCGCTCCCCCTCGAAAAGCTGCACATAGAGCTCGACTGCACTGCCCTCGGCGTGCAGTGCCCAGAAATCCCCACTGAGATCCATCGGCTTCGGCAGTGTAAGCGCTGGCCAATGCAGGTGGCGATCATCCGTCACTTCGCGGGTGCCGTTTTCGCCGGCATCTGGCCAATGCAGGTGGCGATCATCCGTCGCTTCGCGGATGTCGTTTTCTACCGAAGCGTGCGCTGATGGAGGCATTGGCGAAAGAAACGTGAAGGAGAGGTGGACGAGCGGCGTGGCGCCGTCCTGCAGGCGCTCATGCGCGCGGAGGCGGAAATCGCTGTGCGGCAGGCTGCGATAGCGAAGCAGCGGCAGCAGATTCGGGAGGTTCGCGATGTCCTCGGCATTATGGAGAAGGAGCGTGTGGAGCAGCGCCGATGCCTTCGTTTTCTGCCACTCGAAGTAAACCTCGATGAGCTCGCCGCCGGTGAAGCGATCCTCGCGGTCAATGCCGAGAAAACGCTCGCAGCTTTTCAGCTTGAGATCCGGAAGGCCGAGCAGACGCTTGAGCGGACGGAATTTCTTGAACAGGTCGAAGCTCTCAACGATGTCGAAGCTGTACGGCAGCCCATACTGCTCGAGCATGTGGCAGAGGAACGGGATGTCGAAGCCATCGCCATTGTAGGAAATCAGGATCTTTTTCGTGCGGAGCAGCTCGAAAAATGCCTGCAGCACCGCCGGCTCATCCGCGACATCCTCGCAGAAGTACTGGAGAAGCGTCCAGTGACCGGCAGACTCTGGCGCACTGGTGTCAAGCGAAGCGATGATGTTACTTTCCCTTGCGATGGACGCATCCGCAGTGTACGTCAATACGCCGATCAGATAGAGGCCGGCGCTGCGGGCGGAGAGACCGGTGGTCTCGATGTCAAAAAAGAGGACGTCCTCCGGGGCGCCGATCGTGTATATATCAGATGGAACAGGCTGAGTCATAACTTTCTCGATGCAGATCATGTGGACCTTTCCCTTCATACTTGGTAAACTAAAGAACGATTCAGGTGCCGGATATGCCGGCAGGCAGAGCAGCGGTACAGCGGTTGAATGCCCGAGGTTAGCGGCGGCTAACACACGCCACTACTGTAGCATCTCAGCAGACATGCTACAAGTGTAGCGGCTTGAATTTTCAAAATCAATGGTTTTAATTGACGAACACATGTTTTTGATATAACATAGAGATACTTTATTTTGGGAGAATGTAACATGATTCATTTTATACATGGAACGCTCAGCGATGTGGCCGAGGGGCTGGTGGTCGTCGAGGCGGCCGGTGTCGGCTATGGTATCCACGTGCCGGCGTCGGTGATCGGCGCGCTGCCACCGATCGGCGAGGACATCAAGATCTATACATACTTTTCGCTGACGCAGAACGGCGTGGATCTCTATGGCTTCCTGAGCCCGGAGGACCGTGCGATGTTCACGATGCTGCTGACGGTCAGCGGTATCGGTCCGAAGGGTGCGCTCGGTATCCTCAGTGCACTGACGCCGGATGACCTCCGAATGGCGATCGTGACCGGTGACAGTAAGGCGATTTCACGCGCACCGGGCGTCGGGAACAAAACCGCACAGCGCGTGGTGCTCGAGCTGAAGGATAAGCTCGATGCGACCGAGGTCTTCAGCTCGGCGCTGGATCACGGTCATAGTGCTGGGGCAGCGGTGGATGCCGGTGCAGCTGCCGGTGTGTATGGTGCGCAGAAGGAAGCTGTGGAAGCCCTCGTGGCCCTCGGCTACTCGAATGTTGAGGCGAGCCGTGCCGTGAAGAAGGTCGAGCTCAGCGAAGGCATGACCGTGGATCAGATCCTAAAGGCAAGCCTGAAGAACCTGAATTTCCTTTGATTCTCGAGAGACAGGGCCTGAAAAAGTGACGGTCGTAGTGGATGCTGCCTGGGCTATGAAGTCCGTGGATTTTCGTATGTTATCTGAGTGCCGGATACAGGCACATATATATAGGATCCGCGCGATTGCGCGGAGTGAGGTACAGATTTGGAACGTAGAGTAATCAATACAGATGAGACGGTAGAGGATCGGCAGCTGGAGCCGAAGATTCGTCCGCAGACGCTCGATGACTACATCGGCCAGAGTAAGCTGAAGGAGATGCTGAAGATCTATATTCAGGCGGCGAAGAACCGCGGTGAGTCCCTGGATCACTGCCTGTTTTACGGACCGCCGGGACTCGGCAAGACGACCATCAGTAACATCATCGCGAACGAGCTCGGGGTGAATATCAAGGTGACCTCGGGTCCGGCGATCGAGAAGCCGGGCGAGATCGCCGCGATTCTGAACGGGCTTTCCGAGGGCGATGTGCTTTTCGTTGACGAGATCCACCGCCTGAACCGCCAGGTCGAGGAGGTGCTGTACCCGGCGATGGAGGATTTCGCCATCGACATCATGCTCGGAAAGGACTCCACCGCGCGCTCGATCCGCCTGGATCTACCGCACTTCACGCTGATCGGTGCGACGACCCGTGCAGGACTGCTGTCCGCACCGCTCCGTGACCGTTTCGGCATCATCACGAAGCTCGAGTTCTACACCACTGAAGAGCTGATACAGATCGTACGACGTTCCGCGAAGGTGCTGAATGTAGACATTGACGACGCCGGCGCTGAGCGTATCGCACTGCGCTCCCGCGGCACGCCGAGACTCGCGAACCGCCTGCTGAAGCGTGTGCGTGACTTCGCGGATGTCCGTTTCGACGGTCGCATCACCCAGGAGGTCGCCGACATGGCGCTCGATATCCTCGACGTCGATAAGCTCGGCCTCGACCAGAACGACCGGAACTACCTCATGACCATCATCGATAAGTTCTCCGGCGGACCGGTCGGCGTCGAAACCCTGGCTGCCGCCCTCGGCGAGGACAGCGGCACCATCGAGGACGTCTACGAGCCGTACCTCCTTATGAACGGACTTATCAACCGCACCCCGCGCGGACGCGTCGCCACCGCAAACGCCTACCGGCACTTCGGACTCCCGTACCAGGCGACGATGGAACTGTAAGTGGACGTTTTCGGGGCGTTCCACACCGTATTATTACAAAGCGGACAGCATTATGGAGGCATATATCCGCATTGGCAACCGCAAGGAAGGTTAAGATTGTAGCAAAATTGTTTGATGCCTATTGTTTAGAGCATTTATAGATTGCAAAAATATCATAATATGATATTGAAAATTATCTAAATAGTGTTCTTTTGACATGGAGAGAATGAGCGATGATAAAAAATAATATTGAGGTTGACGTGAAGATCAGATGTATTGAAGAAGGGAAGACGCAGGCGCAAATTGCTGCAGAAATAGAAACAATGAGTCAATATGTAAATCGCATTATTAAGAGCTCAAATAAAGTAATAATAAGACATTTATACAGATGATGGAGCCTTTTAGGGGATGACATAGAATTGACCCACGTTAGAAGAGTTTAAAACATTAAATATATGCGAGGAACATAAATATGGATGAAATTGAATTTGCACAAGCCGTGGCTATGGCATTACAGAAAAATACTCGAGATGTTGTTTTGCATTCTATGAAAACGAAAGGTTTTTCTATAGACGGATTTCGAAATTTGGAAAAAGTACCAGTAAATGTACTGATAAATACATTAAGAAAAACTAGGATAAAGGGAAAACATAGCAGTGCTATTTTTTTGAAAGAAGTCAAAGAGTGTAAATTAAATGATGCTGTTGTTGATATAGTCAGGCTCTGGTACGGTTCTGAAGATGAAAAACAAGAAGCCATAGATAGAATTTCTGAATTGAAAGGGCCTCAGTCAGCTGTTGAAAAGAGTTATGAGATACAAGAAAGTGAGGAACAATCTACATCAAAAGTTTTTCCGTCTCAATATACTGACCTAGAAATGAAGTTAGAAGAACAGCGTGATAAAAATAAGCAGTTACAAGGTAAAATTCAAAGCTTGAAAATTCAGTTAGGAAATGTTCAAAAAGAAGTTAATGCAGGGTGTAAAGAGAGGAATTTATTAAAAAT
>ERZ1034980.988-NODE-988-length-17936-cov-4.926794_pt1 | contig 17936 bp, 13 predicted proteins | sample MGYA00520622_ERZ1034980 | MGnify/ENA primary metagenome ERZ1034980 (study PRJEB33766, sample SAMN09781791) | gut metagenome | biome: gut microbiome | host: Homo sapiens | place: Madagascar | study: EMG produced TPA metagenomics assembly of the PRJNA485056 data set...
GGTAGTGCAGCACGATCTCGCGGCGGCGATAGCCGCTGGCGAGCAGCGTGCCGATGATGGCGCTCTCCTCCTCGATGGTGGCATCGGTAAGGACCACAAAGACGAACGCCATGATCACGATGATGATGTCGAGCAGCGTCGTCCACATCATGGAGTCTCCGTCTACATCATCGCGGGCGTAGCCGATACCCTGGTTTGAGTCGGCGTCAATAAGGTCGTCCACGCGTGCGTCGGCATTCTCGAGCGCCTCGACCATATCTTTTTCGGCGTCGGTGCGGTCTGCGACGGAGAGGTTGCGTTCGTTGAAGATAAAGGAATACGTGTAGGCGGGGGAACCTCCGGCATCCTGGAGCGCGGCAAAGCCGGCGTCGGTGACCTCGGCCACCCCATAGGTAATGGTGTTCACCGTGAAATCGGAGTTGTTCAGGAAGAGGGCTTGGCTATCGGGCTGGGTCATGATGCCGCAGATGGTGTAGTCGCGGCCGTCGAGCTCGACCGTATCGCCTACGGTGAGCTCGTTGTTCTTGGCAAAGACACGGTCGATGGCGATCTCGTCATCTGCCTGGGGCTTGCTGCCTTCGCAATAGGAGGCGATGTCGATGTCGGTACGGTGCGTGTAGGTGCGCAGCGTACGTTTGGTTCCGTCATCGCCCGTGGATTTCTTGATGATGGCGTCGATGGAGAAGTTCTTGTAGAGCGTGACGCCGCCGACGCCTTCCGCGGCGTCTTCGGCCGCGTGTATCTGATCGTCGGTTGCCTCGAAGGATGTTGTTACGCGACCGTCTTCTACGATGTACTCGTCGCGCATGCCGTCGATGATGCAGCCGATGGAGTGAGCGGCGAGCAAGAAGCCCGACGTGAGGGCGATGCTCCCGCACATGAGCAGGAAAATGCCCAGGTATTTACCGATGTTGTGGCGCAGCTCGCGCGGAAGCCGCCTGGCAAGAGGAGTCATGGAGCGCCTACCAATCGAGCTCGGAGGCGGGTACGGGCGACTCGTTGACCTCGTCTTCAACCAGGTGCCCATCGCGCAGGCGCAGTACGCGATCGGCCATGCGGGCGATGGCGGCGTTGTGCGTCACAATTACAAGGGTGCAGCCATACTTTTGGTTCACACGCTCCATGAGCTCGAGCACTTCTTTAGAGGTCTTGTAGTCGAGGGCGCCTGTAGGCTCGTCGCAGAGAATCAGGCCTGGGTTCTTGACGAGGGCGCGACCGATGGCGCAGCGTTGCTGCTGGCCACCGGAGACCTGCCGTGGGAATTTATTGCGGTGTTCCCAGAGGCCAAGAGAACGTAAGAGCTCTTCCATAGGGAGAGGGTTTATGGAGAGATGCGCGGTGACCTCAATATTTTCCTTGATGGTGAGGTCGGGCACGAGGTTGTAGAACTGGAAGACGAAGCCGAGTTCGCGACGACGGTATTCGCCAAGGTTTTTGCTCGAAAGCGCGGTAAGTTCGCAGTCACCAACCGAGACGGTGCCTCCGTCGGCGTCTTCGAGTCCGCCGATAAGGTTCAAGAAGGTCGACTTGCCCGAGCCTGAGGGGCCGAGCATGACGCAGATTTCGCCGCGGTTCACGGTGGTGGTAATGCCATCGAGCACCTGGACACGGGCTTCGCCGTTGCCGTAGTGCTTCTTGAGGCCATTTACCACGAGATAGGGGGTGTTGCCCTTCATGGGACGCTCCAATCGTTGCACGCAGGCTAACGGAGCAATCGATATGGGCAGAGTTAGCCTAGGCTGAGTTCAATTAGGCTAACAGTAGCATAGGAATAGACAGTTTGGACAAGAAAGAGCTTTTCGTAACAAAGGCTCTCATTGAGGCGCGACGAAACTCCCTAAAGAGATTGTTTGCCATCATGAGGCAGAGGACTCCATGTGCACCATGCGTGCTCTACGCGGCCATGTCCGTCTTTGGCTTGTGGTTTAGGCTCGTGTCTCTTCAATTATTTCTGCATAAGCGTCAACAAAGCGCTGCACATGAGGGGCGGGGTTGCGCGGATAGGCGAGAAAGCATGGCACTTCGATAGGGCAGTCGAGTTCGATACCGATGAATCCGGGATGAATGCCCGACCAAGCACCGCTTGTTATCACAACGTCGCCCGATTCGGCAGCTTCGTTAAAGAGAGCAAAATCGAAGGTTTGGACATCCATGACCTCGATGTCTTCTTCTCGCTTAAGTACGCGTCTGAGCTGATCGGTTGCATCGTTTGCATGACGAAGCATGCGGATGCGAAGACCGCGCAGGTCGTCGAAGGTCAGAGCTTTCTTTGCCGCCAAGGGACTCCCCCGCAAGACATCAACCGAGAAGGACGTCGAGAAAATAGGCAAAAGCTGACACATGCCGCCCCATCGTACAGTCGAATAACTTGTTTGAACAACATCGACTTCGGCGCCCAGGTGTGTCATCACCGAGGTTTTGGGATCGTAGAGGTCGCCGACACTTACAACTTCAAGTTGCAGGTCCTTGACCTTTGCGCGTATAAGCGGCCAGAAGGCCTGGGTGTTTTTCCCGGGGGCCATGAGCGAGACGCCCAGGCGTACCGAGGCGAGACCGCCCAGGTTGCGTGCACGCCAGAGTGCCGCCGACGATTCTGCGATGATCTTGCGTGCGTCTTCGGCAATCGATTCGCCGGCCTCGGTTGCTCGTACGCCGGTGTGTGACCGGATGAAAAGCGTGAGGCCATGTTCTCCCTCGAAGGTCGTGACTTGTTTGACCAAGGCGGGGGTCGAAATGCTGAGCTTCTCTGCGGCTTTGGAGAAGCTGCCGAGTTCTGCCGCCGCCACGATGGCGTCGAGCCTTCGATCGTACATAGATGCACCCGCCCTGTTCGGTTTCAGTGAGATAAGTATAAACCGATGGTTTATACCATAGTAAAACATCGGTAATTCTCCCTGGGATAACCTGGCCTTATTCTTCGTTTTGGCATTTCATTCGCCAACGAAGGGATTCAGTATGAACAATTGGCTCAATCTTGAGGGACAGGTCTGCGCAGTGACCGGTGCCCTTGGAGGCATGGGCGTCGAGATTTGCCGCGAGTTTGCGCGCAATGGCGCCAACGTGGTCCTGCTCGACCTCGATGAGGGCAAGGTCAAGACTGCGGCCGCCGGTCTGTCAGATGAATTTGGCATCCATGCCGAGGGCTATCGCATGGACGCTACCTGTGAGGATGAGGTGCAGGCTGCCGTTGACGCCACCATTCGCGACTTCGGTCGCGTGGACGCGCTGGTAAACACGGCTGGCATCCTGCGCTTTGCTCCAATGGAAGACCTGCCGCTTTCCGACTGGGAGACTGTCATCAAGGTCAATCTTACCGGCACTTTTATCGCCTCTCAGCGTTTTGGTCGCGAGATGATCAAACAGGGCGCGGGGCGCCTGGTGCATATCTCCACCGCTGCTTCCTATCAGCCCGAGACGTTCTCCGGCGTCTATAGCTCCACCAAGGCGGGCGTCAACATGATGTCCAAGATGATGGCTGCCGAGTGGGGTCCCTATGGCGTGCGCTCCAACTGCGTGTGCCCGTGCTTCGTCAAGACCCCGATGAGCGCCAACTTCTACTCCGATCCCGAGGTCGAGCGTAGCCGTAGCCGTCTGATCGCCACGCGTCGCATTGGCGAGGTTACCGATATCGCCAACGCCGTTATGTTCCTGGCCTCCACGCGTTCCGACTTCACCACCGGTGCCGAGATTATGGTCGACGGCGGTTTCTCCAACATGATGGGCGACCTTACCGCCAAGCCCGGCGGACGTCGTGCGTATGCCGAGAACTACCTCAAGAACAAGGGCGTTGCCCTGTGGACCGACGAAGCGGGCGTCAAAACCCCGACCGATCAGTAAACGATAGAAGGATAGGCAATGACCGAGACTTCAAACAAAGGCCGCGGCACGGTTCTCGCTGCTGCGTGCGTGACCATGTTCTTCATCAGCTCGATTGCGCTCTACTCCGTGGTGAGCAAGAACCTTCTGGCTGTCTACCCCGATTGGTCCAGCTCCCTTACCTGGGCATTTCCCGTGTTTCAGACCATCATGGCGATCACGGGCATCTTTGCCGGCCGCATCTCCGATAAGATCGGCCCGCGCAACATCGTGATCGCCGCCGCCATCTGCTATGGCGTGGGTTGGTTCATGTGCGGTACCGTAACTGCTCCGTGGCAGTTCTACCTGTGGTTCTCGCTCGTGGCCGCCATCGGTAACGGCCTTGGTTACAACCCGGCCCTCACCACGGGTCAGAAGTGGTTTATCGATAAGAAGGGTCTGGCATCTGGCATCACCTTGGCCGCCTCTACCGCCGGCCCCGCCGTGCTCTCTCCGGTGCTGGCATCGCTGCTCATCCCTTCGCTCGGTATCTTCGGCGCCCTCAAGGCCCTGGGCGTGATCTTTTTTGTGACGATCATCATCTCCGCGCTGTTTCTCAAGGCTCCCGAGAAGGGATGGCTGCCCGAGGGCTACGTTGCTCCCGCGGCTGGTGCTCATGCTGGAACCTTTGGCGATCTGACCCCTGGCGAGATGGTTCGTACCCCGCGCTTCTGGGTCCTTATCATCACGTTTGCCTTTGCGGCTACCGCGGGCACTCTTCTGGTGGGCAAGGTCGCATCCATCGCGGCAGTACAGCTCTTTTCCGATCCGGCCTCTGCTGCCGCCGTTGCCCTGGGTGGCGTCGTGGTCTCGGTGAACACCTGCGCAAACCTGGTCGGTCGCCTTTCCTTTGGCCAGATCATCGACAAGATCGGTGCCTACAAGTCGCTGCTTATCTCGCTCGTGGTGACCATTGTGGCGCTTGTGGTCATGTCCATGAGCTTTACGCAGGCTATGTTCTTTGTGGCGCTGGCTCTTCTGGGCTTTAGCTTTGGCGCCCTGCTCGTTATCTACCCGCCGCTGACCGGCGGTGCGTTTGGCACCAGCAACCTGGGCGTTAACTACGGCATCATGTTCCTGGGCTATGCGGCTTCCACTTGGATTAGCCAGCCCATCACTGCCGTGCTCTACCACGCCGAGGCCGGTAGCGCTGCCTATCAGCAGTCCTTCTACGGCGCCATCGTGATTGCGGCCATCGCCGTCGTGCTTACGGTGTACATGATGGTTTCTGACAGTAAGAAGAAAACCGCGTAATCTCGTTCATCCCTTGCCTTTGGCGCGGCTCGTCCTCCTCCTTCGCTGCATCGTGCAGCCGAGTCGCGCCTTCTTTCTATCTACGTGGCAAACGTGTTTTGCCTTCCGAAAGGAGCTCCCATGTCTGACGAGAAGACTCCCGTGTGTATCGCCGTCGTTGGCGCTGGCGCCATGGGCCGCAACCACATTCGTTTTGTTATCGAGGAGGCCGAGGCCGAGCTCGTAGCCATCGCTGACGCTTTTGAGGGTGCCCGTGCTACGGCCGAGGCCGCCGGTGTGCCGTTCTATACCGATCCCGCGGCCATGATGGACGAGGTCAGGCCCGAGGGCGTGATCATCGCCACCCCTAACGGTCTGCATCTGGGTGTTGCCCGTGAGGCTATCAGGCGCGGCATTGTTCCGTTGGTGGAAAAGCCCATCTCCGACGATCTTGTCGATGCTGAGGCGTTTGCTGCTGAGGCCGAGGCCGCTGGCGTGCCCGTTCTCGTGGGCCAGCATCGCCGTCACAATCCTTTTGTGCAGAAAGCCAAGCAGATCATCGAGTCTGGCGAGCTGGGCCGTCTCACCGTTTCGAGCTTCCACTATATGATTTACAAGAACGACGAGTATTTCGATGTTGAGTGGCGTCGCAAGAAGGGTGCGGGCCCCATTCTCGTCAACCTTGTTCACGACGTGGACCTGCTGCGCTACCTGCTGGGCGAGCCTGTTGCCATCCAGGGTATGCAGTCGAGTGCTGCTCGTGGTTTTGAGACCGAGGATTCTGCCGTTGTCAACGTTCGCTTTGCCGATGGCTCCCTCGCATCCATGACCATCTCCGACGCCACGGCGAGCCCCTGGAACTGGGAGGCTACCGCCCGTGAGGACCCGCAATACCGTCCCTTCGACGCTGACGCCTATTTCATCGGTGGCACCAAGGGCGCTCTCTCGCTGCCTCGTTTGCATCAGATGAGCTACGATGGCGCTTCCAGCTGGCATAAGCCGCTGCGGATGGATATCCCCGCCGTCGATCCTGCGTTGCCGCATAAGATGCAGCTCAAGCATTTCGTGCGTGTCGTGCGTCGCGAGGAGGCTCCTGTGGTCACGCCCGCCGATAACGTCAAGACGCTGCGTTGCCTCAACGCCGTGAAACGGGCTGCCGAGACCGGCCAGCTCGTGGAGCTTGCATAGCCTCGTTAACAGGCGAATAGAGCTTAATTGGAAGTCCTTTGTCGTTCCAGGCGAGGGACTTCTTTTTGATGTGCAGACAGCGCGGACCGGGCCGCGCCGGGCCCGGTCCGTCGGCCTTCTCGTCTCGATATCGTGTTTGCGCTAAGGCTGCCACGCATGAAAAACCCTCCATTTCCCGAGTTCAAGAAATGGAGGGCAGTCCAAGATGCATCCAAGGGAGCTGCTGCGTATATGCCAAGAGCAAGCGGCCGGTTTTGTGGCGCTGTTTTATACCAGGGCGGCTGCAGCTTCCATGGCGTTTGCCTCGGCGAGCATACTCATTGCAGCGTCGCCATCGCCCTCGAGGGCGGCGAGGCCACGGTAGAGCCAGGCGTTGATGGTTTGATGCGTGGCTTCTTTAGCCTGAAGCTGACACGCTATATCCGCAAGACGGGCGAGCAGCTCCTTTTTCGAGCTGGAGAACTCCTTGACGTGGGCGACGGGTTTGGTGACAGACGATAGCTAGGACGTTAGAGACTCTCAACAAAGCGCTGGCAGGCGGCCCTTCCGGCTTCATCCCACTTAAAGACGCCGGCGTCTTCAAGGACATGGCCAAAGACGGACCCGACCTCTTCGTGGAGGATGTCGAGGGCATTTTCTTCTGTGAACTCATCGCCGCGGCGCTTGTAGATCTCCTCTGCCCATGCGGCATGGCTCGCGCTTAGCTCATCGGTAGCAAGACCGGCGATATCGCCTGTCAGCAGATGCTCCTTCACGGCATTGAGCTCGGGCACGAGGCGCGGCGGTAAGATGGCAAGGCCCATGACCTCGATCAGGCCGATGTTCTCTTTTTTGATGTGATGGTATTCGACATGCGGATGGAATACGCCCAGGGGGTGCTGCTTGGAAGTGATGTTGCAGCGCAGGGCAAGATATACCTCGTAGGATCTTCCGCCCACGTGGCCGTCTTCGTCAACATGGCGCACGACGGGAGTCACCGTGTTGTGACGAGTGCCGTCTGGATCGTGGGCGATGATACCCACGGTCTTATCGCTCCAAGCACGCCAAGAATCGATAACGTGCACTGCGGCTTCCAACAGCGCTTGGCGATTGGCGCTGCGCAAACGCAAGACGGAGAGGGGCCAATGCAGTACAGCACCCGTAACCTCGGGGAAAGCGTCCATCGAGAAGGTCTGCGTGACTTCTGCGCGCATCATGGGGAACTCGTGCGCTCCGCCCTGAAAATGATCGTGCGAGAGAATCGATCCGCCTACGATGGGCAGGTCGGCGTTGGAGCCGATGAAATACCCGGGCACGGTATCGACAAAGTCGAGCAGGCAGGTGAGCGCCGCGCAATCGATGTGCATGGGGCGGTGCTGTGAGCTCATGGCAATGCAGTGCTCATTGAAGTATGCGTATGGCGAGTATTGCAAGCCCCAACGCTCACCTCCAAGCTCGATAGGGATGATGCGGAGATTTTGACGTGCAGGGTGCGCACCGCCCGCAGCGCTTGCGCCGCGTCCCGGATAGCCCTCGTTTTCGATGCAAAGCTGACATGCGGGGTACTTCTCGCCATCGTTTTGGGCAGCTCCCGCGGCAGCAATCTCGCGCGGATCTTTCTCGGGTTTCGAGAGGTTGATCGTGATTTCGAGGTCACCCCAGCCGGTGGCCGTGGTCCACTTGATATTGCGCGCGATGGCCGAGCGGCGTACGTATCCCGCGTCGCAGCAAAGGCGATAGAACCAATCGGTGGCGGCTTGCGCGCCTTGTTTGGCTGCGAGACGCTTGAATTCGGCAGCGATCTGACTGGGCTTTGGCATGAGGATGCCCATTACGCGGCAGGCGATGCGGTCGCGTCCGCTGGCAGTGTCGTCGGCGACTCCGTTTTCCACCGATTGCTGTGCGATGGCTGCAAGGGCATCGTCGAGGTCGAAATCAGTATCCGCAAAGGAGCTGCTGTCGCCGAGAACCCACGCCGTGTCAGGGGCAGGCCCTGTGGCACCGATGCACTCAAGAACGATGTTGTAAGACCATGCGCGATCGTTTTCAAGTTCCAGGCCGTGGACCACCGCGTAATCGATGAGCGTCTGAATCGTGTTGCGAAGAACGGTTGCGTCAACTACAGCCATGTTGCGTATGCTCCCTCGTCAGAAACCTTATAGTGACGGCTTGAGCCTTCGCCCAGCCAGTAATCCATGCGATTGATGAATGAATCGGTGATATCGAGGGGAACAAAAGCCTGAATGGTTCCGCCAAAGCCGCCACCGTGGATGCGAACGGCACCGCGTCCGGCTAGGATATGCTCGGCAAGTCCCAGCGCATACATGGCGGGCTGTTCGCGGCCTAGCTGAGCGGTGACATTTTGCAGATACATGGCGGAGCTGGCGCCGCTTTCGCGTGTGAGGTTAAGGAACCTATCGATATCTGCTTCTTGCAAAGAATCCCAGCGCTGGTCAACTAAGTCGTTTTCGTACCAGTAGTGGATGCAGCGCAGTACGGCCCTGTCTCCAAATTCGGCGCGCAGCGCAGGGACCTGACGGTCGAAATCTTCTTTGCTGACTTCGCACAGGCGCGCATGCCCGAGTTTTGCGGCAATTGCCTGCATCTCGCCGGGGATGGCGGCGTAATCGTCGGTAGATGCGGCATGATCGGCTCCGACTTTCACAAGCACCAGTCCGTATCCGTGCTCTTCGAAATCGAATTCGAGCTTTTGCGTTTTGGGATGAGCGACATCCTCAAAGTTCATGAAGGCAAGTCCACCCAGGCATACGGCTGCCTGGTCCATGAGTCCGCAGGGCTTGCCGTAGTAGTGATTTTCGGTTCGCTGACTCATCTGCGCAAGGGAGACGGGGTCGATGGAGGAGGCCGACCAGAGTGCCTCCATGGTTCTGCCGATGGCCGCCTCGATGGCAGCCGAGCTCGAAAGCCCGCCACCGGAGGGGACCGTGCAGGTCATAGCAAGGTCAAATCCTGCCGGAATGGCTCCCGCTGCGGCAATCTCGTGTGCCATTCCGCGCACAAGGCTTGCTGTAGTGCCCTTTTCTTCTTCTACGATTTCGAGGGAGTCGAGTGTGATCTCGAAGGGTTCATACCCTTCGGAAGCAACGCGCACGACGTTGGTGCCGTTTGCGCGGGCGATGCCGTCAACTGCCACGTCGAGGGCCGCAGCGATGATGTGCCCACCTTCGTGATCGGTATGATTACCCGATATTTCGGAACGTCCCGGCGCATGCACGTGCAGCATGCGTTTTTCGTCGACGGGGCCAAAAGATGATTCGAAAAGCTCTTGAAGATGGGTCAAAAGCATAGAAGGAGCGGCTTCGCTCATGAACGTTTCCTTTCTCGTGACTTGCATTTGCAGGCGTTGCCCGTTTACTTGTGCGAAAAGCGGTACAAGATGGTCTGCGCGTAAGGATGGCCGGGTTCGCAGCGTGGGTGGATCCAGTCATCGTGATGTATGTTGTCGGGCCAAAACTCGGGCTCAAAGGCAAATCCGTAACGGGGACGATACTCGGCGCCCTCCTTGGCATTTGCATCTTCGAGCCAGTTTCCCGTATAGAGATGGGCGCCGGGTGTGGTGATCGATATGTCAAGGACGCGTCCGCTTTTGAGGCTCTCGGCATGAAGCGCCGGGCGCGCGGGCGCATCCGGGCGGTAATTGTCGATGCAGAAGCAATGATCGTATCCACGTGCCTGGCGGAGCTGGTCGCAGTCTTGTTCGATGTCGCGACCGAGCGCCTTTGGCTGGCGGAAGTCAAAGGGTGTTCCTGCGACGTCTTCCACCGTTCCCAGGGATACGTTATCGTCGCGAAGGGGTAGATATTTTTGCGCTTGTACGCACACGGTCTGCTCGAGAATGCTTCCGGATGCGTGGCCGGCAAGGTTCCAGTAGGTGTGGTTGGTCATATTGACAAACGTTGGAGCGTCGGTGGAACACTCGTAGCGCACCCTCAGCGTAATGCCTTCGCTTTCGTTGGATTCAAGCGAATAGCAGGCGGTAAGGAGGCGGTTTCCCGGCAGACCGTATTCTTTATCAGACAATTTAAGCGAGAAGCAAACCGATGCTCCATCTTCCGACGGACTGGCATCCCAGATGCGCTTATGAATGCCGTGTTTCAAGTCGGTGTGAAGATTGTTGCGCAGGGAGGGGCCATCATTTCCCGGCATATGGTAAAGGGTTCCTGCGATGGCGACCTCTCCTTGGTCCGTTCGATTTGCCGAGGGACCGATGGTTGCTCCGTAGCAGGCAGGATTGTCAAAGTAGTCTTCGAGTCGATCGAATCCGAGCACGATATCGTCGAGGTTGCCATTTTGGTCGGGCGCGACAAGCGAGAGCAGGGTCGCTCCAAAGTCCATAACGCGTGTTGTCACGTTGCCACAGACAAGCGTATAGATATGTACTTCTGCTTTGTTGCCGATTGTTCCAAAGCGTTCGATATCGGCCATGCGGCGTCCTCCGATGTTCGTATGCGATGTGCAAACTGCCGTTCAGCGATATGTGTGAATGCCACAGCTTCATTATTGTTAACGTACTCATTGGGCTATAGCAGCCAATTGCCCAATTTCTGCAATCGGTGCAAAACATCCTGCGAGCGGCATTGCGCCCTCGTATGTTGGATGTCCGCTGCCTTTGGAATATAGTGGGCCCTTATTGTGTACCTTGCGAGCTTGAGAGTGGTGAAGACCATGCGGGGGGATGAGCGAACAGAGTCGGGTGCGCCGCGGGGGCGCACCGTTTCGATGGTCGATGTCGCGCGTCTCGCGGGTGTGTCGCAGCAGACTGTCTCGCGTGTTGCCAATGACATGCCAAATGTGAGCGAGGCAACGCGAAAGCGCGTGCGCCAGGCAATGGATCAACTTGGCTTTCGCGTGAATTACGCCGGCCGTTCGCTTCGAGATGGCAAATATCACTCGGTGGGCTTTTGTGTAAATGACATCACCGAGTTTGGAAACCTTACGATGCTCGATGGCATCACCGCCGCCGCGCGCGATTGCGATTATGCCGTCACGCTTGTGGAGATGAGCAAAGACCGAGAATTCTCTCTCGGCGAAGCGGCGCGTATGATGTCCGCGCTTCCCATCGATGGCTTGATATTCGGCATGAGCCGTTTGGCTCCCGATTTTGAGGAGTTCAGGCCTCTTCCCAGTTTGCCTACGGTCATCGTCACCATGTGCGAGCATCCTGCCTGCACGACGGTCGACTCCGACCAGTACCATTGCGCCTGCATGCTTATGGACCATTTGCTCTCCTTTGGGCACAAAGAGATTCGTTACGTGGGAGGACCGGCTTCTTCGATTGACGAACAGTTCCGTCGGGCTGGATGGAGGGATTCCCTTGAGCAGAACGGCCTTCCTGTAGTAGAGCCACTACATGGTGACTGGTCTGCAAGTAGCGGCTATCAAATCGCCTGCCGTATGATCGAGCAAGATTGCACCTTTACTGGCGTCTTTGCGGAGAACGACCAGATGGCAAATGGAGTGGTGTGCGCGTTGCGCGAGCACGGCATACGAGTTCCCGAAGATGTCAGCGTTGTGGGCGTTGACGACTCTTTGGCCGAGTACGTTCCCAACAGCTGTCTGACCACGGTGAGGTTCGATACGCTCAGGCGTGGTGCTGTGGCATTTGAGCACGCTCTTATTAAAGGCGAGAAGAGCGGAGGCCCGGTTGCCATTCGCATTCCCGGAGAGCTTATCGATCGAGGTTCAGTGTCGCAGGCAAGACGCTAGACGTGCGCTTTAATGCGGGTTTGTGAGTGTCGGGCAAAGCTATCCTTTGGGGAGAGGCGCTAATGCTCGACCGAGGCCTTCGCAGCGGACACGGCGCGGGCGCGTGCCTTATGACGGGGCTATTTCGAAAGAACTCGAAAGCAGATGAGGGGTCTTTTGTCCAGCTCTCCAACAGGGGCTTTCTTTTTCTGTGCAAAACGTTAGCGAATCAAGGAATGGATATCCTACCGTTCACGGGCGCTTTATAAACCGTTCGGCAGTAAGCGAGAACGTTGCGACAGTTCCGTGTTTATCGAATGTTAACGTACTCAAATAGTAAGCGGGCCGGGGCGCGAAGCACCACAAACCGGGTGCCGCCTCTAATCGGTCCTTGGCGGGATGTAGCCCGCCGCAAGAAATGGGGCGTGCTCAAAGCGCGCCCAACAGGAAGGGAAGAACGTTATGGCACTTTCTCGTCGTGAATTCCTCAAGTATTGTGGCCTTGGCATGGCCACGGTGGCCGCAAGCGGTCTCGTGGGCTGCGGCGGCTCCGGCGGCGACGCTGGCAGCGCAGCTGCAGGCGGTTCGGTTGCCAACGCTGACAAGCCCGTTGTCTTCTACAACCGTCAGCCGTCCAACTCCTCCACCGGTGAGCTCGATATGACTACGCTCAACTGGAACAAGGACACCTACTATGTCGGTTTCGACGCCAAGCAGGGCGGCGAGCTCGAGGGCGAGATGGTTGTCGAGTACATCAAGAATCACGCAGCCGACATCGACCGTAATGGCGACGGCGTCATTGGTTACGTTCTCGCCATCGGTGACGTGGGGCACAACGACTCCATCGCCCGTACCCGCGGCTGCCGCAAGGCCCTGGGCACTGCTGTCGAGAAGGACGGCCAGATCGTGTCCGACCCCGTGGGCACCAACACGGACGGCAAGTCCGACAAGGTCAAGGACGGCGAGATCGAGGTCGACGGCAAGAAGTTCATTGTCCGTGAGCTCGCAAGCCAGGAGATGAAGACCTCTGCTGGTGCTACTTGGGACGCTGCAACCGCCGGCAACGCCCTGTCCGGTACCTGGGCTTCTGCTTTTGGCGACCAGATCGACATCGTCGTCTCCAATAACGACGGCATGGGTATGTCCATGTACTCCAACTGGGCCAAGGAGAACAAGGTTCCCGTCTTTGGTTACGACGCCAACTCCGACGCCGTTGCCGCTCTGGGCGACTCCGAGTTCCCCTATGGTGGCACCATCTCCCAGAACCCCGCTGTTCAGGCTTACCTCACGCTGCGTCTGCTCCGCAACGCGCTTGACGGTGTCGACGTCAACACCGGCGTGGGCGAGGCCGACGCTGCTGGCAACGTCATCGCCGAGGAGGACTTCAAGTACAGCGAGGACGACCGCTCCTTCTACGCTATGAACCTCGAGGTTACCGCCGAGAACTACAAGGACTTCACCGATCCGGCGAACACCCTGTACGAGACGGCTCAGACCCAGCTCGACGAGGGCGACAGCCCCAAGAAGAAGGTCTGGCTGAGCATCTACAACTCCGCCGACAACTTCCTGGGCTCTACCTACAAGCCGCTGCTCGAGAAGTACGCTCCGCTGCTCAACCTCGATCTCGAGATCGTTCAGGGCGACGGCCAGAACGAGTCCTCCATCACCAACAAGCTCGCCAACCCCGCCGACTTCGATGCATTTGCCATCAACATGGTGAAGACCGACAATGGTGCTTCTTACACGTCGAATCTCGGCTAGTAAGATAATGGCTGCCAAAAAAGGCATGTGAGTATGTTTGCAAGGGGGATCAGGAGACTGCTCCCCCTTGTCTTTCCGAGATCATGAGTACGTAGACAATCGGGCATGGTCTCATATCAGGACGTTCTCCCTATCGTAGCTGCGCAAATCACATTGCTTGGGGAGGACATCGAGGGAAACGAGGGGTGAATACATGTCAGACAAGCAAGACGACATCGTCCTGTCGATCCGAGGGATGAGCAAGACGTTCGGGCGCAACCGCGTGCTCGACCATATCGACCTCGACGTCCACCGCGGTACCGTCATGGGCCTGATGGGTGAGAACGGCGCAGGCAAGTCTACGATGATGAAATGCCTGTTTGGTACCTATCAGAAGGACGAGGGAACTATTTTCCTCGATGACAAGGAGGTGAGCTTCTCCGGGCCTAAGGATGCTTTGGAAAACGGCATCGCTATGGTGCACCAGGAGCTCAACCAGTGCCTCGAGCGCAACGTGGTCGACAATCTGTTTCTGGGCCGCTATCCGGTCAAAGGCGGCGTGGTCGACGAGGCGCGCATGCGCAAGGAAGCATCGGACCTGTTTCGTCGCTTGGGCATGACCGTTAACCTAACTCAGCCCATGAAAAACATGAGCGTCTCCCAGCGCCAGATGGTCGAAATCGCCAAGGCAATGTCCTATAACGCTAAGGTCATCGTCTTGGACGAGCCCACGAGCTCGCTGATGGCGCAAGAGGTCGACAAACTGTTCGAGATGATGCGCAAGCTTAAAGAGCAGGGAATCGCACTCATCTACATTTCGCATAAGATGGACGAGATCTTCGAGATCTGCGACGATGTGTCGGTTTTGCGCGACGGCAACCTGGTTATGACTAAGCACACGAGTGAGACCGATATGAACGAGCTCGTGAGCGCGATGGTCGGCCGCTCGCTGGACAATCGTTTCCCGCCGGTGGATAACGTCCCTGGCGATAACGTTCTTTCTGTACAGCACCTGTCTACGAAGTTTGATCCGCACCTGGTCGATATCACGTTTGACGTGCGCAAGGGCGAGATTTTTGGCCTATATGGCCTGGTGGGAGCCGGACGCACCGAGCTACTCGAGACGATTTTCGGTATTCGCACCCGTGCTGCGGGACGCGTGTATTTCCGCGACCGCCTTATGAATTTCTCTTCGGCGCGTGACGCTATGGAGCATGGTTTTGCCCTCATTACCGAGGAGCGTAAGGCCAACGGCCTGTTCCTTAAGGGAGACCTGACGTTCAACACCACCATCGCCAACCTCGAGCAGTACAAGAATGGTCCTGCTCTCTCTAACGACAAGATGGTCCGCGCCACGAACAAAGAGATTAAGACCATGCATACCAAGTGCATGGGTCCAGACGATCTTATTTCGAGCCTTTCTGGTGGCAACCAGCAGAAGGTCATCTTTGGTAAGTGGCTCGAGCGCTACCCGCAGGTGTTCCTGATGGACGAGCCCACCCGTGGCATCGATGTTGGCGCCAAGTACGAGATTTACCAGCTCATTATCGATATGGCCAAGAAGGGCACCACGGTTATCGTGGTCTCCTCCGAGATGCCCGAGATTCTCGGTATCACCAACCGCATCGGCGTCATGTCGAACGGACACCTTTCCGGCATCGTCAACACCAAGGAGACGAACCAGGAAGAGCTGCTCCGCTTGAGTGCTAAGTATCTGTAAACGAAGGGGATGGAACACATGCCTACCGTATCCGGTAAGATCTTGTCGGTCGAAGAGGAGACAAAGCTCATCCAGCCGATCGACAGCTATGTAAGCGAGATCCAAAAAAAGGTCGATGCCCTGCGCGCCAATGGCACTACGCGCATCGTTGAGCTTCAGAGCAGCATCGATGCCGCCAAGAGCGACCGCGTGCTTACCAAGGACGAGCGTGACAGCCTCATCAATGGCTACAAGGCTCAGATGGAGAAGGCCAAGGAGGTTGAATCCCAGAATAAGGGCAAGGTTAGCGAGCTGATCGCCGATGCCGAGAACTATCTGAAGGCCCATTTCGAGACCGAGTACTTGGCTCCTGTCAAGGCAAGCTGTGCTGCCGAGCGTGAAGCAGCCAAGGCTGCATATCAAAAGAGGCTCGTTGAGCTCGAGAAGGAGCATCAGGCCAGCATTGCCGGTATCAGTGACCAGGCAGAGATCAAGGACGAGAAGTACGTTTACAAGAACAAGCAGTTCGATGCCAAGGTGACCTATCAGCAGGAGCTGCAGCGGATCAAAGATCGCGAGCACGAGGCATTTGCCTACCGTTATCACATGATCGACCTGCTGCGCATCGGAAAGTTCACATTTACCGAGAACCTCGCTCAGCGTTGGGAGAACTACAAGTACACGTTCAACACGCGTACGTTCCTGCTCAACAACGGCTTGTATATCGCTATTGCGCTGGTCTTCATCGCGCTGTGCGCCATTACGCCCGTGGTCAAGGGTACACAGCTGCTTACGATGCAAAACGTGCTGAACATCTTCCAGCAGGCATCTCCGCGTATGTTCCTGGCTCTGGGCGTTGCGGGCCTGATTCTTCAGACCGGTACCGACCTGTCGATTGGCCGTATGGTCGGTATGAGCATGGTTGCCTCGACTATCATCATGCACGCCGGTCCTAACACCGGTACCGTCTTTGGCGTTGCCTTCGATTTCTCCACCATGCCTCTCGTTGCCCAGATCCTTCTGGCACTCGTCGTATGCATTGTTCTGTGCACGGCGTTTTCGGCTATTGCCGGCTTCTTTACCGCTAAGTTCAAGATGCACTGGTTCATCTCGACGATGGCAAATATGCTGGTGATTTTTGGCCTCGTCACCTATGCCACCAAGGGCGTGTCGTTCGGTTCGATCAATCCTAAGATTCCTGCGATGGTGACCCCGCGCATCGGTGGTTTCCCGACGATCATCTTGTGGGCTGTCGCCGCTATCGTGGTTGTATGGTTTATCTGGAACAAGACCGTGTTCGGCAAGAACATGTTCGCTGTCGGCGGCAACCCCGAGGCTGCTTCCGTCTCCGGCATTAACGTTTTCGCCGTTTCCATCGGTGCCTTCATTCTCGCTGGTATCCTGTATGGCTTTGGTTCTTGGCTTGAGTGCATCCGCATGGTCGGTTCTGGCTCTGCTGCTTACGGTCAAGGCTGGGAGATGGACGCTATTGCCGCGTGCGTCGTTGGCGGCGTCTCGTTTACCGGCGGTATCGGTAAGATTTCCGGCGTGACCGTTGGCGTGCTGATCTTCACCGCCCTGACGTACGCACTTACCATTCTGGGTATCGACACCAACCTTCAGTTCGTGTTCTCCGGTCTGATTATTCTTGTCGCCGTTACCCTTGACTGCCTCAAGTACGTTCAGAAGAAATAGCCCCTTGGCCCCTGTTCGTTCGACTCGCGAACAGGGGCCCCTTTTTATTCCAAGCGTTTATGCTGATACCTGCAAGAAAGGTGCTCCCATGAAAAAAGTTGTCGTGTGCTGCACGATGAGCGTCACCTCAAGCCTTTTGGTGATTAAGATGCGCGAGATCATCGAACAACGCGGCCTGGATATCGACATCGAGGCGCTTCCTGCGAGCGATGCCGTCAATGAGATTTCCAATGCAGACTTGATTATGCTTGCTCCCATGGTTAGCGATGCTAAAGAGGCATTTGAAGGAGCCGGCGCGAAAAAGGTTGTGGTTATCACATCCGATAACTATCTCAACTATCGCGCATCTGACGTTCTTGACCAGGCGGTTTTGGCCCTTGACGAATAGGGAAGCAGGGCTGTTCGCGTTTAGTGATTGATTTTTAAGATAATGATTGTGCTGGCCCGCGCGTATATCGCGCGGGCCTTTTTGATGCTGCAAAGACCGATGGATTTGTGCGGTGAGGCTTTTGGCGCTTGCGTTTTGCAGGTTACAGATAGCGCAATTAGGCCAGAGCGGCTGCTGCCTCCATGGCGTTTGCCTCGGCAAGCATGTTTATCGCGGTGTTGCTCTCGTCCTCGAGGGCGGCGAGGCCGCGATAGAGCCAAACGTTGATGTTTTGATGTGTGGCCTCTTTAGTCTGAAGCTGACACGCCACATCCGCGAGACGGGCGAGCAACTCCTTTTTTGAGCTGGAGAACTCCTTGACGTTGGCGACGGAGTGTACGGGCACGCCGCGTTTCTCACTTACGTGGTCAATGAGCCCGCAGACCGATTCGGTCTTCTCGTTGAGCTCTTCAT
>ERZ1034980.997-NODE-997-length-17808-cov-17.791021_pt1 | contig 17808 bp, 23 predicted proteins | sample MGYA00520622_ERZ1034980 | MGnify/ENA primary metagenome ERZ1034980 (study PRJEB33766, sample SAMN09781791) | gut metagenome | biome: gut microbiome | host: Homo sapiens | place: Madagascar | study: EMG produced TPA metagenomics assembly of the PRJNA485056 data...
AAGTAAAATTAATTACTTTCTATAGCTTTTCTTTCTTCATCTAATTTATGTTTAGCCATTTGATACATTACTAAAAAGTCATCATCATCATTAACTGGAATTACTTCCAATCCTAATGCTTCATGTTCTTCAATCCATTCATCATTAAGAACAGGAACTTCTAGTTTAATTGGTTCATCTTCATGATTAACTACAATTAAATTTCTGAAAGATGTTCTTACTTCTACAATATAACCTGCTAAACCTATTATATGATGTGGTCTTAATACTATTTTCATTTAATCACCTTTTAAATCATTATAATACAGCAATTAAAACTGCTACTACAGCAACAGCACTTGTTGCTATAACTGTAGGGAAAAACTCACGGTTAGTGAATAATGGTGAGAATGCACTTACTACAGCTGCAGCTATTGTTATTATTATAGAACATATTATTGGCACAATTATTGAGATACCAAATACTGGTGGCATACCTAAGAATAATGTTGAATATACACAAGCTCCAACAAATATTAAGAATGCATGTGCCATTACATATACTGCTCTGTATTTTGACATGTATTCAAGTAAAGGACCTTGAATTACATCTGAATGACCTTCCATGAATGCAAATGGATTAGAGTTAAGTACAATTAAGAATCCTACAAAGAATACAATTGTTCCTATGATACCTGGAAGTGTGAATAATATTGGACCTGTAATTAATTGATATCTTACAATGTCTATTAAATTCAAACTTTTAGCCATTATTGCAGGAATAAATAAAGCTATATAAAATGGTAAACTACCATAAGATATGAGTTTTAATGATCTTTTTGCACTTAATTGTTCTATAAATGATTGTTTTGCACCAATATGTTTTCCACCTTTTGCTTGATCAGGGAAAGGCATGGTTTTTGATAAAAGTGATTGTGAGAATGAACTCATAAATAAGTATAAAACTTCTTCCACTTTTAATAAACCAACTAATGCTACTAAACTAGCAAAAGATCCCCAAGCTACCATTACTTGTGGTATGAGTATGAGGAATATTGCTGCTACTATAATCAAAGTTATTAAAGGTAATATATTATATACTCTAGGCAATATTGCAGATGGTTCTAATACTTGTTTAAAGAAGAATTTTAATGTTGCATAGAAACCAGGACTTGAAAGTTGAGGACCAAGTCTTTGTTGTACTCTTGCCTCTGCTTTCTTTTCAATACCTGGTAACCATAAACATACAATACTTGCAATTATAAAAGCACCTATAACATAGCCTATTGATGTTACTATATCCATTGTCTGATCTCCTATAATTTAATTATTTGTATAGCTCTATCAGTACAAGTGAAACATGGATCACATGATACAATAGCAAGTTGTGCATCCTGAATTGGGTGTCCAATACAAGATTCTTGCATTGCACCAATGTTAGACATTGATGGAGTTCTTATAATACTATGTCTTACTTTTCCATCCTCTAAACCATATGAATGATAACATACTCCACGAGGTACTTCTATATAACTTTTATAAACTGGTGAGTCTACTAAATCCCAATCTCTTGTTACAATAGGACCCTTAGGTAAGTTTTTAATAACTTGTCTAATGATCTTTGTTGATTCAAAGATTTCAGTTGCTCTCATAAGAATATTAGCCCTTACATCTCCACCATCTTGAGTGATAATATCAAATTCAAAAGGTTCATATTCAAACATTTCAGTTCTAAAATCATATTCATATCCTGTTGCTCTTAGAGATGGGCCAGTTACATGTAAATCAAGTGCTTGTTTCTGTGATAATTCACCAGTACCAGTAATACGGTGCATTACCATTGGATCAGCTATGAATCTTTCAGCAAAATCTGCTACTTTTTCATCGATATAATCCATTGTATCAAGTACTCTTTGTTGTTCTTTAAGATTTAAGTCAGCTCTAGGTCTTACTCCACCAAGAACTGATATTCCATATTGAACTCTGTTTCCACCCATCATATATAAAAGATCCATTACAGATTCCCTTATATAAAATATTCTCATAGCAAAGGTTTCATGACATAATACCTCAGATCCATGACCTAAGTATAACATATGACTATGTAATCTTTCTAATTCTTCTGCAAGAACACGTAAATATACTGCTCTTTCTGGAATTTCTATACCTAAAGCTCCTTCTCCTACACGACAGGAATTGTATATATGTCCGTTAGAACAAATACCACATACTTTTTCTGTTAAAGCATTTGCTTTTTCTACAGGTAGTCCTTCCATAATTCTTTCAATTCCTCTATGGTTTAAACCTACAGTAATTTCAGCATCTTTTACTATTTCATCTTCTACAAATAGTCTAACTCTGTAAGGTTCTAAAGCTGCCGGATGTACTGTACCCATATTGATTTCTGTTTCAAAAACTTGTCTTTCTGTTTTGTCACAAGTTGTTGCTCCATCTATTTTTGTAACCATATAAATACCTCTTCAAATTATTTATCTTCTTTTCCAAGTAGTATTGGTATTACTGATACTACTCCAGCTACAACATCTTCTGGCCTTACTGCACATCCAGGTATTTTAGCATCTACTGGTATAACATTATCTACAGGTCCTTCAATTTCTTCAGAAGGAATTTCTCCATGAATATTTTTGTATACTCCACCAGTTAAAGCACATGCTCCTACTGCAACAACTAATTTAGGTTTAGGTATTGCTTCGTAAATTTTAAGAAGTGGCTCTTTAGTCCAGTAAGTTACAGGACCAGATACTACTAAAACATCAGCTTCCCTTGGATTCCATGTTAAATACACATTGTATTGTTCTATATCGAATTTAGGAGACAATACTGTGTTAACTATTTCTATATCGCAACCGTTACATCCACCAGTATAAACTAACATAAGGTGTATTGCCTTTTTACGGGCTTGTGATTTTAATCCCATGCTTATCCTCCTAATTCTCATTTCCAGCTGCTTCTTGAGCTGCTGCTTTTTCTTTTAATTCTCTATTTTTCTGAATAATTGAATCATCAGTTAAATATTGAGCTATGTATTGGATTTTCTTCTCAGATACTTCACTTGGATCTAATAACATACTGTTTACATCCTTATCACATTTGTTTCCAATGTCATTAGGATGAATTGTTGCTGCTACTCCAAATAATGCATATACTGGACAGAAATCGTGACATTGATAACAATGTACACAGTTAATTTCATCAATCTCAGGAATTGCTGTTTTAACTATGCCATCAGCTATTTCTACAGGTTCTACTGGAACCATAATAATAGCTTTTGTAGGACATACATTAGAACATCCTCCACAACCAATACATTCTACTTCTGCAACTTTAGGTGATGGTTTCACATTACCATTTAATACATCTTCACGTAATTGTAAATCTGTTCTACATTCACTACCAAAAATTATTCTTTTAAGGTTGTTGTAGATTCCGTTGATAAAAACTTTTCCTAAACTCATATTGTAGCCCCAAAGTCTCTTTGTATTTTTATTGCTCTAGCAGGACATGCTGTCTTACAAGCTCCACAATAAATACATCTGTTGTTATCAATTTTTAAGTTACCTTCTTCATCAGGAGCAATTGCTTTGAAAACACATGCATCTATACATACTCCACAACCTACACATAAGTTATTGTTGATCATGGAATATCCACTTTGTATTTTCATTTTAAGTGGTGATGTTTTAGGTATAGCATTTACTGGACAGTAAATTCCACATTTTTCACAAAGAACACATTTATCAAAGTTAAGTTTTACTTCTTTATCTTCAATAGTTAATGCATCTTTTGGACAAACTTCTACACAAATACCACATTTAATACATTGTGCCCCAATTTCTCCATTCCATGAAGTATTTCCAAATTTACGTGCACCATATTTACATTCAGGAATACATCCTCCACAACCTACACATATACCTTCAAGTGTAATTTTTGAATCTGGAACAAATTCTAATACACCTTGTGGACAAGCTGTTACACATGGAGCATGTTCATAGTCTGCTGCACAATGTTCTTCATTATTAACATTATTACATAATGAACATAAATCTGCACTGAATCTAACTTTTTTATTGATAATTTGTAAACCATTTGTTGGACATGCATCTGCACATACTTTACAATCAATACATCCAATCATTTTTGTATCGTTTTCAACATCATATTCTGGTTGTTGAATTTCAAGTTCAAAGTCTTTTTCAATGATTGCATCGTTTGGACATTCAATTAAACATTTGTAACATAATGCACATTTTTTCATGTCAACTTGATATGCTCCACCTTCTTCAATAGGTCCAATTGCATTTCTTGGACAAACATCAATACAAGTATCACATTTTGTACAAACTCCTGGTTCTATGTATGAGAACTTAATTGAGTTTGTTGGACAGAAATATGCACATCTTCCACATTCAATACAATCATCATGATTTGTTCCTACATTGATTCTGTTGACCATTTCTTTTTCCATTTGAACTGGTCTTTTTGGTGGTGCCATTCTAGCATTATTTGGACATGCAGGTACACATACACCACAATTAGAACATAATCCCATGATTTTTCCATCTTTAACTGTGATAACACTTACAGGACATACATTCATACACATTCCACATAAGTTACATTTTGTTCTGTCTACTACATATCCACCAAATTTGTTTTTAAAGATAGCTTTGTTTGGACAGACTTTTTCACACTTACCACAGGTTATACAACTAACTGCTTTCCCATTAACTACTTTAATAGCATCAGTAGGGCAAGCATCTACACAATTTCCTGAGCCATTACAATTACCTGTTGTCATAAACATTTCATATTACCCCACTTAAGCCTCACTTTTAGTTCCTAATAATCCTCTTCCGACTATTGCACCAATAATAGCAACTACAAATCCTGGTCCTAATGGTAAACTTTCATAATATGGGAAAGTTCCAAACCAGTATGCTATGATGATTCCTGCAATTATTATAGCAATCCATGAGGAAGTATTGAGTTTTATACCTTTTGTTGGTGTTTTATGCATAATAACTCCTGCTAGGAAACCTATAATAAAACCAACTATTGTTGGTCCAGTATATAAGACTCCAAAAAGGTTAGGAGCCATTGATTGTAAAAACGGTACTGTACTTTCTATAACCATATTTACTCCCCCTATTCTATTTCCTCATCATCAACGTAGTCTTCTTTGTATTTAGTTACACTATAGAAAAGAACTACTAATGTTGTTAATCCTATAAATACTTTTAATCCTACCACTATGTTTAAATATGGAATTATTCCAGCATGTAATGCATCTGGGAAGTTAAATATAGCTTCTACACCAGATGGTACTAATCCATATATGTTTGTTCCTAAGTTATAAAGGAATGAACCACCTGTAAATAATCCACATAAACCAAGGAATACATAACCTAAAGCTCCAAAGCTTTCTATTATGGACATTCTTTCGTGTGAAAAATTAAATGGATTTTCTTTTAAACCATATGCAAGAATACAGAGAATAGCTCCTGAAGCCATAATAGCTCCTCCCTGGAAACCTCCTCCAGGTGTAATGTGTCCACCAAGAATAGTCATAGCACCATAACCTATTAATATAAAGGATAATGGGTATGATATTAATTTAAGAAGATCACTCATCGTCGTCGCCTCCAAGGTTTACTTTTCCTCTACCAAATACGAGCATAGTTGTTACTACAGCACTAACTAAGATTAATGCTTCACCTAAAGTATCGAATCCTCTGAAATCAAATACTATGTTTGTTACCAAGTTAGGTGCTACAGATACTCCTAATCCTTGATAGATATAGTTGATACCAGGGAATATTAAGGAACTGAAGTTATACATTGAACTTAAAAATACTGCTGAGAATGCTAGAAAAGATACAGCTAATGCTATTTTTCTAATAGAAGATTTCATCTATATTCCCCCCCAGTAGAATACTATTGATATTATTGCTAATGTTAAAACAGCATAAAACATCATATTATTTATATCATCGTTGTGTTCTTTGTACAATTTAGGCATGATTGGTGTTGCATACATAAAGATTATGATTAAGGCAACTTCTACAATTACCATCAATGCAGGACTTACTAATCTAATAGTCAAAGCAGCCACTAATAAAGATGCTATTAAGACTAATTCAGCAGACATGACTGATGATGTTACAGATCCATTAACTAATGTTTTCTTAGGATCATCCCCAAATGTACTTTTTAAAGTTTCGACAAGTTTATCGTACATATTCATTTTATCACCTTATTACATTATTAAAGCGGAAAAAGCCATGACTCCAAGTCTATTTACTACTAAATCAGGACATAAACCTATAATTAAACAAATAATTAAGAAGAATACCATTATTGCCATAGTTGTTTTAGGAACTTTTGCAGAAGATACTTCTAAATCATCTGGTTTTGGTCTAAGGAACATTGCATATGTGATTTTTAAGAATGCTAAGAAAGTTACAATACTTAATATAATCATAATTATTGCAAGTTCTGGTATTCCTGCACTTAATGCAGCTTGACATAACATGTATTTACTTTGGAATACATTGAATGGAGGTACTCCAGCCATTATAAATCCTGCAAGTACAATTAATAATGCTGCTACAGGCATATGTTCTAATAATCCACCAAGTTTACTGATTTTACTTGTTCTTGTTTTGTATAATACTAAACCAAATCCTACAAACAAGAATGAAGTTACTACTAATTCATTTACTGCTTGGAATAATCCTGCTGTTATACTGTATGGAGTTCCTAATCCTAGTCCTACACCAATATAACCTAATTCACCAACAGCTAAGTATGCGATGATACGTTTGTAATCATCTTGCACCATAGCCATACTTATACCTAAAATCATTGCAAGTACAGATACTGCAAGTATTGCCATTTGTACTGATGGTAAATATCCAAATATTCTAATTAATACTAAACCTATGGATATACAACCTATTACAGAGAATGATTGTAATAATACTGATCCACTAGGTAAACCTTTACTGTAAATTTCTGATTTAATTGCATTGAATGGTGGTAATCCTGTTGCATATAACCAACCATAAATTAACATACCTGCTGCAAATAATAATACTGGGTTTGTTGGATCTACTGCTCCATTGTGTATCATCATTACAATATCAGTTATGTTTACGTTACCTGTTAATCCAAGTAATAAAGCAATACCCAATAACATGAAGGAACCGCCTATTTCTCCAAGTAACATATATTTTAAACCAGTTTCATAATTTCCTCTTACTCTTGATACGAGTATTAAACCTACTTGAACAAGAGCTGCTATTTCAAAGAATACATATAAGTGGAATATATCATCTGTTAATACAAATGCCATTAATGCTGCTGAGAGCATGAATAATAAATATAAGTATACTCCAGATGTTTTCTTAGTTTCTGCAATGGATATGAATACTGCACACATTGCAACTATACCTAATATAAATGCAACTACTTGTTGTCCAGGTCCAAATGCATATGTAATTGCTGGGTGGAATAATTCTAGAACTGATCCAGAAATTATTGCTTTAGATAATGCAGGTAATTGAACTGCTAATCCACCAGCTGCTAGAGGTTTATATCCTCCAAAGAAATGGTTTCCATATGTTGCTACTAATGGTACTATTGGTAAACAAATAGCAGTAATAACTGCCAATACTTTTGTTATTTTTTCAGAACCATGTAATAGGTTAACTAATATAGCACAAATTATTGGTATAATAACCATTAATGGTAAAAAGATAGTTCCATCCATTATAAACTACCCCCCATTGCTGTAATTACAGTACTATTCATTATTATCCTCTCCAAATCTTTTATCATTTAAAAGAACGGATGCACTTAAAGTACCATGTCTTTTATATAATACTACTGTCATTGCTAACATTACAGCAAGTGTACTTGCTCCAATTACAATACTAGTAAGTACTAATGCAAATGGTAATGGATATGATGCTTGACCTAAGAAGTTATTTACTTCCATATTTTGTAAAAAGATATATGTAATTCCGTTAACTTTGTAACCTAATGAAATTAATAATAAATTTACACCATCACCTATAAATGCAGCCCCAATAATTTTCTTAACAACATTATCTAGATAAACTAATGCTACTGTACCCATAATCATTAAAAGTGCTGCTGTAATTAAAGCTCCTAATTGTACTGATAACATTAGGAATCACCTTCCTCTTTTGATACAGGTTGTTCTCTTGTTTTAAGAATTGTAAGAGCTACTAATGTTGGTACAATAGCTGCTCCCACTACAGCTTGTGTTAATGCTACATCGGGTGCTAATAAAACTTGATAAATTGCTGCTAAAATAAAACCAGTAATACTAGTTAATACAGCCATTTTAATTAAATCTTTTTGAATTAAACAAACAAATGCACCTAATATTGCAAATAAATATAAAATCCAAGGTACTGCATTTTGTATTATTAAATTTATATCTGCCATTTTATTGCTCCCCCTGTTCTCCACGGAAGTGTCCACTTGCTATTGCATGAGTTGCAAATGGTGCTAATATAAAGTATGTCATTCCTAAAGCTGGTTCTCCAAGAAGTATTAATATTAACACGCCAAGCATATCTACAATACCTAACATTTCTAATCTTCCAAATACGACATATTTAACATCGTCATCGGTATTACATAATAGTCCTTTTGCTGTAATTAAAACGAATATACCGCAGATTATAAATATTAACCCTATAATTAATCCAACAGGATCTACATTTAAAGTAAGTTCTAATGCTGCTTCAGTCATTATAAATCGCCCCCACCTAATACGTAGGATACAGCTATTGTTCCTACAGGACTTAATATAAGTATTGCAAATGCTATGTCTCTACAGAAATCTATTCCAGTAAGTGAAGATACCATTGTTAAAACAATTGCAAGTGCAATTGTGAAACCTGCTACCCCAGCTAAAGCTGAACCAATTGTTCTTCTTGCTGCAATTTTTACATTTGCTAGCATGTAAACAATTAGACATAACATGAGGAACAATTCAGATATTGTTAAAAAATCCATCTCATCACCCTATGTTTATTCTAACATTTTCTTAATATATGGCTCAAGAGGGATAATATCTCCAGTTGAACGAGGTGTTAAAGCTGAAACTGTTAAAACACGTTCTTCTTGATCCATACTAACAGTGATAGTACCAGGTGTTAATGTGATAGTATTTGATAGTATTGCAAGAGATACTGGTCTTTCAAGATCAGGTTTAATCTTTACAACTATAGGATCAACATCGCCCTTGAGACAGCAAATACTTGTGTCAAGTATTGCTTTAATTATTTCGACTACTAATACTACGAAAAATTCTATTCCGTAGATTATTCTAGTTAAAAACATAAATTAAACTCCGTTTTTATTATAAATTTAAATCAATTAGCTATAAAAACTTAATACTTAAAAAAAGAAAAACTTCAAAATTCTAAGTATATAGTATAATAAAATATATATCAAAACCACATATTTAATAGTTATGAAATGATTTTTAGGCATACTTAAAAATTGAAGTAAAATTAGTTAATAACGAACCATTCACTGTTATATAATGCAACGAACAGATAATCCAAATTAATATTAATAACAAAGCCATAGATCTATGATACTTTTTATAACTAACTGGTATAAACAAGCAAAGTCCAGCTGGAGTCCATAAATCCAAGATAATATGACTAATAGCACCAATAAAAAACATTAAAAATACATTACTACTACCAATATTACCATAATCCACTGGAAATAAAAATAAATAAATTCCAACTAGTAACACATACCATAAAAGATACTTTCTACTAACAATAAAATAACCAACAAGTATCATTACAACAAATAATAAAATACTACTTGGCCAAGCAATATTAGAAACTATAAGCAACTTATTAATAAATGGAATAAAACCCATAACAATCAATGTAAATAGAAATGATAATACACTAACACCAAGCAATGTATGTGTAAATCCCCTATGCTTAGAAACATAAAAAATACCTGCAACTAAGATAATAATCATAGCAGATAATGGGAGTTTATCATAAACTGACAAGGCCACAGCAAGAACCACACCAATAATAAACATCACCACAACCTTATTTTTATTATTAACATGATCCATATCTGGGATAGATGCTCCAAGTAGAGCAAAAAACAAATAGAAAAGTGAAGGAGCAAATGGAAGTGCAAATAATATACCTGCTATTGCATGATTTCTATAATTTGACATATTAAAAAATTCACCAAATATAACTTAATATCTAAAGATTTATACAAACAAATATAATAATATTCTCAAAAATAACCAATAAAAACCTAAATTATATTACAAAACAAACAGATATATAATAATATATATCTCAATACACATAGAGAAATATTACTTTTATAAAAAAAAATATTAATTTAATTATAAAATAAAAAGGTGAAACAATGGAAAAAGTAGTATTAGCATTCAGTGGAGGATTAGACACCTCAGTATGTGTTAAATTATTACAAGAAAAATACAATATGGAAGTTATCACAGCATGTGTAGATGTAGGACAACCAGAAGATGAAATTAAAAAACCAGAAGCAGCAGCTCAAAAAATTGGTTCAGACAAACACTACACAATAGATGCAAAAGATGAATTTGCAAAAGAATATGCATTCAGATGTATAAAAACAAATTCATTATATGAAGGATACCCATTAAGTACAGCATATGCAAGACCATTAATTGCAAAAAAAATAGTTGAAATAGCAAAAAAAGAAAATGCTTCAACAATTGCACATGGATGTACTGGAAAAGGAAACGATCAATTCAGATTTGAAGCAACCATCAGATCAGAATCTGATCTAGACATAGTTGCTCCTGTACGTGATTATAACCTAACAAGAACAGAAGAACAAGACTATGCACGAGAACATGGAATACCTCTTCCATCGGAAAAAATATACAGTATAGATGAAAACCTATGGGGTAGATCAATAGAAGGAGGATTACTTGAAAATCCTGCAACAGCTGCACCAGAAGAAATATATGAATGGACAAAATCCACAGTAGATGCACCAGAAACTCCACAAATTGTTAAAATAGAATTTGTTAATGGAGAACCTGTAAAAATCAATGATGAAGAATTAGAACCTGTAGCTCTTATTAGAAAAGCAAATGAAATTGCTGGTAACAATGGAATTGGTAGAATAGATATGGTTGAAGACAGAATTATTGGTCTTAAATCAAGAGAAAACTATGAAACACCAGGAGCTATTCTTCTTATAACAGCACATGCTGCTCTTGAAAAATTAATATTCAGTAGAGAAGAAATTAAATTTGCAGAAAACTTAAGTCAAAAATATGCTGAATTAGTATATAATGGTCTTTGGAATGAACCATTAAGAGAAGATCTTGATGTTGTAAATGATCATATGCAACAAAGAGTAACAGGTACTGTTGAAGTAAGATTACATAAAGGTTCAATGAAAGTTATTACAAAAGAATCTCCTTATGCATTATATAATGAAGAAAATGTATCATTTGAAGATAAAGGAATTGATCAAAGAGAAATGATTGGTATGGTAAAATACTACGATCTTCAAGGTGCAGAATACTCTAAAGTAAAAAGAGAATAGATACTCTATTTTCAATTACTTTTTTTATCCAAAATAAACACTCTTTCTAAAAAAAATTACTATAAAAACTAGAATATATTAAAAAAAATAGTTAAGGGAGATATACCCTAAAATTATCTTATTTTTGAATTAAACCCTGTGCTCTAAGACTTTCAGTAAAAGATAAGTTTTCTGAAGTATCATCTGCAGGTTTATCCTCTTCAGAATCAGTAGATTCTTCTTTAACTTCACAACAAGAAGAATTTATTTCAGATTCAATTGCTTCAATTTGTTCAAGACAATTAGCTGCTGCTTGAGCTATAGGATCTATTACCATAGATACTGGTGGTGCATATGAAAATTCCATAGATACTACTTCATCACATTTAAGTTTCTGTGACATAATAGCTGTCATTGTATCTACTCTTTCAGCTACTGCTTCTTGACCAAACATTTGACAACCAATAATTGTACCATCTAATTTTGATATTAATTTAATGTGTAATGGTTTACTTCCAGGATAATATCTTGCTCTGGATAATGTATCAATATTACTTACTACAACATCAATACCTTCTTTTTGTGCACTTTGTTGTGTTATTCCAACTGCACCCATTTCCATAATACCAATTTGAGATACTGTTGAGTTTAAAACTGGTTTAAATTCAATTTCATGACCTGTTAAATGTTTAGCTAAGATAATACCCTGTCTTACAGCTGTAGTTCCAAGTGGAGATAGTGTAATTTGACCTGTTATTGCATCAATTACTTCAACACAGTCTCCTACAGCATAAACATTTTCCACAGACGTTTCCATATGAGAATTTACTTTAATTGCAAATTTTCCTAATTCACAGCCCATACTTTCTGCAAGTTCTGTTTGTGGTCTTACTCCTGTTGATAATATAACCATGTCAGCAGGTTGTACTTCACCATCAATAGTTACTGATTCTACTTTTGTTTCTCCATTAATTGATTCTACTGCAGAACCTGTGAGTATTTTAATATTTTTTCCTTGAAGGTGTTCTTGGAATTTATCAGACATTTCTTTATCAAATGATCTAGGGAATAATTGTGGCATCATTTCTGCAATTGTTACATTTAATCCTTTATGAGCTAATTCAGAACCAAGTTCTAATCCTATTGCTCCCCCACCAACAAGAACTACATTTTTAGATTTTTCAGAATATGCTAATATTTCTTCTCCATCTTCTATTGTCCTTACTTTAAATACCCCTTCTAAATCCTTACCTGGAATTGGAGGCATTAATGGTTTTCCACCAGTTGCTATTACTAATTTATCATATTTAATATTTTGTTTGTTTCCATCTTTATCTTCATATGTAATTTCAGTATTATCATGATCTATTTCTGTTACACGAGATTCTGTCATGATTCTAATATCTTTACTCATGTATTCTTCTGGTTTGTGCATAATAATATCATCAAAGCTATCAATATGTCCACCAATTACATATGGAATTGCACAAGGAGAATATGCAACATTTTTCTGTGTTGTAAACACTATTATTTGAACATCTTTATTGTATTTTCTTATATTGGATGCTGTTGTTAATCCAGAGGCTCCTCCGCCTATAACTACTATATTCAATTATGTCACCTATACAAAATTATCTATACTTATATATATTAAGTTTATATCTTTTATATTTTAGTTTATTTATTAGAAATATTTCAAAAACTTTAGATTATTCTAACAAACCACGTAATGTAGATGCAAATTCAGATTCAACTATATTTTTTGCTCCAAGAGTTTTAGAATGTGCATCTAACTCTGTTATAACATAATCATATCCCATATCCATTAATGGTTTAACAAGTCTTGGTCCATCAGTAACAGCTATTGTTTTTCCAGGTACCTTTGTTATATCAACTGCATGTGGTACTCCAAGTACTATTGTAACATCACAATCCTCATCTTCAAGTATAGTTTGTGCTTTAATACCTGTAACTGGATATTCATCAAGTCCACCTGTAATATAATCCATTTTTTTATCTACATTACTATTCACAACAGTTGCATGATGTTTTATATATGGAAGTCCTATATTTTCATCTGTATTGGCTATAAATACAGGTAGATTATCAGGATAATACTTTGACCATGGAACAGACATTATATCTGCAAAAAGATAACTTGTTTCTTTTTTAGCATTTAATACAATTGAAACTTTTTTATTTACATTTAATGCATCAATAATCATATTTGCAACTTTTACCTTATTATCCCCATAATTTGGCTGAATATATTCACCTTTAGCCATACCCCTTGTTTTTTCTAGTTGAGTAGCCTTTTGTAACATTTGAGTTTGTCGTTTTACTTCATCTTCATCAATTAACTCAGCTTTATTTGCTGCTTTAAGTGTTAATATTGCTCCTGCAGTATTATCTCCAGAATCAAATCCACCATGTGTTTCCACTACTATTATATTAGAGTCAACATCTGCTTCCTTTACAACCTTTTTCATATTTTCTCCAATAATCATACTAGCACATGTTCCAACTACTCCAATATTTTCTGGTTTAAATGTTTCATAGACTTCTCTAATTGTTTTAGATAATTTTTCACCAGCACCAAATATGAAATCATTCTCACTCATAGCTGTTGTTATTACTCTTATTCCCTCATCTTCAAGTAATCTTCCTGTTCTAAAACAGCAGCCTGCAGGACCATGCATTATAATCACATCCACTTCTAAATCTCGAAGTGTGTATAGTGCTGCTGCTATTGGACTTGGTCTTGGATGTATCATAACATTTCACCTTTTTTTAATCTATACTGTCCAACACTACTATATTTCACATTACTGAATTTTTCACTATCAAATAATGGTAGTGCTGTTATTATTATTTTCTCAATTTTTGATGGATTAATATTTCTATATTCTGGCGTGTCTATCATTACAATTATACAATCTGCATCATATATTTCATCAAGAGATATTTTTTTAGCTCCATGTGCCTCTATAATATCCTCTGATACCTTATCATCATGTACCCATACTTCAACATCTCTTTGTACAAAATCATCAATAAGTATTAATGATGCATTATCTTCTTGTGTTTTAAGTGTATCATCTGTTGTTATTCCAAGTATTGCTACTGTTGTTTCAAACATTGCAAGATGTTCCTTTAAAAACAATTCCTTTTCTGCCATGTATGCCATGTGATATGCTACATAGTTATTTGTATTCCTGGATGTTTCTGATAATTGTACAGTTTCACCATATTCATTTGCCAGATTTATTATCTCTGATGAATCCCTAACAATTTCCTGTTTAAGTACTGGTTGTGGATATGGAATATTCACATTATTATTCATATTTGCAATATCTATTGCATCAATTAAATCTATTGTTAGTGCTTCTGAAAGTATTGCCATTTGATTTGAAAGTGCAATTAGAGTATCCTTATATGCATTTTGTAGTAGAGGTATCATTTCTGCTGTTTGAATATGTTTTGTTGTTTTTATTGTTTTATTCATATTTTCATATAGATTACATGTTCTCTTAAGACTATTTTCATTTCTACCTGCAATTATTCTAGTATCTTCTTTAATTATTGTAGTATATGCAAGATTTATATCAGGAATTAATTCATATTCATCTATTATTTTAGACATTTTATATACTGTTCTTGGAGGTACTTTTGTATCGAATATCATCAAAGTATCATCATTTATACTATCACAAATAATGTTACAAGCCTCTTTCAGAGGACTTATATCGTATTTTTCATTAATAATACAGTTTTGTGTGAATATAATATTATCCGCCCTTGAGAAAATATCAACAGTATTTTCTTTTTTAAAATCTGTATTAATACTACCTGTATTATCATATACAATAATTTCATCTGAATTAATATTTGAATATCGTTCTAAATCAGTATCCTTATCAGGATAAATTACAGTTATCATGAAAAAACACCTATTTATTTGAAATAATACTGATAATATCTGATTGTTTAAGTTCCTGTTCACTTGATATTCTCATATTCTTTCTAGCATCAATTGCATGGGTAAAACCTTCACCAATATCAGTATGTATACAATATGCAAGATCCCTTGGATTGGAACCTTTAGGTATGAGAAGTGCATCAGGTAAAATATTTCCTTTCTGATCAGAATATTTATGTTCATCTTCAACAGGATACACTACAATTTCTTCTAAAACATCATATACTGCAGTATTTATAGTTTCTTGAATACCTGTTGAACCATATTTTTTTAGAACATTACTATCAATATATTCTAGTGCCATTTTCTGTTTTTGTGATAGATTCTCTTCATCAATAATTTCAAAGTAATCATCACCTGACTTATATTTTATTAATCCTGCCTTTGTAGCATTTACAAGAGCAAGTTCTGATTCAGCACTTGTTGGTATAACTTTTTCATATTTCTGTTTTAGTCTATTAATGTTTTCTTCTGCTTGTGGAGTATCTATCTTATTTGCAACTATGATAATAGGTTTTGCAAGTTCAAGTAATTTATCTAAAAATCTTAAAATATCATCTTTTTCCCATTTATCATAATCATCATCCATAATTCTTTCTGCTTCAATTACATCATCAAGAAATACTCCTGCGCCACTTAATTGATCTGCAATAACCTTTGCAAAGTTTAAGTGTTCAGACATTACCTTTCTTATGAGTCTTGGCCAATTTCTCTCTAATATTGAATAAACCCACATTGTTACCTCATGTTTTAGAAAGTTAACATCATCTAATGGGTCATGACTTCCAATTTCACATGGATTTCCTTCTTCATCTGTTCCACCAGATGCATCTATAATATGAATTAATGCCCTTGCTTGACTTAAATCATCTAAAAATTTATTTCCTAAACCTTTTCCTTCATGTGCCCCAGGAACTAATCCTGCAACATCAATTAATTCCACAGGAATATATCTTATCCCATCCTCACATTTACCAGTACGAGGATTACATGAAACATCCAATTCACTACATGGACATTTTGCTGTAACATAAGCTATTGCTGCATTTGCATCTATTGTTGTAAATGGATAATTTGCAACTTCTGCCTCTGATAACGTTGCTGAATTAAAAAATGAGGATTTACCTACATTTGGTTTTCCAGTTACTGCTATTTGTAACATATCAAGTCTCCTTTAACTATTTCGTATCTTTTATATAAAAATTAATTTAGATTAATAAAATAAATCATGAATTATCATGTTTAAACTAATTCTCCTATATTATTATATCTCATTACTAATTTAATAATATAAGGTTTTAAAAAAAATAATAAAAATTAATTGGGGATGATGAATAATTTCTACTCTAAACTACCACAACACACATATATCCAAAGTCCATCTGTTTTGCTTCCTCAAGTGTTACATGAACCACCTGTTCATCTGGATAACTTAGTTTTTCACAGATTGTTATTCCATGTTCTGGACTAAAACCATTATCTATAAGATATTCTGCAAGTTCACTAATATGTCTATTTGGAAGAATTATATTTGGAACATTATTATCAATTTTATCTAACAAGTCCTTTGTAGGTGCTTTTCCTCCATGAATTGTTATTAAATTTGCACTATCCCATGGTATTTCAACTTTTGCTGATGCTAACTGAACAGAACTTATACCTGGAATTACATTTAGTTTTGTATTTGGTGATAATCTTTGAATTGTTTTTAACATACCAGAAAAACCTGGATCACCTGTTGATAATACAGATACATTAAGTCCATCATCAAGATATGATACTGCCTTTTTCACAGTATTTGGAATATCTCTTGGCTCTAATACAACCATTTGTGCATCAAGATAGTCAAATAACTCTAAAGATCTCTTACTACCTACTAATACATCTGATTTTTCTATGGTTTCAACAGCATTTAATGTTAAGTATTCTCTAGCTCCAGGTCCTATTCCCACAATATTTAATTTATTCATAACCTACACCTTCTAAAACAGTAATAGTTTTACTTAATAAATTATATGTACATACTTATTAAATAAAGTTAAGTAAAAATATAGACGAGATATTAAAATTATCTAAATATAAAAATAGTTTTTCAAAATAAAAAAAAGAAGAAGAATATGATTTTATTTCAATATTCTTATTTATTTAAACTTTTAGTGTCGTGGTTGTTGTTGCTTTTTCATAGATTGATGTTTCACCAGTCATAACCA